>Ga0247815_10000154_pt1 | contig 52739 bp, 28 predicted proteins | sample UWRJL194509B1_FD_181014 | JGI IMG/M metagenome (GOLD analysis project Ga0247815, IMG submission 181014) | Plant litter microbial communities from Arlington Agricultural Research Station in Wisconsin, United States - UWRJ-L194-509B-1 | ecosystem: Environmental > Terrestrial > Plant litter >... | reverse complement strand
TAATTTTTAAATAACTGATGCATATCTATTTAAATTAATTATTGCCTGGTTTTTTGAAGGATAAAATTAAATTTGAAATGTTTTTATAATTGTTTGACAAAATAAGAATTCATATTTTTCTTACAAACAAATTTACTTATATTAGCATACCAGAACAGAACAGTATGATAAACGAAAATATAGAAAAATTTGTCTTTAAGATAAATCACGAAAGTGATATTCCAAAATACCAGCAAATGGTGAACGGAATCAATAATGCGATTGCAGAGAATATTTTGCAAAAGGGAGATTCGCTTCCGTCAGTGAATAGTATTTGCAAAACAAATCAGTTGTCGAGAGATACGGTTTTTAAGGCGTATTCTATTTTAAAAGAGCAAAACAGTATTGATTCTGTGCCGAATAAAGGATATTATGTCTTGGGCGAAACCAGAAAAGTGCTTTTGGTACTGGATACTTTTAAGGCGTATAAAGAGGTGTTGTACCATTCGTTTGTAAACAATTTGGGAGATAATGTGATTACCGATGTGCAGTTTCATCATTATAATATTGATGTTTTTAAAACAATTATCAATAATAGCGTAGGGAAGTATTATAAGTATGTGGTGATGAATTTTGATCATAAAGAGGTATCGACAACTTTGGATGTAATTGCGAATGAAAAGCTTTTGCTGATCGATTGGAACATTCATACAAAAAAGAAAAATAATTATGTTTTTCAGGATTTTGGCAAAGCATTTTATAAGGCGTTGAAAGAGGCGGTTGATTTGTTTAAAAAGTATAAAAACATACAGTTTATTTATCCGGATTATACCAATCACCCAAAAGAGACATTGGAGTTTTTTAAGAAGTTTTGTGCCGATTTTAATTTTGAATACAAGGTTATTACAGATGCAAAAAAGTTCAATATCGAAAAAGGAATTGCCTATATCAGTGTGAGTGATCGCATTTTAGGGCACTTTTTAGAACAATGCAAAGAGAAAGATTTAGAACCCGGAACAGATGTTGGTTTTTTATCTTACAACGAAACGCCTATGAAGAAATTTATATACAAAGGGATCTCAGTTGTTTCGACGGATTTCAAGGAATTAGGAACAAAAGCGGCAGGATTTATCACGAACGATGAGGTGGTTCAGTATTATGTGCCAACAAGTTTAATTTTAAGAGAATCATTATAAATTATGTATTATATAGGATATGATATTGGAAGTTCTTCAGTCAAGGTTGCTTTGACAGAAGCCGAAACAGGAAAAAAAATAATCGTTTTGCACGAACCGCAAAACGAAATGGAAATTGTGGCATTGCATCCCGATTGGGCAGAGCAGGATCCTGAAATTTGGTGGCAGCACATATGTGTGGCAACCAAAAGAGCGATTCGGGAAGCCAATATAGAAGCGTCTAAAATTCAGGGAATTGGTATTTCTTATCAAATGCACGGATTGGTTATTGTAGATAAAGAATGCAATCCACTGCGTAATGCGATCATATGGTGTGACAGCCGTGCGGTCGAAATTGGAAATACTGCTTTCTCCGAAATCGGGCAAGAAAAATGTATGGAACATTTGCTGAATTCTCCAGGAAATTTTACCGCGTCGAAACTAAAATGGGTCAAAGAAAATGAACCCGAAATTTACAATCAGGTTTACAAATACATGTTACCGGGAGATTATATCGCTTATAAATTGACCGGAGACATTAGAACTACAAAAAACGGTTTGTCTGAAGGAATGCTTTGGGATTATAAAGAAAACAAAGTAGCCAATTGGTTGTTGGATTATTACGGAATCGATCAGTCGTTGACGCCGGATATTGTAGAGAATTTTACGAATCAGGGCGTTTTAAACGAAAAAGGTGCGAAAGAATCAGGACTTCCTATAGGTATTCCGGTGGTATACAGAGCTGGAGATCAGCCCAATAATGCCTTGTCGCTAAATGTATTAAATCCGGGTGAAGTGGCTGCGACTGGCGGCACATCAGGAGTTTTTTATGCAGTCAGCGAAATGAATTCCGGAAAAAGTACAAGAGTCAACAATTTTGTGCATGTAAATTATGAATTGCAAACGCCAAGAATTGGTAAATTATTAAACATCAACGGAGCCGGAATTCAGTACCGCTGGCTGCGAAACAATATGGGCGATGAAACCTATGAATCGATGAATCGAAAAGCATCTAAAATTGATGTTGGTTCAGAGGGAGTAGTGGTGATTCCGTTTGGGAATGGTGCCGAGCGTATGTTCAACAACAAAAACATCGGAACACACTTTTTGAACCTGAATTTGAATATTCACAATAATGCACATTTGTTCAGAGCTGCCTTAGAAGGAATTGCTTTTTCGTTTGTGTACGGAATGGAATGTCTAAAAGAAGATAATGCGACAATAAATGTGATTAGAGCGGGAAATGATAATTTATTTCGTTCAGAGATTTTTTCGAATACCGTTGCAACGTTAATTGGGCACGAGATCGAAATTTATAATACAACAGGAGCAGTAGGAGCAGCAAGAGCGGTAGGTTTAAAAGATGGTGATTACAACAAATTTGGTTCAAGCATTACGACCAACGATCACGTTATGACCTTTTTACCATTAAAAAATGCGGAACCTTACAAGAAGGCTTATCAAAAATGGAAACAAGAATTAGAATTTATATTAACACATAAAAAATAAAAAAATGATAGTTTTAGGTAATAAAGAATACTACAAAGGTATTGGTCAAATTAAATTTGAAGGCAAAGATTCAGATAATCCATTAGCATTTAAATACTACAATCCGGATCAGGTTGTAGCGGGAAAAACAATGCGCGAACATTTTAGATTTGCCATTGCGTACTGGCATACGTTCTGCGGACAAGGAAGTGATCCGTTTGGACCGGGAACACAAAATTTTGCTTGGGATCAGTCATCAGACCCAATTCAGGCAGCGAAAGATAAAGCCGATGCTGCGTTTGAATTCATCAGCAAAATGGGCTTTGATTATTTCTGTTTTCACGATTATGATTTAGTTGCTGAAGGGCCAACTTTTGCCGAATCTGAAAGACGTTTGGCAACGATTACAGAATATTTAAAACAGAAAAAAGCAGAATCTGGAATTAAACTACTTTGGGGAACTTCAAACTGTTTCTCGAATCCAAGATTTATGAATGGTGCAGCAACAAACCCGGATTTTAACGTGGTAGCAAGAGCCGGAGGTCAGGTAAAACTGGCTTTGGATGCAACGATTGCATTAGATGGAGAAAACTATGTTTTCTGGGGCGGACGTGAAGGTTATATGTCTTTGTTGAATACCGATATGGGAAGAGAACTGGATCACATGGCGCAATTCCTGGCAATGTCAAGAGATTATGCAAGATCACAAGGTTTTAAAGGGACTTTCTTTATCGAGCCTAAACCAATGGAGCCATCGAAACATCAATATGATTTTGACTCGGCAACTGCTATTGGATTCTTGAAAGAGTATGGTTTAGACAAAGATTTCAAAATCAATATCGAAGTAAACCATGCAACATTGGCACAACACACATTTCAGCATGAACTGGAAGTAGCTGCAAAAGCCGGAATGTTAGGAAGTATCGATGCCAATAGAGGTGATTACCAAAATGGCTGGGATACAGACCAGTTCCCAAACAACATTCAGGAAACTACAGAGGCAATGTTGGTATTCTTAAAAGCAGGTGGATTACAAGGTGGAGGAGTAAATTTTGATGCTAAAATCAGAAGAAATTCAACAGATTTGGAGGATGTTTTCCTGGCACATATTGGTGGTGCTGATACTTTTGCAAGAGCTTTATTGACAGCTGACAAAATTATTACTTCTTCTCCATACGAAAAACTGAGAAAAGAAAGATACAGCTCATTTGATTCCGGAAAAGGAAAAGATTTCGCTGATGGAAAATTAAACCTGAAAGATTTGTACGCGATCGCAAATGAAAATGGAGAATTAAATCTTCAAAGCGGAAAACAAGAATTGTTTGAAAATATTATCAATCAATATATTTAATACATAGAAGACCTAACAGGTTTTTAAAACCTGTTAGGTCTCTTTGAAAAAGTGGAGTGAGTAAAAATTATCACTTAAGAAATTATTATCTTGATGTGATAGTTGTAGAAAGTTAATTTCTTTACTCCTTCTTAAGACAGGATGTTATTTTTTCTTTGAGATCAAAACTATGCGAATGTGTATCAAGATTATGATTGAATTTTAAACCTATGAATTCCGGAATAGATTATGGTTAGTTACTATTTTTTTAATTCAGAAATTTAAAACAAAGTCATTTTAATAAAATAAGGAATAGGTTATTTTTATTAATGTTTTTTGAAGAATAAAATCGAGATACACATTTTCACTCACTAAAATTTTGCTTGAATTATTAGAATATTTCAGACAAAGTAACCATAAACATTGTCATCCCAATGAACGAGGGATCTCCACAAGTAGCTCGATAATTTAGTAAAAAAACTTTGCGTTAGTTTCTTGCGGAGATCCCTCGTTTGTCGGAATTGACAAAAAACACGCTTATTAACCAATCACATTAAAAACCAAAAAACATGAAATTTTTTATTGATACCGCTAATTTAGAAGATATTAAAGAAGCGCAAGCCTTAGGTGTTCTGGATGGCGTTACGACAAATCCGTCCTTAATGGCTAAAGAAGGCATTACCGGAAAAGACAACATTTTGAAGCATTATTTAGACATTTGTTCTATTGTCGATGGTGATGTTTCGGCAGAAGTAATTTCGACAGATTTTGAAGGGATGATCAGGGAAGGTGAGGAACTTGCTGCTTTGCATCCGCAGATCGTGGTTAAATTACCAATGATTGCCGATGGTGTAAAAGCCTGTAAATATTTCTCTTCCAAAGGCATCAAAACCAATGTTACCTTAGTATTTTCGGCAGGGCAAGCTTTGCTGGCTGCAAAAGCCGGAGCGACTTATGTATCACCTTTTTTAGGAAGACTGGACGATATCTCGACGGACGGAATGCATTTAATTGCCGAAATCAGAGAGATTTACGATAACTATGATTATCAAACACAAATACTTTCAGCCTCCATCAGGCATACGATGCATATTATAAACTGTGCAAAAATAGGATCGGATGTAATGACAGGACCACTTTCTGCAATTAAAGGATTGTTGAAACATCCTTTGACAGATATTGGTTTGAATCAATTTATCGAAGACGCTAAAAAGATGAAAATATAAACTTTTAGTAATGAGTATTCTATGGTTTTTTAGAGAGAAATACCATAAATTATAATACCTAAAAACCTCCTTTCAATATCATTTTGAGAGGAGGTTTTTGGCATTATAGGAACAACCGATTGCTTCTTTTGCTTAATTTTCGATTTCTTTTTAAGAAACTCGCATATTTGTTATGTAATTACTTAAGCAACCAGTTGTATTTTTGACCTTTTTAACAGTATTTATATTTCAATAATGATAGTTATTCTAAAATTAGTAAGCTTTGTATTCTTTTATGATTTTTTTAATAAATGACCAATAACGCCGTTAACTTTTTAAATTTTGGTTCAAAATAATTCGTTTAGATATAGATAATTTATTTTTTTAATATTAAAATTGAATAGAATGTTTTTTAGTATGGCTTTTTTTTGGTAATTCGTAAATAAAATTATAAACAACCGATTGTGTATTAATTGTTTTTTTTATATTTGTTACTAATACACTTATTAACTCAACCAAAATTTAATTTTAACTATCTAACATCAATTTTTATGACTAACTTTTTTGTTACAAGTAAATTGAAGCATCAAAAATGCTTTTATTTTTTGATCTTAATGTTTGCGCTGTCGCTCCATTCTGGTGCACAGACCAAAGTTACCGGAACCGTATCAGATGCCAATGGTCCAATTCCTGGTGCTAATGTAAATTTGAAAGGAACAAAAACTGGCGTAAGTACAGGTTTTGACGGTACTTATTCTATCGATGCGCCTTCTAATGGTATTCTTGTTTTTAGTTTTATAGGTTTAAAAAACAAAGAAATAGCCTTAAACGGACAAACTCAGGTGAGTGTAAAACTAGAAGAAGATGCGGGTATTCTAAAAGAAGTAGTTGTTATTGGATACGGAACGCAAAGAAAAGAAGCCGTAACAGGATCTGTAGCATCTATTGGAGGAAGCGAATTGAATGAAGTACCGGCTGCCAACGTAACTCAGGCACTGCAAGGAAGACTTGCGGGTGTAGATCTAACACAGACTTCGACAAAACCGGGAGCTGCCATGCAAATTCGTATACGCGGTACCAGATCTTTAACCGGAAGTAATGACCCATTAATCGTTTTAGACGGAGTTCCGTTTGCAGGTTCTATAGGAGATATAAATCCTGTAGATATCAAATCTGTAGACGTTTTAAAAGATGCATCGGCAACAGCAATTTATGGTTCGCGTGGTGCAAACGGAGTAATATTAATTACAAGTAATAAAGGACGTAAAAATCAAAAAGCGACATTTACTTATAACGGATTCAGTGGTATCAAGCAGGTTTTTGGTAAATACGATATGATGGATGGTGCCAAATTTGCAGCACTTCGCGATTATTCTACTTTATATACAGATGGTATTGATGAAACCAGAGATACCAATACAGACTGGCAGAAGTCGCTTTACGGCGCTGGTGAAATGGTGAGTCATGATGTAAGTGTTTCCGGAGGTACGGAGCGCGGAGCGTATAATGCAGGTTTGGGATATTATAAAGAAGAATCTGTTTTGCCTGGCCAGAAATACGAACGTTACAGTATTAGAGCAGGTTTAGATCAGCAGTTAGGTGGAGCTTTTCGTATGGGATTTAATACCAATAGTAACTATGCTGTTACTAACGGAGATAACATAGGTACAGGAACAGTTTTAGGTACTTCTCCTTTAGCCAATCCTTACAATCCTGATGGATCCCTAAAAAGAACCGTTAGAATGGGAGCAGATGAAAACTGGGTGTACACCAGAGAATCCATTAATAATTTAGGAGAATCGTATGTAAACCAAACCAGAGCTTTTAGTTCTTATAATAATATTTTTGCCGAGGTGAAAATACCGGGAGTCGAAGGTTTGAAATATCGTATGAATACCGGTTTAAATTTACGTTTGTCTAATAGCGGTTATTATGAAGGGCAAGGAGTATTTGATGTTAATCCTACTACTATTTCTAATGCCTCTATCAGCAATACATTATCGACACAATGGCTTATCGAAAATTTGATCACATACGATAAAACTTTTGCCGAAAAACATACTGTAAATTTTGTTGGATTATATTCGAATGAGCAGTTTACAGGAAATACTTCTCAAGTGTCAAGAAACGGAATCACGTCGGATGCATTTCAGTTTTACAACTTAGGACAGAGTGAAGAAGAAGCAGTAATAAACCCTGCCAATCAGGATTACACGCAATGGGGATTAAGTTCTTATATGGCCAGAGCGATGTATTCATATGATAATAAATATTTTATTTCAGGAACAATACGTTCAGATGGTTCATCAAGATTAGCCAAAGGAAATAAATGGGTAACATATCCCGCTGTTTCTGCAGGATGGACACTTTCAAATGAATCTTTTATGAAAAAAGTTTCATGGGTTAATTTAGTAAAATTACGCGCAGGATACGGAGAAACATCCAATCAGGCCGTAGATCCCTACCAAACTTTGGGAGCTTTAAGTACAAGACCTTATAATTTTGGAACTACAAATTCTACAGGAGTATATGTTACCACATTGCCTAACCCGGATTTAGGATGGGAATATTCAACCACATGGAATTACGGATTGGATTTTGCATTTCTGAACAATCGCTTGTCAGGAACAATCGAATATTATAAAACAAATACAAAAGATTTGCTGCAAAGAGTAAATCTTCCGGCAACAGCAGGAGTTAGCAGTTATGTGGGCAATGTTGGTGAAACTGAAAACAAAGGTTACGAAATAGCCTTAAACGGAGTTATCCTTGATAATCCAAAAGGGTTGAGCTGGAGCGTTGGGTTTAATTTATATGCCAATCAAAACAAGTTAGTAAAACTTGCTTCGGGAGCACAAAGAGACGAATCAAATTCCTGGTTTGTAGGTTATAATATCAATTCTATTTATGATTACGAAAAAGTAGGTATCTGGCAGGAAGGCGATCCGTACATGTCTACATTAGAACCGGGACCGACGGGTATCAACCAACAAGGAACCGTAGTAGGATCTATCAAAGTTAAATATACAGGAGATTTTAATCCTGATGGTACACCAACTCGCGCCATTAACGCAAGTGACAGACAAATAATCGAAACAGACCCGGATTTTCAGGGAGGTTTCAATACTAATCTAACGTATAAAGGTTTCGATTTTTCTGCTGTTGGAGCATTCAAAAGCGGCGGTGTCTTAATCAGTACACTTTATGGCGGTAATAGTTACTTAAACCTTTTAAATGGAAGAAGAAGTAATGTGGATGTAGATTACTGGACACCGGAAAACAGAGATGCTGAATTCCCTAATCCAAGAGGAATTAGAAGCGGTGACAACCCAAAATACATGTCAACAATGGGTTATTTTGATGCCTCTTATGTAAAAATCAGAGCCTTAACACTTGGGTATACTTTAGATCAGGAATTTATGAGAAATTTAGGTATCGAAAAACTAAGACTTTATTTTACGGCTCAAAATCCTTTTGTACTCTTTTCTCCTTATAACAGAAAGTCTGGAATGGATCCTGAAACAAATTCTTTTGGAGATGAAAATCAGGCAGTAAATTCATACCAACGCAGGTTTTTGGTTATTGGAACCAATACACCTTCGACCAGAAACTTTTTATTCGGACTTAATTTAACATTTTAATCAAGAAGAACCATGAAACGATATATTTTTAAAAATTTAATTATAGGATCAGTAGCTTTGTTCTCCTTTGCGGGCTGCTCTGATATTTTAGAAGAAAAACCACATGATTTTTATGAGCCTGGTTATTTTAAAACAGAACAGGGAGTTTTACAAGGATTAACCTCGCATTATGCACATTTGCGCTGGATATACGGACAGGCGTATTATTACAATTCTGTTCAGACCGGTACAGATGAAAATACATATGGTCAGCAAGCCGACGGAAATTTCAAAGATCATGATTTATCTGGAGTTGGGATTATAAATGCCACCTCGAGCAGAGCCGATGTGGTATGGAATAATTCCTATAACGATATCAATACCGCCAGCGGAATTATCGAAAATGCGGCTGCAGTAGGTATCGCAAATAGTCTAATTGCCGAATCTAAATTTTTCAGGGCTTTTGATTATTTTTTACTGGTACAGAATTTTGGAGGTGTTCCTTTAGATTTAGGAGCGGGCGAACTTAAATTTAATAGTAAACCGTCCAGATCTTCAAAACGAAATACCGTAACAGAGGTATATACCAAAGCTATTTTTCCGGATTTAGTAGCAGCAGTAAACGAATTGCCTGATGCGCCAAGATTAACAGGTACGGCAACCAAAACTTTGGCCCGTTTAATGTTATCAAAAGCTTACTTGACATATGCCTGGTGGTTAGAAAATCCAAACAATATTCCTACCTATCCTGATACACCAAGAACAGATCCTGACGGACACAATGCACAATGGTATTTTCAACAAGCTTATAATATAGCTTTAGAAGGAATTAATAATCCGGGATCTTATGCATTATTGCCTTACTATTATGATGTAAATTTAGGATCTAATGATCGTAATAAAGAATTAATGCTTTATGCAGACCATACAGAGGCAAGCGAATATTATAACGGTGCAAGCCTTACTTACGGAAGTGGTGGTTCGCCTGATAATTTTGCAGGCTGGATGGGAACTTTTAATTATACCTCTATAAGAAGTAAAAATGCTTCAGGAGCAGCGGTTTCGACCGTACAAAGAGCAGCAGACCAATTTTTAGGACGTCCGTGGGTAAGAATGGTGCCGCCTATCGAAGTTTTTACCAAAACTTTTGCAGATAAAACAAACGATTCAAGATATGACGGAACATTTGCAGCCGTTTACCGTGGAAACTGGAATTTACTAGGGACTGGGTTAACTGATGTGGCAACATTATATAATGCCAACGGATTACCGGTAAAACCAGGCGATGCGATTGTAACTTTTCTTAATGATGAACCGGCTACGCCAATTACATATCCTACAGGAGCAGGCGATAATGGTGTGGGTGCCGGAGTTTTACCAGGCAGATCTGATTATGTAATTTCTCCATTGGGAATAAACAGAATAGTATATCCGGGTTTATGGAAATTAGGACCATATCGTACCGATAATGCCGGAGGATTAGGACAGCCAAATGCAGGAAGTACAAGACCTTATCCAGTAGCTAAATTTTCAGAACTTTATTTTGTTGCGGCAGAAGCTGCAGTAAAAGGAGCGACCGGCGCTATATCAGCAAGGGATCTTATCAATGTAATTAGAGCAAGAGCAGGAAAATGGCGTTGGGATAATAATGGTAAAGTAGCAAAAACAGCAGACAATAGCGCTTTACTAACAAGCACAACTCCTGCGATAATTGACATTAATTATATTCTGGCAGAACGTTCCCGTGAATATTACGGAGAAGGATATCGCTGGTATGATTTGGTAAGAACTCAAAAATGGAATGAAATCGCCGGAAAATATACAATTGGCGGATCAAATTACGGACAGCATACACCAGAGGTTGTTACAAGAACTATAGAACCGCATCATTACTTGCGTCCAATACCTCAGGGTCAGATAGATGGTATGGAAATGTCAGCAGCAGAAAAGGCTGCTTATCAAAATCCAGGATATTAATATCTTGGTAAAAGAAGCAAATTTTACCGTAGTTATAGGTGTTAATTTTACAGAATAGCTTATAAGTTGGTTTGTAAATTTGCTTTAGTTTGAAGCCGGGGGATAATTCCCTCGGCTTTTAAATTATGAATTCAGTGACAATTTTCAGGTCTCTTAAATGTGCTTTTAGTTTTTTAAGAGCTTTTAATAATTAATGAACAATTACAAATGAAGCCGCAAAAAATATTTTTCTTATTACCATTATTGTTTCTTTTCTCTTTCAAAATAATAGGTGCAAATGACACTCTTGTAAAAAAACAAAGTAAAAAGCCAGCTATTTTTTCTAATGTTATTTATCAGGGAGACGACGATATTTATAAAAAGAATCCATTAAAATCAGATGAATTTTATTCGCCAATTCTTCAGGGATGTTATCCGGATCCCGCTATAACCAGAAAGGGAGATGATTATTATATGGTATGTTCCTCATTTGCGATGTTTCCGGGCGTGCCTATTTTCCATTCTAAAGATTTAGTAAATTGGACTGACCTGGGAGGGGTATTAAATAAAGTCTCCGAATTCAATCCGCATGACACGAGTATCAGCCAGGGTGTATACGCTCCTGGAATTACTTATAATCCCCATAATGATACGTTCTATATGATTGTAACAGCATTTTCAGGAGGTCTGGGCAATATAATAGTAAAAACAAAAGACCCAATGAAAGGGTGGGGAAGCCCGATAAAATTAGCTTTTGACGGAATCGATCCGTCTATATTTTTTGATGATAACGGCAAAGGTTACATCGTTCATAATGACGCTCCCAATAAAGGAAAAGAATTGTATCAGGGACATCGTGTTATTAAAGTTTGGGAATACGATCTGGAAAAAGATCAGGTTATTCCGGGAACAGATAAAATTATTGTAGATGGCGGAGTAGATCTTTCGAAAAAACCAATCTGGATTGAGGCGCCTCATTTGTATAAAAAAGACGGTCATTATTATTTAATGTGTGCCGAAGGCGGTACAGGAGGAAATCATAGCGAAGTTATTTTTATCAGTGACAGCCCAAAAGGACCTTTTAAACCGGCATCAAATAACCCGATTCTTACCCAAAGATATTTTCCTCAGGACAGAAAAGACAAAGTCGATTGGGCAGGACATGCCGATTTAGTTCTTGGACCAGATAATAAATATTACGGTGTATTTTTAGGCATTCGCCCGAATGATAAAGACAGAGTAAATACAGGACGCGAAACTTTTATGCTTCCGGTAGACTGGTCAGGAACTTTTCCGGTTTTCGAAAACGGATTAGTGCCTTTAGAACCAAAAATAAAAATGCCAAAAGGCGTTACTGAAAACAAAACCGGTAAAGATGGATTTTTCCCTAACGGAAATTTTACGTTTACCGAAAATTTTACTTCTAAAAAATTGGATTACCGATGGATCGGATTGAGAGGTCCGCGTGAAAATTTTATTTCGATAACCAAAAAAGGACTTCAAATTAATCCTTTCGAAGTAAATATAAAAGAGCTGAAACCTACTTCGACACTTTTTTACAGACAAATGCACAACACCTTCTCGTTTGCCACGACAATAGAGTACAAACCAGAATCTGAAAAAGATCTGGCAGGAATTACATGTCTGCAAAACGAACATTTTAATTATGTTTTTGGTATCACCAAAAAAGGAAAGGATACCTATATTTTATTAGAAAGAACAGAAAAAGGACAATCTAAAATAATGGCAAGTGCTAAAATAGAAATCAAAAAAAATATTCGATTACAAGTAAAAGCAACGGGAGATAATTACGAATTTAGTTATGCCCTAAACGGTACTGATTTTAAAAAATTAGGAGAAAGCGTTTCCGGAGATATTCTTTCAACAAATGTGGCAGGAGGATTTACAGGAGCATTGGTAGGATTATATGCCACGGCTGCAAATGATGCTCAACCGCAATAAAAAACAAAATATGAAAAAGGAACATTTTAAATGGTTGTTGTTTTTACAACTCTTCTTTTTGGTTTGTCAGTCCAATCAGTCATCTGTGATGGCTCAGGGCAAATCAAAAACCGAGAATTGGGTAGGAACCTGGGCTTGCGCGCAAATGCTGGTTGAACCCAACAATATGCCACCCGCTCCAGGGCTTTCAGAAAATACGCTTCGACAAATTATCAGGGTTTCTATTGGAGGAAAACGTATGAGATTACGTTTTTCTAATATATTCAGCGATCAGCCAACGGTTTTAAAATCGGTTAGTGTGGCCAATGTTGTCCATGCGCCAATGATTGATCCCAAAACTCAAAAAGAACTTCGTTTTAATGGAAATTCGGGTATAACATTAAATCCGGAGCAGGAAGTATTTTCGGATGCTTTTGATTTTGAATTACAACCCGGACAGCTTTTGGCCATTACCATTCATTACGGAAATACTTCGCAAAAAACATCAGGACATCCCGGTTCGCGAACCACTTCTTATATTCTTGAAGGAGATCAAATTCAAAACGCAGCTTTTGATGGTGCCATAAAAACAGATCACTGGTATTCGATTATGGGATTGGATGTTGTGGCGGATAAATATGCTGCGAATATCGTTTGTTTGGGGAATTCCATTACAGACGGTCGCGGATCCGGAACCAACAAACAAAATCGATGGACAGATATTTTATCTGCAAGATTATCAGCCAATAAAAAAACAGAAAAAATTGGCGTTTTGAATTTAGGAATTGGAGGGAATTGTGTCGTTAAAGGCGGATTAGGGCCAACAGCCCTGGATCGTTTTGAAAGAGATGTGCTTTCGCAAAAAGGTACAAAATGGCTCGTAATTCTGGAAGGAATTAACGACATTGGAGGAATTAAAAATCCGGAAGATGCACCAACAAAAGCGCAGGAACTTATTGAAGCTTATAAAGTAATGATCGACAAAGCACATACAAAAGGAATTAAAGTCTACGGCTGTACCATTTTGCCCTTTGCCAAATCATTTTATGATGCTCCTCACAAACAAGAAGCAAGAGATATTGTAAACGCATGGATCAGAACTAGTAAAGCCTTTGATGCCGTAATTGATTTTGATAAAGCAATGGTTGCAGAAGAAGGTTCTAAAACGATTTTATCCAACCTGCATGACGGTGATTTTTTGCATCCAAACGAAGCAGGTTATGCTAAAATGGGAGAAACAGTAGATCTCAATTTATTTAAATAACAGTTTGCATATTTTGAATTCGATTAAAATGATTTTTTGACAATAAAATACAGCTAAAAAATGAAATCAATACTTAGGTTTTTCGCATTTACGGTTCTTTTTTCAATAGCACAAAAAGGGTATTCTCAAGATCCTAATTTTCATGTTTATCTGAGTTTTGGTCAGTCAAATATGGAAGGATACGCCAAAATAGAACCGCAGGATAAATTGGGTGTCGATGATCGGTTTCAGGTTTTACAGGCAGTTAATTGTCCTGAACTGAAGCGTGAAAAAGGAAATTGGTATACTGCCATACCTCCTTTATGCCGTTGCAGTACCGGACTAACGCCAGTGGATTATTTTGGACGAAATCTGGTAGCCAATCTCCCAAAAAATATAAAAGTAGGCGTAATCAATGTTGCCGTTGGCGGCTGTAAAATTGAACTTTTTGACAAAGATAAAACAGCAGAATATGTAGCAACAGCGCCAGACTGGATGAAAGGCATTCTAAAAGAATACGACGAAAATCCATATGCAAGATTGGTTGAATTGGCAAAAATAGCGCTGAAAAAAGGAGTTATTAAAGGTATTTTACTGCATCAGGGCGAATCGAATACTGGCGATACACTTTGGCCAAAAAAGGTAAAAATCGTCTACGATAATTTGATAAAAGACCTGAATCTGGATCCGAAAAAAGTGCCGTTGCTTTCAGGCGAAACTGTAAATGAAGACCAGAACGGCAAATGTGGCAGCATGAATAAAATTATTGCGACACTTCCAAAAACGCTTCCCAACTCGTATATCATTTCATCAAAAGGATGTACAGCAGAACCTGATTTTTTGCATTTTAATGCCGCAGGTTACAGAGATTTAGGAAGACGTTATGCCGATAAAATGCTTTCGTTATTAGGATATAAATTGGCTGATGGAAAATCACCTTTTATAGTACAGGCTCCTCTGGGTTTTGATCAGTTAAATAAGGGCATTCCGGCAGGAAAAATAGAAACGATTACTTACGAATCTAAAACGGTTGGATCTACACGAAAAGCAATCGTTTATACGCCACCGGGATTCAATAAAAAGAAAAAACATCCTGTTTTGTATCTTTTACACGGGATAGGCGGCGATGAAAAAGAATGGTTAAACGGAGGAAATCCGCAAATTATATTGGACAATCTTTACGCAGAAGGAAAAATTGAACCCATGATTGTTGTCATGCCAAACGGCAGGGCAATGAAAGACGATAGCGCAACAGGCAATATAATGGCGCCCGATAAAGTACAGGCTTTTGCTGCTTTTGAAAAAGATTTATTAAACGACCTGATTCCGTTTATCGAAAAAAAATATCCAATTTACAAAGACAGAGAACACCGTGCCATCGCAGGATTGTCAATGGGCGGCGGACAATCTTTAAATTTCGGATTAGGGAATTTAGACAAATTTGCCTGGGTTGGCGCTTTCTCGGCAGCTCCAAATACTAAAATGCCCGAGGAATTACTTCCCAATCCCGAAGAGGCAAAAAAGAAATTAAAACTGCTTTGGATTTCCTGTGGAGATAACGACTGGCTTATCGAAAACAGTAAGCGAACACACGATTATTTATACAAAAATGATGTGCCGCACATTTATTATATCGAGCCCGGAGTACATGATTTTAAAGTATGGAAAAACGGTTTGTATCTATTTTCGCAATTTTTATTTAAGCCTGTCGATCAATCCAATTTTACAGCTTATACTATTTTGGGCAATCCGGCACAAACCAATATTCGTACTGCAAAATATCCTCAAATATTACCCGATAACAAGGTGCTTTTCAAAGTCAATGCTCCCGAAGCATCAAAAGTGCAAATCGATTTGGGCAAAAAATACGATATGACCAGAGATTCAGAGGGATTTTGGACGGTAACTACCGATGTAATCGATAAGGGATTTAATTATTATTCCCTGCTTATTGATGGCTTTGCAGTTGCAGATCCGTCAAGTCAGACATTTTACGGCATGGGGCGCATGGCAAGCGGTATCGAAATTCCAAATAAAGACGGTGATTTTTATGCTTTAAAAGAGGTGCCGCACGGCGATATCAGAATTAAAAAATATTTTTCAAAAGCAACTAATTCCTGGCGCGAAATGTATGTTTATACACCGCCGGGTTACGAAAATGCTACAGAAAAATATCCGGTTTTATATCTTTTGCACGGCGGAGGTGAAGACCAAACAGGCTGGGCAACTCAGGGAAAAGCAAATTTAATATTAGATAATTTAATAGCCGAAAATAAAGCAAAACCAATGATCATCGCAATGCTCGACGGCAATATGGCAAATACTGGAGGCGTAGCAGGTTTTAATGAAAATGCACTAAAAGCTTTTGAAAATGAATTAAAAACAGGAGCAATACCTTTTGTAGAAAGCAATTTTAAAGTGGCAAAAGATATTAAAAACAGAGCTTTGGCAGGATTATCAATGGGAGGTTTGCAAACGCTTTATGCGGGCGTTAAAAATTCTGATCTGTTTTCTTACATAGGCGTATTTAGTTCAGGTTGGTGGGCCAACAATACGACTTTATCAGAACCGCAATACGAGTTTATGAAAAATAATGTCGGGACGATTAATGCGAACATCAAAGAATTTTGGATTTCTATGGGCGGCAAAGAAGATATCGCTTATGAAAACTGCAAAATAATGCTAAAAAAGTTCGATCAGCTCGGAATCAAATATAAATACAGCGAATATCCTGGAGGACATACCTGGCCAGTCTGGAGACACGATTTATTTATGTTTGCGCCATTATTATTTCAGCAGCAATAAAGATTTTAAAATAGTAATTGAATTCCATAATAATAAAGTTCATGAATACATTTTCAAAATATAGCCTCACAATTCTTATTGTTTTTAGTTGTACTTTTTTAAAAGCGCAGTCGTTTATTGCAACTCAAAAAGGAGACAATGTTGTGATACTAAAAGAGAAATCTTCACCCTTATCCTTTCTTGTCAGTAACGGAACTGATGCCGGTATTTTGCGTGCAATCACTAATTTGCAAATTGATTTTGAAAAAGTTACGGGAGAAAAACCATTAATCTTAAATCAGAAACCAAACTCATCATCGCCACTAATTATTATTGGAACAATTGGAACCAATTCGGTTATTGATGATTTAGTTAAATCAAAAAAAATAGATGGGAAAGAGCTCAAAGGCAAAAATGAAAAATTTAGTATTGCAAACATTAAAAATCCATTTAGTGGAGTAGAAGAAGCTATCGTGATTGCCGGAAGTGACAAACGCGGAACGATTTACGGTATTTACGAATTATCAAAACAAATTGGCGTTTCGCCTTGGTATTACTGGGCGGATGTTCCTGTAGAGAAAAAAGAGAATCTTTATTTTGTACAAGGAAATTATACCGATGGAGAACCTGCTGTAAAATACAGAGGAATTTTTATCAACGATGAAGCGCCTGCATTAAGCGGTTGGTCGAAAGCCACATTTGGCGGATTTAACAGCAAGTTTTACGAAAAAGTTTTTGAATTACTGCTTCGTCTAAAAGCCAATTACATCTGGCCAGCCATGTGGGGGAGTGCTTTTTATGATGATGATCCGGCCAGTGGCCCTCTGGCTAATGAAATGGGAATTGTAATGGGAACTTCACACCACGAACCAATGGCTTTGGCACAGACAGACTGGCATCGTTACATCAAAAAAAATAACCTTCCAAATGTTTGGGATTATTCTAAAAATAAAACCGTTTTGGATGAATTCTGGAAAGGCGGAATAGCGCGCAGCATAAACTGGGAAAAGCTCGTAACCGTAGGAATGCGCGGAGACGGCGATGAAGCCATGAGCGAAGGAACCAATATCGCTTTGCTGGAAAATATCGTAAAAGAACAACGCAAAATTATTGCTGAGGTAACGCAAAAAAAAGCCGAAAAAACACCTCAGGTTTGGGCTTTATACAAAGAAGTTCAGGATTATTATGATCAGGGAATGCGTGTTCCTGACGATGTTACGCTGCTGTTTTGTGATGACAACTGGGGAAATGTGCGTAAGCTTCCTGATCTTACCAAGCTGCTCCATAAAGGAGGTTACGGCATGTACTATCATTTTGATTATGTTGGTGGGCCAAGAAATTCGAAATGGATTAACATAAGTCCGATACAAAGAGTTTGGGAGCAAATGAACCTCACTTATTCGCACGGTGTTGATAAAATCTGGATTGTAAATGTTGGGGATCTTAAACCAATGGAATTTCCGATCAGTTTCTTTTTAGACATGGCATGGAATCCTAAGAAATTCAATTCTCAAAATCTTTTTGAGTTTACCGAGAAATGGGCTGCAGATCAATTCGGAACAAAACACGCCAAAGAGATTGCAAGATTATTAAATACGTATCCAAAATTCAACCGGAGAGTAACGCCGGAAATGCTCGACAGCACAACCTATAGTCTGGAAAATTACAATGAATTTCAAACCGTAGTAAATGACTATAAAAATCTGGCATTGGATGCTTATCGAATTTACAATGAGATTCCGAAAGAATATCAGGATGCTTATTTTCAATTGGTTTTGTACCCAATAGATGCCTGCAGTAACCTTTATGAAATGTATTTTGCACAAGCCAATAATAAAAAACTGGCAGCTGAAAAAAATAGTATGGCAAACGCGTATGCAGATAAAGTAAAAGTTTATTTTGAAAGAGATTCTATTCTTCAAAATAAATACAATAATGAAATTTCCGGAGGAAAATGGACACATATTATGGATCAGATGCGAATTGGATATAAGGCGTGGCATGATACTCCAAAAAACATTTTGCCGGAACTTAGTTATGTTTCTGAAAAAGATCAGGTTAAAAGAAAAGTATTCGCAGAAAAAGATGGTTACGTTTCTATTGAGGCCGAAGATTTTTCTAAAGTAAATAATTCAAGCAACATTCATTGGGAAGTGATTCCTGATTTTGGAAAAACAAAAAGTGGGATTACGACATTTCCACAAAATAAGTATCCTGCTCAAAATGAGAATATTTTTGTGGAGTACGAAATTGATTTTATCTCAACAGGAGAATTTAATGTAGAACTGCTTTTGGCTCCAACGCTTAATTTTAATAGTAATAAAGGCCTCCGTTATGAAGTTTCTTTTGATGGGGAAAAACCACAGCTTGTAAATTTTAATGGAAAATACCGTGGAGAGTTAGGAAAATGGCAGGCTGAACACTTAATTCATTCCAATACTAAACATACTATTTCGAAAGCAGGAAAACACACAATGCGTTTTCGTGTTTTAGATCCCGGAATTGTACTGGAGAAAATTATAATCAATACCGGGGGATTAAAACCTTCGTATTTGGGACCGCCGGAAAGTGACAGGATTACAGATTAAAATTCAATAACAACAGCCCTTTTTTATAGCACTTGAAATCATACGACCCATTATTTATGAAAATATATTTAATTCCCATATTGCTGTTTTTCGGAGTTTCATTATCTGCTCAGCAGACAAATGATTTAAAGCTTTGGTATAAAAGTAGTGCAGGAACAGTTTGGGAAAATGCCCTGCCCATTGGCAATGGGTTTCAGGGCGCTATGGTGTTTGGAAATGTTGAGAAAGAAGTTTTTCAATTGAATGAAGCAACCGTCTGGAGCGGAAGCCCGAATCGAAATGACAATCCGAATGCAAAAGGGGCTTTGAGTGAAATAAGAAAACTTCTTTTTGAAAAGGAATATAAAAAAGCCGAAAAGTTAATAAACGAAAATATTATTACTAAAAAATCGCACGGTCAAATCTTTCAGCCTGTGGGGAATTTAGAATTGAGTTTTTCAAATCAGCAAGATTTTACAGATTATTATAGAGAACTGGATATTGAAAAAGCCGTTGCAAAAACTACTTATAAAGTAAACGGAATTACATATACCAGAGAAGCATTTACCTCATTTCCGGATCGCGTTTTGGTGATTAAACTTTCGGCCGATAAACCGGGAAAGGTTTCGTTTTCAGCAGCTTTTTCTTCGGAACATAAAAAACAGGAAATAATCGTTAGCGGCAATAATGAACTTTTACTCTTGGGCACCACAAGCGATCACGAAGGAGTAGAAGGAAAAGTAAGATTTAATACCACAGCAAAATTTAAAATTCAGGGTGGAAATATAAAATCAGTTGGTAATTCGCTACAAATAGAAGGTGCCGATTCTGTTTTGATTTATGTTTCGATTGCCACCAATTTTAAAAATTATAATGATATCAGCGCTAATGAAAACGAACTCGCAACCTCTTTTATGAATAAGGCATTTGACAAGTCTTATGATAAAATGAAGGAAGCTCACATCGCTTTTTATCAAAAATATTTTAAAAGAGTTAAGCTTGACTTAGGCAATACCGAAGCATCAAAATTACCTACAGACGAAAGACTGGCCAATTTCAGGAAGGTTTCAGATCCTTCTTTTGTGACCTTATATTATCAATACGGACGTTATTTATTGATTTCTTCCTCACAGCCAGGAGGTCAGCCGGCCAATCTTCAGGGGATTTGGAACAAAAGTATGACACCGGCCTGGGATAGTAAATATACGATCAACATTAATACCGAGATGAATTACTGGCCGGCTGAAAAAACGAATTTATCTGAAATGCATGAGCCGCTTTTAAAAATGATTCAGGAATTAGCACAAACCGGAAAAGAAACAGCCAAAGTAATGTACGGTGCCCGCGGTTGGATGGCACATCATAATACCGATATTTGGAGAATTAACGGAGCCGTTGACGGCGCTACCTGGGGAGTATGGAATGCAGGCGGCGGCTGGCTGAGTCAGCATTTATGGGAACATTATTTGTATACAGGTGACAAAAAATATCTGGCATCGGTATATGAAACATTAAAAGGAGCTGCTGATTTTTATGCTGATTTTTTAGTAAAAGATCCAACAAACGGCTGGCTGGTCGTGACACCCGGAAATTCACCTGAAAATGCTCCGGCCGCACATCAGGGTTCTGCAGTAACGGCGGGCTCAACGATGGACAATCAAATTGTATTTGATGTTTTTAGCTCGGTTATAAAAGCATCAGAAGTATTGGGGAAAAACAAGCAATATGCAGACAGTTTAAAAGTATTAAGAAATATGCTGCCGCCTATGCAAATAGGAAAATACAATCAGCTTCAGGAATGGCTGGATGATGTGGATGATCCCAAAGACAATCACCGTCATATTTCGCATTTATATGGTTTGTATCCTTCTAATCAGATTTCTGCTTATAAAACGCCCGAACTTTTTGCAGCAGCAAAGAATACTTTGCTTCAAAGAGGCGATATTTCTACAGGCTGGAGCATGGGCTGGAAGGTGAACTGGTGGGCAAAAATGCAGGACGGAAACCACGCTTACAGCCTGATTCAGAATCAGCTCACACCGCTTGGTGTAAACAAAGAAGGAGGAGGAACTTATAACAATCTTTTTGATGCACATCCGCCTTTTCAAATTGATGGTAATTTTGGATGCACTTCCGGAATAACCGAAATGTTGATGCAAAGTTCCGATGATGCAATTCATCTGCTTCCCGCTTTGCCGGATGCCTTAAAAGAATATGGCGAAATTTCAGGATTAAAAGCGCATGGAGGTTTTGAAATCAAGAACTTGAAATGGAAAAACGGAAAATTAATTGCCGTAACAATTCAGTCCAATCTTGGCGGAAATTTGAGATTAAGAACGCCAAATGAAATCAGAAAAAAAGACAATAAAAATTTAAAAATAGCGTCGGGAATTAATTCAAATGTTTTTTACCAATCTGTGGAGGTCAAAAAGCCGGTTATTGCGGAAGAATCGACTATAAAAACATTGGATATTGCCCCAACTTATTTGTATGATATAAAGACTGAAAAAGGTAAAAGCTACAGTTTCTTAATTAAATAATACTATGAAAAATCTTTTTAGAAAATATAAAATCTTCTGTTGCTTGTTCGGATTGTGGATCACATCTTCTGCAACAGCACAAATGCAATTGTTTGATTTAAAAGAAGTAAGGCTAAAAGAAGGTCCGTTTAAAAATGCTCAGGATGTTGATCTGAAATATATTTTAGAACTCAATCCAGACCGCCTTTTAGCGCCGTATCTCATCGCCTCTGGACTTCCTGTAAAAGCAGAACGTTACGGGAATTGGGAAAGCATAGGACTTGACGGACATATTGCAGGACATTATCTTTCGGCATTGGCGATGATGTATGCTTCTACCGGAAATATGGAAGTTAAAAACCGACTGGATTATATGATTTCAGAACTGGAAAAATGCCAGCAAAAAAACGGCAATGGTTATGTGGGCGGAATTCCGCAGGGAAAAGTTTTTTGGGACCGCATTCATAACGGAGATATCGACGGAAGCAATTTTGGGTTGAACAATACCTGGGTGCCACTGTACAATATTCATAAACTTTTTGCCGGCTTAATCGATACGTATCATTATACAGGAAATGAAAAAGCAAAAGAGGTTGTAATAAAACTGGGCGATTGGTTTATCGAATTAATTCGTCCGCTTTCTGAGGAACAGATTCAAAATATATTGAAGACAGAACACGGTGGCATAAACGAATCTTTTGCCGATTTGTATATCATTACAAAGGACAAAAAATATCTGGAAACTGCCGAAAAAGTTTCGCACTTAGCAATATTAAATCCATTAGAAAAAAAAGAAGATAAGTTAACAGGATTGCATGCCAATACGCAAATACCAAAAGTAATTGGTTTTGAGAAAATCGGTGTACTTTCCGGCAATAAAGAATGGACAGATGCTGCGCAGTTCTTTTGGGAAAACGTTACCCAAAAACGCAGCGTAGCTTTTGGTGGAAATAGTTTTGCAGAACATTTTAATCCAACCGAAGATTTTAGCGGGATGTTAAAATCAAATCAGGGGCCGGAAACCTGCAATTCCTATAATATGGAGCGCTTAAGCAAAGCATTGTTTCTGGACAAAAACAATGTAAGTTATCTTGATTTTTACGAACGCACATTTTACAATCATATTCTTTCGAGCCAGCATCCTGAAAAAGGCGGTTTTGTTTATTTTACTCCCATCAGACCCAATCATTATCGCGTGTATTCGCAGCCGGAAACCAGTATGTGGTGTTGTGTGGGGTCAGGGCTAGAAAATCATTCTAAGTATGGAGAATTAATTTACAGCCATTCTGATAATGATGTCTTTGTAAATCTCTTTATTCCATCTGTTTTAGATTGGAAAGAAAAGGATATTTACATCGAACAAAGTACTAAATTTCCCTATCAAAATAGCACCAATTTTATTTTGAAACTAAAGAAAAGTAAAACATTTTCTATGAATATCCGTTGTCCGGAATGGGCGGAGAATTTTGAAATTTCAATTAATGGAAAAATTCAGAAAATAGAAGCAAAGCCCTCTAGTTATGTAAAGCTTAACAGAAAATGGAAATCCGGAGATCAGATTTCTGTTAGCTTCAAAACTTCGACACATTTAGAGAATTTACCCGATGGTTCCAATTGGAGCGCTTTTGTAAACGGACCTATTGTATTGGCTGCCAAAACATCCAACAAAGATTTAGACGGGTTATTTGCTGATGACAGCCGAATGGGGCATGTTGCATCCGGTAAATATTATCCGTTGGATCAGGCCTATGAAATCATAGGCGATAAAGCAGCTTATATCGCAAAACTGAAGGATTTAGGAAACTTGCACTTCCGTTTAGATTCGTTAGAATTACAGCCGTTTTTTGAAATTCATGACGCGCGTTATCAAATGTATTTTCAAAATTATACCAAAGAACAATATCAGGAAAAACATGCTTTGTTGAAACAGCAGGAAATAGAGGCATTGGCTTTGGAAGCTAAAACCATCGATAAAATTAATTGCGGCGAACAGCAGTCAGAAGTAGATCATCGTTATAAAGGTGAAAAAAGTGATTCTGGCTACGACGACACAAAAGCCTGGAGAAGTACAAAATCCTATATTTCTTATCAGTTATTGAATAAAAACAAGTCTGGAAAATATTTGGATATCATTTGCACAGCCGATTTTAAAACGGATAAAATCACGATTCTCATCAACGAAAAGGCAGCTCCCATTATTTCGTCAGCAAATAAAACCATCCGATTAAATGTCGAAAAGATCGAAGAGGTAAACATTACCATAAAATCTAATGACGGAAGCAATAGTCCAAAATTTCATCAGTTCAGAATTTTAAAAAATTAAAAAATGATGCCAGATAAAATGAAAATTAGAAGTGTTGTTTTTAGTCTTTTTTTGCTTTTTACTTTGTGTAATTATGCACAAAACAAGGCACAAAATCCAGTTATTTTTGCTGATGTTCCTGATATGTCTATCATTCGTGTAAACGATATGTATTACATGAGCAGCACGACCATGCACATGAATCCGGGCGTTCCTATTATGAAATCTACCGATTTAGTAAATTGGAAAATCGTTAATTATGCCTATCAAACATTAGAAGATGATAATGATAAACTAAATCTGGATAATGAAAAAAATGATTACGGAAGAGGTTCCTGGGCGAGCAGTCTGAATTATCATAATGGTATCTATTACGTGAGTACTTTCTCTGGAACAACTGGTAAAACCTATTTTTTTTCTACGAAAAATATTGAAAAAGGACCTTGGAAAAGAACCGTTTTAAATGATTCGTATCACGATCATTCTATTTTTTTTGATGATAACGGAAAAGTGTACATGGTTTGGGGAGCAGGAAAATTGCAGATTATCGAATTACAATCAGATTTATCTGCTGTAAAAGAAGAAACAAAAAAAGTATTGATTGAAAATGCCAGTGCGCCTGCAGGAAACAATATTATGCTGCAATCTGAAGGTTCACAGCTTTTTAAAATCAAAGGAAAATATTATCTTTTTAATATTGTCTGGCCAAAAGACGGAATGCGAACGGTAATTATACATAGGGCAGACAGTATTTCAGGACCTTGGGAAGGAAAAGTTGGTCTGCAGGATTTAGGAGTTGCACAAGGCGGACTTATTGATACGCCAGACGGAAAATGGTTTTCGTATTTGTTTAAAGATGCCGGTGGCGTAGGCCGTATTCCTTATCTGGTTCCTGTTGAATGGAAGGAGGGCTGGCCCATTTTAGGTAAAAATAATAAAGTACCAGAATATCTGGATTTACCGGAAAGCAAAGGTTTATTTCCGGGAATTGTAAACTCAGATGATTTTACAAGAAAAAAAAATGATCCTGATTTGCCTTTGGTCTGGCAATGGAACCACAATCCTGATAACGCGCTGTGGTCTGTTAGGGAAAGAAAAGGATATTTAAGATTAAAAACAGGCCGGAAAGACAGCAGTTTTGTGCAGGCTAAAAATACCCTTACACAAAGAACTTTTGGACCTGAATGTTCTGCATCTACCTTAGTCGAGGTATCTAAAATGAAAGAAGGCGACTTTGCAGGACTTTCTTTATTGCAAAAAGAATATGGATTTATAGCGGTAAAGTTTGAAAATGGTGCGAAAAAAATAGTCATGCTTGATGCCGTTAAAGGGAATCCCCGTGAAGTTGAAAGCATTCCTTTAACCCATGATAAAGTATATTTGAAAGCAGCATGTGATTTTAAAGATAAAGCAGATACCGGAAGATTTTTTTACAGTCTAGATGGTGAAAAATGGATCAGCATTGGAAACGCGATAAAACTGCCTTATACAATTCCTCATTTTATGGGATATCGATTTGGGTTGTTCAACTACGCAACTAAAAATATTGGCGGTTATGTAGATTTCGATTATTTCCATATTGAAGATCAAATTTCAAAAAAATAATTAATTCAAGTTGCCAGATTAACAATTCAATAAATACGTTGGCTCTAAAAAAGGTTCATCCCTACGGGATATTTTTTCTGGTAGCAAAGCCCAAACGTGCTGTTTGTCATTTCGACGGAGGAGAAATCTCCGCGAGAAGCTCGACAAAGATTTGATCCTCGTTGCGGAGTTACTTGTGGAGATTTCTCCTCCGTCGAAATGACATAAAATGAGAAAAAAATGCAAAAAGCTTAACTTAATGACATTGCCCGCAGGGACTACACTTTATTAACGAGCAACTTGAATTAATTAGTTTACGATGTAACCAAAATAAAATACGCATTAATATATTAACTCAAATAGAATAATCATGAAAATTAGTTATTTGTTTATTATAAGTTTACTGTCTTTTTTTAGTGTAAACGCGCAACAATATGCTTACAAGAACCCCTCGCTTAGTTCAGCAGAGCGTGCAAAAGATTTAATTTCACGATTAACTCTTGAAGAAAAAGCAGTCTTAATGTGTGATCAAAGTGATGCGATCCCCAGACTTGGAATCAAAAAATTTAACTGGTGGAGCGAAGCGCTGCATGGTTATGCCAATAATGACAATGTTACTGTTTTTCCGGAACCTATAGGTATGGCAGCCTCGTTTGATGATCAATTATTGTATCGTGTTTTTGATGCCGTATCAGATGAAGCGCGGGCAAAATATAATCAATGGATTAAAAATGGTAATGAAAACAAACGTTTTTTAAGCCTTTCGGTCTGGACTCCTAATGTCAATATTTTCAGGGATCCGCGTTGGGGCCGTGGTCAGGAAACCTACGGAGAAGATCCTTATCTTACTTCGAGAATGGGAGTTTCAGTTGTAAAAGGACTACAGGGTCCGGCAGATGCCAAGTACCGTAAACTTTTAGCCTGCGCCAAACATTTTGCTGTTCACTCAGGACCAGAATGGAGCAGGCACGAATTGAATTTGAATAATGTAGATCCTCGTGAATTGTACGAAACTTACCTGCCGGCATTTAAAGCACTCGTTCAGGATGCTGATGTACGTCAGGTAATGTGCGCTTATCAACGTCTGGACGACGAACCATGCTGCAGCAATACGAGATTATTGCAGCGTATTTTAAGAGATGACTGGGGATTTAAATACCTGGTAGTTTCAGATTGCGGCGCTGTAACTGATTTTTATACGACTCACAAAGTTTCATCAGATGCGGTGCATGCTGCATCAAAAGCTGTCCTTGCAGGAACTGATGTCGAATGTGTCTGGGAGAAATATCCTTTTAAGGAATTACCGGCAGCTGTTGCTAAAGATCTCATAAAAGAAGAGGATATTGATAAGAGTCTGCTACGTGTATTAGTGGGGCGTTTTGATTTGGGTGAAATGGATGATGATGCCATAGTGCCATGGGCTCAAATTCCGGCATCGGTTCTTAATAGCAAAGAGCATCAGCAGTTAGCACTTGAAATGGCTCAAAAATCGATGACACTTTTACAAAACAAAAACAATATTCTTCCTTTAAATAAATCAATAAACAAAATAGCAGTATTAGGGCCAAATGCTGACAATGAACCCATGTTATGGGGAAATTATAATGGAACCCCCGTTAGAACAATTACCATTAAAGATGGAATACAGTCAAAAATTCCGAAAAATAAAATCTTTTATGATAAAGCATGCGACTTAGTCGAGGATAAGGTAAATCAAAGTTATTTTAACCAAATTTCATTTGAAGGAAAAAAAGGAATGAAAGCAACCTATTGGAACAATCCAAATAGGGAAGGGAACAGTGTAATAACCCAGCAGATTTTAAATCCTATTAAAATGACTACTGCCGGTCAGCATGAATTTGCTTCTGGGGTTAAGCTTGAAGGGTTTTCAGCAAAATATGAAACAGAGTTTTTAGCAAAAGCAAACGATACACTTGTTTTTAAAACAGGAGCTACGGGCGTTTTTGAGTTATTGGTTGATGGAAAATCAATTGCAAAATATACCAATTGGCGTACTGTTCCGGGAAATATTTCATTTGTCGTTGAAGCGGGTAAAAAATATAAAATCGAAATCCTTTTTGCCCAGTCAAACAATTGGCAGGCTAATCTTGAATTTGATTTTGGAAAAGAATATGACATTGATTTCAGTTCTTTAATTCAAAAATTAAAAGGCATCGATACCGTAATTTTTGCAGGCGGGCTTTCTACCTTGCTTGAAGGAGAAGAAATGCCTGTTTCTTCCCCAGGATTTAAAGGTGGTGACCGTACTGATATTGAGCTTCCGGCGGTTCAGAGAAAGTTTTTAAAAGAACTTAAAGCAGCAGGAAAAAAAGTAATTTTTGTAAACTGCTCCGGCTCTGCAATTGCCCTGACACCTGAAACCGAAAGCTGTGACGCCATTTTGCAGGCATGGTATCCTGGTGAATCCGGAGGTCAGGCTGTTGCTGACGTTCTTTTTGGAGATTATAATCCTGCCGGAAAACTACCTGTTTCATTTTATAAAAATTCAGATAAATTAGGAGACTTTGAAGATTATTCGATGAAAGGGCGTACTTATAGGTACACAACAGATGTTTTGTTTCCGTTTGGTTTTGGCTTAAGCTATTCTAAATTTACTATTGGTGAGGCAAAATTGAGTAAGAGGACTATAAAACCAAACGAAAATATTCAGTTAAGTTTTCCTGTAAAAAATGTTAGTAAACGTGACGGAACAGAGATTGTACAGGTGTATGTTAGAAAAGCAAAAGATACCGATGGGCCTTTGAAAACATTGAAAGCATTTAAAAGAATCAATTTAAAAGCAGGTGAAAAACAGCTTGTAGCGATAGATTTACCAGCTTCTTCGTTTGAGTTTTATGATGCCAATACTATAGGGATGAAGGTAACATCTGGTTTGTATGAGGTATATTATGGTAATAGCTCAGATGCTAAAGATTTAAAAATGATAACAGTAGCTATTCAATAAATCATTAGGCGGCAAAGGATAATAATTAGCCAGATTAGACTCTCATTATACAAACTAATTATCGAAAAGCATTGATTCGGAATTTTATTTTAGAACTGAATCTTTTTTCTCTAATTTAGTTCGCAGTCTGTTAAGCGAAAATTCCAGTATGAGTAAGTCTTTTTGCAGATGAAAATAAATTAATAAACCAATAACCAATAAGTAGTTATGAATTTTAAATATGCTCTATGTTTATTTCTTTTTAGTTTTTTGAAATTAAATGCACAATCAGTAGTAAAAAGCCCCGACGGAAAACTCATAGTAGTTTTGGCTGTCGAAAATAATATGCCGGTATACAGTGTTTCGTATAACGGGAAAATTTTCCTGAAAAATTCTCCTCTTGGTTTAAAAACAAATGTTGGAGATTTTACCACAGGATTAATTTTGCAGTCCAGCGCAGAACAAAAAAAGATTGATGAAACATATGAGCTTCCTAATATAAAACAAAGAAGCGTGCACTATACAGCTAATGAAGCTGTATTTTCTTTTACCAAAGAAGGAAAAGAAGCCATTGATATAATTTTCAGGGTGAGTAATAATAATGCAGCTTTTAAATATAAAGTATATCCTCAAAAAGAAGCCCGTTCCTGTGTGGTGCAGGAAGAAGCATCTGGTTTTGTTTTACCGGAAGGCACCACTACATTTCTTTGTCCGCAAAGCAAACCCATGACAGGATTTGCCAGAACTGCGCCAAGTTATGAAACATCGTATACACTAGATGATTCTATGGGGAAAAACGGAATAGGAGAGGGGTATACATTTCCATGTCTTTTTAAAGTAAATAATCAAGGATGGGTTTTACTATCAGAAACCGGTGTAGACAGCAATTATTGTGGCAGCAGATTAATGGGGCGTGATAAAGGATTGTATACGATAGGATTTCCAATGGAAGGAGAAAACAACGGAAACGGTACAACTGCTCCGGGCATACCATTAACTGGTGAAACGCCCTGGCGTACGATTACTGTTGGAGAAACTCTGGCTCCTGTTGTAGCAACTACTATCCCTTTTGATTTGGTTAAACCAAAATATAAAGCCTTGAAAGAATACCAATATACTAAAGGTTCATGGAGCTGGATTATGAAAATGGATAACAACACCACTTTTCCGGTGCAAAAACAATATATAGATTTCAGTGCGGCGATGGGATACCAGACGATTTTAATTGATGCACTTTGGGATACCCAGATAGGAAAAGATAAAATAGCTGAACTGGCCCAATATGGAGCAGCAAAAGGTGTTGGTTTGTATTTATGGTACAACTCGAACGGATATTGGAATGACGCACCTCAGGGACCGCGAGGCATGATGGATAATGTCATAATACGTCGTCAGGAAATGGCGTGGATGAAAAGTATTGGTGTGAAAGGAATTAAAGTTGATTTTTTTGGCGGAGATAAACAAGTCACCATGAAATTGTACGAAGAGATCCTGACAGATGCTAATGATTTTGGAATAATGGTCATTTTCCATGGTTGTACATTGCCAAGGGGCTGGGAGCGTATGTATCCCAATTTTGCGTCTAGTGAGGCTGTTCTGGCAAGTGAAAATCTGCATTTTGGACAAAAAAGCTGTGATAACGAAGCTATGAATGCTTCGATACATCCTTTTATTCGAAATACAGTAGGAAGTATGGACTTTGGAGGAAGTGCCTTAAATGAGTTTTATAACAGTGACAATTTACCCAATAAAGGTTCAAAAAGAATGACTTCTGATGTATTTGCCCTGGCATCGGCAGTGCTTTTTCAAAGTGGCGTGCAGCATTTTGCTTTGGCACCAAACAATCTAACCGATGCTCCTGCCTGGGCTATAGACTTTATGAAAGAAGTACCGACTACTTGGGATGAAGTTCGTTTTTTAGAAGGATATCCTGGTAAATATGTAGTTCTTGCCCGCAGAAAAGGTGATAAATGGTATATAGCAGGAGTGAATGCTCAAAAAGAAATGGTAAAGGTAAAAATGAAGCTTTCAATGATTGGTTCTGGCGCAACATTAAAGTGTTATCTTGATGATAAACATCTAAGTGGAAAAGTAAAAACAATAAAGCTTAAAGGGAGTAATGAAATTGAAGTAGAAATTCCTTGTAACGGAGGAATGCTGCTCTTGAATTAATTCTAAATATAACCTAGCAGAAGTTTAATATAATGAAAAACAGCGCATTCTCATGCGCTGTTTGACCAAAATTACTAACTTAACTTAAACTACCAAATTTTTAATTTCTTAATAACCAGGATTATTATCGCTTGGTTTTATATTAGGATTTGAAGATGTTTCCCTGTTTGGTATTGGCCATAACTCACTTTTACCAGCCTGAAAACCTGTGCCAGCCAATTCTGTAGCGGCAGTACCCCATCTTATAATATCATCAAAACGGCTTTGCTCACCTGCAAACTCTACTTTACGTTCATGAACAATTGCGGCAAAAACAGCATCTTTTGTTGGCGCAATCGTAGTGGTTAAACCTGCGCGGTCCCTTACTTCTTTGATATATGCTATAGCCGCCGTTTGAGAACCTCCCGCTCTTTGGTTTTCACATTCTGCTTTCATAAGCAATACATCTGAATAGCGCATCACTTTGAAGTTGATACTTGACCGTGTCGCTTCATCTTCTCTTTCGTAATAGTTTTGATATTTTTTCCAGCCCGCTCTTCTAATACCTGCAGAGGTAGTAAAATTACTTGCCAGCATTACCTTGGTTCCTTTCAAATAGGTTGAGCCTGGTACATAAAAAGTATCTCCAAAACGGTTATCTCCTGCTTCATACGAATCTAACAAATCGTCTGACGGATACACATTGTACCAGCTTAGGTTCCCATATTCCTGTCCTCTAAGTGTAGACTCTTCAAAACCAGTTCCCTCGCTATCACCAACAGCCCCCCATTGATCACCTGTTCCATTTTTCTCGTCAAACTCAATCTCAAAAATTGATTCTTTACCGTGTTCTGTCTCTACCATAAAGTTGTTGTAAAAACTGCCTTTATCCTCCAGACTGAATCCTGTAACATTATTCAATGCAACCAACGCTTCATCGTATTTTTTTTCGTATAACAATACTTTTCCCAGATAGGCATAAGCTGCTTCTTTATTCACTCTTCCTGGTACTTCTGTTGCTCTTGGTAAAAGATTTTTAGACGCAAATACAAGATCTTCTTCTATCAGGGCATAAACTTCTGCCTTAGGACTTCTGGCATTGCCGATAATAGTCCCTGTTTTGTAAATTGGTAAATCTCCAAATCGTTTCACTAACAGAAAATAATAATAGGCTCTTAAAAAATGAGCTTCTCCTAAATATTTGTTCTTTTTCTCTTGTGAAAAATCCGAACTTGGAAGAGCATTTATTTTCGCCTCATTATCCAGTACAAAATTAGCTCTGGATATCCCTTTATAACAGGATTCCCAATAATATTGAATAATATCATTTCCTGCATTAAAAGAAAAATCCTGAAAAGGTTTTTTGTTTCCTTCTAACTGCGGGTTTCCTAAAGCATCCTGAGCCATAAGATCCATCGCAAAAGAAAAATTTCTGCCATAAAGCCCTCTTGTCTGCAGATTTGCATAAGATGCATTTACAGATGACTGCACCTGTGCTTCATTTATAAAGAAGGTTTCTGGTGATAAAGTGTTGGGATTAGTTAATTCTAATTCACCAGAGTCACATGAAGTTATAGTTAAAACTCCTGTCAGAACTATAAGTATATATTTTATTTTTCTCATTTTCTTTTATATATTAAAATGTAACATCAAGTCCAAAAATCACAGATTTTGGCTGTGGATATCTTCCTAAATCAATACCTGCAGAATTTGCATTGGCGTCTGCACGTGCGATCTCAGGATCTAAACCGTTATATTTTGTAATTGTAATTAAGTTTTGCCCGCTTACATAGAATCTTATTTTTGAAAAATAAGCCTTAAATGCATCTCCGGAAAATGTGTATCCAACGGCTATATTTTTTAGTCTTGTATACGATCCATCTTCAATATAACGCTGATTTGCAGAAGACCAGTTGATATCTGCACCTTGTGCTCTTGGTAAAGTAGCAGATGGATTTGTGACAACGCCATTTACGACAGTTGCTCTGTCTAATACATCGGTACTTGCATTAAATAAACGATTCATTCCTTTTAGGTCAAAAGTATTTGCATTGAAAATATCATTCCCCTGAACTCCTGATATAAAGCAGTTAAAATCGAAATTTTTGTAAGCTGCAGTAAGGTTTAAACCGTAAGTAAAATCCGGATATGGATTCCCGATATTTGTTTTGTCATCTGAATTAATTATTTTATTGCCATCGCGGTCAACAATTTTAATATCACCTGGTTTTATATTAGTCTGACCTGGTCCGAAAACAGCATCTACTTCTGCCTGATTTTGATAGATTCCATTGGTTTGATATCCATAAAAATAGAATAACGGCTGACCTACTTCCAGTCTTGAGAAATTTTCTAAACCAGCTCTGGCTGCCGGACCACCTAACACACTAGTTACTCCTGGCGCTAAGCCGGTTACTTCGTTTTTACTTGTTCCTAAATTAGCTACAGCAGACCATGTAAAATCTCCTTTTCGGTCATTATAACCTAATGATATTTCAAATCCGCTTACTTTCACATCGGCAACATTTTGAATCTGAGTTCCTCCACCGGCAGATCCTACAGATGCAGGTAACGGCACAGCAAAAAGAATATCACTGCTTTTATTATTAAAATATTCAAAAGATCCGGTAAATTTATCTTCAAACAAACCAAAATCCAAACCTATATTTCTATCTGTTTTAGACTCCCATTTCAAGTTAGGATTAGAAGCAACTCCCATAGAAACACCTTGTGCATTCCCACCATTAATTGGATAATTATAAGTCGTAAGTAATGTCGCGGCGTACTGATAATTGTCTATTCTGTCATTTCCTGTCGTACCGGTACTGGCTCTAAGTTTTAATGTGCTGAAAATAGAATTTTCCATAAAACTTTCTTTAGCAATATTCCACCCTAAAGCAACTGAGTAGAAGTTACCCCAGCGGTTATTGGCTCCAAAACGAGATGAAGCATCTCTACGTCCTGAAACGGCAAGTATGTATTTATCATTATAATCATAATTGATACGGGCGATATAACCAATATTTTTTTCTACATAATTGGCTGAACCTAAACTACCTTCATTATATCTTAACTGATCAATTTCATCCGAAATACTGTAACGGCTTCCTGCTGCTAAAGTTTGCGATTTTCCATCAATTTTAGTAATAACTCCTAATACTTCAAGATTATGTTTTCCTGCTATAGTAGTTTTATAGGTTAAGCTGTTATCAAAAACAATAGTCTGACCTTGTCCATTTGTTTCATTTGTTGTAGAAAATGCTTGTTTATGATAAGAACCATCCTGAAAACTAGGAACAAAAGTATGATCCTTGTTTGTATAATAATCTAAGGAAACTTGCGATCTGAATTTTAACCCTTTGTAAATTTCTAATTCAGCGTAGATATTTCCTATTAAGGATAAATTATTAATTTTTTGATATCCTAAATTTGCTACACGTACCGGATTCTCGGCATCATTACCGTCAATAGCACTAGGCCCTTGATAACCTCCTAAATTTGCATCATTGTAAATAGGGAAATAAGGTGCCATTTTTATAGCGTGTTCCAATAATGTTCTTCCTCCCGAACTACGCTCTGGATTGATTGTACTAAAAGACAAACCAATATTGCTTCCAACTTTAAGTTTCCCAATATCCTGTGTATTATTAGCTCTAAAAGAATAGCGTTCAAAACCTGTATTGATAACAGCTCCTTCCTGTTTTAAATATTCGGCTGAATAACGGCTTGTAGATGTCTCTGTACCATTTGAGAAACTCAAATTGTAATCCTGCATCAAACCACTTTGAAAAATTTGGTCTTGCCAATTGGTGTTTATATTTCCAAATTCAGCCGCTCTTGCTGTTAAATCACTTCCTAAATCTTTAGCGTATTGTAGATATTGCTGTGTATTTAATACATCATATCTTTTAGTAATGGTCTGAGATCCTATATAAGTACTAAAATTTAGCTGGCCAGGGCCTTTTTTTCCTTTTTTAGTTGTTACCATAATTACTCCGTTGAAAGCTTTTGAACCATATAAAGCCGTTGTAGAAGCATCTTTTAAAACAGACATTGACTCTATGTCATTAGGGCTTAATCCGGATAAATTACTTGTCAAAACACCATCAATTACATACAAAGGAGCACTGTTTCCCATCGTGGCCAAACCACGAATGGTAACTGTAGGATTAGAGCCCGGTGCGCCATTTACAACAGTAACACCCGCAGCTCGGCCCTGTAAAGCTGATTCTGCATTAGTGATAGGTACTGCGGCAATATCTTTTGCACCTACTGTTGAAATTGCTCCGGTTACTTTTGTTCTCTTTTGAGTTCCGTAACCTACAATAACCTCATTTAAGTTTTGGGTGGATAATGCTAATACAACATCGATTGTTGTTCTGGTACCAGGAGTTATGGTTTGCGAAATCAATCCTACATAAGAGTACGTTATTTTATCTGTAGGGTTAACTCCCTTTAAGGAGTATTTACCATCAAAATCTGTTGAGGCACTATTTTTTGTGCCTTCCACATTAACGCTGGCACCTGGCAAAGGGAACCCTGAAGGATCAGTAATAACCCCCTGTATCGTCTTTGATTGTGCCATTACATTCTGACTGCTAATTATTAGCAATGCAATTATTGCAAATTTCAATTTTAACATCATTTTAATTGGTTTTTTGATTAGTCTAAATAGTTGTTTGGTTGTAAAGTTTAATTATTGTAACAATCATGATTTAAGTTTATTGGCTGTTTTTTATTTTTAAATTTTAGAATACTACTAAGAAGAGTTGTCTAATTTTAATTGAAAAAAAGAGCACTTTTAAATGCATAATTTTCATTTTCATTCCATATTAAAGATTGTGTTTAAGTTGTTAGTAAAAGTTTTTTTGTTAGATCCAAAAGTATGATGTTAACATAAAATTCACATACTAAATATGATGCAAAAATTATAAATTTTGTAGCATAAAGTTTATGAAAATAGGTTATTCGGTGTTTTTGTGCTTGTTTTAAATTAAAAAACCAAAAAATATATTAATATTTTTTAGATATAGTTTTTTTATTATCTATAATATAAAATTGCTATTTATGCGTATTTTATGATTTATTAATTAAAAAACGAACTTAATTTCAGTGCAGCATCAAACTGATTATTGTTTCTAAATTAAATGGTGGGTATTAATTAATAAAATTCAACTTTCTTAAAGTGACTGAACTATTGGGTTATGAACAGAGCAAAAAAAAGACGGTATAAACCGCCTTTTGATCTTCTTATTTAAATTTTATTGTTTGTTGTTCTGAGTAGGGAGATAACCGTATTTTTCTTTGTAACATTTTGTGAAATAAGAAGGAGAGCTAAAACCAACTTTAAAACTAATTTCGGTTATGGTATCATTGCCTAGTTCTATTAATTCCTTTGCTTTTTCTAAACGCACATTGCGAATAAACTCATTTACAGTTACTCCGGTTAGTGTTTTAATTTTTCGATACAATTGGCTTCTGCTTAAAAATGCTTTCGAGGCCAGAACTTCGACACTTAACTCTGGTTTACTAATATTTTCATTAATGTAATTCAGAATATTTTTTATAAATTCATTATCTAACGTAGTTGTTTTTTCTTTTGCTTTTGGAGTAATTCCGTTGTAAAATTTATTAAACATAATTTGCCTGCTGTTAATCAACTGCACTAAACTGGATCTTAGAATATCCATATCAAAAGGTTTACTCAAATACAAATCTGCACCAGAGTCAATCCCTTCCAGTTTATCTTTAATTAATGCTTTTGCAGATAGCATCATCAACGGAATATGGCTTGTTTTTAAATCGGCTTTGATGTTTTTGCACAATTCTAAACCATTCATGACCGGCATAATAACATCTGTTAAAATTAAGTCGGGCAATTTTTGCAAAGCTAGTTCCAAACCAACCTGACCGTTTTCTGCTGTTAAAACTTTGTATTCTTTTTTGAGTTCTGTTTTTAAATAATTTCGCAATTCGACATTGTCTTCAACGATCAAAATGGTATGAACCCGATCTTGTTTCTCCCCGGTATCTTGTGATGCTAGTGGGGTTTTTTCCTCAATAGGAGTAAAGCTTATTTTTTTCTCCTTTTTAAATTCTTCAAGAAGTATTTCGGTTTCATTAAAAAATTCCTTTCCAATAGGGAATACTAGTTTAAAAATAGTGCCTACACCCAGTTCACTTTCTACTTCGATTATTCCTTTATGTAATTCTACAAATCCGCGAACAACTTCCAGTCCTATTCCGGTGCTTCCGTAGTAGGCTTTATTTAAGTTGTTTACCTGATAGAAGCGATCAAATATTTTTTTAATGTCTTTTTTATCTAATCCCGCGCCTGTATCTTCAATAATAATCTTAAAGTAATCATTAGTGCCAGTGGAATTTATCAGCGGAAAATGAATTGATTGTTCGTTAGATACTATTTTGATTTTTATTTCTCCATGATCCGGTGTAACTTTAAAAGCATTAGAAATTACATTAAAAATTATTTTCTCGAACATTTTAGGATCTACCCAATCTTTTAATGCTGTTTTGTCTGATTCAAAAACAAGTTTAATTCCGCGGCTCAATGCTTCTTCATCAAAATAACTTACGATTTCTTTTGTAAAATCAATTACGTCAATCAGCTGTAATTGAAGAGTCATTTTATTAAACTGCAGTTGATTAAAATCCATTAGCTCATTGATTAATCTCGAAAGCCTTTCGGAGCTTTTTTGAATAGTCTGAAGTTTGTTTAATACTGTGTCGGGTACATCCTGGCTATTATTTTTAATTATATCTGCTAATGGATTTAAAATTAAAGTTAGAGGCGTTCTGAATTCGTGTGAGATATTGGTGAAAAATTGTAATTTTTTATTGTTTAACTTTTCAATCTGAATAGCTTTTTGCTTTTCGAATTGTATGATTTGCTTTTGTTTAAAGCGATTTTGATAGTATTGATTGCCAAAATGAACTGCGGCAAGTAGTAATAAAGCATAAAAGAGATAAGCAAAAGAGCTTTTCCACCAGGGCGGTAAAACTTCTATTTTTAATTCTAATGGCTGACTCCAGACTCCATTTTTTTCGGCTGATTTCACCTTAAAAACGTAGTGGCCAGATGTTAAGTTGGTGTACGTTGCCGAGCGTTTGTTACCAACATAATTCCACGAATCCTCGAAACCTTCCAGATAATAAGCAAATTCATTTTTGGCAGGAAAAGAATAATTAACTGCAATAAAATCAATCGTAAATACAGACTGATCATGTTTGAGTATTATTTTTTTTGTTTCTGATATTACTTTTATTAAAGGTGAATTTTCTTCAAGCGGGCCAACTGATTTATTAAAAATTTTGAGATCCGTTAAGTAAACCGGAAGCTGTTTTTTGCTTTTAACTAAACTTTCAGGATTAAGGTAGTTTAAGCCTTCATAACTTCCAAAATAGAGTAATCCTTTTTCGTCTTTAAGAACAGCATTATTATTAAAATCATTTCCCGGTAAACCATCATAAGTGGAGTAGTTTACGGCAGTTTTGTTTTTTAAATTTAGTTTAGTGATGCCTTTTTTTCCGCTTAACCAAATGTCGCCAACATTAGATTCTACAATCGAAGAAATTGATTTTTCACGGAGCCCCTCAAAATTGATGTACCACTTGAGGTTATCTGTTTTTTTATTGTAGCTAAATAATCCGGCGCCATCAGTACCAATCCAGATTTCTTTGTTTCCGGACTCATATAAAGTGTTAATGGTATGTGTACTTTTATGGTTTTTGAACTTTTCAGACATTTTATCCCGAAAAGAAGTTACTGAAAAAGAAACATAATCATTTGTTTTGACTTGATATAATCCCGTTGTTGAACCCACCCAAACGGCATCATCTGAATCTACCATTACCTTTCGAATGTCTAAATTTGTGAGTCCGTTTGTATAGAATGGCTTAGAATGACAATAGTGAAATTGAGCGTCGGCTGGGGTATAATAATGCAAACCTTTTGAAAAAGTTCCTATCCAGATAACGCCTCTGGAATCTTCAGCAATACTCATAATATTGTCTGAGGTTAAATTAGGAGTGTTTTTTGTGTTGTAATTAATAAATTTTGTACTTCCTTTTTTTAACAGAAAAATGCCCTCATTCCAGCTCGATAGCCAAATATTTTGTTTTTTATCAATAAAAACATTTGTGATATTATCGTTGGTTAATCCTGAATAAAAGCTGCCATTTGATTTGTTAATGTGCTTAAAGATTTTGTTCTCAGGTTCATAAATGTCAACACCGCCGCCCTCCATAGAAATCCATAAGTTGCCTTTATGGTCTTTTGCAACACTGGTTACACAATTAGTTTGTAAGGATTGTGGATTTCCTGGTAAACTTTCGATTATGCTTACCTTACTGTCTACTTTATCAAAAATGCCTAAACCCTTGTTGTAATATCCCAGCCAAATTCTATTTTCTTTATCTAAAAATAAGGACCAAACAGAATTAGAACTTAAACTACGGATATTGAATTTATTGTTTACATATTTTTTTTGAACAACCCCCTGATCGTTCACAACAATTAAACCGTCATTTTCTGTAGCACAAAGAATTGTTTTAGGATCTGTTGCCAGGATCGACATAATTCTTTTTTTTGTAATGGGATAAGAAACAACCTGTTTTGTTTTAGAGTATAAATCTACTTTAAGGAGTCCTTTAAATCCATTACCAATCCATAAGTTTTGGCGACTGTCAAGAAACATAGAAATGATTGTTCCTGAGAGCAATTCACTGCCTTTGTCAATGTGCACTTTTTTAATCTCATTTTTTATGGGATCAAGTACTTTTAGGCCAAAGTTTGTGCCCAGATAAATGGTTCCTCTTTTGTCTTTTACCAGGCAGTTAATAAGATAATTTGCTTTGCCGGGATTATCAGGATTGATTTTAATGATTTCCCGCGACTTGATATTGAGCTTGAGTAATCCGCTATTGAAGGTTCCTAAATAAAGATTACCATTATTGTCCTCAATAATACTTTTGACAGAAATAACAGTTTCTTTTTTTATTTTTTTTTGAATGTCAATACTCTCAAAAGTATTTAAATTTCTATTGTAAAGACATAATCCTTCATCTGTTCCTACCCACAACCGGTTGTGTTTATCGACGTAAGTAGCATAAATTAGATTGCTATTAATAGAATTGCTAAGTCTGGAATTTTGCTCATAAGCTTCATAATTTACACCATCATATTTATACAAACCTGCACCATTTGTACCATACCACATAACGCCAAATTGATCCTGCGCAATGGTATAGATGCCGCTTTTTGAAGTCTCATTATTCAGTAACCTAAATTGATAGTTTTCAAATGTATTTTGAGAAAACAAATTATTTATGATAAAAAATAAAATGACGCTGACTCTAAAATATTTTTTTTGGGACATTATAAAATGATTAGTAAATTAAAATTAAATATATAATATTAAATCCAAAACCAATTATTTGTTTTTCAAAAGAATACATAAAAGTGGTTATTTAGAGCTTTAAAAATGGTATTACATTTTTTTTACAAGCAGAGAGAATAATCATAACGCTGATTTTCTTGTAATTTTTAGTCCTCTATTTTTTTGTCATGATCTCTTCTTTCATTTAAATCTTTTTCAATCTCAATTTCTGATTTTTTATCTATTACATAAAAAAACAAAAGAACTGCACTTATAATAAATATAAAGCCGGGGTAGATGCTTATAGAAAGTTTGATTCCTTCTACTGCCGCCGGTACTTGATTGACCTCCTCAGCTACGTAACCATATTTAGACAGAAAAGCAGCACCTAATGCACCGCCGATACTGATCCCTATTTTTAATCCAAAAAGCATTGCTGAAAAAACCATTGCAGTTGCTCTTCGATTGTTTTTCCATTCACTGTAATCAGCTACATCAGCCATCATTGCCCACAATAACGGAATCGTGATTCCGTAAATAAATCCATGTAACAACTGGGTTATAAAAACTAGTGCAATCGCTGTTCTGCTATAGAAATTAAAAACGAGTAAACTAATGGCAGATAAGAAAATAAAAATGATGTAGATATTTCTTTTGCCAAAGGAATCAGCAAGCGATTTTGAAAAAACAATTCCAAAAATCATGAAAATAATTCCTCCGGCATTAAAAAGACTAAATGCCGAAGTGGGAACATCTTTTGGCCACTGAAAATCTACAAGTCCCATTGCTGTTAGGGAATTATTGAGTCCATCAACAAGTGACGTAAAGCCAATATTATTCAAAAAATCAGTTTGAGCGGCAGGATCCAAATAATATTTGAAATAGAAAACATACATTCCTCCCTTTAACGATAAGGTTATAAATACTAAAATGGTAACCAGCAGCATAACCAGCCACGGTCCATTTTTAGATAAATCAATAAAATCCTGTTTAATTGAAGATTCCTGATTCTTTGCAGGTATAATTCTTTCTCTGGTAGTAAAAAAAGTAATGAGTAAGCAAATTACCCCAACAACAGCAAACAGGATCATCGTATTTTTAAAACCAACTGCTTTATTCCCGTGCCCTAAAATTAGAACCAATGGTAATAAAAACGACTGAATTATAAATTGGGCTATCATAACAGCTACAAAACGATAGGAGGAAAGACTGTTTCGTTCTTTCCTGTCGCCTGTTAATACACCGCTCAAGGCTACATAAGGCAAATTATTTGCGGAGTAAATAAGTACCAAAAAAAAGTAAGTAAGCAGGGTATAGATGATCTTACCGTTTGCTCCAAAAGCAGGAGTCAAAAAAGAGAGGACAGAAGCAATCCCGAAAGGGACTGCAGTCCATAATATCCAGGGTCTGAATTTTCCCCAGCGTGTCCGGGTACGATCAGCAATAACTCCCATAATGATATTAAAAAAAGCACCAATAAAGCCACCCACAAAAATAATTATACTAGCTGTTCCAGCCGGGATTTTATAAACATCTGTATAAAAGAAAGCTAAAAAAGTCAGCAAAGTCTGAAAAATCAAATTTGCTGCAAAATCACCTAAACCGTAGCCTATTTTTTCCAGAACAGAAAGTTTTTGCGATGTTTTACTCATAATATATACGGGTTGTTTTGTTCTTTTTTTATCTGCTGTTTTTATTTAAAAATATTTAAACTGATTGTTTCTCAAAAAAAAGAAACCTTCTATTTGTGTTTCATTACTAATAAAATCAGGAGAGTAAAAATAGTTTGAAATCTCAAAAAGCATTATCATTTTTGAAGCCTTTAATAGTTCATTTGAAGCATTGTTTAGTTTAAGTAAATCTATTATATAAATTACTGTTTTTTGTTTATTAGTATAAAAAAAGCTTAAAAGTGTCGGTTGTTTTTCTTTTTTGGATGTTGATTCATAGCTGTTTACTGTTTTTTAAAAATAAATGACAAGTTGTATTACTAAAGTGAGTGAGTTATTTTTCCGGTCTTGATATATTATGAAGAAATAAAACCTTGATTATTTAATAAAGTTTTTGGAACAGTACAATGCCCTTTAAATATTTATTAATACTTCGGTATGGCTTTTTTTTAATCTGTAAATTACAACTATAACAACCAATTGTATTTTTTTTAATCACCTATTTTTAAACAGAATCTACCAGTTTAGCCAGAGAAATAAATTCTGGACCTCTTTTACTAATTTGTTTTAATATTCTTTTTTGGCTTTAAAAAAAGAATATAATGTTTTTTATTGTGATATTATTTAATAAGTTTTTAAAGAATACAAAAAAAAACAACCGATTGTTTTGTAGTTGTTTTTTATATATTTGTATGAATAACTTATTTACGCTGATCAAGAAAATGTCTACATATTTAGAAAGAAGTAAAACAACTTAATAAGTTTTAAATTAAATCAATTAAAAAATTAAACATGGTTATAAATACTTTCATAAGCGAATCGCTCGTTAAAATTCGACTTTTACTAATTTTTTTTATGTTGATTGTTCCCGCTTTTGTTATTTGTCAAAATAAAAAGAAAGTCGAAAAATCAGAATCTAAAAGACCTTTAGACCGCAATCTTTTTGCAGCAGCAGGTTACAGCCAAATAGAAATAGACAAAAAGGTATCTCAGGCCTATTATGATATTTTTGAAGGACCTAATCGGGTATATTTTGAAGAAGGCGATTCGTTAGGATATGTTTCTGATGTAAAAAATAAAGATGCCCGTACTGAAGGAATGTCTTACGGAATGATGGTCGCGGTTCAGCTCGATAAAAAAGAAGTTTTCGATCGCATCTGGAGGTGGTCCGTCAAATACATGCAACATCAGGACGGACCAAGAGAAGGCTATTTTGCATGGAGTGTAAATCCGCAAACCAAGAAACAAAATTCTGCCGGTTCTGCCTCAGACGGAGAATTATATTATATAACCAGTCTGCTTTTTGCGTCTAATAAATGGGGCAATGATACCGGAATAAACTACTACAAAGAGGCTAGAAGAATATTGGATGCCATGTGGAAAAAAGACGGCACCGGTAACATTCATAATATTATAAATACAGAACATAAGCAAATATCTTTTGTGCCTGAAGGAGGAGGATATCACTGGACAGATCCATCGTATCATGTTCCTGCATTTTATGAAATATGGGCATTGTATGCCAAAGATGGACATGAGCAATTTTATAAAGAATGTGCAGATGTTTCTCGTGATTTTCTTCATAAAGCCTGTCATCCCTTAACAGGACTGACTTCAGATTACACTGAGTTTAATGGCGAACCGCATCCTACACCCTGGATGCCTGGAGGATTTCGTTACGATTCCTGGCGTGTTCCTATGAATATTGCAATGGATTATACCTGGTACGGAAAAGATAAAAAATGGCAGGAAGATTATGCTAAGCGATTTCAAAATTTTCTGAGATCGAAAGGAATGGAAACTTACGTAGATCAATACAATCTCGACGGTTCTACGCCAGATTTTATTCTGCAGGCCGGTCCGGTAAAAAAACTCAGACACTCGATAGGATTAGTGGCAACCTCTGCTACTGCGTCACTCGTTAATCCGGATAAAGAAAGTATAGATTTTGTTCATGCGGTCTGGAATGCAAAGCTCGAGCCCTATGAGGATGGTTACTTTGATCCTTACTACGATGGGCTGATGTACCTTTTTAGCCTAATGCATCTTAGCGGAAAATATCAAATAATAGTTCCGGAAGTAAAATAACTTTTAGAGAAAAAATAGTAAACAATTGGTTTTTAGGTGAATTACAAATAATCACTACTTTAAGTAGTAAATTTAGAATTATAATTAGATATATAATTTGATTTGTACAATTCTAAAATTAATGCACCATTTGTTTATCTTTATGTTAGCTTTGATATGGCTTCAAATACAGAAAATGGCACAATTAGTTTTTGTCAGACACGGACAATCTCTTTACAATTTAGAGAATCGATTTACAGGAATTCTTGATGTTCCGCTCACAGAGAGTGGAAAACAACAAGCAAAGTTGGCAGGGGACAAACTGATTGGTTATGTTTTCGATATTGCTTATACTTCTATGCTTATAAGGGCTCAGGAAAGTTTACAGATTATCCTGAAGGAAATGAAGGTTACAATTCCTGTAGTAAAAAATAAAGCCTTTAATGAGAGAATGTATGGTACGTTGCAAGGACTCAATAAAGAAGAAACGGCGAAAAAGTATGGTCTGGCTCAGGTAGATATCTGGAGAAGAAGTTATGATGTATGTCCTCCCGATGGCGAAAGCCTGTTAGATACTTACAACCGGGTAGTTCCTTATTATAAAACCGAAATAGAAACAAAACTAAAAATGGGACAGAATGTTTTAATAGTAGCCCATGGCAATAGTCTGAGATCACTGATGATGTACCTTGAAAACATCAATCCGCTTGATATTGTAAAAGTAAATATCGCAACAGGAATACCCAGAGTTTACACTTTTGATGCTGAACTGAAAATTTCTAACGTAAGCTATTTATAGTTAAGTCTTAATTCAAAAACAAGATGCTAATTCTGGACTTGAATTATTAAATTAATACTATTTTTTATTTAAAATTAATTATTCTGTTTTTTAAATTACTAACTTAGAGTATAATACAAACTCACGAACAGCAGTAATTTAATAATATGATAGCACGTTTCTTAAAAGTCAGACAAAAAACAGAACAAATTTGCACTCCCTTACTTGTAGAGGATTATTCCGTACAACCCAGCGATTTTGCTTCGCCGCCAAAGTGGCATTTGGCCCATACAACCTGGTTTTGGGAAGAGTTTCTACTCACGAAATACGATCCTGACTACACAGTTTACCATCCTGATTTCTCTTATTTATTTAATAGTTATTACAATACAGTTGGAAAAAGGGTACAGCGTCCCGCGAGAGGATTTATGACAAGACCATCTGTAGAAGCTGTTTATGCTTACAGAAATTATGTTACAGCTGCCGTTGAACTGTTTATGAAAAATGATTTGAATCAGGAAATACTTGATATCATTGAGATCGGAATCAATCATGAAGAACAACATCAGGAACTTTTAGTATACGATATAAAATACCTGTTAGGAACACAGGCCACTTTTCCTGATTATGGTAATCATTTTTTACCTATTCCAGAACAAAAAGAGATTGGTTTTATAAAAATTGAAGCGGGTGTATATGAAATTGGGCATACAGGATCTTCATTCTGTTTTGATAATGAACTAGGAAGACATAAAGTGTACGTGGCTGATTTTGAGATTTCAAATACATTAGTAACTAATGGGGAATACCTGCAGTTTATACAGGACGGCGGTTACAGAAACTTTAATTACTGGCATGATGAAGGTTGGGCCTGGGTGAACGAAAATGAAATTGAAGCGCCATTGTACTGGCATAAAATAGAAAATGAATGGTATGTATATGATTTAAATGGCTTGCAGAAAATTGCAGCAGATTTACCTGTAATGCACCTGAATTATCACGAAGCTTTTGCTTATGCCCAATGGAAAGAAATGCGATTGCCTACAGAATTTGAATGGGAAATAGCGAGTAGCCAATTGTCCTGGGGAAAAGTTTGGGAATGGACGAACAGTGCTTATCTGGCTTACCCCAATTTTAATAAAGCGCCCGGTGCATTAGGAGAATATAACGGAAAATTTATGGTGAATCAAATGGTTTTAAGAGGAGCTTCAGCAGCAACGCCGGAGAATCATAGCAGAAACACCTACCGTAATTTTTTTCATGCTTCAATGCGTTGGCAGTTTTCAGGATTACGATTGGTGAAGTGATTTTTTGAAATTAGCTCAATGTTTAAAAAACAAAAATTCTATGAAAAAGTTTGATTATATTATTATCGGAAGCGGACAGGCGGGTATTCCTTTGGCATTTAGCCTATCAAAAGAAGGAACCGTTGCCATTATTGAAAAGAGTTTTTTAGGAGGAACATGTGTCAATAATGGCTGTATCCCTACCAAAGCGTATGTCGCCAGTGCCCGAAGAGTCTGGGATGCTTTTCATGGTGATGACTTAGGTGTTGAAATTCCTAAAGGAACAAAAGCCAACCTCAAAAAAATTAAAGCGCGTAAAGATGAGTTGGTCAATGAATCCCGCTCTAATATCGAAAGGGCGATTAAGAGAGATGAAAAAATTACCTTATATCATGGTGAAGCTCATTTTTTGAACAACTATGAGGTTAAAGTTGGAGATACAATCCTGACTGCAAAAAAAATATTTATCAATGTAGGAGCAAGGGCAGTAGTTCCTGAAGAATATCGGGAAGTGCCTTTTTATACCAACGAAAATATTTTGGAAATTACCAGCATTCCCAAACATTTGATCATCATAGGAGGAAGTTATATTGGTTTAGAATTTGCTCAGATCTTCAGAAGGTTTGGCAGTGAAGTCACGATTATAGAGCGTAATAAACAACTGATCAACAAAGAAGATCAGACTGTAACCGATGTGGTAGCTGAAATCATGAAAGCAGAAGGTGTCAATCTTGTTTTTAATGCCAAAGATATTAGTGTAAAAGAAAATAAAAAAGAGAGTATTATCCTGAAAACAGGTACTAAAGAAATAAATGGGACGCATTTGTTACTAGCCATTGGTCGCGTTCCTAATAATGATACGCTGCAATTGCAGAATACCACTATTAAATTGGATGATAAAAAGTATATAAAAGTCAACAATTACTGTCAGACAAATGTTGACGGTATTTTTGCCATTGGAGATTGTAACGGTCAAGGTGCTTTTACACATACTGCCTACAATGATTTTCAAATTGTAAAGAGTTTTCTCTTTAAGAAAAAAGAGCGAAAAATTAGCGACAGAATCACAACTTACGGATTGTTTATAGATCCGCCTCTGGGCAGAATTGGAATGACAAAGAAAGAAGCCCTGGAAAAAGGATATGAAATTTTGGTAGGGTATCGCCCAATGACCAAAGTAAACCGCGCTAAAGAAAAAGCAGAAACCTTAGGTTTTATGGAGGCAGTAATCGATGCTAAAACCAATCTTTTTTTAGGAGCTTGTGTTTTAGGAGTTGGCGGAGATGAAATCATAAATGGTATTACCAATTTGATGTATGCCAAAAAGCCTTATACCGTTTTAAGGGATTCGATACATATTCATCCCACGGTAAGCGAACTTATCCCAACGATGCTGGAAGATTTAAAACCCATTGCTAAATAAGAAGTATTTTGATTTCAAAACTTTCCAGTCATTTTCGAGCCAATAATCTACTCTTATACGGGATGATTTTTGGTGCCGTATTCTTTATAAGCGGAATATTGGCACCAACTACATTACTGTCTGTTTTGAGTCAGATCAATAAGCGATTATTATCCGTTTTTAGTACATATTATTTGGCATTGGGATTCCTTATCGTGCTTGCTTCTTTATTACTGTTGTTTTTACCTATTAGAAATAAAAGATTGGGATCAGAAAAACCATCGTATTCTTATTTCAGCTGGATTGCCTTATTGTACAGTACCGGAATGGGCTCCGGTTTATTGCTTCGTGCGGTGCAGGAGCCTGTTTATTATTATAATAATAGTCCGGTAATCACCAGTAATGCCAAAGAAACAGCACTTCAATATACTTTTTTTCATTGGGGTTTTACGCCTTGGGCGATGTACAGCCTGTTTGGTTTATTGGTTGCTTATAATCTTTATATAAAAAAAGCACCCAATTTATTGCATGCCATAGTTCCTGATATAAAAAATGATAAGCTGAAGTTTAGCGCCATTCTTTTTATCGTACTGATCACCATTACAGGCGTAATTGCTTCATTAGGTTTGGGGACAGCACAATTAATAGGCGGACTGAATTATACTTTTGAGGCAGAGTTTGGAACCTCTTTTTTATTGATTAGTGTTTTTGTAATGGGATGCATCGCCACTTATTCTGCTTTGACAGGAATTACAAAAATGATTAAATTTTTGGCTGACTTTGATTTTGTTTTTTCCATTTTTTTAATGCTTTTTGTGGCATTGTTTCTTAATTTTAATCATTATCTCACTCAGACTTTTACGGCTTTTTGTCAGTATGTGGTTCATTTTTTTGAAATGAGTCTGGCTACCGGAGCTTATACAACAAAAGGAACCTTTACCCAGGATTGGACGGTTTTTTACTGGGCATTCTGGTTGGCGTGGGTTCCTTTTACGGGAATTTTTATTGCCCGGATTTCGAAAGGAAGAACAATAAAAGAATTTTTGATTGCTACAATTTTAGTACCTACTTTGGCCACCATCGTCTGGTTTTCGATATTCGCCAATTCTGCTTTTGAGATTATAGATAAAGGCAATAGTACACAGTTTGATAACGTGTTTAGTTCTTTATTTGTTTTTTTAGAACATTTTCCATTTCACGAAATTACCTTTTTGGTTGCAGGTCTTTTAGTCGCTATTTCCATTATTAATTCAGTCGATTCAGCCATTTTTGTGTTAGGTATGTTTAGTGATAACGGCAATGAAAATCCCTCCAAAAAACATAAACTCGGTTGGGGTATTATAATTACTGCGACTGCATTAGGACTTACTGCTCTTGGAACCAGTGAACTGTTGAATGGAGTTAGCAATCTGTTAATTATTATGGCTTTACCTTTTAGCTTTTTGTACCTTTATTGTATAATAACATTCTTTAAAAAGAACATTTTTAGAAAATAGTATAACATCTTGTATCATTTCCTGTCGTATTTTTAGGATAACTTAAAAATAAATAACCAATAACCTTCATTATGAAAGAGACAGTCGTTTTAAATAAAAAAGAATCCCCAAAAAGTATATTAGAGCAATTTAAAAAAGAAGTGAATGAGGGATTAACCGAATCTTTGAAGACCTTGCCTTCAAAGTTTTTTTATGATAAAAAAGGAGATGCTCTTTTTGTAGAAATTATGCATTTGCCTGAATATTATGTTACGCGTTCAGAGCATGAGATATTTAAAGATAAAAGCGCTTCGATAATTAAAGCACTACAATTAAATCAGGACACTTATTTTGAACTGATAGAGCTTGGAGCAGGAGATGGCATGAAAACCAAAGAGTTGCTAAAGGAACTCTCCCGAGAAAATTACAAGTTTGATTACATTCCGGTAGATATTTCGCAAAATGCTTTAGAAAATCTGGAAAAAGATCTCAATCATCAAATGCCTCATATTGCTGTAAAAACCAAACAAGGGGATTATTTTGAGGTTTTAGAATCATTAAAAGAAAATCAACATCCAAAAGTGATCTTGTTTTTAGGGTCAAATATTGGGAATATGCCTGATGAGGTGGCAGAAGATTTTATTGCTAATCTGAGCGAGAATTTGAATTTTGGTGATAAGTTTTTTTTAGGGGTAGATTTAATAAAACCAGCAGCTATTGTTTTGCCTGCCTATAATGACAGCAAAGGTGTTACTGCTTCTTTTAATCTAAATTTGCTAGAACGAATCAACAGGGAACTGGATGCTGATTTTGAAATAGAAAATTTTAAACACCAACCTGAATACGATGAAAAAGAAGGTATTGCTACTAGTTTTTTAGTTAGTACGAAAGAGCAGGATGTATTTATAAAAAAGCTCAATAAGATATTTCATTTTGGTAAAGGAGAGAAAATTTTAACCGAAATTTCAAGAAAATACAATGATAAAATATTGGATAAAATTCTAAAAAAGACAGCCTTTGTGATAAAAGACAGAATTACGGATCGTAAAAAGTATTTTGCCAATTATGTTTTAGAGCATTTATGATGAAAATACAATCATTAGGTATACTGGGATTAGGAAGCCGTTCTACTCTTTTTTATATTAAAGAAATCAACCGTCTTTATCATAATAAGAAATCCGGATACAGTACTTGTCCTTTTAAATTATGGAATGCCAATTTTGATGTGATTAATAATTTGCTTCCTCAACTTTCAGATAAGCTTACAGTGCTTGTTGATAATCATTTAGCAGAATTACAGCATTTGCAGGTAGATGCTATTCTAATTCCCAATATTACTTTGCATGAAACTATTGATAGACTTAGTATAATACCAAAGATTATTCATCCGGTGCACCTGACCATAGCCAAACTTAAGGAAGATGGTTTTAATGAAATCGTTTTATTGGGTTCATTGCATACGATGGAATCTAATTATTTAAAAGCTGCATTTAATAAGGAAAATATTGTTGTTGTACTTCCGGATGCCGAAGAACGATTCGTCATAGAAGACGTTCGTAAACATGTTTATTGGGAAACAGAAAGTGAAGAACTCTTAAAGGAGTATGCCAATATCATCAAAAAATACAGTGCAAATTATGCTGTGGTATTGGCCTGCACAGAATTATCAGTTGCTTGGGACACTGTCAGTAGTAACGTTTTTGATATGTCCCGGATTCAAATAGAAACAGCTGTTGAAAATATAGATTAGCTCAGCAAATATGTATTAGATTTGGGATCCCCAGGAAGTGGGAGGTGTATATTTTTTGTTTTTTCTTTTGTCTCTCTTACTTTTATCAGCATCTTCGATACTATAAAATAGAGCCGCTATAAGGTTTTTGAGTTTTAATAGAAAATGATAAATTTTCATGATTTTATTATTTTTAAACTTTAATTAAACTCTATTCAAAAATTGTCCTAACACGTATTGCAAACACCTTAGTTCTTATAATACAATTTCAGGCATGATTTCCAGCTTATATTTGTTACGTTTTTTTACCCATTAATAGTAAAGCAACACCAATACCCAATCCGGTAAAAAATGCCACATTGAGGTTTTTCGTTTTTTTTGACGGAGGATTCCCGTACACTCTTAATGGTTCTTTAGAATGGGTCAAAACATTTCCAGCATCATTCTCTTTTTGCTGATTAAGCTTCATTTTCATTTGAACAGCTGCAGATGCTGAATTAATTACCAGTTTAGGAAATAATCTGTAAGTGTTTGTAAGCGCTGCAGCTTTAAAATCTGGAAACAAATCTTTTTGGGGATGTTTTGCCAATTCCACCATTTTCGCAGCAGTATCACGTGGGTCAGAAGCAATAAAAGGAATCTTCATATCAAAGCCTGAGAATTTGGCTGAATGTAAATTACCGGTAGAATTTTGTAATTGAGGATATAGATTACAGATATGGATATCTTTATGGTTGGATACTTCACCCTGCAGGCATTCCATCATACCTCTGATTCCAAATTTGCTGGCAGAGTACACAGCACTGTAGGGAGCTGGCATGAATCCTCCAATAGATACATTATTGATTAAAATTCCTTGATTTTGTTTTTTAAAATTTTTAATGGCATTGTAAGCCCCATGCATATATCCAAACAAATTAGTTTTAATTACCTGCTGATGAATTTCCAATGGAATTTCTTCAAATTTTCCACTTGCCATCACGCCGGCATTATTTACCCATATATCAATTTTTCCGCCCATAGATAATGCTTCCTGAACGACTCTTTCAACATCTTCATTAATTGACATATCGGCACTTACTCCAACAGCCAAAACGTTTAAAGAGCGGCAATATTCCACTACTTCATTAATACCTTTTAATCCTCTGGCCACTACAACTATATTGCATCCCTCACTAGCGAAAGCCTCTGCTGCTGCCCGACCAATGCCACTGCTTGCACCTGTTATGACAACATTTTTTCCTTTAAGGCTGTTCTTAAATGTTTTAATCTCTTCCATTTTCTTATAATTATAATATTCATAAAAGCTGCTAAAAATAACTTTTGATAGTTTGGTGCTTAAGAAAGTTTTGGGATGTCTGCTTTTTTTATCTTATTCTGTTTACAGAATTAACAGATTCCTCTTCTTCCCAATCATTTTCGTCGTATTCCGAGTCAAAATCATCCTCAAGATTCTCTTCAAGATCTCCAAGTTCTAAGTTGTTGTGGTTAATGGCAGTTAATTTAGCTTGAAAAGCGTCCATATAGTCATCGTAGTTCAATAAGAGCTGTTCTTCATAATAAGTTATATCATCTGAGGATCGCTCTGTATTATAGAATTGTTCAGAATTCATATAAGTCAGTTTAAAATTAATAGCTTACCAATGATCTAATTTTTTTCAATTAGCATTACTTAAAAGTAAAGTTTCTATCACAAAAGAATTTATACAATTTTCAGCAGGGTTTCTTAAATTTTCATCCCAAGACTATAAGAGTTGACACAGGACGTGTTTGATTTTTGACGGTTTAAAGTCCACAAATATTTGTGAACTTAGTGTTTTTTTTAAACTTAGTACGTTTAAAAAACTTTGCATTCTCCGTGGTAATTTTTTCTATATCCAAAGGTTTTAGGATTTTATTGTAAAGCTTTGCGAACTTTGTGTTTTTTCAACATAATGTCAGATAAAAATCTTAGCGATCTTTGCGGTAAAATTTTTGCTGCTCCAAAGGTTTTAGGATTGATGCATATTTTTTGGATTTTAAAATTTTGAAGTCTAAATTTTATCCATAAAAAAAGTCCTAATTTTCATTAGGACTTTTAGTGGGGAGAGCAGGATTCGAACCTGCGAAGTTTTCACAGCAGATTTACAGTCTGCCCTCGTTGGCCGCT
>Ga0247815_10000153_pt1 | contig 52875 bp, 49 predicted proteins | sample UWRJL194509B1_FD_181014 | JGI IMG/M metagenome (GOLD analysis project Ga0247815, IMG submission 181014) | Plant litter microbial communities from Arlington Agricultural Research Station in Wisconsin, United States - UWRJ-L194-509B-1 | ecosystem: Environmental > Terrestrial > Plant litter >... | reverse complement strand
CACCCACGAAAGGATCCACCGTGACGCAGCAAATGAAGACCCAGCAAACCGGCGCCCCGCAACCGAGCGCGACCGACGCCGACCGCGCGGTCAAGACCAAGCACCGCGGAATGTGGGCGTCGGGCGACTACCCGACCCTCGCATCCGACATCATCGCCTCCCTCGGAACCACCCTCGTCGAGGCCTGCGACATCGGCCCCGGCGACCGCGTCCTCGACATTGCGGCGGGATCGGGCAACGCCGCCATCCCCGCCGCGGCTACCGGCGCGACCGTGATCGCGAGCGACCTCACTCCCGAACTGTTCGAGCCCGGACGAAAGCGCGCAACCGAACTCGGCGTCACGCTCGAGTGGGTCGAAGCGGATGCCGAGGCACTTCCGTTCGCGGATGCCGCCTTCGACGTCGTCCTGTCGAGCGTCGGGGTGATGTTCGCCCCGCACCACCAGGCGACCGCCGACGAACTTGTCCGCGTCTGTGCGCCGGGCGCGCGGATCGGCATCATCAACTGGACTCCCGAGGGCTTCATCGGCCAGATGTTCTCGACCATGAAGCCGTACGCCCCGGCCCCGCCGCCCGGCGCCCAGCCCGGACCGCTCTGGGGAAACGAGGCCCACGTGCGCGAATTGTTCGGCGACCGGGTTACCGACCTGCGCGCGGTTCGGCAGACGGTGCGGATCGACAAGTTCGCCTCGCCGGAGGAGTTCCGCGACTACTTCAAGGCGAAGTACGGCCCGACGATTTCGACGTACAAGAACATCGCCGACGACCACAACCGCGTGGTCGCACTGGATGCCGCACTCGTCGACCTCGCCCGGCGCCACAACACGGGCGGCGACTCGTTCACGATGGAGTGGGAGTACCTGCTCGTGACGGCTCGCCGGGTATAGGCGGTCGCCGCCGAACCGTGCTGCCGGTTGTTATCCGTGCGGCCTCTCAAACGGCCGCACGAATAACGAACCGGCGCCGCGCTCGCGCTCGCGCTCGCGCTACGAGCCGGCGATGTTTACGAGCCAGCGGGTGCCGAACTTGTCAGTCGCCATCCCGAAGCTGTCGCCCCAGGGCGCGGCGACGAGCGGCTGTTCGACCGTTCCGTCCGCGGTGAGTTTGTCCCAGTAGCCACGCAACTCGGTGTCATCCGCTGCCTCGCCGCTGAGGGAGACGGAGAAATTGTCGCCCGGCGTGTACCTCATCGACTTGGGGGTGTCCGCTCCCATGATCGTGTACCCGCTCGCGGTCTTGAGTTGCGCGTGCATGATCAGGTCCTGTTCGGCCGGGTCTTCACTCGCGTGAAACTCGCCGAAGGTACTCATGGTCAGTTCACCGCCGAACACCGAGTGGTAGAACTCCATTGCCTCGCGCGCGGTGTCGCGGAACCCGAGGTACGGGTTGAGATTCGTTGCCATGCTCTGGTCTCCTCATCGAAATCGGCCCCCGTTCTCGATTATCGACCCGGCATCCGCTGCACGTCACCCCCTACTCGGGACCGGACCGCATATCCTGCAGCGCCGCGGCGACCCGCCCGATGAGCTCGTACGGAATCGGCTTGTTGTACGGAAAGGTCACCGAGTCCTTCGCCGAACGATACGGCGCGATCTCCTCCTCCAACGGAGAATCGAGCCTCGCGACCGGATACAGCCCGGCATGCTTTTTCCAGCCGGCGAAGTGGATGGCGTAGCGATTCCCGAGCATGATGGCCGGCATCCCGTAGCGAATTCGTTCCTGCGCGTTGGGCACGACGTTGGTGATCTGCTCGCGGATCCGCTCGAGTACGACCTGCACATCCTCGGGAAATGTCGCGATGTAGTCGTCGATCGTATTCACGGGGTCGGGGTTCACGGCTTCGGGGTTCTCAGGCTCGGGGTTCACGGGCTCGGGGTCACTCATGGCAGCGAGAATAGCGCGGACCCCCGATGCACGGAACCCCGGCCGCTGCACCCGGCTGACAGCGCGCCCGTTCGTTATCAGTGCGGCCTCGCAAACGACCGCACTGATAACAGAGGGCAGCACGGATGCCCGGCGCGCTCAGCAGCGCGAGCGTACGCTCGAGAAATGACGACTTCTGAGACCCTCACCCCGCAGCATCCGATCGGATCGGGGTTCGGCGCCCGCAGCACCGCCGCCGAAGTCGTCGCCGGCATCGACCTGACCGGCAGGAACGCGATCGTCACCGGGGGCTATTCCGGACTCGGCCTTGAGGTCACCCGCGCCCTCGTCGGCGCTGGCGCGTCCGTCGTGGTGCCCGCTCGCCGCCCCGAGCACGCCCGCGAGGTGCTGGATGCCGCTGGCCTCGCCGCCGTGGAAGTCGCGGCTCTCGATTTGGCCGACCTCGCCAGCGTCGCCACCTTCGCCGACGCGTACCTCGCCTCGCAGCGACCGCTGCACCTGCTGATCAACAACGCCGCGGTCATGGCCGCGCCGCTCGCGCGGGTCGGCGACGGCTGGGAATCGCAGTTCGCCACCAACCACCTCGGACACTTCGCCCTCACCAACCGGCTCTGGCCCGCACTCGTCGCCGCGCACGGCGCACGCGTGATCGAGCTGTCGTCGACCGGGCACAAGCTGTCCGGCATCCGCTTCGACGATCTGAACTTCGAACCGGACAGCGGATACGACAAGTGGGTCGCGTACGGCCAGGCCAAGACCGCGAACAGCCTGTTTGCCATCGAGCTCGACGCCCTCGGACGCGACCAGGACGTGCGCGCGTTCGCCGTGCATCCGGGCGGAATCATGACGCCGCTGCAGCGGCACCTTCCGCGCGAGGAGATGATCGCATCCGGCTGGATGGACGAGAACGGCGTCGTCAACGAGCGGTTCAAGAGCACCGAACAGGGCGCGGCGACCACGGTCTGGGCAGCGACCTCACCGGCGCTCGACGGCATGGGCGGCGTCTATTGCGAGGACTGCGACATCGCGGCTCCGACCGTTCCCGGCTCCCCCGAGGCCCGGGTCTCCGGGGTGAACGCCCACGCGATCGACCGCGACGTCGCCGCGCGGCTGTGGACGCTGTCCGCCGAGCTCACCGGCGTGAACGCTTTCGCGTAACCCTCGACACCGCGCCACCTTGTTATCCGTGCGGCCCTACAAACGGCCGCACCAATAACGAACCCGCGCGCTGTCACGAACCACGCACAACGACACCCCGCACAACGACAAACGCCGCGACCGAGTCGAAACTCGAGTCGCGGCGTCCGCCGTTTCAGCGGGTAGTTATTACTTGGCTACCTTTTTCGTGCTGGGGCTGGTCTTGACCACGGTGACGTAGCCGGCCTTCTTGCCGGTCACCTTCACGGTGATCTTGTCGCCCTGGTACTTCTTCTGGATGTTGTAGCTCGACTTCACGGCGGTCGGGATCGACTTGCCGTTCGCGTACCAGCGGTACGAGAACGTCACTCCGGCATCCCACGTCCAGGTCTTCACCTTCAGGGTCTTGTGGACCTTGGCGGTTCCCGAGATGGACGGCGTTCCCGTCTTGGTCAGCTTGCCGGCCACGATCTTCGCGGTGGACACACTGGCCTTGCTTACCGAGTGGAAGTGCGCCTTGGTTCCCGTGACGGCAACCTGGAGCGTCTTGCCAAGCTCCGCAGCGGTCGGCGTGTACCAGAACTTCGTGGCACCCGTGATGACCTTGCCGTTCGCGTACCACTGGTACGTGAGCGCCGTCGAGGAGTCCCAGCTACCGGCCACCGCGACGAGAGTCGCGCCAACAGCCGTCTTGGTACCGGTGATCGTCGGCTGCGGTGTCTTGACGAGCGAGCCCGGCGTGACGAGAGCGGATGCCGCACTCGGCGCCGCGACCGTCACATAGCCAGCCTTGGTGCCGGTGACGATGACCTTGATGCTGTAGCCCTCGTCAATCGTGCGCACCGCGTACGTGGATCCGGTCGCGCCGGCGACAACGTCACCGTCAACGAACCAGGCGTACGTCAGGGTGACTCCGGCATCCCAGGTTCCCGGTACGGCGGTCAGCGTGGTGGCAACCTTGGGGGTGCCGCTGATCGTCGGGTTCGGGGTGGCAACCAGGTTTCCGGCGACTACCGCATCGGTGTCGATGCTCGTCAGCGTGACCGGTGCGTAGCCGACCTTACTGCCGACAACCGTGACAGTGATGACCTTGCCGAGATCGGATGCAGCGACCGTGTAGGTCTCTTCATCCGCTCCGTCGATCTCGATGCCACCGGCTGACCACTGGTACTCGAAGTCGACTCCGGCATCCCAGCCGTCGGTGCCGGCGGTGAGTACCTTCGCGACCTGCACGGTACCCGTGATGGTCGGAACTGCGGTGTCGACGAGCACTCCGGCAGCAACTTCGAGCGTTTCGACGCTCGACGCGGTGACCGGCGAGTACCCGGGCTTCGATCCGACGACCTCAACCGAGATCTTCTTGCCGAGGTCGACGTCGAGAACCGTGTAAGTCTCTTCCGTCGCGCCATCGACCTCGTCGCCGTCTACCGACCACTGGTAGGCGAACAGTACGCCCGCATCCCAACCGTCGGTGACTGCCGTGAGCTCCTGGTCCACCGCGGCCTGGCCGGTGATGGTCGGGATAGCGCTGTCAACGAGGTCGCCCTCGATGACGGTCTCGGCTTCAGAGGTGCGGGTGACGGTCGTGTAACCGACCTTCGATCCTGTGATCGCAACCGTGATCGCCTTATCGAAGTCCGCAACAGTCGGCGTGAAGCTGGATGCCGTGGCGCCGCTGACAGGCGTGCCAGCGACAGACCACTGGTACTTGAACGTCGTTCCCGTTGTCCAGCTACCGAGGTCAGCCGTCACAGCAGCGTCAACCTTCGGCGTGGCGCTGAAGGTCGGAACAGCGGTGACCAGCGTTCCCCTGACCGCTGCGGCGGTCGCTGCACTGGCAGCGGTCGTCACGGTGGTGTAGCCGAGCTTGGTTCCGGTCACGGTAACGGTGATCGGCATTCCCTGGTCTGCCGCGCGCACTACGTACGTGCCTGCGGTAGCGCCAACGACGTTGACTCCGTTTGACTTCCACTGGTAGGCGAAAGCGACTCCGTCATCCCATGTTCCGGTGACGGCGGTCAGCAGGCTTCCGACTGCTGCCGTACCTTCGATGGTCGGGACCGGCTTGAGCGCGATGGTGCCGACGGTGATCGACGCACCGGTGACGCTGGTGGTCGTAACCGAGTTGTAGCCGCTCTTCTTTCCGGTGACCTTGACGACGATCGTCTTGGTCTGGTCCGCGGCCACCGGCGTGTAGGTGCTGCCGGTTGCTCCTTCGACTTCAACGCCGCCAACGAGCCACTGGTACGAGAGCGTGACGCCCTCGTCCCAGGTTCCGGGGGTGGCCGTAACAGTGGCGCCAACCGCGCGAGGCGTGGTGACCGTTGGCACGGGAGTCAGCGTCTGCGCGAGCAGGGCCTCCTCGACTGCCGCAGTGGACGCACTGGCCTTCGTCGCGGTCGTGATGCCGGGCTTGGTGCCCGTTACCTCAACCTTGACCTTCAGCCCGAGGTCACCGGCGGCGACCGTGTAGGTGGATGCCGTGGCGCCCGCGACTGCGATGCCATCGACGAGCCACTGGTACGACAGCGTGGTGCTGGCGTCCCAGGTTCCGGGAACGACGGTCAGCACAGAGCCGATCCGTGCGTTGCCGGTGATCGTCGGAGTGGGTGCGAGAACAAACGTTCCTACAGCTACTGCCGGGGTCTCGAGGCTCGTGCGGGTAACCGTCGCGTAGCCGGCGCGAACACCGGTCACCGAGAAGGTGATGAGCTTTCCGAGTTCTGCGGTTGTCGGCGTGAAGCTCGTCGTGGTGCTGGCGAGCTGCACGTTGTCGGCGAACCACTTGTACGAGAGGGTCGTTCCGTTGGTCCACGTTCCGGCTGCACCGGTTAGAGCGGTTCCGACGCGCGCGGTAGCCGAACCAGTGATGGTCGGGACGGGTGACGCCGCGATGGTTCCCTCGGCGACTGCAGCCGAGTTCGCACTCGTCTGCGGCACTGACGTGTAGCCGGTCTTCGATCCGGTTACCCGGACCGTAATGACCTTGCCGAGCACAGCCGCTGCGGGCGTATAGGTAGCGGTCGTTCCCGCTACCGACACACCATCAGCGAACCAGGCGTACGCGAAAGTCGTTCCCGCATCCCAGGTTCCGGGTACTGCCGTAAGCGCGACACCGACCTTCGCCGTGTCACCACCCGTGATAGTTGGAACCGGCGTGGAAGTCAGGGTACCGACAGCGACCGCGTCGGTTGCCGAGCTGGTCACGCTCGACGACGCGAAGCCGGGTGTGGTTCCCGATACGACAACCGTGATGGCACCGGCAAGGTCTGCACTCGTGAGGGTGTAGGTCTTGCTCGTCGCGCCGACGATCGGCTTGGATCCCCGGAACCACTGGTAGGTGAAGGTCGTGCCGGTTGCCCAGGTTCCTTCGTCAGCGGTGAGGACCGATCCGACCGTTGCCGTGCCCGCGGTGGTAGCGACAGCGTCCGTAGACGATGCCGGAAGCACCTCGACGGTGCTCGACGTCGTACCGAGGGTGACTCCGAGGGATGCGGTTGCTTCCTTGACCGTGACCTTGGGCGATCCGGCACCAACGGTGCCAGCGATTGCAGTCAGGGTGATGGTCGAGTCGGAACCGACGGCGGTCGACGGCACGGTCCACGTGAGGTGGGTCGGGTCGTCAAGCACTACGCCAGCGGGCAGCGTGGCGGTATCGATCGTGGCGTTCGTCACCAGGTCAGTGATGTCGATCTTGACCGAACCGTTGGTGAGCGCGACCTTTCCGATGTTCGCCGCCGTGACGGTGTAGCTGATCGTTCCGCCCGGAGCGACGCTCGCGGCCGGAGACGACGTGATGTCGAGCTTGTACTGGCTGGGCCAGACAGCCTTGTCCTTGTCGTAGACCCAGTCCTGGAAGAAGGCCTGCAGGTTCTTACCCGAGACTTCTTCGGCGAGCGCGATGAACTGAGCGGTGGATGCCGACTTGCCCGAGTAACGGACGAGCCACTCCTTCATGAAGGTCTTGAAGTTCGCCTGGCCGATTGCGGTACGTAGGGCTTCGAGCGCCCACGCGCCACGCACGTAGACGTTTCCGCTGAACATGGTGGTCGAGCTTGTCATTGCTGCCGTGGAGACCGTCCAGTTGGTGCTGGTTGTGCTCGATGAAGCGTAGGACGTGTAGTACGAGTTCTCAGGCAGTGCTGCACCGTAGACCGCGTTGTTGTACTGCACGTTGACATACTCGGCGGGGCCCTCGTTGAGCCAGACGTCGTTCCAATCCTTCGGGCTGACATCGTCGCCGTACCACTGGTGGACGAGTTCGTGGATGAGCGTGTCGCGGCTCATCGAGTTCTCGAAGTACGAGCGATCCTGGGTCTCGAGCGCGTAGCCGAGGTTGGTGATATCCACGATGACTCCGGCACTGTTACCGGGGTACGGGCCGTAGTTCGCTTCCATCCAGTTGAGGATGTCCGGAATCAGCAGGCGGTTCGTGTTGATCGACGTCTGGGTAGCGGTAGCGATCGTCGAATCGACGAAGCTCCACTCCTTGATCGTGCGACCGCTGTTGGTCAGAACGATGTCATTTTCGTAAACGTTGAACTTACCGATCGAGACAACGGCGAGGTACGTTGCCATCTGGTTCTTCTGCGACCAGTTCCAGGTGGTCTGCAGACCGTCTTCGCTCACCACCTTCGAGGTCAGTTCACCGTTACCGGCCGCCGCCGAAGCAGCGCCACCGATCGCGGTCGGAATCGTGTACGAGAAGTCAAACGTTGCCTTGTCTGCAGGCGTGTTATTGGAGGGGATCCAGGTCATGGTGCCTACCGGCTCGCCGACGGCCGAAGCGCCATCCGAGGTCGGCGTCCAACCTTCGTATGACTGGTCCGGGTCCTGGTGACGCGAGGGCGTTCCCGAGTAGGTGACCTCGGTGGTGAACTCACCGGAAATCGGGGTGGCCGGGGTGATGATGAGCTTGTGCTTCTGGTTGGCGAGGCTGATGTCGCGTGTCCAGGTTGCGTCGACACCGTCGACGCTGACGCTGTTAACGACAAGGCCCTCGAAGTCGAGGGAGAACGACGACAACGGGTGATCGGCCGTTGCATCGATCGTGGTTGTCGCCTCGATGGTGTTGCCAACGAAGTACGTCAGGTCCACGTCGTAGTGGTCGACCTTGTAGCCGCTGTTACCAACGTTCGGGAAGAGCGTGTCGCCGGTCGTCGGAGTGCCGGGCACCGGCTCGTCCGCGGCGTTGGCGACAATCGGAACCTGCGCCCCGACAAAGAGGGTGGTGACGAGTGCACCAGCGGCGGCTCTGCCTGCCCACTGTTTCATCGATCGCCCCCTCGCGATTTTTGTTGTACTGGTGTTCACTTTCGGTCTCCCCGGGTCGGTTAACGCTGTGTGCGGGATGGGCAATGAGAGTTAGCCTCCACCCCCGTGGGACGCTATGCGCCGCACATTTCTATTGCGTTACAAGTGATCGCACGGCGAAAAAGTCGAAGGATCGTTGCAAAACTCGCGAAAATCTGCGTGGAATCGGGGGTACCGTGCACAATTCACGCACGCTATTTCCGCCCGATTTTGTACCAATTTGCGTACACTGCACTTTTTTGCACCGCGATTCGAACCTGTCTACCGGGCCTCTGGTCGACTTCTGCCGATGGGCGTAACGTGGCACGGAGGAGGCCGTACCCATGACCGAGGCGACCCGCGTGCAACCCCTGCTCGACCAGTACGAACACGCCATCGAGAGGCTCTCCATCCGCCTCGGCGGCGGGGCGTTCGACAGCGGGGACGGCGTACCGATTGCGGTGCCGCAACTCACCACCGCGGAATATCTGTGGGAGCCGGTGGTCGGATGCTGGTCGGTTCGTCGTCGCTCAACGGGGCCGGGGTTCCGGGCAACGGCTCTTTCCGGTAGCGGTGAGTGGGGAATCGACGCCGCAAACGCCCCGCATCCGTACCCTCCCCCGTTTACGACGATCGCGTGGCGGCTCAGCCACCTCACTGAACTCCTGCTCTTGCGAGCCGACTACACCGTTGGCACCCACACGCTCACCCGCCAGGGTTTCGAAGCGCGCGGCACCGCCACTGAGGCACTGGCCGACTTCACTACTGCGGCAGCAGCCTGGCGGCTCGCGCTTCGAGATACCGACGACGACGCCTTCGACGAGGTCGGCCGCTGCACCTACCCGTACGGCAGCGACGCCGACGACTCCTTCAGCGATGTCGCGTGGTGGGTCAACCAGGAGGTGCTGCACCACGGCGCCGAGATCGCGTTACTGCGCGACCTGTACCGCGAGCTCGGCTAAGCGCCGCTAGGCCGGTTCGGCGACCGGCTCGGTCGCGGTACCCATCCGCTGCGCGGCCACGCCGACCGCCGTGAACCAGAGCAGGAACGGGAACACCGCGAAGAACGCAACGCCCGCGCCGCCGGGCGCAAGCAGTGACGTGCTGTGGGTACTGGCGAACAGCGTCGGCACCGCAAGCAGGTTGAGCACGGCGACGACGTGCGCGAAGTTGGCCGTCCAGCCCGGAAGCACGCCGGTGATGCGGATGATGCGGGCAGCGATTTCGACGAGCAGGATCGTGAGCAGGCTGCCGGCCGAGCCGAACATCAGGATGTGCCCCTCCGTCAGCGCACGCATTACCGACGGGTCTGAACCGCCGCCGACGGCATCCAGCGCGATTCCCGCCTCCATCGAGTCGCCGACGAGCGTTATCGCGACAAACACGAGTCCGGTGCCGAAAACGAGATCGGCGAGCCAGCTGACTGCGGGACCGCCCTCGGAAAGAATCCGTCGCAGGCAGGCGAGGTAGAGGATGAGCGTGGTCATCAGCACGCAGTCGATGAGAACAACGACGAGTGATGATCGGTTGGTGCGCTCCATGAACTCGACGAGCGCCGCGTCGTCGTCCAGTGCGGGCCGAATGCCCATCGTGATGCGCACGAGCGCTTCGACCACAGTAAGCCCGGCGATGATGACGCCCGAGAGCGCGGCCCAGTGGCGCGCGTCGGGAACGTCAACGATGCGGCGGGGCTGTGCGGCGGGGCGGATGCTGCGTGCTGGCTCGCCCTGCATCTGAGCCTCCTTCGAGATCCGGTCGCGAAGGTGCCAATGTAGGCGGCGGCGCGCAATCCCGCAACTGATTGCGGATGCGGGCGCCGGGACTACCCGCCGCCGCTACTGGGCAGACGCCTGGTTCAGCCGCACCATGTTGCCGGACGGGTCGCGGAACGCCGCGTCGCGGGGACCCCAGTCCTGTTCGATCGGTTCCTGCAGCACCTCGGCGCCGAGCGAGCGGAGCTTCTCGAACGTCGCGTCGAGATCACCGGCACTGAAGACGAGCATCGGCAGCGAGCCCTTGGTCAGCAATTCCTGCATCGCATCGCCGTCGGCTTGCGAGCGACCGGCGTGTGGCACAGACAACACGATTTCGACGCCTGGCTGGGTGGGGCTTCCGAGCGTGACCCAGCGGTATCCGCCGTTCGCCACGTCGTTACGCACCTCGAGGCCGAGTCCATCGCGGTAGAAGGGAATCGATTCGTCCACGTCGGTGACGGTGACGTTCGTGTAGAGAAGTGAAATAGTCATGGCAGCAACGCTAAATCGCGGCTGCCGGCACCGCTTCTCGAATCCTGCTCGATCCGAATCTCGTCGGACGGGTCTGCACCTTCGCGATACACGCGGGCATCGCTCGCACCGAACCGTGCTCGCGCAGCCGGTACGACGTCGGTGTCTCGCCGACGATCTCGGTGAAGCGCGAGCTGAACGAGCCGAGCGAGGTCGAACCGACCGCCATACACGCGTCGGTCACGCTCATTCCGCCGCGCAGCAGCGCCATCGCCCGCTCGATACGACGGGTCATCAGGTACCCGTACGGGGTCTCGCCGTAGGCCGCGCGGAACTGCCGGGAGAAGTGCGCGGGAGACATGAGTGCCCTTGCCGCCATTGTCGGAACGTCGAGCGGATGCGCATACTCGCGGTCGATCAGGTCGCGTGCGCGCCGCAAATGGGCGAGATTGGCGATGTCCTGGGGCGTCATGGCACGAGGGTAGCACCGGTGCTATTTCGCCTCGACCCCCTCGCGCGCCCGGCAGCCCGTCCCGGAACCCGATTCCGGTACCCCGCCCTGCAACACTGCAAAACTCAGGCCCCGGGGCTCCCCCATCCCGCCTGGCGGCCCGAGAACTCCCGGCAGCCTGAGTTTTGCAGTGACGAGGTCAGGTGCGGGCGGGATTCGACGGTCGGATCGGAAGCAGGAATCCGGCGGCGATGAGCCAGGCGAGGCCGCCGAATCGTCCGATCGGGATGAGCACCTGCAGTGGTTCGACCACGAGCGACACGAAGGTCAACTCGGCGAGCACCGCGATGACGAGGCCGACCCACCCCAGCCAGCCCGGCAGCAGCCGCAGAATGACAGCGGGCACCGCGACACCGGCGACCAACAACCCCATCCCGAGCACCGAACCGACGCCGCCGACGGCGAACGACAGCAGCAGCATGGCATGCGCGACGGCGGGCTCGGCCACCACCGCAGGCTGGCTGATGGTCCAGCTGAGCAAGCCAGAGAGCGCGAGCATCGCCGACGAACCGATGCCACCGACGAGACCGATGACTGGCCCGGGATTACGAGCGCCCCAGCGCTGTTGCCGCGAGTAGAGCGTTGCCGCGAGAATTCCGAGCGGAACGGATGCGGCAACCTGCAGCATCGCCGACACCCGCGCCGCGAAGAAGTTCTGTTCGTAGTACGCCGCGACGGTAGCCGTGTCAGCGAAGGGCGACACGAAGGTCTGCCCGCCGGTCAGGATCGCGCTGGAAACGAGGCTGCCGACGAAGAGCCCGGTGCTGATGAGCGCGAGAATTCCCGGGTGCGGGCCACGCATGCGAGGAGTGGTTAGATCGTCCATGCAGATAATGGTTACTCGTTGTAATCGTTAATGCAAGGGGGTATCCTGAGAACATGCCAGCCAGCTCTCGTGTCGCGTTCCTGCTCTCCCAGGTCGGTTCACACGCATCCGCTGGATTCAACGAACTGGTGCGAGCGCTGGGCCTGTCGCCCGCGGATGCCGGTGTACTCCGGATGCTCGGACGGCAGCCCGGCATGAGCCAGCGAGCGCTCGCGGATCGCCTCGGCAGCCCGCCGAGCCGCATGGTCGCGGTGATCGACCGGCTTGAAGCGCGCGGCCTCGTGACCCGCACGCGCAGCGCGAGCGACCGGCGCAACTACGAGCTTTCGCTCACCGCGGCCGGGTCGGACACCCTCGCGCAACTTCGCCGCATCGCCGAGCGGCACGACAGCGATTTGCTCGCTGCGCTCTCTCCGTCGCAGTCCGCGGCTCTCGCTGACATTCTCGCGACGCTCGCGGATGCCCACGGCCTCGACCGCGACATCCACCGCGCCACCTAAGAGTTCTGCTGCAGCTCAGCGATCTGCGCGCGAGCCACCGTGACGATCTCGTCGTTCGTGTTGGCGTGGCCGCTGAGCCCCCAGCCGCCTTCGACGGCTTCGGTCAGCAGCACCCACGTGCGGGCGACCTGAGTGGGATCTCCGGCGGCAGCAGCGACGAGGTCGGTGAGCTGAGCTACGACTGCGAGCTGCTTTTCGCGATCAAGCGCGCCCGCGTTCGTGAGCACCTGGATGCGGACATAGTTGGTGTCGCCGTCGACGTTGCCGAGGTCGCCGGCCGGCAGCTCGTGGATGAAGGCCGCGGTGTTCTGGCGGAACATCGGGATATTCGGCACCTGCTCGATCGTCATGACCGCTGTCGCGAGGTCGATGGCGAGCTGGTGCTTGTCGGCAAACGTTCCGGCGGTGGCGTAGACGTCGATCATCGGCATGGGTGACTCCTCACAGTAAGACGGTCGTCATAGTGACGCTCCATCATGCTCTATGACGGTCGTCATAGTCAACCGAACAATCCCGTGAATCACGATCCGAGTCGGGGCACCCTTGTTTCTGGTGGCGGGCACGGGCTCCGCCCGTGGAGGACCACCACACCAATTCGCTCCGCGCCCGCCACCAGAAACAAGCGCGGTTCAGCGACGGCGAGCACGTGGCTCGCACATCGACCAGCGCCTACGGGGGACCGAGTCCCAGAATCGCCGGGACTACCTCGTCCCAGGTTTCCGGCGGCGGGTTCTGGTGACCCATGCCTTCGACGATCAGCAGCTGCGCTCCGGGGATCTCCCGCGCGAGCGCCGCGCCGTGCGCCGGCGGAAACAGCGGATCCCGCGACCCGTGGATGACGAGCGTCGGCACGGCGATCTCCGCCAGCCGTTCGCGCGGCTCACCCCCATCGGCGGCAGCCCAGTGGTTGTCGGCGGAGGCGAGGTTCTTACTTCGCGCGAAGAACTCGTGAACGATCCGCCGCATCCGCTCTTCGTCCGCCGGGATGTCCCCCGACAGCAGCCGCTCGAAGTCGAGAAAGTACGCGGCGACGGAAGCTTCGTCACCCCAGTCGGGAGGTTCAGTTTCGCTCGAGAAGGCTTTCGCAACCTCGGGGGTTGGTCCGGGAAGTCCGTCGCTCCCCGGGCTGCCCGACAGCAGGGTGAGCGCGCCCACGAGTTCCGGGTGCCGGATCGCGACCTGCGCCGCGATGCCCGAGCCGAACGAGATGCCGACCAGGTGCGCCGGAGCCAGGCCGAGCACTTCGACGAGCGCAGCGGCATCCGCGATCAGGTCATCGCCGGTGTATCCCGCTTTGCCCGGCGGATACGTCGTCGACTCCCCCGTATCGCGCAGGTCGAACCGCACCACGCGGCGACCGCCGGCCGCGAGCCGTTCGCAGAACTCGGTGTCCCACCAGTCCATCGCCGACGCGGCGCCGGCGATGAGCAGTATGCCGGAGTCACCCCGTTCGCCGAACTCCTGCACGCACAGCTCGACTCCGTTGACCGGAATCGTCGATCGAGGGTTCATCACTCGCTCCTTCGCACTGGTGCGGCAGCCTAGCCCCGCCACCCGTGCGCGCGCACCCCGTCGCGCACCCGTGCCCCGCTTCGAAACTCCCCACATCGATGCAAAATCCGGATCCTGGGTCGACGTGGGGAGATTCGACGGTCGCGCTCGGTCAGCGTCGCTGCAGGATGTCGCGCCAGTCATCCGGAACCCGCTCGGCCGGTCCCGGCGCTGTCTGGTCGACCGGATGGCTGTCGGGTTCGGCGAGCGCTGGCCCGTTGACGAAGTCCGTCGTGGCGTAGTCGTAGAACCAGAACTCGCCCGGCTCGAAACTCTGGATCACGTCGTGTCCCGAAGCCTCGGCATGCGCGGTCGCGTGCTGTCCGAGCGAGTCGTCGCAGCATCCGATGTGCCCGCAGCTCGCGCACCGCCGCAGGTGCACCCACCAGCTGCCGGTCGCCTCGCACTCGACGCAGCCCGTTCCGCTTGGCGGAACACTCGGGTCGATCTGTGTCTCGGTCATGGCTCTCCGCTCTCGGAACTACGACGCTATCGCGGCTCGAACACGGTGCGCCAGACTGGACCGGATGGATGTCACCAGCGAACTCGTCACCCTGCACCGCATTTCGCCGGTCGAAGCTCAGCGCATCCTCGCGCGCACGCCGGCCGAGGACGACGCCTGGCACGCGCAGTACCCTTTCGCTGACGAGCTGCGACCACTGGCAGCGCACGCGACGAACGACTCCCCCGAACCCGTCTTCACGTTCTACACGGTCATCGAAAACGCGACCGGGCTCGCGGTCGGCGGCATCGGATTCTTCGGCCCACCCACCGACGGCCGGGTCGAATTCGGCTACGGACTCGTCGAGGCTGCCCGCGGTCGCGGACTGGCGACGGATGCCGTACTCACGCTCCTGGGGATCGCCACCGTTGGCGGCGCAACGGCCGCAATCGCGGACACGGAAGTCGGCAACACGGCCTCCCAGCGCGTGCTCGCGAAGACAGGTTTCACCGAGATCCGCCGCGACGAAACGCTCGTGTACTTCGAACTAGCGCTGCGCTGACACCGGGCGACCCCGCTGCCGTCTCAGAGCTGCGCGGCCGCCCGATGCGTCGATGAAACACCCGCCGGGCATCGACTCACAGGCCTTGACTTACCGAATCACTGGTTCAGTAGCGCCCGAGCTTGCGAGGCCGCGTATCGAAACCATCACTCACGTTCGTCGATAACCCTCCAGGTCACGCTCCGGAAACAACCCTTGCGCGCCCGCCCCAACCGGCGCTACGGTGTTGCCTACGCCATCTGACGAAAGGAGCCCAGCGTGAACACCCCCCAGACACCAATTGCGTCTCGTACCGCCGGCTTCGTCGGCGTCTTCACCGCCTAGTTGACCGTAGTAATTCCACCGGTCCAGTCGGTGGTGACGCTCACGAAGCTCGACCAGGCAGCATCCGCAGTTCTCTGCGTGCGCCTGCCCCCGGTCTAACCACCCCGCGTTCAGCGTGCCCGTGCGCGCGCTGTCCCTCTTCCGCCCCCGTGCGGACACCCCTCTATTCGGCGACCCCGAGCGCGCTCTTCGGCGTGCCCGGATGCGCCACACAATTTCGAAGGAACATCCGAAATGAATACCCAGTTGGTGACCGCACCCGGTCGCCAGAACCATCAACCCCAACCCGTTCAAACGGTCTCGTCACACCTCGTGCGCCGGGTCGGACTACTCGATCGAGCAGCGCTGCACCTCGGCCTCGCCCTCGTGAAGTGGGGACGTCGGCCCGTGACGGTCGACCTCCACGAACGGGCTCGCCGCAACGCCGAGATGCGCAGGGTCAGCCAGGAAGTAGAACTGGCACGCGCCCAGCAGGCCGCGTACCAGTCCCGCGTCCGCTGATCCCACCTCGCCGGTTGAGCCTGTCGAAACCTCTAGCGCAGAGATTTCGACGGGCTCAATCGGCGACCACACTCGTTGGTTGAGTAGCGCGCGACGAAGGAGCTCGCGTATCGAAACCATCACCTGCGACAACAAAATCGCGGGTCATGGTTTCGATACGCTCGCTGGCGCTCGCACTCAACCAACGGGTGACACACCCCTCAGTGCAGCGGGTTCAGCAACCGGTCCAGGAACTGCGCCGTGCGCGGCTCGGCCGGCTTCGTAAAGATCGTCTCGGGCGCACCGCGCTCGACGACGACTCCCCCATCAATGAACAGAACCTCATCCGCTACCTGCCGCGCGAACGAAAGTTCGTGGGTGACGACGACCATGGTCCAGCCCTCTTCGGCGAGTTCCTTGATTACCTGCAGCACCTCGCCGACGAGTTCCGGATCCAGCGCGCTGGTCGGTTCGTCGAACAACAGCAGGTCGGGCTTCAGCGCGAGCGCCCGCACGATCCCGACGCGCTGCTGCTGCCCGCCGGACAACTGGTACGGATACTGGTCGCGTTTGGCGAGCAATCCCACCCGGTCGAGCAGGGCATCCGCTTCGGCGATCGCCTGGTCCCGCGGAGTCTTGCGAACCCGCAGCGGACCCTCGATCACGTTCTGCAGCACCGTCTTGTGCGGAAACAGGTTGTAGTTCTGGAACACCATCGCCGACCGGTTGCGCAGTGCGTACCGGTGGTCGTTGCCGATCGGATACTGGAAGTCGAGTTCGGGACCGCCGTCGAAAATGATCTCCCCGCCGTCCGGAGTCTCCAGTCCGTTCAGCGACCGGAGCACCGTCGTTTTACCCGATCCGCTCGGTCCGATGATCGTGACGACCTCGCCGCGCTTGACCGACAGGTCGATCGACTTCAGCACCTCGTGGTCGCCGAAGCTCTTGTGCAGGCCGCGAACTTCGAGCAGCGGCTTCTCATCAGACAGCGGCGCGTTAGACAGCGACATAGCGGTTCAACCTCTTCTCGAGCAGTCCCTGCAGCCCGCCGAGGGCGAGGCAGATGAGCCAGTAGATCAGTGCGGCTTCCAGATAGATAAGCACAAACTCCGACGTGAACACCGCGATCTGACGCGCTTCACGGAACAGCTCCGTGACGAGCACTACGGATGCGAGCGAGGTGTCTTTGACGAGAGAGATAAAGGTGTTTGACAGTGGCGGCACCGACACCCTTGCCGCCTGCGGAAGGATCACTCGCCAGAGCGTCTGCGTATTCGAGTAACCGATCGTGTATCCGGCTTCCCACTGCCCGCGCGGCACCGACAGGATCGCCGCGCGAATGACCTCGGCACCGTATCCGCCGACGTTTAGGGAGAACGCGAGCACCGCGCTCGGCCACGGGTCGATCAGCACACCCAGGTTCGGCAGGGCGTAGAAGATGAAGAACAACTGCACCAGCAGTGGGGTACCGCGAATGACCGAGACATAGAACCATCCGATCGCCTTCACCACCCGCACCTTCGACAGGCGCATGAGCGCCACGCCAAGGGCAATGAACAGCCCGAGCGTGAACGACATGAGCGTCAGCGGGATCGTGCCCGTAATCGCTCCGGACAGGATGGGCCCGAATGAGGAGAAGAACAGCTCCCAGTCGATGGTCATGGCGGCCTTTCGCACGACGGCGTTAATAGAAGGAACGCGACCCGAAGCGGATGCCCCGGGTCGCGTTCGCTGGCGGACTACTTCGAGACGTCGGCTCCGAAGTACTTCTCGCCGATTTCTGCAAGGGTACCGTCAGCGCTGAGCTCGGCCAGGGCCGAGTTGATGTCGGTCGTGAGCGCAGCGTTGTCCTTGGTGAGGGCGAACGCGCTGCGCGACGGGTCGTCGGTCTCGGCGACGATCTTGATGTCGTCGGCCTTCTCGGTCGCGACGTAGTCGAGCACGGTCAGCTTGTCGTTGAGGGTGAAGTCGATGCGACCGCTGCGCAAGAGGGCGACGGACTCGTTCCAGCCCTCGACGTCTTCCACGTCAGCGCCGTAGGAGGTGGCGAGCTCGAACCAGTTGCTCGTCGCTGACTGTGCGGCCTTCTTCCCGGTCAGCTGGTCGAAGCCGGTGATGTCGGTGTTGTCGGCGGAGACAACGAGCGCCCCGGGCGACACGGAGTACGGGTCGCTCAGGCTGTACTGCGCTTCACGCTCGTCGTTGATCGAGACCTGGTTGCCGATGACGTCGAAGCGCTTGCCCTCGAGTCCGGCGAAGATTGCCGCCCACTCGGTCTCTTGGAACTTGACCTCGAGGCCGAGCTTCTCGGCAACAGCCTTCGACACCTCGACGTCGTAGCCGACGAGTTCGCCGGTCTCGTCGTGGTAGCTGAACGGCTTGTAGGTTCCCTCGGTAGCGACGGTGAGGGTTCCGGGCGTGACGAGCGTGTAGGCGGGAGCGTCGGCATCCGGAACGTTGTTGTTGTTATCGCCGTTGTTGCTGGCGATGACCTGCGGAATGGCGATCGCGGCGATGATGATCACAACGACCGCAATGACGATGCCGACGATCACGCCGGTGCGGCGCTTGGGCGCTGCGTTTCCGGGACGATTGCTGACCGGAGGGGTGGAGTTCGACATGGGTTGGGACCTCTTTCTTGCGTGCTGTGGGGCATCTCGTGAATGCCTTGGTGAGTCTGCCAGCTTGTTCAGCGGCGGGCCCAGAGTGTTTCGCTGTGTGACTGTTCTTCGACGCGGCGACCACCGCCATTGCGTCACACCGCGATAAGAACAACGCAACAGCACGGATTAGTCCCGGTCAACGTTATTACGCAGTGTCTCGCCCGACTTCGCTGGTTGAGTAGCGCCGCGAGGAACGAGCGCCGCGTATCGAAACCATCGCCAACGACAACAATTCCCCCGCTGGTTTGCCTCGTCGAAGCCTCCGAACGGACAGCGCGATCCCAGCCGATTGCGCCGTTTCAAATCTCGCCGAGTCGAGGTGGTTGCAAGTCAGAAAGGGACGAGCTCAGCTCGAGATCCACCGTTCTAGACCGTCGCCCGCGACACTCCGTAGGATCTTGTTCCTAATCGGCTGCACACTCGCGTACCTTTCGATCATGACACTCTGGCTACCGCGGCATTCTCTGGTCGAGCCGGCACCGGCAGCAACCGATCCCGTCTTTGACCTATCGGTAGCGGAGTATCAAAGCGTTCGGGCCGAGTCCCTCCAGTCGTTCGTGTCGACACAATCGATCATTCAGTGGTTTCTGGCTATCTACGGAGTCCTCTTTGTGGCGGGGCTCGTATCACTGACAACTGACACACCGGACGATAACGTCGGCGTAGTCCGGACTCTGACGTACCTACTATTTGGACTCATCGTCCCCGGAATTACTGCCGCCGCAACCTGGCACTGGCTCGGCGAAATTACTCGAATGGAACGAACGGGAGCGTATCTTCGCGGCTACGAGATTCACGTGAACGGCACGGATGTTGTGCGGCCAAAGTCATCTCCACGCCCGAATTGGGAGACGTTCCTCCGGGCCGCCCCGTTCAAAGCGAGGGCCCCTAAAAGACAGAGGAACAATAAACGAACAATGACGTATGTGGCGACCGCTGGGATGTTTCTTGGTTGCTTTTTGGCAGCCATCGCCTCGTCCGTGTTTCTCGAGTTTCAATGGAGAGGCCTGCTTCTCAATTGGGACGGAGTGCTGGCATACGTAGACGTCTCAACCTGGCATCTTGCTCGCTGGGGATTTGTGGCCCTTCGGGTGATTCTTGTGGCTGGCTACGTTACGGTCTGCCTCGTCCTCGGACGCAGTGTGAAGCGACTTGGGCGTTTGTCGTTTGATTTCGCGAGCCAGAAGCTGGTCACCACCGAGTCCCTCACAGCGTCGAAATAGCCAAGGGGCGCAAACCCCTTCCCCGCACCCCACAAACCCGCGTACCTTCTCACCATGACAAACCCTCTGGACAAACTGACTGCATCCGTCCCCCACTGGGGCGCCAAGCTGGCCCACGGCGAGAGCACCAACGTCGACGGCCAGGACATCCTCCCCGTCGCGTTCGTGATGTTCGGCTTCGGAGGCGGCGAGGGCTCCGGCGAAATGCCTGAGAACGAGACTGCCCCGGCCGGCAAGGGCGAGGGCAGCGGTGGTGGCGGAGGCGGCTACGCGCTGCCCATGGGCGCCTACGTCGGCGGCCCCGACGGCGTGCGCTTTCGCCCCAACCTCATCGCGCTGATGGTCGTGGCAATCCCGCTGGTCTCGACGATCGGCTGGGCGCTGTCGCGCATCATCCGCTCGGCCAAATAGCCAGCTCCGCCTCCGCGCCCGTGACGCCGCACCCGCCGGTCGAGCCCGCCGAAACCCACCCGCTCTCCACAACATCCCGCCGCCCGCAGTGAGCATCGTCGACGGCCACTACCGCCACGGCCTGCGCCGCGTGCTCGCCCGCCGCACGGACGAGCACGGACGCACCGCCACCCCACTCGAGCTCCTCTTCGACCTAACGTTCGTCGCCGCCTTCGGGGTAGCTGGCGAGCAACTGGCCCACGGCATCGCCATCGGAGAATGGATGCCGGCAGTCGCCGCGTTCACGTTCGCCATGGTCACGGTGGTGTGGGCATGGGTCAACGTGACGTGGTTCAGTTCTGCGTTCGACAACGATGACTGGCTGTACCGCCTGCTGACCATGATGCAGATGGCCGGCGTGATCGTGCTTGCGATCGGGCTGCCGCCGCTGTTCGCGTCGATCGAAGAGGGCGTCGCCCTCGACAACGGGGTGATGGTCGCCGGATACGTCGTGATGCGGGTCGCGCTGCTGGCCCAATGGATCCGGGCCGTGCGCGCCGACCCGCGTTACCGGCGCATCGCCCTCATCTATGTCGCGTTCGTCGGCACCGCGCAACTCGGCTGGATCACCCTGGCGATCCTGACGGTCAGCCCAGCGGCCGCACTGCCCGCCGTCATCCTCCTGCTCGCAATCGAGATCCTCGGCCCGGTCATCTCCGAACGCCTCGCCGCTCGCAAGAACGACGGCGCGACGCCGTGGCATCCGCATCACCTCGCGGAGCGCTTCGGACTCCTCACCATCATCGCGCTCGGTGAAACCGTGTTCGGAACCCTCGCATCCGCCCGTGAAATCTCCGCCGCCGAGGGCTGGACCTTCACCACGATCATCGTCGTCGCCACCGGCGTCGCGCTGTCCTTCGCGCTCTGGTGGACGTACTTTCTGGTCCCCCACGCGCTAGCCCTCGAGGCCCGCCGCGACCGGACCATCCCCTGGGCCTACCTGCACGTCTTCCTCTTCACCGCGCTGGCCGCCGTCGGAGCCGGCCTCCACCTCCTCGGATACGCTCACGACCCCCACTACGACATCCCGCCAACCACAATCGTCGCCACCATCGCCATCCCGGTGACGGTCTTCATAGTCATCCGCTACGTCCTGCAGCTCTGGCTGGTGTCGGCCGCGCCGCCGAACACCGTCGTTCAGTTAACCGGCGCGCTGCTGCCGTTGATCGCGATTATCCTCACAGGGTTGTCCGTTCCGATCTGGGCAGCTCTCCTAATCGTGCTGGCGTCCCCGGTGCTCCTAGTAGTGACCTTCGAGCTAGGCGCATGGCGCACCCTGGATACTCAACTAATTTCGTTGGTTGAGTAGCGCGCGACGAAGGAGCACGCCTATCGAAACCATCACCAACGCAATAAATCCGCGCTCCTGCAACACTTAACCCCATGCCCTCCGACATGCACCGCTTCCGCGACGCAGCCATCACCTGGGCAGCAGCCGCCAATGGCGCCGCCGAAGCAGAGCTCGTAGTCCGCTCCCTAGCCCCAACCATCAACACAGTCGTCCTAGTAGAAGGCCCGAGCGACGCAGTAGCCGTCGAGACCCTCGCCGCCCGCACCGGCCGCGACCTCGAATCCGAACGAATCCCCATCATCCCCGTAGGCGGAGCCACAGCAATCCGCCGCTTCCTAACCCCCCTCGGCCCCGCCGGCTTCGACCTCCGCCTAGCCGGCTTGGTGGATGCCGCAGAGGAACGCTTCTTCCGCCAAGCACTCCAGCACGACCGTCACCCCGAGCTCACCCGAGACGAGATGCAGCAGCTCGGCTTCTTCGTTTGCGTCCCCGACCTCGAGTACGAACTCATTCGTGCACTCGGAACCGAGCGCACGCTGGCCGTGATCGCTGAAGAGGGCCAGTCCAAGGCGCTCCACACTTTCCGCAATCAGCCGGATCAGCGCTACCGGCCTCTTGAACAGCAGCTGCACCGCTTTATGGGCACAATGAGCGGCCGTAAATCTCGCTACGCATCAGTGCTGGCCAAAGCGGTCGCCTTCAACTTCATGCCGGCCCCGATCGCCGGGCTATTGCGGTTCCTGTAGTCCAAGATCTTCCGGACGGCTCTCCTGATCCGGCATTACGACCCCACCATGAAAAAGTGCTGGCTCGGCCCCGTCGCAAATAGTCATGAGCATCACCTGCTTCGCGTGCAGCAGCCGCGATCACTTTTCCAACGACGGACTGCACCCGCTTTGTTGATCGCTCGGCCTGCCGCTAGCGGTGTTCTGAGTGATATTGCCACAAACTCGTGTCTCGCTGACGCTACCGGAGCCTGCCAAATCGCAATGGGTAGGACGCGGCCTCATGCTGACGCGCAGCTCCTAAAATTGAGCAACACTCTCGTTTGTCACCTGAGCATCCGACGCGGCGACGCTTCGCCTCTTTAGTCGTCATCTTCTGCGTACGCACCTGACAACCTTCGGGCTTTCACGCGTCGCCTACGGTCTACCTCACGGCCAATAAAGTACAGCGCCCCAAGCAGCAAGCTGTAGTGAACGATCGCGGGCACAACCGCCGCCCATACGAGACTAATTGAGCTCAGAAGCTCACTGTCAAAGGCCTGCAGGCCTAATTCGACGAAGTAGGTCACACTCACAGTGCCGAATGTGAACGCTTTGATAACCCGGGACGATCGACCAGCCCGAGCCTCGTATATAGCGAGCGCGATACCGGTCGACAAATATGTGTAGAGCATGGCCAAGAAATTGAAGGGTTTCAGGAAGGGGATTCGGTCGGCGAAGCTTACGAACGTGGGCGCCATGTAGACAAGTAGCACGGCGACGATCAGCATCATGAGCCCGATCAGAAACCCCTTGACCACGCGGGGGTGGTCGTCGAGAAACTTAGCGACAGGTGCAAATAGTTCGTTGGGGCGCCCTCCTACAGGAGCGTCGTCAACCAATCCAGCGCGGCGCGTTGCAGAAAGTCGTAGCTTGCTTAGAGCACCGCGCTGAGTACCCATCACCTCGAGGTAGTCGCTCATCTCTCCCACGAACGCATCAAGGGTTCCGGGGCCGAGCACGCGCGAGCGCGCGATCGCGATTGTCGCTGGCGGCTTCCCCGCATCGAATCGGTCGCGCAAGAAGGCAGTCGCGTTCTCCCAATACAAGGCGCGCATTTCAAGGTCATAGACGACACATACGACCGGGATATTGGTTACCCTCCAGCCCAATGCGTGCTTCGCAGGCGCTACCCCGTACCCATTCGCCCGACGAAAACTCTGGCCAGACTTCACTTGAACAGCAATGTGGACACCTGTACGTTCTCCGCCCTCAACAAAAGACACGTACAGGTCCTCGCCGAAATCGCTACCGCCCGATATCTCCGCGACAATATGACCGTGGGCCTCGAACAACGATCGAGTGGCGTTTACCCCCTTTCGCTCGGGAATTCGATTCTCATGGACACTAGGCATGGAACTCATCTCTTCTGGACGGATGGGGCACAGCCACAATCATGCCGTCTCCGAGTCAGCGCCTGCGCAAGCTGCTCGTCCTGAGTAGGTACTCAATGGACATCGATCCCTCCGGCGAGAATCGAAGAAGTGGTGCCCGTCGATCTCAATCTCGGAAGTCGCCTTATGGCTGCCCTGGCTCCGTGGCTTGGATAAATAGGTCCGGCCTGCCTCACTCGAGACAACGATCGCAAACGAGAAACGACTGACGTCTAAGACTGACTGAAAGTCAGGGGATACGAGTGAGACATCGACATAAGCGAGGTGGAGAAGGCTATCGCCGGCGTTGTCGATAACAAGGCATCACGCGATCGAGTCAAGGCTCTCACCGATACCGAGAAAGCCGCATCCATAGCTACTGGGCAGTATTCCGCTTGGCGCGAGGACACCATATACACCCCCTCGGTCGCTCATCTAGCGCCACAAAGACGTCAGAGGAGCCCACGAATTCACTCGGTCTGGGGGTGCCATCTGCAGTCCGTTCCGATCTTGAACTCCACCACGTGGTTTGTCTCCCTATCGCGATGCATTCGGACGAACTCATAAATGAAGCGGGAGTTGACCCGAACACCGCGTGGTTTATCCGACTGCTTGATGTGGTAGGTGACTTCCACGCCTCTGATAGCGAAATGTTTTTCGCGGGAAGGTAAAACTATGTCGCGGCACATCGTCAAAGGACAACTCATCCTCTTGATCCGAGCAACTAAGGAACGAGATCAACTCCTTCGCTTTGCCACTCTCCGTACGAAGTACCGATTCCCGGAATTCTCCACAGCTTGCGACCGTTAGCTGCGCGACCGACGATAACGGCGGCGGCAGCGCTTGAGCTCGCAAACACTTGATCGTGGGTGAAAAGATTCTTATCGCCCTCGTCGTTGGCGAGGAGCGTTCCATCCGCTTCGAGTTTGCTCTTCAATGCGCTATAGCCCGGATTTGATGAGAGGGCGTGCCAGCCAACACGAGCTTGGGAGCCAGCCAAAACAGTGAATTCTCCATCTATTTCTTGAGCACAGGCAACTATTTGCTCCTTCAGATATTGAAACTCGAAGACGGGAGAAGAAGTTTTGTCGACCCCTGAATGGTCATGTGTGGATTTTGCGTCCAGAGACCCAATGGTTGAGGGCGGACGATGCATCCTGAAAATGTTTACCCCGAGAACGGGTAGAACGATATTCGTTCGCTCAATGAAAGTTTCCATGTCTGAAACGTCCGCCTCTGGCAACGAAATCGCAGGTGGATTGGTCGAATTCGTTAGCAAAGAACGTTTTGCGGCGAGCGCGAGGGAAATGAATCGAGCTTCCAAGTAGCGAGCATGAGCCTTCGTGAGGTTGGAGTCTTTGCTCGTCACCACAATTGCACGATCCCAAAAATCTTTGCCGCCTTGTTCTTCAGGTCGTGCATGGGATTTGAGACGAGTACGCACGTCGTCACCTTCACCTACATATACCTGGATACCACCAAGGCTGTCAGGGTCGTCTCCGATAAGCAGATAAATTCCGGTCCGACTGGTTTCGTCGCGGCCAAGCAACGAGATGAGATCCGATCGAGGAGCCGCTATTACATGACCGGTCCAATTGACAATTTCGGCAGTGAGCAGCCCTCCGGGTGTCCCGTCAACAAGAAAGAGTCGAACTGACATTCCCGATGTCATTTTGTGCGGTCCATTTCCAGGTCGATCGCGCGGTATCTCAAGCGACGTCTCCTCTGCGATGACGCTCGTAAAACTCGCGAGCGAGCAGATCAAGAATCGCCTTCTGGATGCTCTTGCTACCTAGTACCTGGTCACTCATCGAACGGAAGTTTTCATTGGAACCGATGACAGCCTCTTGAAAGGCGCTACCCAGGTCGGGGCTCCCCATGAACTGCTCGAAGCTGTTGGCTCGAGCCTGTTCACGGAGGCGCTCGTTCTCGTCAAACTTGCCGCCAACATAACCGGTGAAACCCACCATGTCGTTGTCAGTGAGCCCATCGCCTTCGAAAAGGGTATTCATCTTGTCGATGAGTTCCCGCAACCGGACGAACTCGGGGTCCTTCGCTGTGCCCGATCCGAGAGCGGTGAATGGCTTCAGCAGTTCCGCCTCGTCCCCATACTGGAGGTCTTCGACTGCGTCCGCCCGCAGGTTGTAGTGGCTGAGCTTCACGCCGGTCAGGTCAATCGGACGGTCCTTCTCGCCCGCCGTGATCAGCGGTGCGAGCAGGCGGTAGAAGATTGACCGCTTTTCCAAGCCCGTGTCGTGGTAGTTGACGATTTGGGAGAGGAAATCGTAGGCACGGATGAAGCTGTTCACGTCGCTTCGGAAGAGAACAAGCTCCTCGATGCGCGCCGCGTCGCCAGCGGCGAGAGCGGTGGCATACTGCCCCGCGAAGCGCTGCTTCGCCGGGGTGAGCCACTTGGTGAGCGCGTTGTTGCCTTCCTCATACACCCACGCTTTCGCGGCACCCTCGACCTCGGACTCCTCGTAGATGAGGGCTTGGTCAAGTTTGTTCTGCAGCTCGTGGATGACGTTCGGGTCGGACACGTCGGCCAGCTCCGCAGAACGGTAGTACTGCTGGAACGCGGCGAGGATCTCGGCCGGTTCATTGACGAAGTCGAGCACGAACGTCTGGTCCTTGCCCGTCGCCGTGCGATTCAACCGCGACAGCGTCTGCACCGCAGTCACACCGGAGAGTTTTTTGTCGACATACATCGCCACTAGCAGGGGCTGGTCGAAGCCGGTCTGGAACTTATTGGCGACCAGCATCACTTGGTAGTCATCTGTCGCGAAGGCCTGAGGCAGGCTCCGCCCTTTCAAACCGGCGTTGGCGGTCGTCTCGGTGACCGACTCCTCGCCTGCCTCCTCATCCGTCACTTCACCGGAGAACGCGACAAGTGCGGCGAGGCCGGTGTATTTGTGGTCGCTGACGTATTTGTCGAACGCGCGCTTGTAGCGGACGGCTTCGATGCGGCTGCCGGTGACGACCATGGCTTTGGCGTGCCCGTCGAGTCGCCAGGCGACGTTATCGCGGAAGTGCTCGACGATCACCGCGACCTTCTGCGAGATGTTGTACTCATGCAGTCGCACCCACCGCATCAATTCTTTGCCGGCCTGCGACTTGTCGACCAACGGGTCGGTGCTGTCGTATTCGCGGCCGTTGTGGGCGAGCTTGAAGGCGAGCTTGTAGGGGGTGTAGTTCTGGAGTACGTCGAGGATGAAGCCCTCCTCGATCGCCTGCTGCATCGTGTACACGTGGAACGGATGGGGTAACCCGTCGGGGCCTGTGCGCCCGAATAGCTCCAGCGTCTTCGCTTTTGGAGTGGCGGTGTAGGCGAAGAAGCTGATGTTGGTCGCCGTCGCTTTCTCCTCCATCTCAGCCGAAAGCAGAGCTTCAACGTCGAACTCGCCGCCGTCTTCCAGCGACGCCAACTCGTCCGGTGAGAGCACGTGCTTGAGCTTTGCGGAGGTGTTGCCGGTCTGTGAGGAATGGGCCTCGTCGGCAATGATCGCGAAAGTGCGACCGACAAGTGCGCCGGATGTCCGGATCGCTTTGAGAGCGAACGGGAATGTCTGGATCGTGACTATGATGATCTGCGCCCGCTCGGTGAGCGCTTTCGTGAGCGCTGCAGACTTTGAATCGGATCCGCCGCGGGTGATCGGCACGACGACACCGGATTTGTGGTCGATCTGGTAGATCGCATCCTGCAACTGGTCGTCAAGAACCGTCCGGTCGGTGACGACAATCACGGAGTCGAACACCTTCGTGCCGGTGTCATCGTGCAGCGAGCTCAGCTGGTGGGCTGTCCAGGCGATCGAGTTCGTCTTCCCTGAGCCGGCGCTGTGCTGGATAAGGTACCGGTTGCCCGGGCCCTCAACTCGCGCCGACTGGACGAGCGAGGTCACGGATTCCCACTGGTGGAATCGCGGGAACAGCAGCGACTGCCGCACCGTGATCTCGCCGGTGACCGCATCCGTTTCTTTCCAGGAGCTGGCGTGCAGGAACTTACCGATGATCTCCAGCCAGTTGTCGCGCTGTAGTACGCGTTCCCACAAGTATGACGTGGGAGACCCGTTCGGGTTCTCCGGGTTGCCCTTGCCGCCATCGTTGCCGGTGTTGAACGGCAGGAAGTGGGTGTTCTCCCCGTCGAGGCGGGTGGTCATCCACACCTCGGAGTTGGAGACAGCGAAATGGACAAGCGCCCGGCTGCCGAAGCCCAGCAGCGGCTCGACTTTCTTCGTCACCAGATCCCGCGGGGTGCGGTCTTTCTTGTACTGGATCTTGGCATCTTCGACCGACTGGGTGAAGTCCGTCTTGACCTCCATCGTCGCCACCGGCAGACCATTGACGAAGAACACCAGGTCGATGCTCTTCTGGTTCGAAGTCGAATAGTGCACCTGCCGCATCACCCGCAGCCGCACCTTGCCATAGCGCACGAGCGTCGCCGGGTTCAGATTCTGTGCCGGACGAAACTGACACATATCGAACTGCGTCGCAACGTCCTTGAAACCATGCCGCAACACATTCAACGTGCCACCACCCTGCTCGAACGGCTTGTCGAGCAGCTGGGTCAAGCGGGTCAGCAACTGGGTGCGCGCTTTGTCTTGGAGAACAGTGGGGTCAGATGCTTTCACCCGTTGTCCGAGCGCGTCGCCCTGGGTGTCGTCCAGCCAATCGAAAACGTCGGCAGGGAAAAGGGCCAGCGCCCGGTCGTAGCCGGTGTCGTCCTTTGAGTACTCCCAGCCGTTTGCTGCGAGGTGCGTTGCCAGCTCGTCTTCGAACCAGTACTCGTTGTGTTTGCCCACTAGGACAGTCCCCTCACATCGATCTTCCCTGTGACAGCAGCGTTGATCAGTGCCTGCCGGCGTTCCTTGAGCACGTCGATCATCTCGCGGGCCTTTACAGTGAGCGCATCAATTTGGCCGGTTTCGCGCTTGAGGAATCTGCAAATCTTGAGCTGCTCGTCTAACGGCGGCAGGGGCAACAAAAAACTTCGAAAATCGCTCTGGCTAAGATTCTGCATGCTCGAGCTTGTGCCCACGCAGACTATCGAGACTTGATCCCGATAGGCCGGGGTCTGTGTCCAACTGTGAACGAATTCAGGCTCAACGTGAGTGAACTCAACCTGCCAGAGTCGATCAGGTAAAAACGTCCTCGGAGCCGCATGCCGCGTCAGGCCAGCCGCGCCAACCAGCGCAGGCGTGTTCATCCTGCTGACAATCAACCTGTTCGCCTCGACAGGACATGCAACTCGGCCTAGCTCGTCGGGATCGACAGATTTAGCCTGACGAACGTCGAAATTGCCGGTCGACACGCAACTTGTCTTTAAGACGCCAATTTCGCCATCGTCCGGTTCAACGTCCAGTGCGTTTACGCTCGTACCGGATTTCACGCTTCGAATCACATGACGCAGAGGGCTCACATCCCAGTGCGAGGGAATTCGTCCAATTGCTTGAAACCCGGAATCCTTCATGGGGGCGGTCGGATCTAGGCCCTTGGTGACGGCATGGTTTACGGCGGCCTGCCGCCGCTCCGCCAACGTCTCGATCAGCCGTTCCTGCTTCTCGATCAGCGCGTCGATCTTTGCCGCGCGGGCGTCCAGGAAGTCGGCGATGAGATTCTGCAGCACGAAATCTGGCCAAGCCACCTGAACTTCAGCAAGTTTCTCCGCGGTTAGGTGCGGAATGGTCGCCGTGTTAATTAGTGTTTCGAAATGGCCCGACGCCTGCGCCGCGAGAAGAACATAGTTTAGGAAGCGACCTTCACCGTCGAATGGGCGGACTCGATTTATCGAGTTCTGGAAGCCCCAGTCGTCTAAATCCTCACGAAGAACCGCGCTTCGGCCAAACCCGGCCCCACCCTCTACAACGACCACATCACCACGTGACAGTCTGAGCCGTGTCGTCTCGTCTTTCGTAAAGGCCATCAATTTGATGTCGGCAAGCACCAGCTGACCGTTGGGCTGGACATGGGCCGCACGAAGGTAGGGGCGCGCCAACTCCCCATCTTTAGCAGGAATCTGCGACACCATTTTTCCGAGCGTGATGCTACAAAAGCGCCGGAGTGGACCAACTCTCCAGGTGTCAGGTACCTCACGTAACCAACCACCGTGATCTACCGTGATTGTCTCGTCTGTCATGCCTCTACCTCATTCAGCAGTCCATTTATCTCGCGGATGAGCTGGTTGAGGTCCCTATCGATCTCTGCCAGGGGGCGCGGGGGCACGTATTGGTAGAAGTGACGGGTGAAGGGGATCTCGTAGCCGACCTTGGTCTTCGATTCGTCGATCCAGGCGTCGGGTACATGCGGGAGCACCTCGCGGATGAAGTAGTCATCGACATTCTCGTTGAGGGGTACATTCTCGGTGTCGCGCGCATCCGTGTCCGCCAGAGGGATGCCCTTTGCGTCGGTGACGATCGGCGCATTCTCGTCGCGTTGTGACAACCCGGCTATGAACGTCTTGAGCTGTAGCGAGGTAAGCGTGATGCGAGCCGTATCGAGGCGCTGCTGTACCGCCTTGGTGAACGCCTTGACGTCGCTAGTCGGCACATCGCCGTTCGCGGCTGTTGCTCCCGCAAACTCGGACCAGTCAATGTCGAGCTTGGCAATGGCCTTCTGCTCCACGGCGGCATTCAACCGTTCAAACGATAGCGCCCAGTTCAGGCGTAACGGCCGTTCGACTGTGATTGTTCGGTAGCCGAAGTCTTCGTTCTCGAACGTCTTGGAAACATCCGTTTGATCAGCGTCACCATAGAGCTGCACGATGCGCGCAATGTCGTCAGCACCGAGTTCTTTGCGCTTGGAGCCGAGGGATTTGCGCATTTTGTGCGAGAAGCCGGTGCCGTCGATGAGCTGCACGGTGCCCCGGCGTTCGGGGCGCTTGTCGTTGTCGATGATCCACACGTAGGTGGCAATGCCAGTGTTGTAGAACATGTCGGTCGGCAGAGCAACGATCGCTTCGAGCAAATCGTTCTCCAGCAGGTAACGGCGGATCTCCGACTCCCCCGAGCCTGCTCCCCCGGTGAACAAGGGGGAGCCGTTGAGGACGATGCCGGCGCGCCCGCCGCCTTTGGCTTTCGGTCGCAGCTTCTTCACCAGGTGCAGCAGAAAGAGAAGCGACCCGTCAGACACACGGGGCAGCCCGGGGCCGAAGCGTCCGTCGAACCCTTGGAGTTCGTGTTCTTTGAGCACGACGGGCTTTTGCTTGTTCCAATCGACGCCAAACGGCGGGTTGGACAGGCAGTAGTCGAACGTCTCGCCTGTAAAACCGTCGTCGGTGAGGGTATCGGCATTGACTATGTGGTTGATGTCTTGGCCTTTGATGACCATGTCTGCCTTGCAGATGGCGTAGGACTCGCCGTTGATCTCTTGCCCGTACATGACTAAGCGGGCGCCTGGATTGTGCTCCAGCAGATACTCGTCGGCAACGGACAGCATGCCTCCCGTGCCGGCGGTGGGGTCGTAGATGGAGCGCACGACGCCCTTCTCGCTGAGCACTTCATCGTCGGCGATGAACAGCAGGCTAACCATGAGCTTGATCACCTCACGTGGGGTGAAGTGCTCCCCAGCGGTCTCGTTCGAGGTCTCGGCGAACTTGCGGATGAGCTCCTCGAACATGAGGCCCATCTCGATGTTCGTAACCTTTTGGGGGTGCAGGTCGACGGCGGTGAACTTCTGGGTGACGAGGTACAGGAGGTTCTCGGCGTCGAGCTTCTCGATCTGCTTCTCAAACTCAAAGCGTTCGAAAATGTCTCGCACATTGTCGGAGAACCCGTGGAGGTAGTCGACGATGTTCGCTTTGATCGATGCCGGGTCACCCATGAGCCTCTGAAGAGTAAAGGCTGAGGTGTTGTAGAAGCTGTTACCCGACGCCTTTGCCAGGAACACGGACGCTGCGGGTGAGTCGCCGCGCTTCGCCGTCTCGTCGAGAACTACCTGCTTTGTCGGTTCAAGGACTGCATCGAGTCGGCGCAGGATGGTGAACGGCAGCACGATCGCGCCGTACTGGTGCGGTTTGTACGGGCCGCGGAGGAGGTCTGCGATCGACCAGATGAAGTTGGCATTATTTGGCTGCGACATGTCAGTACGGAATTGGCTCTCGCTAGGTAAAGCTGTATTGGACGGCACAGACGACTCTAGCCAGCGCCGAAGAGTCGCGAATCGGCGTGGGCAATCCGATATCGGGCTTGAGCGCGGAGAGTCGGCACACAATCAAAAAATTCGCACGAGACGAGGGTCCTTCGACTATCGTTATCGAAACATCCTGTCGTGGAAATTAGGAGCATTCAATGGCGAAGTCAGTTTTCTACAGTTTTCACTATGAGCGAGATGTGAATCGAGTTCAACTTGTGCGGAATATCAATGCGTTGGAGGGTCAACCACTCCTGAATCCGCAGAATTGGGAAGAGGTGCGCAAGGGTGGTAAGCCAGCTATCGAAAAATGGATCTCCGGCGAAATGGCATACAAGAAGGCCGTTATCGTTCTAATCGGTCAAGAGACCGCGGGTCGCGAGTGGGTCAACTTCGAGATCAACAAGGCTTGGGCCGACCGACGCCCCTTGCTCGGTATTCGAGTTCACGGGCTATCGTCCTTCGGAAGCGCAGATCGGCCAGGCGCGAGCCCGTTTGCAACCAGTTCAGGGATCCCCGTATTCGACCCGACGGTGCGCGATTACCTCGGCGGCATTGACACGAAGGCAACATATAAGAAACTCGCCGAAAATCTCGAAACTTGGTCGGGCGGAGGCGCTGTTCGTTCTTGAGACAGTTACCGAAGCGATTCGAGCTCCTGTGAGATGACGCGTCATGTTCGCAAGCCCTCTTCAGCCCAGTTTTGCCGAATCTCAAGACTGATATCTCGAACACGAGGTCCGAAATTTCGCGCTAAGTCGCGACCCCTGCCTGCCCGAAACCTTCTGACGGTGCGGCGCGAGCTCCGAAGACTTCCTATCTTCCATAGTCGGTACATAGCGATAGCCTCTGTAAAAATCCAGTTCTAGACCTTTAGGTATTCAAGATAAGGATGGTGACATGACCTCGGTTGAGATGACCACCTACGGAATCGAGGTATTTCATATCGACCGACCGGACGACTTTGCCATCCTCAAAAGGGCGGTCGCTGCGGAGCTTCACCAACTCGGCCTTCACCGAAGCGTCTCAATTGCCGTAGCGGAAAGCGTCCCTGGCGACGATGCTCCGGCCGTTGGCGTGTGGCTGGGAAGCGCGCAAGCTAAGGAAAGCGCGGGCCTCGTTAGTCGCGCGGCGCAATTTCTTGCCGCCGGTGGAGTTGTTTTGCCTGTCGTGGCCGATCTCGACCAGTTCACAGCCGGTGTTCCCCCCGAACTCGCAACTTTGAACGGCTTCAAATGGTCAACCTCGACAGACCTTGAAAGCCTTGTGCACGTGATACTCGAGGAACTAGGGATCGAAGAACAGCAGCGGCGTGTTTTCATAAGCCACAAGCGGGATGACGGCCTCGGAGCAGCCGAACAGGTACACGATCGACTCACTCACCATCGATTTCTCCCCTTTATCGACAGATTCGCCATCCCCAACGGAGAGCGGGTCCAGGAAAAGATTGCAGACGCGCTCGAAGACCACGCTTTCTTGCTGCTACTCGAGACACCTGACGCTCATACTTCCGATTGGGTGTTTGACGAGTTGGAGTATGCCCTAAGTCATGGCATGGGCGTTCTCATCTTGAGCTGGCCAAATGTGTCAACCGAGGTTGCGGGGAGCGCGGGTATACCAAGAATCCGGCTCACAGACGACGATATTGAGCAAGATACCCATGGTTTCGAAGTTCTCAATTCCTCCGCGCTTGACCGCTTGGTAGGTACCGTCGAAGCGACCCACGCAGCCACCCTCTGCAGACGACGTAGGTATCTGATAACTAGCATCCAAGAAGCGGCAACCGCGGCAGGCGCGGTCTCTTGTGTGCCGCTCCGCAATTGGCGGATCTTGATCACATATGAACAGAAGATCACCGTTGTTGGCACCACCCCGAGACTGCCATCGGCTTTTGACCTCCAAGGACTTGCCCAAGCGACATCCGACGATTTAAATGCTAGTCAGTCAATCCTCGTCTACAGCGCTCGTTCGCTTCGAGCCAAGTTACGAGAGCACCTTGCATGGGTTGTCGGTGATCGCGACGTAACAATCCTTCCCGAGAACGCGATTGGAGGACACTGGTAATGCCAATTCATTTCGAATACATGGACTCACGGTATTCCGCTCTCAACAGGTCAATCTTTCTATCGAGCAGCATCCCGGATCCCTCGAGATGGAGCGGTGAATACGACGCTCTTGAGATCACCGACGCCGTTGTTGCGCTTGCGCGGGAGTGTCTATCTAGGGGCTACCGCATCGTCACAGCAGCACATCCAACTATCGCGCCCCTTTTGCTTTACGTAGCGGCAGAGTTTCCTAGATCAGAATCGGAGCCGCCGATGATACTCGTATACCAATCGCTTTTGTTCGAAAATATTCTTCCAGTCTCAACACGACGATTCGAGTCAGATGGCGTTGGCGAGATCACCTGGACCATCGCAGCTGACGGAGATCTACCCAAACCTGGCCATTGGGATCCTTCACTGACGGCTATGCGAGAAATCATGCTGACCGATACGACGCCGTCGGCCGCAATTTTCGTCGGAGGCATGATTGGAATCCTCGAAGAGCGCGAAGCCTTTGGTCGTTTTTGTCCCGATAGGCCCGTCTACGCAATCTCGACTCCAGGGGGTGCGGCCGCGGATCTCACCGGACAATCTCCTGAGTCTGTAAGAGAATATTTGCGAGTGAGCCGGTCCTATCCAGCGGTATGGGCTGCAGTGCTGGACGACCTAGAATCCACGCTGCCAAACGGAGGGTAGACCTACCCGGCGTTGACTTGTCACCGCAGCGGCCTATCGAAGGGGCATTGTTCTGACGCAGAGTCTATGCCGCTCCCCGTCCTTGTCGGACTATCTCAATTCGCCACCGCAACCATCTTGTCCAATTCGGCGCAGGCGTCCTATCACCGAGCTTTTGCCTGCGCCCTTAGCAGCAACGCCAAAAAGCGAGCAATGCAGGAAACTCGCTTGTCGCTTTTACAATCGCCTACTACGGACCCCAAACAAAGAGAAGAGCGATCGAGCCTCGAGATAGCGGCTTCAACCGTTCATTTTGCGGGACATTCAACAAAGGTGCCCCTGGAGGGACTCGAACCCCCAACCTGTTCCTTAGGACGGAATTGCTCTTCCATTGAGCTACAGAGGCTGGCGTGTTGAGTTTAGCGCGATGCGGACGGCCGGGGCTCCGGTCGGAACAGTGTCGAAAGCGATGGTTCGATGGGCGAACTCGTTCCTCGCTCACGGCTCGACCAGCAAAACGCGAAGTGAGAGCACTCGACGGCGTGAGGAGCCGCGGAGTACGCTCGCCGGATGGCTGACGATGACGGCTTCGACATTTCACTGAGCGACGGACGCGTGCTGCGCGTGCACGACACCGGCGCAAGTGCGACTGACGTCATGACGCTGGTGTGGCATCACGGGTCGCCGCAGACGGGAGCGTTCTTGGAACCGGTGCTGACGGCGGCGCGGGAGCGGGGCATCCGGTTGGTGTCTTATGGGCGGCCAAGTTATGGCGGGGCGGCCGCGCAACTGGGGCGGACGGTTGGGGATGCCGCCGGGGATGTTTCGGCGATTGCCGACGCGATTGGCGTGGAGCGATTTGCGAGCATGGGCGCCTCGGGCGGCGGGCCGCACGCGTTGGCTTGTGCGGCCTTGATGGCGGAACGAGTCTCTGGTGTCGTGACGCTTGCGGGGCTGGCTCCGCTCACGGATTCGTTCGACTGGTGGGGCGGGATGGTTGCGCCGGGTGGGCTGCAGGCTGCGATGCGCGGCCGGAATGCTCGGGCTGCGTTTGCCGCGGTGGACGAGTTTGATCCGGGGAGTTTTAACGACGCCGACTACGCCGCGTTGAACGGGGAGTGGGCGGCGCTCGGGGACGATGTTGCGGCATCCGCTCAGTGGGGCGACGACGGGCTCATCGACGATGACGTTGCGTTTGTTGCGGGGTGGGGGTTTGAGGTTTCCGAGATCGAGGTGCCCGTGCTAGTGGTGCAGGGGTCGGATGATCGGGTTGTGCCGGCGGGGCATGGGGCGTATCTGCACGGAGCGATAGGTGGGGCGGAGCTTCGGATGCTCGACGGGGACGGGCATGTTTCGGTGTTGCGGGAGGTCGCTAGCGGTATGGATTGGTTGCTCGAGAGACGTTAGGGGAACCGAGGCAGTGCGTTGGCGATGGTTTCGATACGCGGCGCTCGTTCCTCGCGGCGCTACTCAACCAACGAGATACGGAACTTAACCGACTAGATCGGTCAAGAGGCGAGCGGAGCTTCGACTAGCGCGGGGGCGCGTAGAGGTAGAGGGTTACGTCTGTGGCGGGGATGGTGCGCTGGCCGTAGAGGTGGTCGCTCTGGTGGTTGTATTCCTCGATGAGGACGGTGCCGTCGCTGTTCACCGCGGAGACGTAACCGACGTGGTAGCCGAACCAGGCGACAGCGCCCTTCTTCGGGGTGGTGCCGGTTGCCCAGCCGTGGTTCTCCCACGCGGACTTCCACTGGTAGGCATTTCCGCCGTTCGGAGTCAGGTCGCTCCACACGTACTTGAACGGAGCCGACGTGCTTCCGGCATCCACGTTCAGGCGCCAGGCGACGAAGTCGACGCACTCGCGGTAGAAGTAGTTGAGCGGCGAGAGCCCGCCGCCCTGGTTGTTCGAGAGCTCCGAGAACCACGGGTAGTCGTCGCCGGCCGCGAGCGCGCCCGACTTCATGTACGCCTCGTAGTTGGCCGACTTCTGCGAGTCACTGCGCTGCGCATACAGGTCGGTCGAGCTGGTGGCTTCGAAGGAGCCACGCTTAGCGGATGCCGCGATCGAGTCGAGCGGAACGGTCAGCGCGCTCGACTCATCGGCGAGCTTGGTCTCGGCGTAGTTGGCCTCGTCGGTGTTCTGGGTTCCGAACGCGTAAGCGGGAAGAGCAGCGGACGCGAACAGCCCGACAACAGCCATCATCGTGACGAGCGCACTCGCGCGCTTCTTCGGCTTGTACGCGGCGGCGGGAGCCTTGCGCGGACGAGCACCGGCCAGCGAAACCGTGCGGGCAACGTAGGCAGCCTGCGGCTCCGAGAGACGGGGCGGGGTGGCGCGGGTGCGCAGCTCGCGACGCGACGGACCGAACGAGGTGACCGCGGCATCCGCTGAGCTGACGGTGGTTGCAGCCTGGGTCCAGACTTCGGCAGGCGAGACGGGCGCGGGCAGAGCTTCGACCGGGGCGCCGATGAGGGCGTCGAAAGCGGATGCGGGGGCTGCGTTGGCCGCGGGAGTCACGACCGCCGGAAGCACCGTGACGTCGGCAGCGGGCACCGGAATTGCCGGAGCGGAAGCCGCGGCGAGCGCCTCGCGCATTGCGCGACGCGAGCCGTACTGAACCGGGGCTGCGGGAGAAGAAGGGGTCGAAGCGGAAGTTTCCAGAACCTTGGGGGCTACGGCTCCGAAGAGGTCGGAGAGGCCGTCCTGAGCAGGAGTCAACCGGGCATCTGCCACGCTTCAAACCTCCGGGAACAGTTCAAGAACATTACTTCACATTGATTACGACCTCCCCGAGGTTAGCCGATGACGTCAAATCTCACAACTTGATAACGGCTCACGCCCATGGGGAATGAAACGTCACAAGTGGAACTGCGGCAACAACACCTACGCCGCAGGCGCCAGGAACTCTTCCCACACCGGCAGCGCCCGCTCGATCCCCCGCACCAGCCAGGTCGTACCGTGCGGCGGACGCGGAACCATCCGCAGCGACCACGCCATCTCGGCCGGCGTGCGGTCTCCCTTACTGTTGTTGCACTTGAGGCAGCAGGCGACGAGGTTCTCCCAGGTGTCCTTGCCGCCGCGCGACCGCGGCATCACGTGGTCGATCGTCGTCGCGGCATTTCCGCAGTATCCGCAGTGGTGATTGTCGCGGCGCAGTACGCCGCGGCGGGACACCGGAACGTTGCGCCCGTTCGGGATGCGCACGTACCGACGCAGGATGATCACCGACGGGCGATCCCACGAACCGTGGGCGCCCCACACCGGATCGTCGGGATCCGCGGCGACGACCGTGGCCTTGTCGTTCATCACGAGCACCAGGGCTCGCTTGAATGAGACCACGGCCAGGGGTTCATACCCGGCGTTCAATACCAGTGTGCGCATTGTCATCCTTTCGAAGTCGCCTGCACGGCTTGCAGGTATTCGACATTCCTTGGGATAGATCGGATGCGGGAGTGCGGACAACAAAAAAGGCACCGTCGTAAAGACGGTGCCTATTGTGAACGCGCAGGTATGAATACGCTGCGCTGACTGCAGTGCCGTATGTGGAAGAGGGCGCGCGCGTCCGTGGTTTGGACGGCTCGCTTCTTCAACATCGACTCTCCTGTACCTCGAAGAACTCCAAGTGGGAACAGGATAACGCGCGAATATGTCGGAGTGATTACGCGGCGCGCAATTGTTATGCGGAGTTGCGAGGGAGCTCGTTGGTCGAGTGCGAGCGCCAGCGCGTGTGTCGAGACCATTGCGCGGTCTCTACGTAAGCGGTGGAGAAGATTTCGATACGCGTGCTCCTACGTCGCGCGCTACTCAATCAACGAGGATTCTCGTTGGTCGAGTGCGAGCGCCAGCGAGTGTATCGAGGCCATCGCGCGGTCTCTACGTAGGCGGTCGCAATGATTTCGATACGCGTGCTCCTTCGTCGCGCGCTACTCAATCAACGAGGATTCTCGTTGGTCGAGTGCGAGCGCCAGCGAGTGTATCGAGACCATAGCGCGGTCTGTACGTAGGCGGCGGTGATGATTTCGATACGCGTGCTCCGCCCGTCCTCGCAAGCTCGGGCGGCGCTGGGGTCGCGAAATCGCTGGCGCGATTTCCATAGCTCCACCGCGCTCGCGCGCTACTCAATCAACGAAAATCCTCGTATCGAGGCCATCGCCCGCGACTACGACTTCGGCCTCAGCCCGACCGCGGGGAGGATCACGCCGTCGACGATCGAGAGCAGGAACTCGGGGGTCATCGGCTGGCGCTGCACGAGCATCCGATACATACCCATCGACTGGCTCACCATGGCGAGCGTCTCGACATCCACGTCCGCCGGAATCTCGCCTCGGTCGATGGCGCGCCTCAGGAACATGCGGTTCACCGATGCACGCGGCTCGATGATCGACTCCCTGGCGACATCCGCCAGTTCCGGATCCTGCGAGATCATCGACATGAGCCCGGCCATGATGCGCATCTTGCGGATGCTCTCTTCGGTCGTTCGCGTCTTGATTCCGGCGACGAGGTCACCGCGCAGGGTTCCGGTGTCCGGAAGATTTTCGGGCAGCACATCCTCGCGCTTCATGCACGAGACGGCGTCGAGCACGAGCACGCTCTTCGACGCCCAGCGTCGGTACACGGTCGCCTTGCCGGCCTTGGCGCGGGCGGCAACCATGTCGATCGTCATTCCGGCATAGCCGGTTTCAGCGAGTACATCTAGTGCGGCCTCGAGAATCTCGGGGTCACGGGTGTGGTCGCGTTTGCGGCCGAGCTTCGGCGCATCGAGATCAGCGGATGCCTCACCGGCAGTGTCCACAAGCTCGGGATCAATCAGGGTGGCGTCGATCTGCGTCATTGCGTCGAGCTCCGTTTCCATTGTGTTGCCAGTGTATCAACAATATGAACTTTAAGAGTTTCGGAACTTGGTATATCCGAAACTGCTTAGTTCCGTATATAGTTCTGGACATGACTTCTTCATCCACTCTCTCCGCCCCGGAGGCCACGACCTCTGCGCCGGCGCCTTCACGCCGCTGGTGGGCACTCGCCGCCGTCGGACTCGCTCAACTCATGGTCGTTCTCGACGCCACCGTCGTGAACATCGCCCTCCCCGCCGCCCAGGCCGACCTCGGCTTCTCCGACGGCGACCGCCAGTGGGTCGTCACCGCCTACTCCCTCGCCTTCGGCAGCCTGCTTCTTCTCGGTGGACGCCTCTCCGACCTCATCGGTCGCAAGCGCACCTTCATCATCGGCCTCATCGGCTTCGCCGCGGCATCCGCTCTCGGTGGCGCCGCTGACAGCTTCGGCCTGCTTGTCGCCGCCCGCGCCCTGCAGGGTGCCTTCGGCGCGCTGCTCGCCCCGACCGCTCTCGCCGTGCTGACGACGACCTTCACGATCCCGAAGGAGCGCGCCCGCGCGTTCGGTATCTTCGGTGCGATCGCCGGAGCCGGTGGAGCCGTCGGCTTGCTGCTCGGTGGATTCCTCACCGAGAACTTCGACTGGCGCTGGAACCTCTACATCAACGTCGTCATCGCCGTTGTCGCCGTCATCGGTGCCATCCTGTTCGTCACCTCGGCCGCTCGCACCAGCCCGCGTCCGAAGCTCGACGTTCCCGGAACCCTGCTCGTCTCGGGTGCACTCTTCGGCCTCGTGTTCGGATTCGCGAACGCCGAGACCGACGGCTGGGACTCGCCGCTGACCTGGGGAATGCTGGCGGCATCCGCTGTTCTGTTCGTCGTCTTCGTGCTCTGGCAGCGTCGCGCAAACCACCCACTGCTTCCGCTCTCGATCGTGCTCGACCGCAACCGCGGCGCCGCGTACATCTCGGTGCTGATCGCTGGCGCCGGCATGTTCGGCATCTTCCTGTTCCTCACCTACTACCTGCAGGCGTCGCTCGGATACTCCCCCATGCAGACCGGGTTCTCGTTCCTGCCGATGATCGCGATGCTCGTGCTCGCCGCGCAGCTGTCGACGAACATCTTCGTGCCGCGCTTCGGTCCGAAGATCATGGTTCCGATCGGCATGCTGCTCGCGACGACCGCCATGATCCTGCTCACCCGCCTCGACCTCGACAGCACCTACGCCGCCAACGTGCTGCCGGCGCTGATGGTGATGGGCTTCGGCATGGGAACGATCATGCCGGCCTCGATGCAGACGGCAACGCTCGGAGTCGACCGCCAGTTCGCCGGCGTCGCCTCGGCCATGGTCAACACCAGCCAGCAGGTCGGTGGATCTATCGGTGTCGCACTGCTCAACACCCTCGCCGCTACCGCCGCGACCGACTACCTCGCGTCACACACTGCGAGCGCCGCGGTCGCCGCTGAAGCTGCCGTCGCGAGCTACTCGACGGCGTACGGATGGGGTGCCGCGTTCTTCGCCGGAGGTGCCGTGATTGCGGCGCTGCTGTTCCGTCGTCGCGGCCAGGGCCTTTCGCTCGCCGGACAGGCCGCGCCCGCGGCATCCGCTGAGCCGGTCATCGCCCACTAACCAGCGACTACTGCAAAACTCAGGCCCCGCATCGGTCTCATCCCTCCTGAAGGGTTGAGGCCGGTGTGGGGCCTGAGTTTTGCAAAAAGGGGGTTGTGCAGAGAAAGGTGTGCAGAAAAAGGGACGGGTTAGCGGGCGAGGGGACGCATGATCGTGCGATCCCAGCGCATGACGCAGCCGGAGTCGGTGCGCAGTTTGTCGGCGGCGATGAAGTCCGGGTCGACGCCAAAGTTCTCGCGGTACTTCTCGTACGCGGTCAGGCTGGGGAACGTGAACAGGGCGAGGGACTTGTCGCTCGCTCCCTCGGACGGCAGAAAGTAGCCGTGGTGCTGGCCGCCCTCGCGTTCGACGAGTTCGATCCAGCGGAGTGCGTACTCTTCGAACGCCTCGGTCTTGCTGGCGTCGATCGTGTATTCAATGACAAAGGAGACGGGCATGATCCTGAGCCTAGGGCGGCCGATAGAAAAAGGGACCGGCCGACTGGCCGATCCCCTCTTCTGAAAAAACTAGATGCCGACGAAGATGTGCACGGCGACCTCGTTTGGAAGCTCGAGTCCTTCACCGTGTCCGTCGACCGCGACAAAAACGTACGAGCCAGCTGCCGAGATCGTGACCTCTGCACCGGGAAGAACTCCGGCGCCCTGCAGCTGCTGCAGCAGTTCCGGCTCGAACTGCACGGGCTCACCGAGGCGGCGGATGATGCCGGTCACGGGCGCCGTCGTACCGGAGACGCGCTCAACCAGGTTGATCACACCATCCATGAAGGCGGGGGCTGCGGGCTGGCCGAGCTCTTCGAGTCCGGGGATCGGGTTGCCGTAGGGCGACTCGGTCGGGTGGTCGAGCATCTGCAGGATGCGGCGCTCGACCTGCTCGCTCATGACGTGCTCCCAGCGGCAGGCTTCGTCGTGCACGTAGGCCCAGTCGAGACCGATGACGTCGGCCAGCAGGCGCTCGGCGAGACGGTGCTTGCGCATCACGTGGATCGCCTTGCTGCGGCCGTCGGGCGTCAACTCGAGGTGACGGTCGCCTTCGACAACGACGAGTCCGTCGCGCTCCATGCGGCCAATGGTCTGTGAAACGGTCGGACCCGAGTGGCCGAGTCGTTCGGAAATGCGCGCACGCAAAGGAACAATGTGCTCCTCCTCGAGATCGAGGATGGTGCGCAAATACATCTCGGTAGTGTCAACGAGATCGGTCAACGGTGCCTCCAGCTCGCGCGATACGACCCCCAGCCTACTTTGTGCGGCCTGCTAACACTGGGCGCGACTCCACGCTGTGCGTGAACAATTAGAATTGGGCAATGGCGACGATCACAATCCCCACCGAACTCCTGCCCGTAGACGGACGATTCGGTTGCGGACCGTCCAAGGTCCGCCCCGAACAGCTCGCGTATCTCGCGGGTGCGGGGGCCGCGCTCATGGGTACGTCCCACCGCCAGGCACCGGTCAAAGACCTCGTCGGACGCGTCCGCTCGGGCTTCGCCGAACTGTTCACTATCCCCGAGGGCTACGAAGTCGTTCTCGGAAACGGCGGCTCGACCGCGTTCTGGGATGCCGCCGCGTTCGGTCTCATCCTCAACCGCAGCGAGCACCTCACCTTCGGTGAGTTCGGCGCCAAGTTCGGCTCGGCCGCCAAGACCCCGTGGCTCGAAGCCCCGCACATCATCAACGCCCCGGGCGGATCCCGCTCAGAGGTCGAGATCCTCGACGGCATCGACGTCTACGCCTGGCCGCAGAACGAGACCTCGACCGGCGTCATGGCACCGATCAAGCGAGTGGATGCCGAGGCACTGACGGTCATCGACGCCACGAGCGCGGCGGGCGGCATCGACTTCGACGCTTCGCAGGCAGACGTCTACTACTTCGCCCCGCAGAAGAACTTCGCGTCGGATGGCGGACTGTGGTTCGCACTGTTCTCGCCGGCCGCTCTCGAGCGGGTTGAGCAGATCGCCGCGAGCGGACGCTACATCCCCGAGTTCCTGTCGCTCAAGAACGCGGTCGACAACTCGCGCCTCAACCAGACGCTGAACACCCCGGCGATTTCCACGCTGCTGCTGCTCGAGAACCAGCTCGACTGGATCAACGGCAACGGCGGACTCAAGTGGGCATCCGCTCGCACGACCGAGTCGTCGTCGGCGCTGTACGACTGGGCCGAGTCGGTTGCCTACGCGACACCGTTCGTGACCAACCCGGAGCACCGCTCGCAGGTAGTCGCGACCATCGACTTCGACGAGTCGATCGACGCAGCCGCGATCGCCAAGACGCTGCGCGCCAATGGCATCGTCGACACCGAGCCGTACCGCAAGCTCGGACGCAACCAACTGCGCGTCGCCACCTTCACCGCGATCGAGCCGGATGACGTACGCGCGCTGATCTCGTCGATCGAGTACGTGGTCGGGGCTATTTAGTCGTTCGCTTCAGAAGTGGGCCGTTCGCGAATGCGGGCGGCCCTTCTGTCTGTGCGCTAGTCGTCGTTAGGCTGGCCGCATGCGACTGTGGCTGAAGGACAGCGAACGCCGGCCCGACCCGGTGCCGGTAGCGACGGATGACCGCAAAGCGGTGTTCGTCGGGACCGCCCTGTGGGTGGTTGCGCTCGTCGTCGCGCTGTTCGTGCCGGTTGCTGCGGAGCTGCGTCCGTACGTGCTGACGACCTGCGCGACGGGCATCGCGCTTGGGCTGGTCGGCCTCGCGTACACGCACCGGCGGCACCTACGGAAGAGCAAGTAGCAACAGCTCTGAGTCGCGGGCGATGGTTTCGATACGGCCGGCGCTCGTTCCTCGCGTCGTCCTACTCAACCAACGAGTTAAGCGCGGGAGATGGTTTCGATACACTCGCTGGCGCTCGCACTCAACCAACGAGGTATTCGAATCAACTCGTTGGTTGAGTGCGAGCTCTGCGAGCGTATCGAAACCATTGCCTGCGACAACGACTGACGGGTTAGTAGTTCTTCTCGCGCTCGTCGTCGTCCTCGTCGTCGGACTCTTCTTCGTCGTCGTCCGACTCGTCGCCGGACACGTCGACCTCGTCGATGTCTACGCCGTCGACGTCTCCGCCGTGCAGGATGTCGCTTCCGAGGTCGTCATCGTCGTCTTCAGACTCGACCTCTTCGTCATCCGACTCTTCGTCATCGTCGTCAGACTCGTCGTCGGAACCCTCCGACTCGTCGTCCTCAGCACCCGGCTCCTGCGCGGCCTTGTAGTCCGCAAGCCGGTCGCTCCACGGCACCCAGTCGGGTGCGAGCAGCGCGCCATCGCCCGGAGTCAACTCGGTCTCGAGCACGCTCGGGTCCTGGCCGTCCTGGTGGCTGATGCTGACGGTCCAGCGCCAGCCCGGGTATCCGCTGCTCTCGCTCGCGAAGTACAGGGTGACGACTCCATCGCCGTCATCCTGCGTTCCCAAGAACTTGCCGACGGTGGAGACCGGCGTCATCTCGAGCAGGGAGGCCAAAGCCACCTTCTGCAGCGCGACGAGTTCGGGGCTTACCTCCGGCTCAGGCATCAAGCTCGTCCGCGACCTTACGCAGCATCTGCGCGATCTTTCCGCTGTGGCTCTTTTCGGGGTAGCGACCGCGCTTGAGGTTCGAGCCGATACCGTCGAGCAGCTTGACGAGGTCCTCGACGATGATCGCCATGTCGTCTGCGGGCTTGCGGTTCAGCTTCGAGAGGCTCGGCGGCGACTCGAGTACGCGCACGGACAGCGCCTGCGCACCCTTCTTACCGTCGGCGATGCCGAACTCGAGCTTGGTGCCGGCCTTGATACCGGTGGTGCCGGCAGGGAGCGCCGACGCGTGCAGGAAGACCTCCTGGCCGTCATCTGAACTGATGAAGCCAAAACCCTTCTCGTCGTCGTAAAACTTCACTTTGCCGGTTGGCATCTCGCAACTCCCTCATAGATAGTGAACCCAAGACTAGGTGCACCCCGTGTGGCCCTATCCTTATGACTGTGGCAGAAAACACTCCGGTAACCGTCAATCGTAACGAACGCATCCTCGCGTACATGGTCGCATCGTCTCTAGGCCTTTCGTTGCTGAGCATCATCGCAACGTTGATCGGCGCGGGCGTTGGCGCAGACCGCAGTGTTGGCATCTGGCCCCTCGTCACGATTCTGCCGACGGTGGGCCTTCCGATCGGTTTCGTGCTCATCATTGTCCTGCTGATCATGAGCGCTATTCGACGCAGTCGAGCGGCAAGGGATGCCTCACAGTAACGGCTCAGCGCTCGCGCTCGCCTCGAGGCTGCGCAAGCTCAGCGACCCGGAACTCCTGACGCTGCTACGACTTCGCGATGTTCGCGAGGCCGGCATTCGCGACTTCTTCGATCTCGCCGACAAACTGCTCGACCGTGCAGCCATCCAGGCCACTCTCACCCAGCTCGACCGCCGCACACTCCACACGCTGAGCGTCATCGCCGAACTCAGTACCAATGGCCAAATAGCGGATGCCGCGGCCGTCGCCGCCATCATGGACGCCTCCGAGCATCCCCACACTGCGGTGCAGCCCTCGACCGTCGCGAACCGAGCCGCCCGCCTCGCGGAGCGCGCCCTCATCGCCATCGAGGACGACGGGTACGTCTGCTACGACGCCGTCGCCGAACAGCTCGCATCCTGGCCGTCGCTCGGGCTCCCCGGCGCCGAAGCCCTCGCCGCCCCGATCCCGGCGTCACTCAACGCCGCGACCGAGACCGACGAATCCGTCGTCGACCACTTCGCCGCCGAGCGCTCGTTCGCCACCACCCTCTCCGTCGTCGAACTCGTCGCCGAGCTGCTGCGTGAGCCGGCCCGCGAACTCGCCCGCGGCGGACTCGGCCAGCCCGACACCAAACGCCTCGCCGCAGCGGCCGGCGTCAGCGTCGACCTCGTTCCCGCGATCGCCGTCATCGCCGCCCGGGCCGGGCTCATCGCCCTCACCGCCGGGCGCTGGGCTCCCACCGCGGCAGCCAGCGAGTGGGTCGTTGACTCGACGGCCAAGCGCTGGGGTCGCCTGGCCGGAGCCTGGGTCCGCGCGCTTCCCGACGACATCCGCTTTGTGCTCGCCGACCGCGAGCTGTCGATCTGGGGCGAGCACTTCGAGGGCTACCTCGGCTGGCTCTACCCGGCGGCAGACCCGCGCATGCGCGCCCGCATCGACGCCCATGTTCTCACCGCCGAACTGCTCGGCATCTTCTCGCGCCACGCGCCGAGCCATGCCGGTGAAGCGCTGCTCACCGACGGGCAGGAAGCCGCGCAGGCCGCGATCGCCGTGTCGCTTCCGGCCGAGGTCGAGCAGGTCTACCTGCAGCATGACCTGTCGATTGTCGCTCCGGGTCCGCTCTCTCCCCCGCTCGACGCGAGGCTGCGCACGATGGCGGATGTCGAGGGCCGGGCTTTGGCGTCGAGCTACCGGGTCACGGCAGACTCGGTCAACCGCGCCCTCGCGTCCGGCGAGAGTGCGGCATCCATTCTCGAGTTCCTCGGGAGCATCTCGCTCACCGGCATTCCCCAGCCGCTCGACTACCTCGTCTCGGAGTCGGCCGGCCGCTTCGGCCTGCTGCGGGTCGGGACCGTCACCGACGGCGCCGGCGGCGAACAGAGCTACCTGCGCTCCACCGACGCCAACCTGCTCGCAACCGTGCTCGTCGACCAGACCCTCGCACCGCTCGCGCTGCGTCGTGCCGCCGACGGCCGCGCCACCAGCCGGTTCACCCGCGACGTCGTCTACTGGTCGCTCGCCGACGCGCGGTATCCCGCCGCGGCCGAATCGGCATCCGGCCAGATCGTCGTGATCGAACGCCACGCCTACACGCGCGAGGCCGCGCACGCCAACGACCCGAAGCCTAAGGATGCCGCCGCGACGATCGTCGAGCGGATGCGCGCCAACACCAACGCGAGCGAGGCCGATTCCGCGACGCCGTGGCTCGAACGCCAGCTGGAACTCGCTATCAAGGCGAAGATCACCCTGCGCGTCACGGTGTCGATGCCCGACGGCACGACGCTCGACTACGTGCTCGAGCCCGCGAGCCTCTCCAGCGGTCGCCTGCGCGCCCGCGACCGCAAAGCGGACATCGAGCGCACGCTTCCGCTGTCGCGAATCGTCGCCGTGAGCGACTCTGCTGGCACCGACCAGCCAGCGCACACCTCGCGCAACTAAACTGTCGAGGTGAATTCGCTCCCGGACCCGGCCGGTCCTCCCGTTCCCGGCCCCCTGATTGTCCAGAGCGATCGGACGGTACTTCTCGAAGTCGCCCACCCCGACGCCGCCGACGCTCGCCATGACCTCGCCGTGTTCGCCGAGCTCGAAAGAGCCCCCGAACACATCCACACCTACCGCATCACGCGGCTGGGCCTGTGGAACGCGAGAGCGGCAGGCCACACCTCGGATGACATGCTCGCGACGCTGAGCAAGTACTCCCGGTTCCCGATTCCGCAGAGTGTGTCGATCGACATCACCGAGACCGTCGGCCGCTACGGCCGTCTCGTAATCGAACGTGACGCCGAGGGCGTGCTGCTGCTGACCGCGACGGACTCAGCGGTGCTGTCCGAGATCACGCGCGGCAAGAAGGTCGCGAGCCTGCTCTTCGAGAAGCGCGGCGAAGGCACCTACGTCGTGCAGGCATGGGCGCGCGGCGAGCTCAAGCAAGAGCTGCTGAAGCTCGGCTGGCCCGCCGAGGATCTCGCCGGGTACACGGCGGGCACCCCGCATCCGATGGCCCTCAACAACGCCGACGGCTGGGCGCTGCGTCCGTACCAGAACCAGGCCGTGTCGAACTTCTTCGAGAGCGGATCGGGAGTCGTCGTACTCCCCTGTGGCGCGGGCAAGACCCTCGTCGGCGCCGGCGCAATGGCGACCGCGGGCACCACCACGCTCATCCTCGTCACCAACACCGTGTCGGCCCGCCAGTGGCGCAGTGAGCTGCTCAAGCGCACGACGCTCACCGAAGACGAGATCGGCGAGTACTCCGGCCAGGTCAAAGAGATCAAGCCGGTCACGATCGCGACGTACCAGATCCTCACGGCGAAGCGGAAGGGCGAATACGCCCACCTCGCGCTGCTCGATGCCCTCGACTGGGGCCTCGTGATCTACGACGAAGTGCATCTGCTTCCGGCCCCCGTGTTCAAGCTCACGGCCGAACTTCAGGCGCGCCGCCGTCTCGGCCTCACCGCGACGCTCGTGCGCGAGGACGGCCGCGAGGGCGACGTCTTCAGCCTCATCGGGCCGAAGCGATTCGACGCCCCGTGGAAGGAGATCGAAGCCCAGGGCTTCATCTCCCCCGCCTCCTGCTTCGAGGTTCGCATCGACCTTCCGCAGCAGGAGCGGCTGGAGTATGCGGCATCCGCTGACCCCGATCGCTACCGCCTCGCGGCGACCGCCCCGGCGAAGCTCAAGACCGTGCACCAGCTCATTCGCAAGCACGAGGGCGAGCGGATCCTGGTGATAGGCCAGTACCTCGACCAGATCGAAGAGCTCGCAGAATCGCTGAACGCCCCGAGCATCACGGGGTCGACGCCCATCCCCGAGCGTGAGCGCCTCTTCCAGGAGTTCCGCGAGGGAATCACGAAGGTGCTCGTCGTCTCGAAGGTCGCGAATTTCTCGATCGACCTGCCGGAGGCGACGGTCGCCATCCAGGTTTCCGGGTCGTTCGGATCACGCCAGGAAGAGGCCCAGCGTCTCGGCCGGCTGCTGCGCCCGAAAGAGAGCGGGCTTCCCGCGAACTTCTACACGCTCGTCGCGCGCGACACCGTGGACCAGGACTTCGCGCAGAACCGCCAGCGGTTCCTCGCCGAGCAGGGCTACAGCTACACGATCCTCGATTCGGACTCCATCGAGCTGGATGCCGCAGCAGCCGCATAGCCCGCGCTCCAACAACACTCAGGCAGCATCCAGCTAACGCGCAGATACTGTCCTTATGAGCGACGGTCCCAAGATTCTTATTGTTGATGACGAACCGAACATCCGCGACCTGCTGACGACGAGCCTGAGGTTCGCCCAGTTCGCAGTCCGTGCGGTGGGAAACGGTGCGCAGGCGATTTCTGCTGTGCTCGAAGAAGAACCCGATTTGATCATTCTCGATGTCATGCTTCCCGACATCAACGGGTTCGGCGTGACAAAGCGACTGCGGGCATCCGGTTACACGGCCCCGATTCTCTTCCTCACGGCGAAGGACGACACCGAGGACAAGATCATGGGCCTCACGGTCGGTGGCGATGACTACGTGACGAAGCCATTCAGCCTCGACGAGATCGTTGCCCGCATCAAGGCCATCCTGCGCCGCACCATGCAGGACGACGCCGAGGCGATCATCCGCGCCGGCGACCTGACGATGGACCAGGACACCCACGAGGTCTCCATCGGTTCGGAGCCGGTCGAGCTCAGCCCCACCGAGTTCAAGCTGCTGCGCTACCTCATGCTCAACCCCAACCGCGTGTTGTCGAAGGCACAGATTCTCGACCACGTCTGGGAGTACGACTTCAACGGCGACGCCGGAATCGTCGAGAGCTACATCTCGTACCTGCGTCGCAAGCTCGACCCGTTCTCCACCGAGCCCGTCATTCAGACGAAGCGCGGATTCGGGTACATGCTCAAGGCATCGCGAATCTAGCGTGAGCGGCGGCATCCGCCTCTTCTATTCTCAGGTTGTCGAGGCGGAGCTGCAGCTATCGTGGGTTCTCTGATGCACGACAGATTAAACGAACGCTGGAACGCGATATCGCTCCGCACCAAGATGACGGGTGTGAGCGTCTTTCTGCTGACCCTCGGGCTCATCGTCGCGGGCCTCGGATCGATGTCGGTGCTGCGCAACTACCTGACTGACGAGGTCGACTCGAAGATCACGAGCTTCTCGCAGAGCCTGAACTCGAACCTGATCAAGATCACCATCTCGAGCGAAGGCGTGGTGTCGTGCGCCGTCACACCGGCACCGACCGACTACTTCTTCGCGATCTACAGCGCCACCGGCGAGCTGATGTGTGCGAACAAGACCGGCGATGCCGCGCATCCGGAGATCGACTCGCTTCCGCTCTCGGCCGTCGCCAACCAGACCACGCCGTTCACCGTCGCTAACGGACCGTCGACCGGGCAGTGGCGCGTCGTCGCCAACCCGGTATCGATCACCGGCAGCAATGACCTGCTCACCGTCGTCGTCGGGCGCGAGCTCAACGAGACCAATGCGCTCGTCGCGCGGTTCGCGGCGATCTTCCTGTTCTTCGGCCTCACCGTCGTCGTGCTGGGTGGGGCGCTCACCCGCCTGCTCGTGACCTCGACATTCACCCCGCTGCGAGAGGTGGAGGCGACCGCCGCACGCTTCGCCGCCGGCGACTTCACCCAGCGGCTCGACGGCACGATTCCCAATACCGAAGTCGGGCGGCTGAACCGCTCCCTCAACGCGATGCTCAACCGGATCGACCGGGCTTTCGCCGACCGCGCGAAGACCATCGACCAGATGCGCCGCTTCGTCGGTGACGCCAGCCACGAACTGCGCACTCCGCTCGTGTCGGTGCGCGGCTACGCCGAGCTGTACAGGATGGGCGCGATCACCAAGCCCGAGGATGTCGCCCAGGCCATGGAGCGGATCGAGAAAGAGGCGATCCGCATGGGCGAGCTCGTCGAGGACCTTCTCGAACTCGCCCGCATCGACGAGGCGAAGCCGCTGCAGCTCGCCGAGGTCGACCTCGTGCCGTTAGCCCGCGACGCCGCTCTCGACACCATGGCATCCTCTCCCGACCGCGTCGTGACGGTCGTCGTGACGGATACGGCCGCCGAGGTGGAGCCCGCCGAGGACCTCCCGGCCCCGATCGCTCCCACTCCCCCGGCAACGACCGCGACCGGCGCTATTGCTTTCGCCGGTGCGACGCTCGCCCGACTGCGGGTGCGTCGTCCGCGCACGCCGCTCGTCGTCGAGCCGATCGCGCCCAAGCAGGTCTCAGCGTCGACCAAGACGGTGATCTGGGCCGAAGAGAACAAGATCCGCCAGGTGCTCACCAACCTCGTCGGCAACGCACGCCGGTTCACCCCGGACGGCAGCCCGATCGAAATCGGTGTCGAGAAGGACGAAGCCCGCGGTATCGCGATCCTGTCCGTGATCGACCACGGCGAGGGAATCCCGCCGCAGATTCGAGAGAAGATCTTCCAGCGCTTCTGGCGAGCGGATGCCTCACGCAACCGCGATACCGGCGGAAGCGGACTCGGGCTCGCGATCGTCGCATCGATCGTCGCCGCCCACAAGGGCGAAGTACTGGTCGAGGAGACGCCGGGTGGTGGGGCGACGTTCCGCGTGCTGCTTCCTGTCCTTCAGGTCGGCCAGGAAACGGCGCCCTCCACACCTTCGCTTTAATTCGCTTCGCGGTGTCGGCGGTCGCCCTACCGTTGCCCGCATGAGCAGATACCAGGTAGACAGCGAAGCAGTTCTCACGACGACCGGGGCCGCCCGCGGCTCGATCGATCGAATCCAGTCAGAAGTGACGGGACTCCACAACCAACTCACCAGCCTGCAGGACTCGTGGAGCGGGCCCGCGGCGATCGCCTTCCAGGGCGTCGTCAGCGAGTGGCACGGGCTCGAGCAGCAACTGAACCAGGGGCTGGCCAATCTCGGGCGTGCGCTGGCCGCGGCGGGGCAGCAGTACGCCGACACGGAAGAGGCGAACGCGCGGCTGTTCGCGCGCTGATCGCGTAGCCCGTTCCTTCCGTCCCTCCGCGTCCCGAACGTCCCTCCGTCCCTCCGCGTCCCGAACGTAACTCAGGCAGAATTTTCTCCGGGCGATCGTGGTCCGCGGGTGTCCGCGTGTTTCTGCGGGTCTCCACGGCATCCGCTCGGCCGATGGGGAATTCTGCCTGAGTTACGTGCATTGGTGGTGCGTCGCTGGGGCGGGTCGCGCGGAGTTGGGTTGTGGTGTGCCCACCGGCGGCGTGGAGGCTGGCGGGCGCAGAGGCTGGCGGGCGCAGAGGCTGGCGGGCGCAGAGGCTGGCGGGCGCAAAAACGCCCGGCAGCAGCAACGTTGATGCGACCGGGCGTTCGTTCGGGGTAAGCGACCGGGCGGTCTAACGGTGCCCGGCGCTGGGTGGGTGATGCGGGGTGGTGGTGCGGGTGAGGTAATCGGTTCGCAGGCCAGCGGAGGTTGCCCACCGACTGCAGATCGAACCGGAATCAGTATGGCCGGTGTGCGCGCTCGGCGCGACGTTCCGTCGATAACGTTTGGGCGACATCCGCTCTTCACCGTCCAAAACGCAGGAAGACCGGCAGGTAGTCCCGGCGTTTCACGCGCGACATGCCGCGAGTGCCTCCGGAGTTCCTGCGTTTTAGAAGAGATACACCGCTCTGGGGTTTCGCCGAGCTCGACTGGCGGGCGCGACATCCGCTCTTCACGTTCCAAAACGCAGGAAGACCGGCAGGCAGTCCCGGCGTTTCACGCGCGACATGCCGCGAGTGCCCCCAGAGTTCCTGCGTTTTGGAAGGGGCACCTCGGTAAGAGGTTTCGACGGGCTCAACCAGTGAGATGGTAGGAAGTCTTGACGGGCTCAACCAGCGAGGGCGAGGCGGTTAAACGCCACAGGGCGCCTCCCGGAGGAGACGCCCTGTGGACTGAAACTGCGACGGACTTAGAAGTCCATTCCGCCCGACGGGTCACCCATCGGAGCCGGGTTCTTCTCCGGCTTGTCGGCGACAACGGCCTCGGTCGTCAGGAAGAGTCCTGCGATCGATGCGGCGTTCAGCAGCGCGGAACGCGTTACCTTTACCGGGTCGTTGATTCCGGCGGCGAGCATGTCGACGTACTCACCGGTTGCGGCGTTGAGGCCCTGGCCAACCGGGAGGTTGCGGACCTTGTCGACGACAACACCGGGCTCGAGGCCCGCGTTGAGTGCGATCTGCTTGAGCGGAGCGTCGATGGCTACGCGCACGATGTTCGCGCCCGTTGCCTCGTCACCGGTCAGGCCGGTTACTGCTGCGGACTCGAAAGCGACCTTGCCGGCCTGGATGAGCGCGACGCCACCACCGGCGACGATGCCCTCTTCGACGGCTGCCTTCGCGTTGCGAACGGCGTCCTCGATGCGGTGCTTGCGCTCCTTGAGCTCGACCTCGGTTGCGGCTCCAGCCTTGATGACTGC
>Ga0247815_10000152_pt1 | contig 53017 bp, 51 predicted proteins | sample UWRJL194509B1_FD_181014 | JGI IMG/M metagenome (GOLD analysis project Ga0247815, IMG submission 181014) | Plant litter microbial communities from Arlington Agricultural Research Station in Wisconsin, United States - UWRJ-L194-509B-1 | ecosystem: Environmental > Terrestrial > Plant litter >... | reverse complement strand
CCATCAGAATTCATATTGACAATCGACAAAAGAAAATGGCGCTTTAAAAGTGATCAGCAATTCTCATTCGCACGGAATTTTAAGAATTGAAAAATTAGATTTTGAAAACGAAAAAGAAACCATTTGTGAAGTCGAAAAAGGCGGCATCATGATCATGAAACCTTTACTGTTTCATGCTTCAAGCAAAACTATCAATAATGAACGAAGAAGGGTTATTCATATTGAATTTAGTAAACAACAGCTTCCCGAAGGTCTTGAATGGAGCGAAAAAACGATTCTTCAAAACTAATTCTATTACAGAAAACAGCGAATCCCGAAGTGTCTGAAGAAGCTCGTTTTATAGTTTAGAAAAATATTTTTTGTAAGTCCGAATCTTCTGGAGAAACGAAAAGCTGGAAACAGCTCATTAAAATTATCCCGGAAAATATCGGGGTTTTAGTTTTCTGTAAAGCAAATACATCAAAAATCCGAAAAGCGCTCCAAAGAAATATCCTGAAAGAATGTCTGCCGGATAATGCAGTCCTAAATAAATACGGCTGTAAGCAAAGATTAAGGGCCATAAAAACAGGAACCCCAAATACTTGAAATAACGACGTAAAACTAAGTATAAAAAAGTGGCAACGGCCATTGTATTGGCTGCATGACCAGAGAAAAAGCTAAAGGATTTACGAACCTGCACAATACGAATTATGGATTGCAAGCTGGGTTCATTGCATGGCCGTAAACGCTCGAAAGTTCGTTTACAAAGGTTGCAGGCCTGATCTGTAAAAGCAATTAAAACTGCTATGAAAAGCAGTAAATACAAGGTTTGTCTGCCTCCTATTTTTTTATAAATAAGAAAAAACAATAATAAAAAAAAGGGTGTCCAGTTTAATTGACTGGTAATAATCAGCCAGAATTTATCGTATGTTTCAGAGCCCAAACCGTTAAGATACACAAGCAGGCTGGTATCTAATTCTTGTATTTTTTCAAGCATTACATTTGGCGTTTTACAGGTCCTGAAATTGAATCTATGTCTTCTTTAACTTTATCAATTTCTGCAGTGGTATCGCCTAATAAATTACTGGTCAAATTGGTATCGCCTAATAAATTATTTTTCGCATCGTTAATCTGAGCATTGATATTACTTGTTATATCCGTCAAAGATCTAACATCAAGCCCATTAGACTCGGCTCCTTTATGAATTTCACTTTTAATATCGTTAGTTGCATTTTTTAACTGTGCCATTGCCTTACCCATTGTACGCGCAATTTCCGGCACTTTGTCTGAACCAAAAAGCATTAGTACTATAAACAGTATGAAAACTAGCTCTCCTCCTCCTATACCAAACATATCTTTTATTTTAGTGTGCCACAAAGATATTAAATTTTGCAGCTAACAGTTTTAAAATTTACTTAAAAAAAAAAGACTCTTTTCAGAGTCTTTTTTGAGTTTATATCTTTTTATTCTTAATCAAATTTTGATTTTTCCTGAACTTTTGGCCAGGAATTATTGGTTACATCAATATCAGCAGTCATTAATTTTGGATCTATCTGGATACTTTTTATTGCTTTTGAAGTAGCGTATACTTTTCTGGCTGTATCATTATTTTTTCTCCAGATTTGTGCCGGATACTGATAATTATCTTTTGTACCATCTTCGTAAGTGATCTCTACTATAATCGGCATAATCATACCGCCTGGCTTGTTAAACTCAACTTCATAGAAATATTTAGGCGATTTTAGATTTGCTTTTTCTTCAGCGGTAAACGTTTGATCAACATAGTCTGACAATGGCTTTAAATCTTCTAACTTCAGTGCTTTTTTGCTTGAAGCATTTACTTCGGCATTGTCTCCTGAAACTAAATACACAAAAGGCCCTTTGTCGAAACCAAAACGTCCTTTTCTCACTTTTACATCTTTAAGATCAGCTGTAGGCGTTTCAGAAACATAATATTGTTTTACCTCTTTAATTCCGATATCTACAAAATCAGTTGAGTAAAACCATCCTCTGAAAAACCAATCTAAATCTACTGCAGAAGCATCTTCCATCGTTCTGAAGAAATCTTCAGGAGTTGGATGTTTGAATTTCCATCTGTTAGCATAGGTTCTAAAAGCGTAATCAAATAATTCTCTTCCCATTACTACTTCTCTCAAAATATTAAGACCTGTAGCCGGTTTTCCGTAAGCATTATTTCCGAATTGTGCGATTGTTTCAGAGTTTGACATAATGGGCTCTAAAAACTTTTGATCTCCACTCATGTAAGGAACAATATTTTTTGCAGGCCCGCGTCTTGAAGGGAAATTAGGATCTAATTCCTGTTCTGCCAAATATTCTAAGAATGAATTCAAACCTTCATCCATCCAAGTCCATTGGCGTTCGTCTGAATTAACAATCATTGGGAAGAAAGTGTGTCCTACTTCGTGAATCACAACACCAATCATTCCGTTTTTAACTTCTTTACTTGTTACTCCATTTTCGTCTGGACGACCAAAATTCCAACAAATCATTGGATATTCCATTCCCTGATCTTCTGCAGAAACTGAAACCGCTTTTGGATAAGGATAATCAAATGTATGAGAAGAATAACTTTTTAAAGTATGTGCTACAGTCATCGTTGAAGTTTCTCCCCAAAGCGGATTCGCTTCTTTAGGATAAACTGATTCTGCCATCACAATTTTGCCTCCTAACTTTACAGCCATTGCATCGTAAATGAATTTTCTTGAAGATGCAATACCGAAATCACGTACGTTTTTAGCACTAAATTTCCATGTTTTTTTCTTTTCAGAGAAACCTTTTTCAGTTGCTTCTGCTTCGGCCTGAGTTACAATTACAACTGGCTTATCAAATGATTTTTGAGCTTGCTCGTAACGCTTAACTTGTTCAGCAGTAAAAACTTCTGCTCTGTTTGTTAATTCTCCTGTTGCATCGATAACGTGATCTGCAGGAACTGTAATGTTTACATCGAAGTTTCCAAAAGGAAGAGCAAACTCTCCGCTTCCCCAGAATTGCATATTCTGCCATCCCTCAACATCGTTGTAAACTGCCATTCTTGGGTAGAATTGCGCAATTACATATAATTTATTTCCGTCTTTTTCGAATAATTCATAACCTGAACGTCCGCCTTCTTTTCTATAATTGTTGATGTTGTACCACCATTTTATTGCCAAAGAAATTTTCTCTCCCGGTTTAAGCGGCGCTGCTAAATTAATACGCATCATCGTTTCGTTGATCGTATAAGACATTGCATTTCCTTTTGCGTCTTTGACCTGCTCTATATTAAAGCCACGCTCTAAATCTTTTTTCAAATATTTGCTTGAAAAACCATCCAGCGGTAAAACCTGATTGATTTTTTCGCTTTCAGCCAAAGAAGATTGTGTTTTTGCTTTCGCCTGATTTTGATCTAACTGAATCCATAAATATTCCAAACTATCCGGAGAATTATTAGAATATGTAATTACTTCAGAACCTGTTAATTTTGAATTTTTATCGTCTAATTCAATATCAATTTTATAATCTGCCTGCTGTTGGTAGTATGCAGGACCTGGTGCTCCGGATGCGGTACGAAACATATTTGGTGTTGCCAGCAAATCGTACATCTGGCTAAATTTGTTTGTATCGTATTTACCTTGTTGTCTTGGTGCCGTTGTAGTGGCAGCTTTTTCCTGAGCGATTAACATTGCAGGAAAAATTAATAATAATGAAAGTTTTTTCATAAAAATGTGATGGTAATTTTGTCAGGGTGTGAAAATAATAATTAAAATAATAATTTTAGTAATTATTTAATACTTTAACACTTCTTTCCTTGAAGATTCTGTAAAGAGCACGCTCCTTTTAGTGCCAAATGCTGAAATATGTGTAATATTTTGCTGTTCAGCGTTCCAATCGACCAAAATGGTGTTTGAAATTTCGATCGTTTTAAATTTATCAACGTCTTTTATTCTGGAATAACAAACCAGTACATCGGATGCCTCCACTTCTTTAGACAAAAAAGAGATTACTTTTGGCTGGCCGTTTACTTTTATTATAAAATTTTCCGAAAGGTATTTTTTTAATAATTCAACATCTGCTTCTGTTTCTTTATCAGTCCCGACGTATGTTTTTTTATGGTATTTTTTCTCCATCCCATTATTCAAATCATCGATAAAAATGCGCGATGTAATTTGAATCATTTTTTTTTCGGCAGCATAATTTACCTGAAAAACACCCATATAAAATTTATGGAATGTAAATGCCGAAAGCGATAAAAACAGTATACCTATTAAAGGATAAACTAATCTATTTTTCATTATTGAGCTGCATTCACTTTTTTAAATTCCAGATTTTTAGTAATCAAAAAATCCATTAATTCAAATTTCTGATCTTCTTTCAGGTGTTTCTTAGACTCCGGATCTACAGAACAATACAGCAAAAACATATCGATCTCGTCTTTTTTAAGCTTTAAGGTATCGCTGTAAAAATCAGGTGTAAAATTAGCTTTTGCATACATTGTAAAAGCAACATCACTTACTTCTTGTTCCTGTACGGCATCTTCAGTATCTTTTTTTCTTAATAATTTACGGACGTCTTTAAACATTCGAACGAAATCCATTCCGTTCTCAACAGTTCCATTATAAATAAACCTGTTTTTAGGAGATGATTTCTCGTCGTCGACATATTGCTGGTCCACAATTTTCTGAGTATTGGTGTTGTTAAATGCCTTTACTTTTAAGTCTCTCTGAACAACAACTTCATTCAATTTATTGTTTACCAAATCCATCTGTACCAGAAAAAGCCTGTCCGAACAATTTTTCTCTGTTAAAACAATTTTTTTAGACTGAAAAGCCAGACTGGTAATCAACAAAGTATCTTTTGGTTTTGCCATGATATCAAACAATCCGTTCGAATTGATAAAAGTCCTGATATTGGCATTCAGATTCATTACATAACCACTTTCTAAGGCAAGGGAATCATTTACAACTTGTCCGTGCAAAGGCTTCCTTGAATAATTTTGTCCTACTACGAGCTGACAAAATAAGCACACAACGAGTATTACTAGTTTATTTTTCATTTTCGAGAATTGTTAGATATTTTTGCGCTAAATTCGTTATTAAAAACATACTCATTGTTTTGTTTTTACTATTCAAAGATACAGCAAATTCGGCATCATCTATACAATATAACTGAAATCCTTTAATATCTTCCGTCGAAATTTTTAATCTTTCTGTATAATAATTCTCATCAAAAAGATATTCTATTTTTCTAAAAAGCGCTTCTTTTTTCTCGATATTGGCTTCTTTTTTCAACATTGAGGTTCGACCGGAAATGGCATTCATTAATGCATCGCCTGGAGTTGAATTTGCCGTGTAGAGTTTTCTTTCGGCAGGAGTATATTTTTTTTGATCGTGCGGTACAATTCCCAGATTGGCGGCCGTAATATTAGAATTTTCATTAACAACTACTTCTTTTAATTCTATTTCTTTGGCCGTCATTTTTATCAGAATCGAAGGAGCATTCAAATCTTCTGCCGTAATTCTGCGCTTTAACGGCTCCAGATTTACGGATGAGAAAACCAAAACATCACCTTCTTTGACCACAATAGAAAACATTCCGTTTTGATCTGAAACCGTGGTAATCTGGCTGTCATTATTGATAATATTAACACCGTCGACCGAAGTAGATTTTTCTACAATCTGGCCCTGAATTTCTTTTGAAGCTGTTCTCTGTCCAAAACTAATTTGAAAAAAGAAAATCAAAAGGATGATATGTAACGTATTATTTGGTTTCACTTGCTATTATTTCTTTATATTTTTCAGCCAATTCACCAAGCAAAAATTCAGTCGATGTTTTATTTTTTGAGTTTAAAATCACAGTAAACTTATCATTTTCAACAGCATAATATTCAAAACCTTTCACATACTCCTGAGGAATTTTTAACCTGTTCACGAAATGATCCAGACTAAACATATTCTCTAAAAGTTTCATGAAAAATTCCTTTTTCTCTACTGCCACTTCTTTTTTCAGCATTGCAGTCCGGCCTGAAAAAACATTCAGCAAAGGATCTAAAGAAATCGATCCGCCCAGACCAATATGTGCATCAAGGTCTGTCGCTGTATGTAATTTCCTTTCCGCCTCAGTAAATGACTTTTGTCCCTCTGGAATAATGCCTAAAGAAGCTGCATTAATATTGTCATATCTTTTAATAACAACTTCCTGCAATTGATGCATGACCATACCTAATTTTACGGTAAAATTAATATCCGAAAAATTTTTGGGCACTAATAAAACTCTATTTTCTTTAAACTGAATAGAGGAAAAAATCAATTCATCACCTTCTTTGGCCTCGATGGAAAAAGCACCGGAAGCATTTGTAGTTACCATGGCTTCTGTTTGTGCATTTACAACATATACACCTTCAAGATCATTACTGTGAGATGCTATTTTACCATTTAAAATGGTACGTTCCTGCTTTTGTGACCAAACAGCCTGACTTAAAACAATTAGAAAAAAACATGCTGTTTTATGGATCAAAATGAGATAAAATTAGAATTATTCTTAAAGATGTAAAAATATCCTAATGTATTCCAAATTTAGTATTAAGGACTTGGTAAAAATATGTTAATTAAACCCGTTGTTATCGCCCAAAAAAGAGAGTTTTAATATCTTTAACAGAAACAATCTGAGTTTATAATTTATGAAAAGCATTATCATTGCCAGCACATCTACATTGCACGGAGGCAGTTATTTAGAGTATTTATTACCCACTTTACAATCACATTTTAAAAACTGTAAAAGCATTTTATTTATTCCTTATGCACGCCCCGGCGGGATTTCGCATGATGAATATACTCAAAAAGCTGTGGCGGCATTTGCCAAAATTGATATTTTAGTAAAGGGAATTCATGAATTTGAAGATGCAGAAAACGCAATTAAAAATGCCGAAGGAATATTTACCGGCGGCGGCAATACTTTTTTACTGGTGACCCAATTGTACAAACATAATATTATGCAGCTTCTGGCGGCTACTGTAAAAAACGGAACACCTTATTTAGGAACCAGTGCAGGAAGTAATATCTGTGGTTTATCGATGCAGACAACAAACGACATGCCTATTATTTATCCGCCCAGTTTTCAGACTTTGGGTTTAATTCCTTTCAACATAAATCCGCATTATCTTGATGCTGATGCGCAGTCTAAACATATGGGAGAAACTCGTGAAACCAGAATCAGGGAATTTCATGCTTTTAATGCTATTCCGGTCTTAGGTTTACGAGAAGGAAGCTGGCTTGAGGTAAAAGGAGAAAAAATTACATTGAAAGGAAATTTATCGGCCCGCTTGTTTACAAAAAACGAAAACGCAGCGGAACTGGAAACAGAAAGCGATTTGAGCAGTTTAAAATAATTTTAAAACCAAAAAAAAATCCCCAAACAATTTGTTTGAGGATTTGAAGAGCGAAAGACGAGGCTCGAACTCGCGACAACCAGCTTGGAAGGCTGGAGCTCTACCAACTGAGCTACTTTCGCATTAACAGGGTGCAAATATAAATAATTAAATCATTTAAAAAAACAAAAATCAATAATTATTTATTTTTGATAAAAAAACCGAAACAATTAAGTTTCGGTTTTTAGAGCGAAAGACGAGGCTCGAACTCGCGACAACCAGCTTGGAAGGCTGGAGCTCTACCAACTGAGCTACTTTCGCATTACTGGTGCAAATATAAAAAATAAGTTAAGTTCAAAACAAGCTTTTTCGCAAAAAAAATCAATTAAAAACAACAATTCTTTATAACCTATTTAAAACTAAAAAGTTATAAACTCATTTATTTTTCAAAAACATGAATATTATTAAAGAAATACCATCAAAAGAAACTTATATCGTTCGTCAGCCAGTTTTAAGAAGCGGAAAACCTCTCGAAAGTTGTATCTTTGATGGAGATGACTTAGATACAACGCATCATTTTGGCCTTTTTGATGACGAAAATTTAACAGGAATTATTTCGTTATTCGATAAAATCAATCCTATATTTGCTGAACAAAATCAAGCTCAAATCCGTGGTATGGCTGTTTTAGAGTCGCATCAAAAAAAGGGATTTGGCGAAGCTTTAGTTAAACATTGCGAAACCTACTGCAATGCGAATAAGGTCGATTTGATTTGGTTTAACGCCAGAACAGCAGCTGTAGGCTTTTACAAAAAAATGGGTTACCATCCCCTGGGTGAGCCATTTGACATTACAGATGTTGGCGAACATTATTTGATGTTTAAAAAATTATAACATGAGAAAACTTTACTTTTTATTAGTAATATGCATTTTTATTGGCTGTAAAAAAGACACGCCTAAACCTATTCCCGCTGCCAGAAAAAAGGCACCGGCAATTCTACTTACTGACGAAAGAAAAGTACAAATTGATACTGCACTTATAAGCACTTTTAAAAGTGAAACCTTAAAACAATTTTATAATTCATCAGAAAATAAAACGGTTTGGGGAAATCTCAAAAAGAGAACTTTTGTTTTAACTCAATTGAAAAAATCAGAAGAATTGGGTCTCAATCCGGAAGATTATAAAGCGTCAACACTGCAGAAGTTTGAAAGCAGAATCAGCAATTTAAGCGATTCTGATTTAGGAACTTACGACATTCTATTGACCTATAATTTTGAAAAATACCTGAATCATCTTTATAAAGGAAAGTTAGATCCTAAAAAGCTTTATACAGATTGGGATTTGGAAGAAAAAACCTTTGACGTTAATAATGTTCTTATTAAAGCTTTTAATGAGAACAAACTGGACAGCATTGTGATGAACATTCAATCTAAATCTCCGACTTACAAACAATTATTAAAGGCGCTTGAAATCATTAATAGTTTTCCTGATGATGATATAAAAAACATAGAATCCGTTCAGAAAATCACCCTGAATGATAGTAATAAAGCTTTAATTACTATCAAAAAGAGACTTTTATTCTGGAAGGACCTGTCCGGAAAAGACAGTCTGACCCATATTTACGATAAAAAAACATTTGAAGCTGTCAAGAATTTTCAGGAAAGACATGGCTTAGCAGCTGATGGTGTTATTGGCGCGGGAACAATAAGTGCTTTAAACTATTCTAAAAACAAAAGAAAAGAACAAATTATTGCCAATTTAGAGCGCTGGCGATGGTTTACAAATGATTTTGCCGAGAATTATTTTATCATCAATATCCCTGACTATTCTCTTAATGTAGTTGAAAACCAAGACACGACTTTAGTGCGAAATGTTGTAGTAGGAACAAATAAAAGGAAAACGCCAATTATTACATCTATATTAAAGACGGTTGTTTTTAATCCAACCTGGACCGTTCCGCCAACTATTTTAAAGGAAGATGTGGTTCCTGCAATGAAACGAAACCGGAATTATTTAGCCAATAAAAACATTACTATATATGACACATCCGGAAATGTAGTAGAGCCGCATGCATGGAATGAAAATAAACCGAATAATTATCGTTATGTACAAAGTCCGGGTTATAACAACTCATTAGGTTTAATGAAAATCTTGTTTCCAAACCATCACAGTGTTTATTTGCACGATACAAATCATCGCAATTATTTTGGAAGAAATAATCGTTCCTTAAGTTCAGGTTGTGTTCGTGTTGAAAATCCTTTAGAATTGGCAGAGCATATTTTGAATGATTCTGTACGATTTTCTAAAGTAAAAATAGACACGATAATTGCATCCAAAAAAACGATGAGCTTCAAAATAGTTAAAAAATATGCTTTATACCAGTGGTACTGGACCGCCTGGAGCAAAAAAAATCAGCTCATTTTCAGAGCTGATATTTATAATCTTGATTCGGATTTGTATGCTAAACTAAGAAATTAGTCTTTCTTCCATCGTAAAACTTCTTGAAGGATGGTAGATATACAAACATGATTTATTTTTAATTGTTTCGATTATCTCATCTGTCAATTCAACTGGCAGTGCCGGACAACCTTGGCTTCTTCCTAATCTTTTATGATCTCTGATAAAAGAATCAGAAACATAATCAGCTCCATGCATTACAACACCTCTTTCGCGGGCGTTATCGTTAAGCCCTCTTTCAAGACCGTCTAAACGTAATGACGCTCCGTGTTTTCCCTGATAAATTTCACCAGTTGCATAAAAGCCTAAACTGCTTTTAAAAGACGAATTTATGTTAGAAAAGGCAGATGCAAACTCTTCTCCGGTGTTTCGTCCGTGAGCTACTAAAGAGTTAAATAATATAGTATTCGTAGTCATATCAATTACCCAAAGGCGTTTGGTATTTGATGATAAACTAAAATCAACTAAAGTTAAAATGTTTTTTTGAATAAGTCCTTTCTCTTTCAAAAGATAAAAACCTTTCATTGCTTCAGTAAAAGATTTAAGTTCCGGAAGCGTAAAGTTGTTTGGATTTAAAGTGTTATAAATACTCTCAATTTTTGCATCAACAGTTAGGTTTTTTTCAACCTTTGCAATGGTTTTTGTTGTTGCACTTTTTACGTCGGCAGTGTTTTTGGAATCTTTACCAAAAGATAATAATAAAAACACAAGAAGTGGATAAATTTTGTAAATCATTGAATTTCTTTAGGTTAATAATTAAATCTGGGTAGAGCAAAAGTATAAATAATTCATAGCTGACAAAATATAAACCTGAAAATCAAGCGTTTTTTGTTTAAATTTTAACAATATTAACACAAAAACGGGATTTATGTAAGATATTTACTTATGCAGGAAATCTTAACGTTTATAGCCTTTTTCTTAAAAAAAACTGAAATAAGTGGTAATTTTGAAACTTTTACTGTAACAAATACAACAAAACAGCGTCTATTATTACGGAATTTATCCTATATTATTGTTCGTTTTACTCAAATTCATGAAAAAACTAGTTTTTCTCAGCTTTCTTTTGTCAAGTTTTTGGTGTTACAGCCAGAAAAAAGCTTTGCAGGCAAAATCCACTTCGCAATCTATTTCTATTGATGGAAATTTAAATGAGCCCGCATGGGAAAATGCTTCAACTGCTTCAGATTTTGTTATGCTGGAGCCCGATAACGGAAAAGCTATTCCGCAGGAAAAAAGAACGAACGTCAAGGTTTTATATGATAATGATGCCATTTACATTGGTGCAATACTTTATGATGATGAGCCGAATAAAATTTTAAAAGAGATTTCGCAGCGAGATAACTTTGGCACTTCTGATCTTTTTGGAGTTTTCATAAACGGTTTTAATGACGGACAACAAGACTTTATGTTTTACGTTTCGGCAGCAGATGTTCAGGCAGATTGTATTATGACAGATGCAAATGGTGAAGATTATTCGTGGGATGCAGTCTGGATCAGTAAAGCATCAATCACAAAAGACGGCTGGATCGTAGAGATAAAAATTCCGTATTCGGCTTTGCGTTTTTCGGCTGAAAACAAACAAACCTGGGGAATTAATTTTTTCAGGGAAATAAAACGTTCGCGTTTTAAATATATGTGGAATTTTGTCGATAGAAAAATTGGCACTTTTACACAGCAAACAGGGGCATTAGAAGGGATCGAAAATATTAAACCTCCTACCCGATTGTTTTTTATGCCCTATGCTTCTTATTATTTAAATGAGGGAGAAGGCCAGAAAACTTACGGCACCATGAAAGGAGGAATGGATATTAAGTACGGAATTAACGACGCCTTTACGGTGGATGCTATTTTGATTCCTGATTTTGGACAAACGAAATACGACGATCAAATTTTAAATTTAGGTCCGTTTGAACAGCAATTTAATGAAAACAGGGCCTTTTTTACAGAAGGAACTGATTTGTTTAATAAGGGAAAAATGTTTTATTCCAGGAGAATTGGGGGCGCGCCTTCTGTTGAGCCCGATTTGAACGAGAACGAAGAAATTAGTGAAACGGTACAAAATGTAAACCTCATCAACGCTTTAAAACTTTCGGGAAGAACGAAAAACGGATTAGGAATTGGAATTTTAAATGCCGTAACCGAGAAAACTTTTGCTACGATTAAGGATACCATTACAGGCGCAACCCGACAAGCAATTGTGGAACCTTTAACGAATTATAATGTTTTGGTTTTAGACCAGCGTTTCCGTAAAAATTCTTCGGTAACTTTCATCAATACTAATGTTACGCGAAACACTCATTTTAGAGATGCCAACGTAACGGGTTTAGCCTGGGATTTGAACACTAAAGCCAATACTTACAGTTTATTTGGAAATGCGAAATACAGCCTTATTAACGACACTCAAGATAAAAGCGGTATTTTTTCAACCATTGGCTTTGCCGAAACTACCGGAAACTATCGCTACAGCCTAGGTTCTGATTTTGTTTCGAAAGATTTTGATCCAAATGATTTGGGCATCAACTTTTATACGAATTACTACAACTTTTACGGAAACGCAAATTACAGGATTCTAAACCCAACCAAACTTTTTAATAGTTTTAAGGTTGATTATGAAATGTATACTGAATTCAACAAGGATTCGGGAAAGTTACAGGATAATAGAATCAGCGCTGAAGTAAATCTTAGTACCGTAAAAAATAATTATTATGGTTTTGGAGCAAATTTCTGGCCGCTGGAAACTCATGATTACTACGAACCTCGCGCAGAAGACAGATATGTAATTATTCCGCGGAAATTTGAATTTTGGGGAAGCATTTCAACCAATTACAATCATAAATTTGCCCTGGATTTAAATCCTTCGATTTCTGTTGCAGATGAACCCGGAAGAGCCGCTTTTGGAGTTGATATTGGACCAAGATATCGTTTTAATGACAAATTACTATTGACGTATACTTTTAGTTTTTTGAAAAGAAACAACAACAAAGGCTATATTGATGATTTTGATGACGATGATAACGAAAGCACTGCTGACAAAATTATTTTTGCCAATCGCGATGTGATTACGTACGCTAACACTCTGGCCGGAAAATATGCCATCAATAGTGCTATGACATTAAATTTAGCTGTGCGACAATATTGGTCTTCTGCAGAAAACAAGGATATTCTGGAGCTTGATTCTGATGGAACTTTAGATCCATATCCGCAATATACAGAAAACAAAAATTCAAGCTTTTATTCCTGGAATGCAGATTTATCCTATTCCTGGTGGTTTGCTCCCGGAAGTCAGCTTTCTGTTTTATATCGCAATAGCGCTTCTAATTTTGAGCGTATTATAGACAAAGATTATAAAAACACCATAACGGCCTTACTTAATAACGATGCCTTAAAACATGTTTTTTCGATCAGCGTAAAATATTTTATTGACTATAATGCAGTCAAAAATAAGATTAGAAACAAAGCCTAGCGTGAATTAATTTTAAAAAATAAGTACTTCTTTAATTAAATTATTATTTTTTGATGCGCTTCATTTTATTAAACATAATTTATTATAAAGCTTTCCTGCACATTTTATAAATGGTTTATCTTTGCAGAAAACAAAAAATAATGAACAAAAAAGTTATCCTTATGATTTTAGACGGTTGGGGGAAATCTCCTGACCCTAAAGTATCTGCAATAGACAATGCAAATGTTCCTTTTATAAACAGCCTTTACAAAAATTACCCAAGCGCACAGCTGCGTACTGACGGATTAAACGTTGGTCTGCCAGAAGGCCAAATGGGAAACAGCGAGGTTGGACACATGAATCTTGGTGCCGGAAGAATCGTATATCAAGATTTAGCCAAAATAAATTTAGCCGTAGCACATCAAACACTTGCTAAAGAACAAGTTCTTGTTGATGCATTTACTTACGCTAAAGAAAATAATAAAAAAGTTCACTTTTTAGGATTAGTTTCAGATGGAGGTGTTCACTCTCATACCTCTCACTTGCGTGGATTAATTGATGCATCTCAAGAATACGGTTTAGATCAGGTTTACGTGCACGCCTTTACAGACGGCCGCGACGTTGATCCTAAATCTGGAGCAAAATACATTCATGATTTAGAAGAGCATATTAAAGATACTCCTGTAAAAATCGCTTCGATCATTGGCCGTTATTATGCAATGGATCGTGATAAACGCTGGGAACGCGTAAAATTGGCATATGACTTAGTGGTAAATGCAATCGGGATTCCGTCAAGAAATGCCGTTGCAAGCGTTCTTGAAAGTTATGCCCATGATGTTACCGATGAATTCATTGCGCCAATCGTAATGGTTGATGAAGAGCAAAAACCATTAGCAACCATTGTTGAAGGCGATGTTGTAATCTTCTTTAATTTTAGAACCGACAGAGGTCGTGAGCTTACAGAAGCACTTTCGCAGCACGACTTTCACGAGCAGAACATGCACAAATTAAATTTGTACTATGTAACACTTACCAACTACGACGAAACATATCAAAACGTAAAAGTAGTGTACAACAAAGATAATATCACAGAGACTCTTGGTGAAGTTTTAGAAAAAGCAGGCAAAACACAAATTCGTATTGCTGAAACAGAGAAATATCCGCACGTTACCTTTTTCTTTTCCGGAGGAAGAGAAATTCCTTTTGAAGGCGAATCGCGTATTTTAAGAAATTCTCCGAAAGTAGCCACTTACGATTTACAGCCGGAAATGAGTGCTTTTGAATTGACTGCTGCACTTGTTCCTGAACTGAATAAGGGCGAGGTTGATTTTGTCTGCCTGAATTTTGCCAATGGTGATATGGTGGGACATACCGGAATCATGAGCGCCGCAATTTTAGCTTGCGAAGCAGTTGATGCCTGCGTAAAAAAGGTTATCGAAGCCGCTCTTGCAAATGACTACACAACGATTGTAATTGCCGACCACGGAAATTGCGAAACGATGATTAATCCTGACGGAAGCCCAAATACAGCTCACACAACAAATCCAGTGCCGATTATTTTAGTTGACAAGCACTTGAAGAATATTCAAAATGGTGTTTTGGGAGATATTGCTCCAACTATTTTAGAATTAATGGGTGTGTCGCAGCCAAATGCAATGACTTGTCATTCATTATTATAGAAAACCACTTTTTTTTATAGAAAAAGAGACACTTCTTCGGATTTGTCTCTTTTTTGTTTTTGAGCATCTTTATGTCATTTCGACTAAGAAGAAATCACACGCGAAACTCGCCAAAGATTGACAATTCTTTTTGCGGAATTTTTAGTTTGATTTCTCCTTCGTCGAAATGACAAAATTGCGCGTAATTCTATCGCAAAATATTACATTATAAAATAATGATACGTCCATTCGACGCCATAAATTATAAGTCCTATTAAACCGCCAACCAAAGTTCCGTTAATTCTGATGTATTGAAGATCTTTTCCAATTTCTAATTCTAATTTTTCAGAAACCTCTTTTCCGTCCCAGCTTTTTACCGTTGAAGAAATTAAATCACCTATTACCTTTTTATTATTCAAAAGCACTGATAATAAATCATTTTTGATGAAATTATTGATTTTGTCGATCATGACAGGATCTTCTTTCAATCCATTTCCGAAAACCTGAATCAAATTGGCAATATTATTTTTAATAGCAGATGCATCGCCTTTCTCTAAGTCTGTTGTTATAGAAAGTTTTATTTCATCCCATATTCCGTTAATATAATCCTGAACTTCTTTTTTACCGGCAAAACCAAGAATCATATTGTTGATTTTAATTCTCATTTCTTCCGAGTTTCTTACTTTGTCCAGAAAGTCATGCACATATTCATCAATTTTAATTCTAATTTCACTTTCAGGCTTTTTGGCTTCATCCAGAAACTCCTGCAGTCCATTAAAAATTCCTTCTGAAATGCTTTTATCCGCCAGGCCAAAACTCAAAAAAGGTGTCGATGCTTTTACTTTTTTACGAATCAGATCTTTATTATTGCCCAATTCAGAACTTATTACTTCAAGAACATTCGTCAGCAATTGATCTTTTACGTTTCCCTTATGCAAAGGTTCTAGTGCCAATGCGATCCAGTCCCCAAAATTTATTGCTTCTAATTTTGTCGCAATTTTAACTTGAATAAAGCGCTTAATATCTTCATCTTTTATTGTTTTTAGAATTCCAGGAATTATATTTAGCGCAATTGCACTGGAAATGTTATTGGCATTTTCAGGCTGAGATAACCAATCTGAGGCTTTTGTAGCAAAATTAAATTCGTCCAGCTTAATTTCAAGTTTTTCCCTATTCAGAAATTCTTCTGAAACAAAACTTCCGAGGTTTTCACCAATCTCATTTTTTTTGGTCGGAATAATCGCTGTATGCCAGATCGGAATTCCCAGCGGATGCCTAAACAAAGCAACAACGGCAAACCAATCTGCAATACCCCCCACCATTGCCGCTTCACTAAAAGCCTGCAGCATTGGAATTTTAAAGTAAATAGCAATTATAAAGAGAAGTACTGCAAAGCCTAAAAGTGCCAAAGCATTACTTTTCATTTTATTTAAAGCTTTCTTTTTAGATATATTTTCCTGATCTATAGACGTTTCCATAATTTAATTAATTTTAACCATTACCAATTTACGTTTTTTCCGTCAAATATTTAAGAAAAGCCGGCTGTTATTCGTTGTGATGATGCTGCAAATTACCTGATTCGACACCAATTATAGTAGAATATAGATTTGACAAATAGTAGAGATTACAGTTGAAGTGGTTCCATTTTAATGAAAATTCGTGAATTCGAGGCGAAAAAAATAGACAAAAAATAATATTAAAATCGTACTTTTGCCAACTGAAAATCCGAAATTATGATTATCCCAAAAAATAGAGAGGAAATCGAATTAATGCGCGAAAGTGCTTTGATCGTATCTAAAACATTAGGAATGATTGCTTCTGAAATTAAAGAAGGAGTTACTACATTATATCTTGACAAATTAGCTGAAGAATTTATCCGTGATCAAGGTGCTGTTCCGAGCTTTTTAGGGTTATATGACTTCCCGAACTCGCTTTGTATGAGTCCGAATGCTCAGGTTGTACACGGAATACCAAATAATACGCCTCTTAAAAGTGGTGATGTTATTTCGGTAGACTGCGGTGCATTCAAAAACGGATATCACGGTGATCATGCGTATAGTTTTGAAATTGGAGAAGTTGCGCCTGAAGTTAAAAAACTTTTGCAGGTAACTAAGGAATCTCTTTACGTAGGTATCAGAGAATTTAAAGCTGGAAATCGTGTTGAAGATGTTGGTAACGCAATTCAAAAATATACGGAATCTCACGGTTACGGAGTAGTTCGCGAATTGGTTGGCCACGGTTTAGGGCAAAAAATGCACGAAGATCCTGAAATGCCAAACTACGGAAAAAAAGGCCGAGGCAAACTTTTTGTTGAAGGAATGGTAGTTGCCATTGAACCAATGATTAACCTTGGAACAAAAAACATCAAACAATTAAAAGACGGCTGGACAATTCTTACTGCTGACGGAAAAGCAAGTGCACATTTTGAGCACGATGTAGCTTTAATTGACGGCAAACCAGAAATTTTATCGACTTTCTATTATATCTACAAAGCTTTAGGAATTGAAAGTACTGAAGAAGACGAATTTCGAAAAGTGCCGTTAATTTTGTAACTTATTCCGCGGAGATTCACAAAGATATACGCCAAGATTCACAAAAAATTTATTTGCCAGCTTTTAAATGTTCGAAGAAAACGACGAATCTCGTAATAGATTAGATGCAATTACCTATAAAATAATTGGTTTAGCAATTGAAGTTCACAAGCAGCTTGGTCCCGGTTTATTAGAATCTGCTTATCAGGAATGTTTGTATTATGAAATTGTAAATTCAGGTTTGAATGTTGAAAAACAAAAAGTGTTACCAATTGTTTATAAAGACATAAAACTCGATCATGGTTATCGTATTGATTTACTAATCGAGGATAGCATTGTTATTGAATTAAAAACTGTCGAAGCTTTTACAGATGTGCATTTTGCCCAGATATTGACCTATTTAAAACTTGGCAATTATCCTTTAGGATTACTTATTAATTTTGACTCAAAAATTTTAAAAAACAATATAAAAAGATTTATAAACACTTTGTGAAACTCCGTGTCTCCTCTGTGAAACTCTGTGAAACAACCCCAATGAAGAAACTATTTAAATTAGTACTTAATACAATACCACGCCCGCTATTAATTCGTTTGAGTTATGTGGCGCGTCCAATTTTAGCTTTGTCTTTAAGAGGCGACAAATTTACTGATCCTATAGATGGGAAAAGTTTTCGATCATTTTTACCTTACGGATACGGAAAGCAGCGCAATAATGTGCTTTCGCCAAGTACACTTTCGTTAGAACGACACCGTTTGCTTTGGCTGTATCTAAACGATCAGACTGATTTTTTTACAGCGCCTAAAAAAGTATTGCATTTTGCTCCGGAACAAGCTTTTTATAAACTTTTCCGCAAACAGAAAAACCTGGATTACACGACAACCGATTTGTTTTCGCCTTTGGCAGATGTAAAAGCAGATATTTGCAATTTACCTTTTAAAGACAACGAATACGATGTGATTTTATGCAATCACGTTTTAGAGCATATTCCGGATGACACAAAAGCGATGCAGGAATTATTTCGCGTTTTAAAGCCAGGCGGAATGGCCGTTTTACAAATTCCACAGGATTTATCTCGTGAAGTTACATTTGCTGATGACACAATAACAGACCAAAAAGAACGCGCTAAAATATTCGGACAATACGATCACGTACGTATTTATGGCCGTGATTATTTTGATAAACTAAGAAGCATTGGGTTTATTGTAATCGAAGAAGATTACACCAATAAAATGACACCAGAAATGGTTGAAAAATATTGCCTGGCAAAAGGAGAAATCATACCTCTTTGTTTCAAACCCGAAATTCAAAATTAGATTCATCTAATTGATATAAGATCATTTAAAAAGTTTTCAAAATAGCAATAATTTGAAAACTTTTTAAGTTTTTACCCTTTTCCTAATTAATACAAATAACCCACATCTTGGTACCTTCCCAATCTTTTCAGTTTTGTTTTGACATTTGTCTTGAAAAAAATCTGAATACTTATATTCCAACCGCTTACATTGTTGAGAACGCTGACGAAATCAAATATTTAAACAAAAAAGCAACGCCTGATATTTTAGAGAGTTTTGGAATTGTCCTTGAAAATTTAGATTCGAATACCAAAAAGATGCTGACCATTTGCGAATCTTTAAAGTCTGATTTTATCTTCAAAAAGTTCAGTGCCAAAATCAAATCAGCAAAAACAATTGCTGACCTGCAAAAGGATTCCAAAATTGATTTTGCCATTCGCCAGCACTTAAAATTAAATTTAAGTACTTTTTATACTTTAATCGTTCAGGAGCAATTTCCGTTGTCGCTTAATATGAGTGCAGAAAAAGATTTTTTTCGTTCGAGAGTTGATATTGCTCCGCTTCATTTTGAACCTCAGATTCAATTTGACAAACATTCAGACGGAATTACCTACACTTTATCTTTAAAAGAAAACAAAACTTCGTTTTTACCAATGGATAAAACCGTTGAGATTCTTTTAGATGAGCCGGGCTGGTTGATAATCGATAAAAAAATAGGGCAATTAAAAGACCTTAATGCTAAAAAACTACTGCCTTTTTTAAAGAAAAAATCCATCGAAATACCGTCAAAATTAGTTGATAATTATTTTAAAAATTTCATTCCGGAAATAGCCAAAAAAATCGATATTCAGGCCACTGGTTTTGAAATTGAGCATCGTAATAAAATTGTTTCCAGCACAATTCAGCCTGTTTATGATTTCTTTAAAAACTGCTATTACCTTAATGTTTATTTTGATTATAATGGTTATTTATTTGATGCCAGTAAAACAAAAAAAACACATTCATTTGTTGATTTTAGCTTTATAAATGCACCTAAAATAATTCAGTTTAAAAGAAGCCCCGATGAAGTTTTACATACAGGCAAATTACTTGAAATTGGTTTGATAAAAATCAAAAATGACTTATTTGATTTTAATGCTGATGCCGAAAATCAAGACCCTTATCTCAATATTCAATTCCTGATAGATCATAAGAAAGAATTGGAAAGCTTGGGATTTACAATTCAAAACCTGAAGCTGGAAAGCAAAGAAATTGTTACCGAAAATCATACTATTACAGCTTCAAAACAAGAAACAAAAGAAGACTGGTTTGACATCAGAATAGTTATTACGATTGGAAGTTTTACAATCAATTTCAGCGAAATTATTCCCAACATAAAAAGTAAGGAAAGACTCTTTTTACTGCCTGACGGAAACTATTTTTTGATTCCTTTAGAATGGATGAGCAAATACAGTTCGCTGGCCAAATTGGCCCATACAGAAAATGGTGATTTGCACTTACGCAAAAGTAATTTTACTGCTCTAGACGCGATTCCGGAAATCAAGAACGATGTAATTCAAAAAGCTGAATACATAGCTTCTGATTTGCTAAAAGCAACTTTAAGGCCGTATCAGGCTGATGGTGTAAAATGGCTTTTGGGTCATTTTAATTCAAATTTGGGCGCTTGTCTGGCCGATGACATGGGACTCGGGAAGACTTTACAAACCTTGGCTGTTTTGGTTGCGGTACAGGAACAGCTGGAATTTACCACTAAAACCACAAATTTTGATTTGTTTCAAAATGAAACTACAATAGAAAGAGAACCTTTAAAAACGCTGATTGTGCTGCCTTCTTCACTTGTTTTTAACTGGTACAACGAAGCTTCAAAATTTACACCGCATTTTTCGAAAATGCAATATGTCGGCAATGACAGGAAATTATTGGCAGATCGATTAGCATCAACCGATTTAATTTTTACCAGCTACAGTATTGTTCATCGTGATATTTCAATTTTAGAAAAATACAATTTCCGCTATTTAATTTTAGACGAAAGTCAATACATTAAAAATAAAGATTCTAAGATTTTTAAAGCGATTAATAAAATAAACACTTCTCACAAAATAGCGTTGAGCGGCACGCCAATCGAAAATTCGCTGGACGATTTATGGTCACAGATGCAGTTTATAAACCCTGATATTTTGGGCAGTTATGCCTTTTTTGCAGAAAATTTTAAAATTCCGATTGAGAAAAAACAGGACGAACACAGTTTATCTGAATTAAAAAATCTTATTCAGCCTTATATTTTAAGGAGGACAAAAGAACAGGTTTTGAAGGATTTGCCAGAACTTACAGAACAGATTTATTATTGCGATATGGATCCTGAACAGGAGAAATTATACGAAAAAGAAAAATCTAAAGCCCGCAATTTTTTACTAAAAACAGATGGATCCAGTCCTGACAAGATCAGCATTATCAATACGCTGATGAAGTTAAGACAGTTGAGCAACCATCCGAAAATGATAGATCAGGAATTAGAAATTGATTCTGGAAAATATATTGCCGTTACGCATTATCTTGAAAATTTAGTAAAGGCAAAACAAAAAGTGATCATTTTTAGTTCATTTGTCACCAATTTGAGTTTTTACACTGCCTGGTGCAAAGAAAACAAAATAGAATATTGCGAAATTACAGGTGACACTCCATCCAGGAAAAGAGAACAGCAGGTAAATTTGTTTCAGAAAAAAGAAAATCCACTGTTGTTTTTTATTTCGCTTAAAGCGGGCGGTGTTGGATTAAATATCACCAAAGCTTCTTATGTTTTGTTTCTAGATCCTTGGTGGAATCCTTTTGCAGAAAAACAAGGAGTTGGAAGAGCACACCGAATTGGACAATTGAATAAAGTAAATGTTGTCCGGTTTATTTCGAAAAATACGGTAGAAGAAAAAATCATTAAACTGCAGGAAAATAAAAAGCTGTTGTCTGATTCACTTTTAGAAGAAAGTTATATTAATGATGAAATTTCAGTTAATTTAGAATACATTTTGGGTTCTTACTAAATTGTTTTCTATCCTAATAAAATGTCCTATTTTTCGTTGTATAAATTATTATATTTACAATCTTACAATGTATTGACATGTCAAAATTTTTGCTTCAGAGCTTTTTATTGATTTTCATTTTTACTTCGGCGAAAGCCCAGGAAGTACAAACTGAAATAGTTCCTCCTTACAATATAAAAACAGTTTCATTTGTTCAAAGCGGCAATAATGTTGTTCCTATATTTGAATTAGGATCTTCATTTGAGTTTCAGTTTGATGATTTATTTGGCAATGAAGCCAATTATTATTTTGAAGTAACACACTGTGATTACAACTGGAAACCAACTGATATTCCGAAAACAGATTATATTCACGGATTCGATAATCAGAGAATTACAGATTATTCAAATTCTTTCAATACGCTTCAGGTGTATTCACATTATCGTCTTGCTTTCCCAAATCAGTTTACGACACAATTACGAATTTCCGGTAATTATATGCTTAAAATTTTAAATGAAGACCGGGAAGTAGTTTTCTCGAGAAAATTTATTTTATACGAAAACCATTCTACTGTAGCAGCACAAGTGAAACGAAGCAGAAATCTCAGCAATATTGATTATAAACAAAATCTTGAGTTTACCATAGTTTCTAATGATATTGTTTTTCAGACACCCATTCAAAACGTAAAAGTGCTGCTCTTGCAAAATGGTGACTTAAATACAGGAATTAAAAATGTTCCTCCTCAATATACCATCGGAAATCAGCTGGTTTATAAATATGACAAGGAAACCCAATTTTGGGGCGGCAATGAATTTTTATATTTTGAGAACAAAGACATCCGCGCAGCAAGCAATAACGTGGGAAGAGTGGGTTCTAATAATGACATTTATAACTCTTATTTATATACCAATCAGGCAAGAGGCAATCAGATTTACAGTAATTACCAGGATGTAAACGGAAATTTTGTCGTTAAAAATATAAACGCTGCCAATAACGATATTGAGGCAGATTATGCGTGGGTATATTTCACGCTTTCGGCACCGGCCTTTCGATCAAACAAGGATATTTACGTGACCGGAATGTTTAATAATTACAGTATATCGCCGGAATACAAAATGGATTATAATACAGATAAAGCCGTTTATGAAAAGGCGATTATGATTAAGCAGGGTTTTACTAATTTTGAGTATACGATTGCAGATAAAAAAGGCATTGTTGATTATGAAAATGCCATTGATGGGAATTTTTATCAAACTGAAAATGAATATACACTGCTGGTTTATTATAAAGAAAGTACAGATCGTTACCAAAGAGTAATAGGAAAAGGAAATGCGAACTCAATAAACATAGTCAATTAAAACATTGTTAAGGTTTTAATTCGAATCATTTTTTTTTGTAGATTTGCTGCTATAACACACACATATATACTACTTTAGTATGGTTTCTCAGATTACAAGAGGCATAAAAATATCAGTTTTGACTAGTTTTGAAGGTACCTACTTCAAGAACTACAAGATTCATTTTGCCTTTAGTTATGTAGTTACAATTGAGAATCATAGCAAAGATTCTGTGCAGTTAACTTCTCGTCACTGGGAGATTTTCGACTCTTTAAACGATATTGAAGTCGTGGACGGCGAAGGTGTTATCGGGAAAAAACCTGTTTTAAAACCTGGAGAAAATCACACGTATAGTTCAGGTTGTTTATTATCCTCTCCGTATGGAGCAATGAAGGGTCATTTTAATATGATCAATTTTACTACTACAAAAATATTCAAAGTAATTGTTCCTACTTTTAGAATGTGTGCTCCTTTTGCCTTAAACTAAAATACTAGTTTTACAGCAGATACTTTTTATCGTTATCTTAATCATAAAATTGTCAAATTATTAATTTATCCTTTGTACTTTTGTGCAGCGTTAGATTATTCGTAACAAATCAAATCATCTAGCCCTTAAATTGTCTAATTATCTAATTTTAAATAAAATGCTAAAAGGATTCTTTCATGTACCAAAAGCGGTAAACGAGCCTGTTAAAGGTTACGCACCTAATTCACCAGAAAAAGCAGCGGTTCAAGCGGCATATGCTTCAATGTGGAACTCTAAAATTGATGTTCCTTTGTACATTGGAAGTGAAGAAATCAAAACTGGAAACACAAAAACTATTACAGCGCCGCACGATCACAAACATATCGTTGGAACGTATCATTTAGCTGAAAAACAACATATCGAAAAAGCTATTGCAAATGCGCTTGACTCGAGAAAAGCATGGGCAAATATGGCATGGGAACAACGTGCTGCTATTTTCTTAAAAGCTGCTGAATTAATTGCCGGTCCTTATAGAGCCCGTATTAATGCTGCAACTATGATTGGCCAGTCTAAAAATATTCATCAGGCTGAGATTGATGCTTCTTGTGAATTGATCGACTTTTTACGTTACAACGTAGAATTTATGACTCAAATTTACGGAGATCAGCCGAAATCAGATTCTACAACATGGAATCGTTTAGAATACAGACCTCTGGAAGGTTTTGTTTACGCAATTACTCCTTTCAACTTTACGGCGATTGCTGCCAATCTTCCTGCAAGTGCTGCCATGATGGGGAACGTTGTGGTTTGGAAACCAAGTGACAGTCAAGTATTTTCTGCAAAAATTATTATTGAGGTTTTCAAAGAAGCTGGAGTTCCGGACGGCGTTATCAACGTTGTTTTTGGAGATGCGTTAATGATTACGGATACTGTTTTGGCAAGCCGTGATTTCGCCGGAGTTCACTTTACAGGATCGACTCACGTATTTAAAGATATCTGGGCTAAAATTGGCGCAAACATTCACCACTATAAAACATATCCAAGAATCGTTGGAGAAACTGGAGGTAAAGATTTTATCATTGCACACCCAAGTGCCAACGTAAAACAAGTTACTACTGGAATTACTCGCGGTGCATTTGAATTTCAAGGACAAAAATGTTCGGCAGCTTCAAGAGCTTATATTCCACAAAGTTTGTGGCCAGCTGTAAAAGAGCAGTTGACTGCTGATGTAAAATCGATGAAAATGGGTTCTCCGGAAGATTTTGGAAACTTTATTACAGCCGTTATTCACGAAGGATCTTTTGACAAACTGGCTGGTTTTATTGATCAGGCTAAAAAAGATGCAGATGCTGAAATTATCATCGGTGGAAACTACGATAAATCGGTTGGATATTTTATTGAGCCAACGGTTATTGTAACCACAAATCCAAAATACACTACAATGGAAACCGAATTATTCGGACCTGTGATCACTATATATGTATATGAAGATGCAAAATGGGAAGAGACTTTAGAATTAGTTGATACTACTTCTGAATATGCTTTGACTGGAGCTGTATTTAGCCAGGATCGTTATGCAATTGAAGTTGCAACTACGAAATTGCAAAATGCTGCTGGTAACTTCTACATTAATGACAAACCAACAGGAGCAGTTGTAGGAATGCAGCCTTTTGGAGGTGCAAGAGCTTCAGGAACTAATGATAAAGCAGGTTCTGCATTAAATTTATTACGTTGGGCTTCACCAAGAACAATTAAAGAAACATTTGTAACTCCAGAAGATTACAGATATCCATTTTTAGGATAATAGTTTCAGAATAAAGCTCTTACAAAGAGTTTCAATTAAAACTTAAAACCCCACAATATCATTCTTGTTATTGTGGGGTTTGCTTTTTTGTAATACTTTTCCTATTATATTGATTTTCAATAAGATAGGCTGTCTAAAAATCTTATTCTATTAGATTAAAAACGTATCCTGCCATCCTAAAAACAACACTCTCAATATATTTGTCTCAATAATATTACCAAAAATTAAGATTACAAAATAAAGAGAGACTTATGAGAAATTTAAACAATGTGCCAAAAATAATTTTAAAATCTAAATGTGTTGGCCATCCCATTGATTTTAAATGGAACAATAAAAAAATGGAGCGATTTTTAGATCCGTTTGAAGGAACAGAAGAACTCGAAAATGTTCTTGCACATATCAGTCATAAGGCATCAATGGGACTAACAGCGGCTTTACTAGAATGGGTATCGTGGCGTTTTACGGGATATACAAGCTCTGCAAATGATATTCAAAAACGTATAGAAGCGCTTTGGTGTTCTATTAACGACATGAATGCTACCAAACCTTTGTTATTTGATGCTGAACTCGATATATCAGATGCAGGTTCAGTAAACGGTCCGCTATGGGTGGCACTGATGAATGTCAGAATGATTGATGTCAGATATAGAAAAGGATCTTATTTTTTACAAAGTGAAATCGTCGGATTAGTATTGCTTGTTCGTCACATTACACCAAAGAAAAGGTTTTTTGACAAATGGTTTAATGAAACTTTAGCAGCGTTAACAATTTCATTTCAATGTCCGTACCTTTATAAAGATGTTGATCAGAGTGATGAAGACATTTATGATTCCTCTAATGAGCCAATAATTTCAAGAGAATTTTTCTTTAACCCTAAGTTCGAATACACCCCAGAAACAACGCAGCAATCGCTTAATGAGTTGATTGGTAATTTAGATCAAAAAGCCAATCCTTTCATATGCTTACCAAGAAAAGCTTCTTAGGCAGCAAAATATAAATTAAAAATACCCCGGAAGAAATTGATTCTTATAGGGTATTTTTTTTTAAACAGTAAATTTTAGAGGCAGGTGCACTACTTTTTTGGTTTCAAAAAATTCGTCTTCAAAAATAGCAGACAAGTCATATAAGGATGCTTTCGGAAAATCTTTCAACTCTTCTGTTAAGTCACCACCTTTTAAGTATAGAATTCCATTTTTTAAAGTATGCTTACTTTGTTTTTTGATTTTATTCTTAATCCAGGAAACAAAATCCGGCATATTGGTCACGGCACGACTAACGATAAAATCGAAATCGCCCTTTACCAATTCAGCACGCAATTGTTGTGCTTTTACGTTCTTTAATTCTAGGGCATCAACAACACCCTGAACTACTTTTATTTTTTTTGCAATAACATCAATTAAATAAAACCGTGTTTCAGGAAAAAGAATGGCCAGAGGAATCCCTGGAAATCCACCGCCGGTTCCAACATCTAAAACAGTTGCACCTGGCTCAAATTTCATGATTTTAGCAATTCCAAGAGAATGCAAAACGTGTTTTGTATATAAGGCATCAATGTCTTTTCTTGAAATAACATTGATTTTTTCATTCCAATCGTGGTATAAAAAGTCTAATTTTTGAAATTGTTCGATTTGAATATCAGTCAAATCAGGAAAATATTTCAATATCTCATCCATTGTAGTAAATTTTTAACAAAAGTACTACTTTACAGTTGAAATATTTAACTCAATTTTGCAAATTGAAAATTTATAATAATTACCTTTGAAAACTATTTAAATTAATTATGAATAACACTGCACCTACTTTTGCAAGGCAAGACAATCTGAAGTTTTTTAGAACGCTTAACTCTCGGGTAAACAATTACTTCAAAGAGAATAATATTCAGAAAACCGGAAACTGGAAATTACATTTAAAAGCCGTTATTCTATTCGCTGTCTTTTTGACACCGTATTTTTTAATCTTGACGCTTAACATGCCGTTTTGGGTGATGATGCTTTTATCAATCGTTATCGGAATTGGTATGGCCGGAATTGGCATGAATGTGATGCACGACGGAAATCACGGTTCATATTCTAATAAAACCTGGATTAATAAATTCATGGGGGGAACCATTTATGTTCTGGCTGGTAATGTTTACAACTGGCAGGTACAGCATAATGTTTTACACCATACCTATACAAATATACCCGGACATGATGAAGATCTGGATGCCGGAAGAATTATCCGTTTTACAAAAGATGCAAAATGGCATAGTTTTCACCGTTTTCAACATTATTACTCTGTTTTTCTTTACGGATTACTAACTTTCAATTGGGCGATTACAACCGATTTCAAACAAATGAGAAGTTACCTGAAAAGAAAATTATCTTATGGAGAACCAAAAAATCCAAAAATCCTTTGGACGACTTTAATCATCACCAAAGTTATTTATGTTTCAATTTGGATTGTTTTACCAATAGTAATAGGAATCACCTGGTGGAAAGTCCTGATTGGCTTCTTCATAATGCATTACACTGCCGGATTAATTTTGAGTATTGTATTTCAATTGGCACATGTTGTAGAAGAAACTACAAATCCTTCCCCTAATGAATTAGGCGAAATGGACAATACATGGGCAATTCACCAATTGTTTACAACAACCAATTTTGCACCTAAAAATGCAATCGTAAACTGGTATACCGGCGGATTAAACCACCAAATCGAACACCACATTTTTCCTAATATCAGTCACATTCATTATGGTAAAATTGCAAAAATTGTAAAAGAAACCGCAAGAGAATGCAATTTGCCTTATTACGAATACAAAACAATGTCAAGTGCAATTGTGGCGCACTTTAAACATTTACGTGACCTCGGAATGAAACCAGAACTAGCATAATCAAAATCTATTAATAATTAACCTTCCTTAATTGAAGCTGCAATTAGGGACATTCAAAATTTTTATAATGAATCATATTCTTTCAGACAGAATCAACAACTTAGCGACATCACAAACCTTGGCAATGGCTGCTTTAGCACGTGAATTAAAATCGCAGGGAAAAGACATTATCAGTTTAAGTTTAGGCGAGCCAGACTTTAATACACCAGATTTTATTAAAGAAGCTGTTAAAAAAGCAGTCGACGAAAATTATAGCACCTATTCTCCGGTAGAAGGTTATTTAGAACTGAGAGAAGCAATCAGCAGAAAATTTACAAGAGACAATGGTTTAGATTACAAGCCTTCTCAAATTGTAGTTTCTACTGGAGCAAAACAATCTTTATACAACATTGCACAAGTAATGTTAAACGATGGCGACGAGGTAATCTTGCCAGCACCTTACTGGGTTTCTTATTTCGAAATTGTAAAACTTTCAGGAGGAGTTCCTGTTGAAGTTCCGACGTCTGTAGAAACTGATTTTAAAATTACACCAGAACAATTAGAAGCTGCCATTACACCTAAAACAAAAATGATGTGGTTCAGCTCTCCTTGTAACCCATCTGGTTCTGTTTACAGCAGAGAAGAATTAACAGCACTTGCAAAAGTATTAGAAAAACACCCCAATATATATGTAGTGGCTGATGAGATTTATGAGCACATTAATTTCTCAGGAACTTTCTGCAGTATCGGTTCAATCCCGGGAATGCTTGAAAAAACAATCACGGTAAACGGAGTAGCAAAAGCTTTCGCCATGACAGGATACCGAATTGGTTATATTGGAGCACCGGAATTCATCGCAAAAGCGTGTACTAAAATTCAGGGACAAGTAACTTCAGGAGCAAATTCTGTAGCACAAAGAGCTACAATTACAGCTGTAGATGCTGACCCAAGTGTTTTAAACCACATGGTAAAAGCTTTCCATACGCGCAGAGATTTAGTAGTTGGATTATTAAAAGAAATTCCAGGAGTAAAAATAAACGTTCCGGAAGGAGCTTTTTACGTTTTTCCGGACGTTTCATCTTTCTTCGGAAAAACGTTAAGAGGAACAGCAATTAAAGATGCAAATGATGTTTCAATGTATCTTTTGGCCGAAGCAAATGTTGCAACAGTAACAGGAGATGCATTTGGAAATCCAAACTGTATTCGTTTCTCTTACGCAACAAGCGACGATATTTTAAAAGAAGCACTACGCAGAATCAAAGAAGCTTTGGCTGCATAACATTATAATAAGTTTATTAAAACAGCTTAGGGTTTAAAGTTTCATCACTTTATACTTTAAGCTGTTTTTTTTATTTTGCGTACGTCCCTCCAGATCGTCCCGAATCTTCGGGATCGCTCCAAGTCCTAGCACTTCCTTCCTTGCAAAAGAAAACTCCGTTAATCTTAGATCTGCATGAAACTTTTTTATCACTTTCAAAATTCCCATTCCACAATATTATAAAACACAATTATAATCCTGTAAAACGCAACTCCTTATTAGTTCCCATCTTTGTAAATATAAATTATTAAAAAAAATTATAGTTATGATACATACAGATGAAACCACAAAAGAAGCAGTTAGTACATTAGAAGGATTAATTGCGATTCTGGAAGACGGAAAACTAGGATACACCAATGCAGCAGAACATGTAAGCAGCCCGGCAATCAAAACTGATTTTTTAGAGTATGCCCGTGAACGTGCATTATTTATTGTAGAACTACAAGACGAAATCAACAGATTAGGAAAATCAACTGATACTTCAGGCGGAGGCCCGTTAGGAGCCCTACACAGAGCCTGGATCGATATTAAATCTTCTTTTACAAGCGGTGATACTGAAGCTATTATCAATGCCTGTATTACTGGAGAAGAAGCTGCTATTGAAAAATACAAAATGGCTTTAGAAAAAAATGAATTTGAGTCTAATCAAATTGCGATTGTTGCAAAACAATTAAACAGCATTCAAACAACTTTGACTGCAATCAAAGCGAAAAAATTGTCATAATCTTTGACACTGTTTTTTTGAGAACGAAAACTACCTGGTTTAATTATCAGGTAGTTTTTTGTTTTTTGGTAAAACCAAAAAAAATCTTACATTCGTCACAACCAATTTTGAAACCAAAAGTAACTTTTTATGTCATTAACTTTACGCAGTTTTTTTATTTCCATCGTTCTTTTATTTTCATTTCCACACCTGACACAAGCCCAGACAACAGGCAATTTTATTAAAGCTTCTATAGGTTACGGAGCCAGCAGTTCTTATTATATTGAAAATTATGGAAGCCAAGAGGAAGTAGATGTTATGGGCGGCGGACTTTATCTTCAAGCTGAATATATTAAAGGAATAAAATCATGGTTTAGTGTAAGACCGTATGCCGGTGCCATTTTTGAATCTGTTGAAAAAGATCAAGACATACAAAATCAACCTCAGTATAAAGTCACAACAAATGCCTTTTTAGTTGGAGCAAAAGTACGCTTGTGCGCACCAATTCCGTGGGTTGCCCCATTTATTGAAGGTGGTATTGGAACTTCGATAGGTAAATTCGAAACGTTTACACCAAACGTTAATTTTAATAAAAGGACCGTCTTAATGCATATTCCTTTTAGTCTTGGATTAGCGGTCGGCAGAAAAAACAGTCTGGAAATTGGCATTTCTGGTTACTTTCATCCAGCTGCAAAACAGTCAACGGCAATATTTGCTGTTGGGTATACTTTTCCGATAAATTAAAATGCATCGGAAATAATATAAAACCTGAAGAGATGAGTGAAGAAATAAATTCGAGAGCAATTTTAAAATTAGCATTTCCCTTAACAATCATCATATTCATACTTTTTACAAAATGGTGGATTGCAGATGTTGTCGATGGATCTGATGGGGTTATGTATGGATTTCCTTTAATTTATAAATCTCCTGCATTTTACACTTCGATGGCTGAACAATATTTTATAATGGAATTCTTAATCGATTTTATCTTTTATTTTATTACTGTATTTGCTGTTTTATCTTTGACAAACAAATTCATAGCGAAAATAAAATTAAAGCGAAAACTACTGATCATCATTTACGCAGTCGCAGGAATAATATTTGGTATTGAAGCTTTGATGGCAACCGTTTTTGAAACTAGTTTTTTAATCAAACGAGATTTCGATATCGTAATAAAACAAACCGGAGTTAAATTTTACTTCTCTAATAAAGACCGGGAGGAATTTAATAAACTTCACCAATAAACAGAATCTCTAATCATCGTCATTCCATTTTAAGTTAACTATTTCAAAAAAAGTCACCTCAGTATTAGCAAACTCGAATTATTTATAAGAACTTTGCAAACTTTTTCCGTGAATACCACAGAAGGTTAAAGTCTTAAAAATGAAGAAGAAAATTGAAATATTAGCTCCTGCTAAAGATTTAATTGGAGGAATGGCCGCCATCAACAGTGGCGCTGATGCAGTTTATATTGGTGCGCCACAATTTGGTGCACGTTCTAATGCCAACAATTCTATCGAAGATGTTGCCGCTTTGGTACAATATGCGCATTTATTTAATGCTCAGGTTTTTGTTGTTATGAATACCATTTTGTACGATAACGAACTTGAAACGTGCCGCTCAATGATTTGGGAATTATACGAAATTGGTGTCGATGCTTTGATTATTCAGGATATGGCCATTATGGAAATGGACTTGCCTCCTATCGTACTTCACGCCAGCACACAGGCCAATAATCGTGACGCAGATAAAATTAAATTTCTAAAAGATGCCGGAATCAAACGTGTGGTTTTAGCCCGCGAATTGAATTTACATCAAATTAAAACAATATACGACGAGGCAGATGTAGAATTAGAATTTTTCGTAACCGGAGCTTTATGCGTATCCTTCAGTGGTAACTGTTATATGAGTGTGGCCAACGGAGAACGCAGCGCCAATCGCGGTTCTTGCGCTCAAAACTGTCGCTTACCGTATAACTTAATAGACGGAAACGGAGACACCTTAATCAAAAACAGTCACTTACTTTCCATAAAAGATTTAGATATCTCAGATCAAATCCCGAATTTAATAGAAGCCGGAATTGTTTCTTTTAAAATTGAAGGTCGGTTAAAAGATGTTGTTTACGTTAAAAATAATGTATCCTTTTTACGTCAAAAACTGGACAGCTTTTTAGAAGGCGCAGGAAGCGATAAATATACCAAAGCTTCATCTGGAACTTGTACCTATACTTTTGATTCTTCTTTAAACAGAACTTTCAACCGCGGTTATACTGATTATTTTGTAAACGATAGAAATCACAGTATTGGTTCCTGGGAAAGTCCAAAATCAAAAGGGCAATATATTGGTAAACTTATTAGAACGGTTGGAAACGCTTACGAAATCGAAAACGGCGAATTACTAAACAACGGTGACGGACTTTGCTTCATCAATGAAAATAACGAAGCTGACGGAATCTACGTAAACAAAGCTGAAAACGGTAAAATTTACCCGAACGTTCTGAAAGAAGTAAAAGACGGAACTTTCATTTACAGAAATAACGATGCCGCTTTTATCAAAATTGTCGAAAGAGAAGACAGTGCTGTTCGTAAACTAAGCACCACTTTATTACTTACAGAAACAGAGACTGGTTTCGAGTTAATCGCAACCGATGAAGACGGAAATGTAAGCATCGTAAATTTAGAACACGCAAAAGAGCAGACAAAAACTGGCGAATCAATCGAGGAAAATATCAAAACACAATTGGCAAAAACTGGTTTTACACCTTATACTGCCGATGAAATTAGTATTATGTTTTCTCAAAACTGGTTCCTTCCTATTTCAAAAATCAACGAAATGCGAAGAACAGTTTACGATCAGTTGACCGAAATTCGTTTGAAAAACTACAAACGCGAAGAACACCAAATCGTAAAAACGTCACATCCGTATCCTGAAACGAAACTTGATTTCATGTACAACGTTTCAAACAAAACGGCTCGTAAATTCTACGAACGTCACGGCGTTACCGAAATCGAAAAAGCATTTGAATTGCAATGGGATCCAGGAAAATCTCGTGTAATGACAACTAAATATTGCATCAAATACGAATTAAAAAAATGTCCAATACACCAAAAAGACATAATGGGTGTTAAAGTAAAAGAACCATTGGTTTTAAAACAAGGCGAGCTTGAATACAAACTAAAATTCAACTGCAAACCTTGTGAAATGGAAATTTGGGAAAAAGATGCCGAATTCGAAATTGAAGAAGATCATTTTCATTAACATACAAAACCGATACCTTTAAAAGAAGTATCGGTTTTTTTATTTGGGCGTGTCCCTCTGGGCCGGGCTATCCGTTTCAAGTCCTCGCACTTCCTTCGTCAGGCTGTGGGCTTTCCTCTTCTATCCCTCACGCAAACGGTTTTAGAAGAACTTTTAAGTTTATAATTCCCGTTTATTTTGCATAATCTTGTCATTTCGACGAAGGAGAAATCGCACGCGGGATTCCGCAAAGTAAAGCGCCAATCTTTGTCTAGCTTCTAGTGTGATTTCTCGTTCCTCGAAATGACAAACTATATGGTTACTGTTTCTAAAAAAATCAAATTAAAATCTGCACGATCTCCAAAATCTGCGTGAAACCTTTGCGAACCTTATTTTAACTTAAAAAAAACTTTGCGGTCTTCGCTTAAATCTTTGTGATCTTTGCGGTAAAATATAGATTGTGTAGACGTACTGCTGTGCGCCTCTACGATAATACATGTAAATAGAACTTTGCGGTTAAAAACATTTTTACCTACTTTTACTACTCCATTATCTACAACACTCCAAAATGAAAATACTACTCCTGGGTTCAGGCGAATTAGGCAAAGAATTTGTCATTGCCGCACAACGAATCGGACAAACCATAATTGCTGTTGACAGTTACGAAAACGCTCCGGCTATGCAAGTTGCTCACGGATTTGAAGTCATCAATATGCTCGACGGCGAAGCGCTGGACCGAATTGTAGCCAAACACCAACCAGATTTTATAGTTCCCGAAATAGAAGCCATTCGCACCGAACGTTTTTACGATTACGAAAAACAAGGAATTACCGTTGTTCCTTCTGCGAAAGCGGCCAACTTTACCATGAACCGTAAAGCCATTCGTGATTTGGCTGCAAAAGAATTAGGATTAAAAACAGCCAAATATCAATACGCAACTTCGGCAGCCGAATTACAAAAAGCCGTGCAGGAAGTTGGAATTCCGTGTGTGGTTAAACCTTTAATGTCTTCATCCGGAAAAGGACAATCGACGATAAAAACAGAAAGTGACATCGAAAAAGCATGGCAATACGCCGTTGCAGGTTCTCGTGGCGATGTTATCGAAGTAATTGTAGAAGCTTTTGTCGATTTTAATTCGGAAATAACACTTTTAACAATAACGCAGAATAATAATCCAACCTTATTTTGTGCTCCAATTGGGCACCGACAAGAACGAGGCGATTATCAGGAAAGCTGGCAGCCGGCTTTAGTTTCAGAAAAAGACTTATATGAAGCGCAGGATATGGCAGAAAAAATTACGGAAGCGCTTGGTGGTGCAGGACTTTTTGGCGTTGAATTTTTCTTAACCAACGAAGGCGTTTATTTCTCTGAACTTTCTCCGCGTCCGCACGATACCGGAATGGTAACCTTGGCCGGAACTCAGAATTTTAATGAATTCGAATTGCATTTACGTGCAATTTTAAGTCTTCCAATTTTTGAAATTACTTTAGAAAAAGCCGGAGCAAGTGCCGTAATTTTAGCTTCTGAAGATGGTGCAAACCCAACTTTTACCGGAATAGAAAAAGTAGCAGCATTGCCAAAAACTGATTTCAGGATTTTTGGGAAACCAACTTCAAGACCGTATCGCCGTATGGGTGTTGTTTTAACGAACGATTCATTAATAACTCCAATCGAAAAAGTAACCGAACGCGCCAAAGAAACGGCGAAATTAATAACTGTAAATTCTTAAAAATGAAAAAACTTATATTCGTGCTTTTCCTGTTTATTGGAATTGCTGCACAAGCGCAGGATAAAAAGAAATTTGATAAACCAACCATTGTTGAAGCTTCTTGCGGAGAATGTCAATTTGGAATGAAAGGCAAAAGTTGTGATCTCGCTGTTCGCATAGACGGAAAAAGCTATTTTGTTGACGGAACAACCATTCACGATCACGGAGATGCTCACTCAGATAAAGGTTTTTGCAATGCCATCAGAAAAGCTTCTGTTACTGGAGAAATTGTAAACAATAGATTTAAAGCAACTTCATTCACTTTAATAGAAGATAAAAAATAATGGCATTAATTCTTGAAAACATTGCCAAACATGTTTCTTTGACACCAGAGGAGCAGTCGCTTTTTTTATCTAAACTAGAAACGAATACGTACAAATCTAAAACAATTTTGCTGAACGCGGGCGAAGTATGCAGACACTCCTACTTTGTAAATTCGGGAATTTTAAGAAGTTTTAATATCAATGATAATATTGTTGAACATGTTTTATCATTTGCCTGTGAAGGCTGGTGGATGAGCGATATGTACAGCTTTTTTTCGCAAAAACCGGGACAGCTGTTTATTGAAGTTCTGGAAGAAGCCGAAGTTGTTTCTTTATCCAAAGAAAATCAGGAGCAATTGTATTTGGAAATTCCAAAACTGGAACGTTTTTTTAGAATTCTAATAGAGAATTCATTAGTTGCCAATCAACAAAGATTAATGGATAATTTAAGCTTACCTGCTGAAGAACGTTTTGAAAAGTTTACTACCAAATACGGATCTTTGGTTTATAAAGTTCCCCAAAAGCAAATTGCTTCGTTCATTGGCGTAACACCTGAATTTTTCAGCAAAATGAAAGCTCGACTTTTGAAGAAATAAGTTTTTTAGCCACCGATTGCACAGATTATAGTGATTAAAAAAAGTTGCTACGAATTACACAAATTTCCACGAATTTTATTTCAATTTTAAATCAATTTTTAAATCAATTTTTAAATCAATTTAATTAGTGAAAATTTGTGTAATTCGTGGCGAAAGGAAATCTTTTTAATCTGTGAAATCTGTGGCAAAAAAAGCCAGTTAATTAACTGGCCTTTGAATTAAAATTGCTCAACCTCAGTAGAATGTTTCATCGCTGTTATGGTTGATTTTCCAATCATTACGGTGTTTTGAACCGCGTCAAAATAAGAAGTTCCCACAAAAGCCTGGTGTTTTACCGCTCTGAACCCGTTTTTCTGCAGAGCAAATTCACGCTCCTGCAATTCAGAATAGCCCGCCATGCCGCGTTCTTTATACGCTTTAGACAATTCGAACATACTGGTATTCAAAGCATGGAATCCCGCCAAAGTAATGAATTGGAATTTATATCCCATTGCAGCCAAATCTTCTCTAAACGTTTCCATTTCGGCAACCGTTAATTTAGCAGCCCAATTAAAAGATGGTGAACAATTATAGGCCAGCATTTTATCCGGGAATTCTTTTTTCATAGCTGTTGCAAACTTTTTAGCATAAACTAAATCAGGATTGCTGGTTTCCATCCAAATTAAATCGGCGTATGGAGCGTAGCTTAAGCCTCTTGCAATTCCCTGCTCAATTCCGTTATTTACGTAGAAAAAACCTTCTGCCGTTTTTTCGCCTGTTAAAAATTTCCTGTCTCTCGGGTCAGCATCGCTCGTTAATAAATTCGCTGCATCGGCATCAGTTCTGGCAACGATTAAAGTAGAAACGCCCATAACATCCGCAGCCAGACGCGCTGCAATCAGTTTATTGATTGCTTCCTGAGTTGGCACCAAAACTTTCCCGCCCAAGTGTCCGCACTTTTTAGCAGAACTTAACTGATCTTCAAAATGAACTCCAGAGGCACCGGCTTCAATCATCGATTTCATTAATTCGAAAGCATTTAAGTTTCCGCCAAAACCTGCTTCGGCATCAGCCACAATCGGAACTAAATAATCTTTTTTATCTTCAGTATTATTAACCGTCTGAATCTGATCGGCACGCAATAAAGCGTTATTGATCTTTTTTACTACCATTGGCACACTATTTACCGGATAAAGTGATTGGTCGGGATACATTTCTCCCGCCAAATTTGCATCTGCGGCAACCTGCCAGCCACTCAAATAAATCGCTTCTAAACCCGCATCGACTTCCTGAATCGCCTGATTTCCTGTCAATGCGCCCAACCCGGCAACATAATCCTGACTTTTTAACTTTCTCCATAATTTTTGCGCTCCCATTTTGGCAATAGAATGCTCAATTTGATACGAACCCTGAAGCGTCACTACTTCACTCGCAGTGTAAGGACGCTCAACACCTTTCCATCTCGGGTTCGTGATCCAATCGTTAATCAATTCCTGAATTCTGTCTTCTGTTGTTTTCATAAATAGTTTAGTTAAAGTGGTTAGTAAAGCATTTCATTCAATTAAAATTTTTAATTCATAGGTATTTATAACACGGAATCGTCAAGAAGTCAACAAAATCGGGATTTACAACCAATCGTTCCAGTACTTTTTCAGCGAGTGGAAATTGTTGTTTTTCGTGATTTTCTTCGCCTAATTCTTCTTTAATTTTTCTGAATTCGTCTAAAGCCAATTCATGATAATATGCCAAATCTAATTTTCGTCCATTATCTAAAAACACGTTATTCTGCAACCATTGCCATAATTGCGATCTAGAAATTTCTGCCGTTGCGGCATCTTCCATTAAATTGTGTAATGCGGCGGCACCTTGTCCATTCAGCCATGAAGCCAGATACAAAACGCCGACATTAATATTTTTGCGGACACCGTTTTCTGTAATGATTCCAATTGGTGGTTCAATCAAATCAGCTTCTGTTATTTTTCGGTATTCTCTTTTAATATGAATTTGATTGGGATTTGGCATTCCTTTATCAAAAATTTCTTTTGCCATTGCAACCAAATCCGGATGCGCTACCCAGGTTCCGTCATGTCCGTTTCGAACTTCACGTTCTTTATCGGTTTTTACTTTTGCAAAAGCAATTGCATTCGCTTCCTCATTATTTTTAATTGGAATTTGCGCTGCCATTCCGCCAATCGCATGAATGCCGCGTTTATGACATCTCTGAATGACCAAATTGGAATAGGCATTCATAAAAGGCGAAGTCATGTTTACCTGATCGCGATCCGGAACAATGAATTTTGGGTTTTTTCTAAACTTCTTGATATAAGAAAAAATATAATCCCAACGTCCGCAATTCAGGCCAACGATATGTTCTTTCAATTCGTAAATAATTTCATCGAGCTGAAAACTTGCTGTAATGGTTTCAATTAAAACCGTCACTTTTATCGTTCCTCTTTTCAACTTCAAATAATCCTCTGTAAAATCAATTACAGTGTTCCACCAACGCGCTTCCAGATAATGTTCTAATTTCGGAATGTAGAAATACGGTCCGGAATTGTTTTCTAAAAGTCTTTTATGATTATGAAAAACATACAATCCAAAATCTACCAAAGAACCCGAAACTTCTTTTCCTTCAATTAAAAGATGCTTTTCAGGCAGATGCAATCCTCTGGGGCGCACAATCAGCGTGGCAGTTTTTTCATTTAATTGATAAGACTTTTGTTTCACCAAATCAGTATAGGTAATGGTTTTATTAACCGCATCGATTAAATTCAATTGCCCCTCCATTAAATTTTGCCAGGTTGGCGAAGTGCTGTCTTCAAAATCGGCCATAAAAGTTTTTGCTCCCGAATTCAAAGCATTGATAATCATCTTGCGATCTACTGGTCCGGTAATTTCCACTCGTCGGTCTAATAAATCTTTCGGAATTTGACCAGCCGTCCAATTACTTTCCCGAATGCTTTTAGTTTCCGGAATAAAAACCGGCATGATCCCCTGATCAAAAGCGACTTGTTTCTGCTCGCGCTGCAAAAGCAATAGTTTTCGCTCTGATTCGAATTTTTTATGCAATTCGGTTATAAATGCAACCGCTTCTTCTGTCCAGATTTTCGGATAATGAAGCTTCTTTTCGGCTAAAAAATCGAATGCCGTTTCGGTAATTTCTAATTGGTTTTTCATAGCTAATAAGTTTTACACTACAATGTTACAAAAAGTTTTTTATAAAAATAGCGAACGTTCGCTAAAATTTAAAAATATTTTTTTGGCGATTATTTCTAAATCCATTACATTTGATATTATGGATATCGAAAAAGACTATATAAAGCTGATATTTGGACTTAAACTCAAGCAAGTCAGAACCCAAAAAAATCTTTCTCTTTTTGGTCTGGCCAAATTGACGAATCTTTCAAAATCGTATTTAAACGAAATTGAAAAGGGAAAAAAATATCCAAAAGCAGACAAAATCTTGCTTCTATGTAAACATTTGGAGGTGACTTACGACCAAATGGTATCTTTAAAACTTGATAATAACCTCGCTCCTATTGGCGAAATTTTGAAATCAGGAATATTAAAAGAGATCCCGCTGGAACTTTTCGGAATTCAGGAAGCCGATTTAATTGATATTATTGCCAATGCTCCCGCCAAGGTCAATGCGTTTATAAGTACGATTATCGAAATTGCACAGCATTATAATTTAAGCCGCGAAAGTTTCTTTTTGGCCGCTTTGCGATCGTATCAGGAAGCGCACAGTAATTATTTTGAAGATTTAGAAGAAAAAGTAATTGCGTTTTCAAAATCCTTTCAGATTAATTTGGATTCTAAAATCAGCCTTGAAGAATTAGAAGCCATTCTTAAAGAAGAATATGAGTACAACATAAAAGAAATTGCTTTTACAGATCAGGAAGCCCTGGGCGATTTACGCTCGATTTACGTCCCGAAAAGCAAAACTTTATTACTTTCTACAGAACTTGACGCACCGCAGAAAGCTTTTATTTTAGCCAAAGAAATTGCGTATAATTATCTCAAAATTTCAGATCGACTGCTGACTTTCAGCTGGATCAAGTTTGACAATTTCGATCAGGTACTCCACAATTTTTATGCTTCTTATTTTGCCGGCGCATTATTATTACCGAGAAAATTAGTTGTCGGTAAAATCAATTTGTTCCTGAATAATCCCAATCCAAATCCGGAAGAATTTGTGTCTCTGATCGAAAGTTTTGAGGTTTCTCCAGAATCATTTTATCAAAGATTAACGAATTTGCTGCCAAAAGATTTTCAGCTTAAAAATTTATTCTTTTTGAGAATGTCTCATAAAATGGGATCTGACGTTTATCAGATAAAAAAGGAATTACACATTACGAATCAGCAGGAACCACACGCCAATGAAACCAATGAGCATTATTGCAGACGATGGGTTTCGGTAAAAACAATAGACGAAGCCATCAAACAAAATAAATCTCATTTTTTTGATGCTCAAATTTCGAGTTATGTTCATAGCGGCAATGAATATTTGGTTTTTTCATCGGCTACAAAAGATCCTTTTGTGGATCAAAATATCCGCAGTATTTCTGTTGGAATCCTGATTACGCCTGCAATGAAAAAGAAATTCAGATTTATAGAAGGAAAACCTTTGATTAAAAGAATTGTGGGTGTTACCTGCGAAACCTGTGATGTGAAAAATTGTCTTGAAAGAGCTGCGCCGCCAATTGCCCTGGAAATGAAAAAGCGTCATGAGAATACGGATTTGGTTGTACAGCAGTTTATTAATCAATATAGTTAGGATGTTATGAAATATTTTGCTTTACTAATACTACTGCTTTCTATTAACTTAAATCAAAAAACAAATAAGCTTAATGGACGCTACAATTATTTAATAGAAGACAACAACTTTTACATCCAAAAAGATAAAATTACTTTTAAGGATAGTGTTTTTGCGTTTGATAACAAGTATATGCCAAAAGGAAAAATTTCTTATGGCAATGTGATCCTATTGGAGAATTTTATAAATACGGATTTAATTATAAGTATTTCCAAAGATGAGATCGAAAAAGATACTATTCTATTTTATATGCACAATAAGAAAAGTGAGGCCGCGAATTACCTTGATGAAGTAGTTGGAAAAGGAAAATTGATTAAAATTAAATAATTTTGTTTTTTTATAATTTCTCAAAGACGCTAAGCCGCAAAGTTTCATTTCTTTTGAGTATACACAATCTTGTCATCTCGACGAAGGAGAGATCAGACTAGAAAATATGATCCAACAATCGCTAATCTTTGTCGAGCTACTTGTGCGATCTCTCCTTCGTCGAGATGACAAACTGTGTGGTTACTTTGAGACCAAATGATTTTTTTAGCAAAAACTTTGAGGGAAGAAATCTTTGTCGAGCTACTTGTGTGATCTCTCCTTCGTCAAGATGACAAACTGTGTGATTACTTGAGACCAAATGATTTTTTTAGCAAAAACTTTGAGGGAAGAAATCTTTGTCGAGCTACTTGTGTGATCTCTCCTTCGTCGAGATGACAAACTGTGTGGTTACTTTGAGATCAAATGATTTTTTAGCAAAAACTTTGAGGGATAAATCTTTGTCGAGCTACTTGTGTGATCTATCCTTCGTCGAGATGACAAACTGTGTGGTTACTTTGAGGACAAATGATTTTTTTAGCAAAAACTTTGAGGGAAGAAATCATTGTCGAGCTTCTTGTGTGATCTCTCCTTCGTCGAGATGACAAACCAGAACCTTTGAACCTCTGCAACTTTGAGCCTTTGTACCTTTGTACCTTTGTACCTTCTTATAAAAATGAAGCTTCTAATTTAGCCCCGATAGAAGTGGAAATCCTTTTGTGCCGGTCCCGAAGACTCGGGACGGCGCAAAAGATTGAAACGGATAGCGGGACTTCAGGTCTTTTGAAAAATAAAATTTCTGCTGCCGAAAAAAAACAGCAAAAACCTTTGAACCCCTGCAACTTTAAGCCTTTGCAACTAAAAGCATCAGCTTCTTAGAACCTCAGAAACTTAGCGTCTTAAAGAACTTAATCTAGGTTAAGTGCGTTTCCTTGACCTCGATGGTATCTTTGTACTATAAAAATAACAAAACACACAGATCATGGAAAATATAGTATTACACAAAGCAGAAACAAGAGGAAATGCAAATCACGGATGGTTGAACGCTTATCACAGCTTTAGTTTCGCAAGCTGGTACAACCCAGAAAGAATTCAGTTTGGAGCACTTCGTGTTTTGAACGATGACACGATTGCGGGCGGCATGGGTTTTGGAACACATCCTCACGATAATATGGAAATTATTACGATTCCGCTTGAAGGAGATTTGGCTCACAAAGACAGTATGGGAAATACTGAAATCATTAAAAATGGTGATATTCAGGTAATGAGTGCCGGAACCGGAGTGCAGCACAGTGAGTTTAACCCAAATGCAGACCAACAGACTAAATTATTGCAAATCTGGTTGTTTCCTAACAAAAGAAATGTAACACCTCGTTACCAGCAAATTACTTTAGATGTTGCGGACAGACATAATAAATTGTCTCAGATTTTGTCTCCAAATGCAGATGACGAAGGGGTTTGGATTCATCAGGATGCGTGGTTCAATATGGGTAATTTTGACTCAGGTGTATCTACAGAATACACAATCAAAAAAGAGGGAAATGGCGTTTATGCTTTTGTTTTAAAAGGAAACGTAACGATCAACGGTCAGGAATTAAATACTCGTGATGCAGTTGGAATTTCAGGAACTGATATCTTAAAAATACAAGCTAATACTGATGCTGAATTTTTATTGATGGATATTCCGATGAACTATTAATTCGACAGCAATTTTTTCAAACAACAAAAAAACAAAACAAACGGACAATTAAAAAGTTACTTCATTTTTATTTCTTAATCTAGGTTAAGTGCCAAATGAAGACTGTCGAAGTAACTTTGTCCTATCAAAATGAAATTAATTATATAAAAATAAAAATTATGGCAACTACAAAATGGTCAATTGACCCAACTCACTCAGAAATTGGTTTTAAAGTAAAACACATGATGTTTACTAATGTTTCAGGAAAATTTGGAACATACGATGCAACAATTACAACAGACGGAGACAACTTCGAAAATGCTGATATTCAATTTTCTGGCGATATCGCTTCTATCGACACTGCAAATGCAGACAGAGATGGTCACCTGAGAAGCGGAGATTTCTTTGATGCGGAGAATCATCCAAAATTAACTTTCAAAGCTTCTTCTTTCAAAAAAATTAATGAAGGAAGTTATGAAATCACTGGTGATTTGAACATCAAAGGTGTTTCTAAAACTGTAATTTTTCCTGTAGAATATAGCGGTATCCTGACTGATCCTTGGGGAAATACAAAAGTAGGTTTAAGCATTGAAGGAAAAATCAATCGTAAAGACTGGGGTTTAAACTGGAACTCTGCTCTTGAAACCGGAGGCGTTTTGGTTGGAGAAGAAGTAAAATTAAACATTGAACTACAATTTGTAAAACAAGCTTAATTTATAAAAATAGGTTTTAATTTGGTTGGTTGAGAAGCCTGCACTTTTTTAGGAAGTGCAGGCTTTTTTTTGGTTGAAAAAAAGTTAACCACAAATTACACAAATTTCCGAAATTTTTTTTCTCTTGAACAGGATTTTTTTTGCCACAAATTAAAAGATTTTCACAGATTTAAAAATCCACAGAATCCCTTAATCTGTGGCAAATAACGATTAAAAAATTAATTTGTGTTAATTTGTGTAATTTGCGGTTAAAAAAAGTCAACGCACAGTATTTCTAAATTCTGTTGGCGACAATCCAGTTTGTTTTTTGAAAAATCTGGAGAAATACGAATAATCTTCGTAGCCTACTTTAAACGCCACTTCGTTTACAGCTAATTGTTTGTTGATTAACATTCTTTTTATTTCTAAAACTACCCGATCTGTAATGACTTCTGTCGCGGTTTTCTGAAGAATTTGATTGCAGATTCTGTTTAAATGTTTCAACGTAATATTGAGTTTTTCTGCATAAAACGAAGGCAGTTTTTGAGTTTTAAAATGCTCTTCTAAAAGAATTTCAAATGCGCTGATTTTGATATTGTACGAATGCGTTTGATGCGAGTAGGTTTCATTGTATTTGCGTGCAATTTCGATATGAATGCAGTCCAGCAAATTCAATAATTTATCTAATTGCAATTTATTATTTTGGAGATTTTCCTGAATCAACAAATCAAAATAGGGTATGATTTTGGGAATTTCTTTTTCGTCAAAAAACATTTCCGGCCGATTGTAAATCGAATGGTAAAAATTATAATCGTTGATATTTTTCTGTCCGAAGTATAAATTGTATAATTCCTGCGAAAAGATAATGACAAAGCCTTCAATGTCTTCAGACAAACTCCAATGATGCATTTGTCCGGGTTGTAAAACAAATAAACTTCCCCTTTTAATTTCAAATTGATCAAAATCGACTTCATGTTTTCCTGAACCATTTGTGAAAAACACCATTAAATACGAATCATGACGGTGCGGTTCTTCGACAAAACTGTGATTTTTTAAATGTTCTTTAAAAGTATTCACGTAAAAATCACGGTGCATATCGTTACAGCTAAAATTCTGAACACTATAAATTGGATATTTTATCATAAACAGTTACTATTTTATGGATTATGAAATCACATTTTAAATTTGAGATTTAAGGCTTAGATTGAGAATTTCAAACCAAATGTCCTTATTGTGCTATAAGTAGCGAAGATATAAAAAAGACTTTTATCATACTCTGAATTACCTTTGTATAAATAAAAAACAATAAGATCATGTCACATGCATTAACTCATATTTTAAGCAACGAATGTCCGGTTTGTCATAAAGGAAAAGTTTTTAAAGATAAAAATATTTTTCTGAACTTGGGCTTTCCAAAAATGAACGAATATTGCAGTCATTGTAATTACAAATTCCAAAAAGAACCTGGTTACTTTTTTGGGGCCATGTATGTAAATTACGGACTTACGGTCGCGCAAGGTATTGCTACTTATTGCGTTGCTCAGTTTTTCTTCAAAACCAATTTCGATCTGCGAATTATTCCGATTATAGCCGTTGTCATTATTTTACTCACATCATTCAACCTTAGATTTTCAAGATTAGTCTGGATGTATATGTTTAAGGATATATAAAATAAAAAATACTATTTTTGCCTTTCAATTGAAACTACTTTTCAATTCCAAAAAAAAAGTAAAAATAAAATTAGACAAATGAAAGCATACGTATTTCCGGGTCAGGGTGCACAGTTTACAGGCATGGGCAAAGACTTATATGAAAGCTCGGCTTTAGCCAAAGAATTATTCGAAAAAGCCAATGAAATTTTAGGTTTTAGAATTACAGATATCATGTTTGAAGGTACTGCCGAAGAACTAAAAGAAACGAAAGTTACACAGCCGGCTGTATTTTTACACTCTGTTATTTTAGCGAAAACTTTAGGCGAAGATTTCAAACCCGAAATGGTTGCAGGACATTCTTTAGGTGAATTTTCAGCATTGGTCGCTAACGGAACTTTATCTTTTGAAGATGGTTTGAAATTAGTTTCTCAAAGAGCGTTAGCAATGCAGAAAGCATGCGAAATTACACCATCTACAATGGCTGCGGTTTTAGGTTTAGCAGATAATATCGTAGAAGAAGTTTGTGCTTCTATCGACGGAATTGTGGTTGCGGCAAATTATAACTGCCCGGGACAATTGGTGATTTCAGGAGAAACTACAGCGGTTGAAAAAGCTTGCGAAGCGATGAAAGCAGCCGGAGCAAAACGGGCTTTAATCTTACCTGTTGGAGGAGCATTTCACTCCCCAATGATGGAACCGGCAAGAGAAGAATTAGCAGCTGCAATTGAAGCTACTACGTTCTCTGCACCAATTTGCCCAGTATATCAAAATGTTACTGCAAATGCGGTTTCTGACGCAGATGAAATCAAAAAGAACTTAATTATACAATTGACTGCTCCTGTAAAATGGACACAATCGGTTCAGCAAATGATCGCTGACGGCGCTACTTTATTTACAGAAGTGGGCCCAGGAAAAGTATTAGCTGGTTTGATTAATAAAATTGATAAAGAAGCAGTTACGGCGAATGCTTAAATTTTAGTATTCACTTGAAAACTATAAACATAAAAAAATCCTCATAAACTTTGAAATTGGTTTATGAGGATTTTGTTTTATAACTCGTTTGCTTCTTCGCTGTAATTATTTAGAATTCCAGTAATCAAATAATTTTGATTTCTTTTTTCAAAGAAGATATACCAAGTTGTTCTGGCATTAGCTTTATAAAAAACAAAATTTAAACCCAGATATTGAAGTGATTTTGGAGTCTTCTTATGCGGAGATTTTTTAATTCTTTCTGGTATGACATCGTAAATATCATCAACATATTCTTCTGCAGATTCTATAAAACCAAAGTATGCTTTTTATATAATATTACAACCAAATCATCAAGATAACGAATTACAGATGGAGAAAAAATAACTTCTATTTTCCCCACCATTCTCTAATTCTCCTTTTTGCTTCAGCTTTTGCTTCCTCTGGAGTTAACCCTTTTGCAAACTCAGCATCAAAATCAAAAGTCTCACGATCTATACCTTTAAACTTAGGTTTCTGAACTTCGTATTCTACTCTGGATTCTTCAGCCTTATTGTTTTTTTTATGCTCTTTATCAGAATCCATAATTCCTACATTTTAATCTTACAAATTTACAAAATAATATTGCATGAGAGTTATCACACTATAATTTCTTTTCTTTTTTCTTATAATTCACAATAAAGACTCCAACAATAATAAGTACGGTAGCAATAAGAAAATCAACGGTAATTATTTCATCTAAAAGAAGCCATCCTAAGAAAACAGCAATTATAGTATTGATATACGACAGAATAGAAACCTGTACCGCCGTAACATGTTTTAAGGCATAATTATAACAGAAAAAAGCAATCACTGATCCAAAAACAGATAAATACAAAGCTGAAAAAATACTTCTGGAACTCCATGAACTTACATCCGGATTAGGCGAAAAAATCGAGGCCAAAACCAGCTGAATCGCAGAAGCCATAGTAAACTGATAAAACAAATTGAGTATAATATTACTTGATTTAACAGCATGTGTTTTAGTGTAAATTGTTCCGGCGGCCCATGCTAAAATCGCAATTCCCATAAAGATCATTCCTGTTTTATAATCTGGATCTAAAAATGATGCGAGACCATCCTTAAAAATAAAAACTACTCCGGAGAATCCAATAATTACCCCTACTAAACCTCTTAAACTTATTTTTTGTAAACCGAACAAAATACTGCCCAGAAAAATAAGTATGGGAGACAAAGCACTTATCACAGATGCCAATCCGCTGGGCAAAGTCTGCTCTGCAATTGTTGTAAAACCATTTGCAACTACAATCATTAATACAGAAGGAACTAGCTGTTGTTTTAGATTTTCCCATCCAATCCACTTTAATTCTTTTTTGAATAATAAAATAGTCATCATGATCAATCCTGCTAATCCCTGACGAATAGAAGTGACAAACCAGGGCGGAATAGTCTCCACAGCCACTCTAATTCCTAAAAATGTTGTTCCCCAAATAACACCAACTGCTCCCAAAGCAAATATTAATCTGTAATCTAGACTTTGTTTCATGATTGTAAAGTTCACTTCAAAAAAAAGCCCAAATTATAGTAACTATAATTTGGGACTTTAAAATTTATAATTTTAATCTAAGAAATTATGTATTCCTTACTTTCTGTTCCCATTTCCAGGCGCTTGCCATTGCTTCGTCTAAACTTAATGCTGCTTTCCATCCTAAGACATTATTTGCCTTATCTGTATTGGCATATGCTTCGGTAATATCACCTTCGCGACGCGGCTTAATTACGTATGGCAATTTTTTATCGCTTACTTTTTCGAAACTGTGAATTACTTCCAGCACTGAACTTCCTGTCCCGGTTCCTAAATTAAAGGTTTCTACTTTTTGTAAATTCTTTTTATTAAACAAACGCTGTAACGCAATTACGTGCGCTTTTGCTAAATCGACTACATGAATATAATCGCGGACTGCAGTTCCGTCCGGAGTTGGATAATCATCTCCAAAAACTGATAATTCCTTACGTAAACCCATTCCGGTTTGCGTGATAAACGGAACCAGATTTTGAGGAACTCCTAAAGGCAATTCTCCAATTTCGGTACTTGAATGCGCCCCAACGGGATTAAAATAACGCAATAAAATCGCGCTGATATTAGTCACTTTAGCGGTATCCGTAATAATTTCTTCTCCAATTTGTTTGGTGTTCCCGTACGGAGACATTGCTGTTTGAACCGGAGCATCTTCTGTAATTGGCATTTTTTCAGCCTGACCGTAAACCGTACAGGAAGAACTAAAAATAAAACTTGCTTCAGGTTTTTGCTGTAATTCCTGTAAAAGATAAACCAAACTGCTAATGTTGTTTTCATAATACAACAAAGGCTGTTCAACACTTTCGCCAACCGCTTTTGAAGCTGCAAAATGAATTACACCAGTAACATCAGTATGTTTTTTAAAGAAATCCTGAACGGCGCTTTTTTCTCTTAAATCAATTTTTTCGAATAAAGGCGTTTTTCCTGTAATGGCCGTAATTCCTTTTAAAACATCTTCTGAAGAATTGGAAAGATTATCGATGATCACTACTTCAAAGCCTTCATTTTGCAATTCGACTACGGTATGAGAACCAATAAATCCTAATCCTCCTGTTACTAATACTTTCATATATTTTAGATTATAGAAAATAGAATAAAGAAAATAGACTTACAAATTGTATTTCCTATTACTTCTTAACTCTAATTTTCCCTTTTTCTTATTCTTTATCCTATATACTTTACTCTGTTTTCTTACTTTTTATTTCAAAAACTCTACAACCGAATCAGTAATAAATTTAATCTGTTCATCATCCAGTTCTGTATGCATCGGCAGCGCAATTACTTCCTTAACTAATTGATTGGTAACAGGAAACTGTTCTTCCTTATAACGAGTATCAGCGTATGCTTTTTGAGAGTGCAGCGGAATTGGATAATAAATCGCACATGGAATTGCTTTATCCAGCAAATGCTGCATTAAAGCATTTCTATCAGCATCTATAATTCTTATTACATATTGATGAAAAACATGATCATTTTCATTTGCATCAAATTCAGGAGTAACAATATGTGCATTTCCAGCGAAAGCTTCATTATATTTTGTGGCTGCCAAACGACGCTCTTTATTATATTCATCCAGCAAAGGTAGTTTTGCATTTAAAACCCCGGCCTGAATACTGTCTAAACGCGAATTTACTCCTACAACATCGTGATGATAACGTTCGTACATTCCGTGATTTACGATTCCGCGGATAATGTGCGCTAATTTATCATCATTTGTAAAAATTGCTCCTCCATCTCCATAACATCCTAAGTTTTTAGATGGAAAAAATGAAGTTGCGGCAACATGGCCAATAATTCCAACTTTACTTTTTGTTCCTGATTTCGAAATATAATCGGCTCCAATTGCCTGAGCATTATCTTCGATTACATACAAATTATGCGCTGCTGCAATTTCCATTATCGCATCCATATTGGCAGCACGGCCAAATAAATGCACAGGAACAATTGCTTTTGTTTTTGGCGTAATTGCTTTTCTAAGTGCCTCGATATCAATGTTCATGTTATTGATATCAACATCAACCAAAACCGGCGTTAACTGCAATAATGCAATTACTTCAACAGTTGCCGCAAAAGTAAAGTCAGCCGTGATTACCTCATCTCCTGGCTTTAAATCCAGACCCATCATTGCAATCTGCAAAGCATCTGTACCATTTGCACACGGAATAACGTGTTTTGCTCCCAAATAATCTTCGAGATTTTTTTGAAATTGATGAACTAAAGGCCCGTTTATATATGTATTTGTATCTAAAACCTCTTGAATTGAAGCATCAACGGTCGTTTTTATTTTCTCATATTGACTCTTTAAGTCAACCATTTGAATTTTTTTCATTTACTTTAATTTATTTAAAACTTAAGATTTGTTTTTGAAACGCAATCTTTAAAACGAAGAACAAAAATAGCATTTAATAGCTTCAAACCAATGAAAATAATCGAAAGAAACGTAATTTAGCCGCAAAAATAAACAGATGCTTTTTCTATACAATTTAGTTGTTTCCCTTGCGGCGTTTTTTCTGAAAATTGTTGCGCTTTTTAGTCCGAAAATTAAGCTTTTTGTTGATGGCCGAAAAAATGTTTTTTCCATTTTAGAAGAAAAAATAAAGCATTCAGACAAAACGATTTGGTTTCACTCAGCTTCACTCGGTGAATATGAGCAAGGACTGCCGGTTATTGAAAAAATTAAAGAAAAATATCCTGCACATAAAATTATTGTTACTTTCTTTTCTCCCTCAGGCTATGAAGTCAGAAAAAACAATACTGTTGCCGACGTTACTATTTATCTGCCTTTAGACACAAAAAGCAACGCAAAAAAGTTTTTAAAATTAGCACATCCCGAATTGGCTTTTTTCATTAAATATGAATTTTGGTTAAATTATTTAAAAGAATTAGAGAACAGCAAAACCCCAACCTATTTGATTTCCGGAATTTTCAGAGACAATCAGATGTTCTTTAAATGGTATGGTGGTTTTTACCGAAAAGCACTAAAAGCGTTCACTTATTTTTTTGTTCAGAATGAAAAATCAAAAGAAAAAATTGAAGGCATCGGATTTCAGAATGTGATTGTCTCCGGTGATACGCGTTTTGATCGTGTGGCGGCCATTTTAGAAAGAGATAATACTGTTGATTTTATTGAGAAATTCAAAAATAATACTCCAACAATAGTGATAGGAAGTTCATGGCCAAAAGATGAAATCTTATTAGCCGAATATATCAATCAGGCTTCTGAAAATGTAAAATTTATTATTGCGCCCCATAATATCAAGCAAGAACAAATTTCAAATCTTAAATCTCTAATCACAAAACCAACTGTTTTATTTTCTGAGAAAGATGCGGTTTCTAATTTATCCGATTACAACGTTTTTATTATTGACACTGTAGGATTACTGACTAAAATTTACAGCTACGGAACAATTGCCTATGTGGGCGGAGGATTTGGAAACCCTGGCATTCATAACATTTTAGAACCTGCCACGTTTGGAATTCCGATTCTCATTGGGCCTCATTACTCTAATTTTGCAGAAGCTGTTAAATTAGTCGAATTAGGAGGCTGCATCGTTATTTCCGACAACAAGGAGTTGAAACAAAATTTTGACCGACTGCTTCAAGATGAAAACTTTTTAAATGAAAAAAGCCAAATTTGCAGCTCTTATATTCAAGATCATAAAGGAGCCACAGACAGCATCATGAAAATCGTTTTGTAAGCTATGAAAAGCACCTAAACACAATTCTGACATCATTATTGAATAAAAAATGTCTTAAAAGCGTTTATTTCACCTCTAAGCGTTTGTATAATTATCAATCAAAAACAAAATAAACTGTAAGAGAGACAATCAAAACAACCCATTCTCTTAAAGAATATGCAACAAAAAATAATTTATACAAAAAATACAATAATATAATTTACACGACCTGTTCTGGCATATTTTTTGATAACTAAGATAATCGTGAGCAAGGAAAATATTTTAAAAAAAAAGTGAAAAAATATTTTACATATTAAAAAATTTATATCTTTGCCACGAATTAATAATTAACCTTTTATAATAAAGTAAGATGAAAAAAGTATTTTTAAGTTTAGCTGTTGTTGCTGTTTTAACTGTTGTTTCTTGTAAAAAAGCTGATGCTGCAGCTACTGAGTCTGTAGATTCTACTGCTGTTGCTGTTGATTCTGCTGCTGCTGTAGTTGATTCTGCTGCTGCAACTGTTGATTCTGCTGCTGCTAAAGTTGATTCTGCTGCTGCTAAAGTAGAAGAAGTAAAAAAATAATTAGAACCTAAGTTCTAAAAATTTTAAAACCATCCTTGAGATGGTTTTTTTTATGATTAATTTTCCAATTAATCATTCAACAATAAAAAAAGCGACCACTTAGTGATCGCTTTTTTTTATTTCTAAATTTCCTCTTCAACTTCTTCCTCAACGACCTCATCTTCAAAAATCGATTCACTTGACGAGAAGTCCAAAATTTCAGATCTTGCACCGTACGTCACAATTTCTTTTATTCCCTTTTGCAAAAGCAACTCAGTAGTGTATTTACGACTTGTTGCAAAGTGAACCTCACCCAACATTAACTTAAAGAAATACTTCCCTCCAGAGCCTTTAAATTTTAAAAACCTTGCCTGATCTATATTCGCTTTAAACTTTTCAATATCCTCTTCACTTTCAAACTTCAATTCATAACTCAAACTCGTAAAGATCACTTTACCCTTCCTCGAAGTAAATACGAATTTATACTCGTCGTTGAACCTTTTACTAATTACGAAAGCACCCATTTATTATTTTAGATTTTAAATTGTTGATTTAGATTTATTAGAATTTTAGATTTTAGACTGATTAGAATCTCAAAACCAACCATAATATTAAGGAGAAATATTAAATTTACGCTCCTTTTTTTTTACTGCAGAGAACACAATCCCAATAGCTATCAGGATTCGCAGAGTTCATCAAGATTTAAGTTTTGTTACACAATTGAAGACCGCAAAGCTTTATGCACCGAAACTCAATGTCAAGTTTTTTTATTTTTTTTTCTCTCATTTCAGAAAAGAAATCCTCGAAATAACAAACAGCACTTTTAATCAGTACGCAAAAAAAACTCAGAACCTCAGAATCTCAGAATATTAGAAACTCAAAGACTTAGAACCTTTAAATTCCCACAATAAAAAAAGCCTCTTCAAAAGAAGAGGCTTTAGTACTCAGAGCGGGACTTGAACCCGCACGAACATTGCTGTTCACTGGATTTTAAGTCCAGCGTGTCTACCAATTTCACCATCCGAGCATTA
>Ga0247815_10000151_pt1 | contig 53286 bp, 82 predicted proteins | sample UWRJL194509B1_FD_181014 | JGI IMG/M metagenome (GOLD analysis project Ga0247815, IMG submission 181014) | Plant litter microbial communities from Arlington Agricultural Research Station in Wisconsin, United States - UWRJ-L194-509B-1 | ecosystem: Environmental > Terrestrial > Plant litter >... | reverse complement strand
AATCGTTAGGCATTCTTTGCCGACTCGTTTGCGCGCTTCTGTTTGTTCCGTGCGACTGCACCGCCGACAAGCGCAGCGCCAGCATAGATAAGAAACGCCTGTACGCCGACGTACTCACCAACCGCCACAATCGCCATTGCGATAAGCGAGAACGGGTCCGCATGCGCCGGGACGCACACCAGCAGCAAGAGTAATGCGATTAGACGCGCCATGCCGCTACCCCCGCAGTGACAAGCAGGAATGCGACACCTTTTGCGGTAGGTACTGCGATATGCGTTCCGGTACAGACTCCGAAGGTATAACCGGAGACTAGACCGATTTTCCGTCCGCTCTGCACAAGCGCCACGTCTCCGCGCTGCATGAAAGCAGGCCGAACTTCAGCGCCGAAGCGCTTATTCCCCAGGCCGCGAAAGCCGCCAATGGCCCGCAGGGCGCGAAAAGCCTCCATAGGCGAGCCGTAGCCCCTGTATTCGGGGATTGGGTCTTTGCCACGGCATACCATGACCCAATCGCCACCAAAGCTGATGCAGTCGTGTTCCAGCCACTTGAAATCGGCGTACCGATGCGCGGCAATGTAGTCTTCAAGGTGTTTCATCGTTGCTGCTGAAAACGTTCACTGAGCCAGGGACGAGCCTTGCCCACAAGTTGCGGTACTTGTTCCATGCCGCGATCACCTGTGTACTCGAATTGCTGTTGCGCGTTCGTGTACCGCAGGCTGTCAGGGTCACTCGTTTCGTCGTAGGAGCCGCTACGGCATATCAGCTTGATACGGCTTTTGTCTTTCTTGCGTTCGATGTGCGTTGTTGCCATGACGCCTTTGAAGCGTACGACAGGTTCTCCGGCAAGCTGGCCGGTCGCGGGGTCCAGCATGGCAAGCCACACCGTTACGGGGCGATCCATGTACACCGAAGGATCACCCATCGCGTATGCAAGCAGCGATTCTTTCAGCGGGTTCAGGTAATGCTCATGCTTTTGCGGCCCGCCGTCTTCGCTTTCCTTCAGGCCGCTCATACTGAACTTCTTCACGCCTTGGAACGTCTCGCCGAACGCTACGATGTTCAACGGGTAGGCGGCAAGGAACAACGGTCCTGTTGCGAATTCGTATTTCGCCAGATTCACCGACGTGTACACACCGCTTGCGGCTTGGTTGTCGAAACCTGTGTTCGTTACGACGCTCATTCCCAATCCTCCACGATGTCTACGCTATAGCCGCCGCGTGCGCCGTAGCCGTTCGTCGTCTTCCATGCCGAGCTTGCCGATTCCGGCTTCTGACGTCCTAGCCATGTGGGCTTGTCGAAAACGACAGCGCTGTTTGCTACAGCGGGAACACGAAGGTAATTCTTAAACCGTACTGTGATGCGTCCATTTCCGTCCGCAACAGCATCTTCCATGATGTACAACGCTTGACGATTTGTTGTGGCTTGATTGACGCCGAACCAATCACCGCGTAACAGCGTCTTGCCTGCGTTACCGGCAGTGCCATCGATTACGCAAGTCGTCGCGCCAGCGGCTGCGGTAGCGTACATTTTCGTCGTCAAGCCGATATTGAACGTACCCTTCGGCACAGGACAATAAATGTCGTGCACTGCAAGGTAGTTGATTGCGCCATCAAGGTCAAGGATCATGGCTTGCCACAATGCCGACAGCCAATCCGGTACGCGGGCTTCTGATGCAAGCATCATTGTCCAGCGCGGCGGTCCCATGACTTCGGTATCGCTTTCGCCTGTCGGACCTTCGTTGTAGTTCACGTCCGAACGCATGACGCCAGATGTCATGTCTCCGGCTTCAAACGTTGCGGGCGGTACGATAACAAGTCTAGTCATTTACCAAACCTATGTTTTGGAAGTATTCACGTTGACGTTTATCGCGTGCGTCAAGCTGGCTTTCTACGTTACGGTAGACATCCTCGCGGTCGGAACGCGCATCGACCGTGATTTGCGTTGTCGGGGCGTAGTGGATTGTATTGCCGCCGCGTGCACTGCCGCGCTTATTTTCCTGGGCGGTCAGGATGCGCTCGCCTTTGTGAATCTTTGCGATCTGATCGTGTGGAACGTAAGGCGTGCCCACATCGTAGCTTTTCATGCGATCCATACGCGCGAAATCGCCGGTTGGCAGTGCCGTAGCATCGATGCCGGTACCGTAGCCGCTCGCCGTATTGCCGCCCATCAGGTAGCCAAGGCCAGCTTTCAGGAGCCCGCCCCAGCCGCCGCCCTCGCTCAGTTGTTGCGACATCGGACCCGTAACGGTACGCTGGATTTCCAGGCGGGCGAAGTCGGCAAGCATGCTCGTAACGAGCGACTTGATTTCAAACTTGCCTGTCGAAACGAAGCCAACAAGCGTGTCTTCCATCGTCTTGATATTCTTGTTAAACGCTTCGGCAACGCGGTCACTGAACGTGTCTGTTCCCATCGCCACAGACACGTCAAACAGTTCGGTGCGCAGCGCGGACATGCCTAGCGCATATTGCGTAGCGCCGATGTAGCCACGGTCCATCGCTTGCGTAAGCGCGGTTTGCTTGACGCGGATCGTCTCCAGCTTACCTGCCGTATCGTCGTAGATACTGTTAAGTGCCCTGTCAACCGCAATCGCTTCGGTTTGACCTTCGACACGTGTACGGTAAGCGTCAAGTTGCGCTTGAGTCTCTGCCGTAATCAAGCCGCCGTTACGCGCACGCAACGCGCCTTCAGCACGCAACATTTCCGTTTCGACATCGCGTGCCTTGCCGTACTTACCACGAAGCCGGTCCTGTTCGTCAAGTGCGCGATTCATCGCACGCAACGGGTCGATGATGTCCAGATACGTTTCTTTCGCAACCGCCTGTTGCCGCAGGTTCTCTGCCAGGGAGATTGTCCCCTTCTGGTACAGCGCGTCAGCCGCTGCAAGCGCTTCGCCGTAGTTGCGCAACGGTCCCACTGCGGTTTCATACGCTGCGTCCATTGCGGCTTGCGCACGTGCATTGTCTACGATGGTCTTGATCTTCTTTTCAATGCCAATGCGTTCAGCATCATTCAACGTAACTTTCTTACGTTGCAAGCTGATTTCGATTTCATCCATCTTGACTTGTATGTCACGCTCATGCTTCAGAACACCAAGCGCGTTTAACTGCTTGTTCAATTCTGCGTTAACAATCGCCATTGACTGTGCGCGTGTTTCTTCCGCCTTGGCAGCATCCTTCGACGCCTTCGCTGCATCAGGCATAAACTTCTTACGGATACCCGCTTCGATAGCTGCTTGATTGTCAACGTTGTACTTCAGCACTTCGCTGTTTGGGTTGGCCTTCGACAGCTTCGCAATGTTCGCGCGGAACGCAGCAACCGCACGTTCGGCTTTGACTGCGTTATCTGCAATCTCTGCCGACATGTTGTTAAGCGCTTCAGACGCCTCAACGCCGTCACGTTGCGTTTGCGCCTGCATCGCCTTGTTCTCTGACACGCGCGTCTCTAGTCGCAATGCCTCCTGCAACAGCGCGATACGGTCTTTCGCGTCCTTCACGGCTGTCGGGTCAGCGCTACGGTTCGTAGAGCGGATGTCCTTCGGACCTGACTCCGCTTTCGTCAATGCTTCCTGCGCCGCTACAAGTTGTTCTTGGATCGTCTGTTGACGGCCAAAGTCTTTCGTCTTCGTATAGGCATTCGTGATAGCCCTGCCCACAGCGTTCCAGGCGCGCTCTAGGATGCCGAGGCTCGTCGGCGCTTCCTTGCCGTAGTAGTTGTACAGGATGCGCGACAGTTCCGTTACGGCTTGCTGCTTACGGCCTGATTCTTCCAATGCGCGGATGTACTCGTACTGCGCGGTCGTGAGGATGTTGTACTGCGCATTGAATTCGCGGGCGAACTTCGCAGGCCCCTCCGTCATCTTGCTCCAGGACTTAACGATGTCTTCAGACTTATCGCCTGTAAGCTTCGAGAAGTTCTGCGTTGCGATGCTCAGTAGCTCGATTTCATTGCGTTGCAGTTGACCTGTACGTGCGTACGCCATAGCTACATCACGTGACGACGAAATAGACTTGTTAGAGGCAGTCGCAATCGTGTCCGACATTTGGATGAACTGCCCTGCCGACAGGCCAGCACTGCCGCCCGTGAGCGCAAGCTGACGCTCAAAGCCCTTGAATTCCGAGGTCGCCCGGTCAACGATCAGCAAACCGCCCGCTACCGCCGCCGTGAGGGCCGTGAACAGCCCCAGCGGGCTTGCCAGGGCGGTACCCAAGGCGCGGAAGGTATTGGCTGCGCCGCCCCATGCCTGCGTCACCTGCCCGCCCTGTTGGAGAAGGATTGTCAGCGGGCTCGCGCCGGACGCCAGGGAGGCAATCACGTCGTTGACCGTGTACTGCAACGTGAGGATTTGGAAACGATTCAGCTTCGCGGCATCGCCCATACGCTTCTGCGCACCGGCATTCTGATTCATCGCAGCCGTTGCCATGTTCACGGCTTGCGTATACGTCTGCTCTGAAATGGCACCAGCCTTGCGCAACGCGGTCGCTTCTGCGATGGTACGGTTCGCCTGCATCTGCGCTGCGTACATCGGATCAATCGCAGACTTCAAGCGATCAGTACGGCGTGCAAGTTCTTCCGTTTCGGCAGCGGCTTTTGCTTTCGCGTTTGCGTCTTCAATAAACACTGAAGCGCTGCTACGTGCTGTGCCGCGTGAAGAATTGACAAGCCCTGGGGCGTAGACTGCGTTTACGTCTTGCTGTGCTTGTGCAGCTACCTGCTTGGCACGTGCAGTTTCAACAGTACGGTACAACTTTACGGCGGCGTCACCTTCCTTGTCCATCGCACGTGTCGCGCGCTCACTGGCGGCAGTTGCTTTTGCCTTTGCAATTTCAGTGCGCGCCAGGACAGCATTCGTGCGTTCAAGCTCAGTGCCTACACGTTGGGCTGCAAGGGCCGTACGCTGGGTTTCCGTGGCTGCACGGGCCTGTTCGCGGGTAGCACGGGCCTGCGCCGCCTCTGCGCGCCCCTGGGCGGCTTCCATGCGCGCCAGGGCCGACGCCTGCCGGGTCGTGGCCGTCGTCTGCTTGTCCATTTCGTCTTGAAGCTTACGAACGGACGTTACGTTGATACTGCGCAGTTGCTCCTTTAGCGTGCTGATCTGCGTGTGGGCTTCACGCGCGACTTTGCCGAGCGCTTCAATCTTCTGGCGCGGTACGTCGGATACCTTATCTTCTACGACGATATGAATTGTTTCGTCAGCCATTCTTAGCCACCATCTTTCTACCTATCAGCGCAGCACGCGCCCTGAAGCCGATTGGGCCTTGTTTCGCATGTCCGGTATCCAGAACATGCGCGTAGGGCAGAACGTTCGATATGTAAATCCGTTGTCCGGGCTTCTTCGTTGCAAGCACCGCTTCACCGTCTGCGAGCATCGCGCCAACACTTGCACCGCGCGTGCTACCTAGTTCACCGTAAAAATACGCTGGCCGATACGTCATCGGCTTGCCGTCTAACGTTACCTGCCAGTTTGACACAAACAACGATGTATCGACCGGCGAGATACGTCCAAAGTCCGCGAGGATCGCACGCGCTACGTCGATGGCGAGTGCGTTTGGTCCTGCCGGAAGTGCAGCGGCCCGACGTTCCATCGACTTTGCTAAATCTAGGAGCGTACGGGCCACTGTTATTTCCTTTTGCCTTGCGGCGGTGACGGTCTTTTCTCTGCAAGTCGCTTTAGAAACGCATCGTCCATTTCCGTTATCAGATACTGAAGCCGTTCATACTGTTCGCGGTCCATTCCTTCATCCTCCGCGTACTCTCTGATGGCTCTGCCTCTTATCGGTTCACGTCCGTTAAGTCCAATACCTCTTTCGCGGTCAAGGTCGAAAAAGGCCGTGAAGTAGAACTGCAATCCTTCGAGCAACTTCGGAGCTTTTTCAATCCGCTCCGGTATCTTCCCTGTGTCCTTATAAACCTGCTTGGCTAGTGATGACTCCTGCTTGCCTGGGTAGTCAAGCCGGTAGATAAGGACTTCGGTTAGTTTTTTGCGTCTTGCTCCAAATTCACTTCAAGGAATGTAGAACGCTGCACCGCGAACGCCAGGAGTTCACCGTACAGTTCCGGCAGGTTGTTCAGCAGCGCGATTGCGTTTTCCTTGCTGTACGGCGCATAGCTGTCAGGCGCTTGCGTATTGGCAGGGGCGCGAACATCCGACCACAGCACGTTTTCCCATCCGGCAATCGCGCCTTCAGCGAACATTTCGATGCGCAGTTGCTCATGCAACGTTTTCGGCAGCGCACCAACTTCCTGCGCACGGCGATGCGGTTCCATGATGCGGTCAACGACTTTTTGATACGCGTTCTCGCGCCCGCCGACACGGCGAATCCAGAAGCACGGCACCTTGCCGTTAGCGTCGGCGTCGAAACGAATCGGTGCGCCGTCTTGCTCCAGCTTATCGCTAACCTTGAACTGTTTGGACAGTGACATTCAAAACTCCGTTATGCAAGGGCCTAAGCCCCTGCGGTTACTGAACCGGCATTGCCACTGTGGGCAAGTACGGGAATTCAACGTACATGAGCGTGTAGCCCAGCGCGTTCTCTGCACCCATTTCCGTCACCGGAATGGTGATCGCGGAGTCCTTCTCCACGTTGACACGGCCACCGCCCAGGGTCAGCAGCGGCAAGTCCCAAATGAACCCCTTGTTTGCCCGTGCCGCGATGTAGTTCCAGCCCACATCGGCAACCTGCCGGATGGCCTGCACTGCGCGGATGTCGCTGAAATAGGCGGTCAGTTCACCGTCAACCGCGAAGTCTGCCGCCGTAGCGTCGAAGGCACCCAGCTTGCCGATAGCTTTGTTCGGAGTCACGCCGTTGTTAATTGTCAGCGTGATTTCTTGGCAGTAGCCGACAAGGCCGGTGTTATTCATCGTCGTGGGGTCAACGATGGCGAGGCGGTTGCGCACCACATCGGTAGACGTGTTGACAGCGCCTTCCAACGGCGGTTCGACGCGCGTACCGGCCTTGACGCCGGTTGTGCCGGTGCGTTGTTCGTTGCCGATACCGATGTACCCCAGGTCAACGTTCATCTTGTCCGTCATCGGCACGTTCAGCGACATTTCGTTAGCGACAGCGCCGGTGACGTATTCGGATTGAGTACCGTTGCCGTCATTGCCAAGCTGGCGTTCCCACTGCACGGACTTGCGCACAATCAGACTTGGCGTTTTCTCGTTGCGCAACACCGTGCCGTAGTACATGCGGATCGTCTTGCCGGTACCGACTTCGTTTACCGGAGTCCAGGTCGATTGATCCAGAACGATAACCTTCGCCGCAGCCGACAGCACGCGAGCGTACCCCAGGTTGTTTGCGAAGCGGTTGCCCGCGATGTCGTCGCCCAGGTAAATCCACTCGCCCGGAGTCAGGCCCAACGTCGTGAAGTCGAACGCCGTGCACGTCAGCGCGAAGTTCGCTGCGGTCACGTTGGCAACGTTCACGTCGGCGGATGCGAACTGCGTGCCCACAGTCTGCACGCGGGCGGCAGCGGGCGGGGCAGCTTCGACGGTCAGGCCCGTGGTCGTCAGGGTCGTCGCCGATGCGGCAGACAGCACGCGGATACCGTTGTTCGCAGCCGTAGCAAAGCCGGAGGCGAATACGATGTCGGTTGCCTTGAACGCGCCCAGGCCAGCGGCAGCGGTGTACGTCGTGACGGTCGTGGCGGTCAGTGCGATGGGCGCGATTGCGAGACTTTGCGAGTCGGCGTTTTCACGCGCCGCTGCGAAGAAGAATCCTTGCAACGCGCGCATGAGTCCGGTCATCACGAAGTCGTGATTCATACCGTACGACGAATCGAGGTCAACGATTGTGCCTTTGCGGCGCTGACGCGACGGGTTGATGGGCGCACGTGCGACGGTCGTTACGTCACCGCCAGTTTCAGCGAAACTGTTCGGCTCCACGCGGTACCACACCGGAGAACCGGGCAGCACGCCAATCGTCGCTTCTTCCGCAAATGCGGCGCTTGTGATGTTACTGTCGATTTTATCCGGCATGATGGAAACTCCGTTAGTTCAATTCGTCATATTCGTATTCGGCTATGACGTTCAGCCGATGAAACTCACCATCAGGATTCAAAGGGATGATGCGCGCACGACGAAACCATATTTTGCCAGATAAAGACCGGCGCAAGAAAGGTTTTCGTGCGAGAACACCAAGCCGCTTCGCAAGCAGCCAGCCGTCTTGTTGAGACATCGGCGTGAATACCTGTACCGTAACGATACCGCTTGTTTCGTCACGGCGTTTACCATTCGCATCCGCAAGCGCTACTTGCTGCGTCATCACTGGCGCAATCGTCACACGAACCCATGCCTGCAACGGATTAGGCACAGCTTCTACGACGCCTTGCCATCGCACTACAGGCGCGTACCCCGCAATGACTTTCGCGCCTGTATCCCATGCCGTCTTGAACGACCTGTTAATGTCGTCGTCAGCTTCGATAGGGTCAGCGAACGTAGTCATTTGTTGAATCGGATGGTGTAGAGAATGATTTCACCGTTAGGTGACAGCGGATCAATAGCAAGAGGACGCAACACGGAACCGTCACTGCGAGTCACGGAATCGGTAAGCTGTGGGCTGAACTCAACCTGCGGCATGATCCCGTATAGACTGCCTGACTGTACTTCCGTACCGCGCAAGTAACGGATAAGCTCGCTCCACTGCTGATTGAGCGGAAAGAAAACAATGGGCGTATCTTCGTATGGCACCGACTCTGACGGAGTACCGTTCCAGGGTTCGCTATCGTTTGCTTCAGCCTGGGTAGATGATGCCCACACGCATAGCTCGCCCTTCTCGCGGATCATGCGCAGGGCGGTAGCGATTTGGCGGTCGTAGACGCCCATATCAAATCCGGCGCGTACGCAGGGAGAAGCCGCCTCCGGCAAGGTAGGGCTTCAGGTAGGCGTCAACGGCAGGCATTGAGGCTTTGGCAGCGTTGCCGGAGCCATTGGACACGGCGTATTCTGTTTCGAGCGGGCCTACCTTGTCGCGGCGGATCGCAGGGCCGGTAGACGTGCCGAAAAGAACGACACCATTCTTTTGCTCGATACACAGTTGGCAGACTGCGGAAACGATGTCCGGCGGGATCGCATCACCGTCGAATGCTTCATCATCAATCGTCAGGCCAGTACGCGGCCAAGGAAGATAGCTTACTCCGGCGTAAGTCTTGGTTCCTAGGTAAGAGAACGTCTTTACGTAATCAGTTCCCTTAACTAGAAACGCGGTCAAGGCCGCGTCTCCCGGTAGCGTCACATTCCGCAGTGAAGCGAAGTCGCGCGCCTGTGCAATTGATGCGAGGGAATTCGCACCAATTACACCGGAGCCGTCTTCGACAATCAGCGGCATGGATTACTTCGTTGCCTTGGTCTTCGCCGCCTGGACAACGGCGTCAGCCGGAGCGCCGTTGGCAGCAACGCCGAAGGGGTTCACGGCGGAGGTACCGGCCTTGCGTGCGGCGGTTTCAGCGGCCAAGGCGGCTTCGTCTTCGGCGCGTTGGGCGTCAGCTTCTTCCTTCTCCGCCTGCTCGCGGGCTTCACGGTCTTCCTTGGATTCGGACTTGATCGTGCCGTCCTTGGCAGCGCCCTTGACGCGCTTCTCGAAAGTGGGCATTTTCGCCCAGCCATCGCGTTCGGCCTTCTGGAGCAAATCGGCTTCAGCTTGGGCCTGGGTGTTCAGGATGGGAGCCTGTTCTTTTTCGGCGTTGCGTGCGGCTTCCTGGGCGCGTTCAACGATGCGTTCGGCAAGAGGTTTCATGTTCAATTCTCCGTTTGTGGAAGGGGATGAAAGCAAAGGCCCGAAGGCCCTTGCGATGCGGCTTTAGCCGTTGGTGACGAGGAAGGCAATCCCCGTCTGCTTGCGTGCCCACACGCGGGTCCAGTGCGCCGCAAGTGCGAGGTCCGAATCTCGCGGGGAGAATTCGGCCAACGAACCTTCGACCCAGGTATGGCCTGCGGGCTGCAACAGCCACGTCTTGCGTTCCCAGAACGTCTCCATGCCGCCGCCGTGTCCTGCGGCTTCGACACGCTGCACAGCGACAGGGGTTTCGGGAACACCGACGCCCATGCCGATGAAACCGCGCGTGAACAGCATCGACACGTAGCGGAAACCGCTCGTCGTACCGGCGATCACCGGCATGCCGTCGTCAACGACCACGTACATACCCTTGTAGTACGGGATCGTCAGCGCACCTTGGCTGTCCTTCTCGAAGTCGATGCGGTCTTGCTTGACCAGCTTTTTCATGACGTTGGAGTGCATGGCGATGGCAACGAACGCGTTGGTACGGTCGCCCATCGTGTAGGCCGCGTCGATCAGCACGTCGTCACTGATGCGGTTCGCGTCCGTCACACCGACCGTCGTTTCCAGCGAAACGTCGATGGTCATGTCGCTGGAGTTTGTGGCGACGTTCTTTTTCCAGACGCCGACGCCGATTGCGACGATGCGACGTTGCAGGCGACGAAGCCAGTACGTTGAGGTACGCGACTTGATCTGCGCGATGGGGTCTTGGTCCAGCAGTTCCGCTGCGAGGTCCATCGAAGACCAGCCTTGGTTCAGGTAGGAAATGCGATAGCCCATCGCGGCCATGTTGATCTTCTGCGGCGTTGCCATGTCCGCAGGATCATCATTGCTGTAGTTCGGCTCGATGGTTTGGTCGAGGTCATTCCAGTACGTCAGCGTACCGTCTTTGCTGGGGCCGCGTGCGTAGGCGTCCAACGTCGCCGACTGCGTGACGATACCGCTCGTCAGGAACGCAACGAGTTCCGGCGAGTTGACTTCACCGTACGAATTCCATACGGCGGGGATTTGAAGATCAGAGAGACGAACAACAGCCATGATGGGCTCCTTAGGTAGCGGTGGTTACAACTTGACGCTGCTTTTCTGAACAGCGTCAACTTCTCGCTGATACGTTGCAGGGTCGCTGTCTTTCAACGCCGCCCGCTCTGTACCAGTCATTTCCGCAAACTTCTTCGGGGCACCGCCACCGTTTTGTTTGCCGCCAGGGGCACCGCCACCGGAACTTTTCGATCCGGTGATGATAGCCGCAAAATCGTCGTTGCCAACAAATTCTTTTTCGAGTTCGGCAATCGTCAACGCTGACGGTTTGCCATCCCTGTCCAGCACGCGGGTTGTCGGTTCGTCGCCGGTCAAGTCCGCGCTGAGACGCGCCAGGATGTGCGGCAACAGCACGTTCGGCTTGGTACTGATCTTCTGCGCGAGGCGCATCGCGGTATCGTGCACCAGCAGCTTTTGCAGATGCTGTTCACGCTGCGTCAGCGTGCCCTTGACCTTGTTGACTTCGTTGTCCATCTTGGTAGTCCAAGACTTCTCCAGGGTTGCGATGTCACCGGCCTTGCGCGCCTTTTCTTCGGCGGTACCGCCATCGGCAGCGTCACGTCGGTCGATTTCTGCTTGCAGATCGTCTGCACGCTTCTTTTCCTTCTTTGCTTCTTCCGCTTCACGATCCTTCGCGCGTTTCAATGCGCCGGTATCTTCGACACCTTCTGCGTCGAGAATGTAGCCGTCTTTGGCGTCATTCTCTTTGTACTCTGCTTTGAGAACATCCGACAGCTTATCGAATTCAGCTTTGGTAATTTTTACTTTGAGAGCCATAGGAACTTCCTAGTTTAAAAGTCGGCGCACTGCGCCTACGGGTTGAGAAACTTGTTACTTCGCTCTGTTGTCGATTTTGTTCGGTTGCGGTTTGGCATCAGCTTCAAGCTTTGCTTGTGCCTCTGCGCGTGCCTTAATCTCGGTCAAGGCTTCGGAATCTGCTTGGGTCGCCACGCCCACACGCCGCAGTTGCGTACGCACTTCCGTAAACGACAGCGCACCGGCTTGCATGTCGGCGATAAGCTGCATACGATCTTCAGGCGACAACGAAACCATAGCGAAGTCGGTGTTCAGTTCGTACTTGCATTCTTCTGGCGCAGCACCAACGAAGCGCGCAGCGAAGCCAAGCATTTTCGTGTAGGCAGCACTCACGTTATCAGCGCAGGACGCAAGAATGGAAGTCTCTGACGCATTGCTCTGCGTCACTTCCGAAGCAGTACGCCGTACTTGCCTGTTCTCCACAAGACGCGCGCCTAGCGCAACCATCTGCACTTCCTTGTGCTTCATGGCTTCAAACGGCATGCTGTTCGGAGCGACTTGCAGGAGCCCTGCTTGACTGTTCTCCGGCAGCGGGATCGCAGCACGCGAGCCAAGCAGAACTTCGCCCTTAAACACGTCAGTCACCCATTCCTGGGTAAGGCCAGAGAACCAGGGCGTAGGTTGCCCACATATGAAACAGGCTTCTTCGTAGTCGGCGCTGTTGCGGTAGTGCGCAATGTTCAGGTTTGCCAGATCGTACAACGGCGCTTCGTCAATGGCCGTATCGTTGTTGGTCGAACCAACGAACGTAAAAGGAATCTCGTTGAACGGAAAGCCTTCCGCGTCTTTCGGAATGGCCGACGTGATGGTCCAGCTTTGCGGATTGGTCGCAGGTTCAGGAGCGACAGACTTCACCGCGCCGGTCGCTGCTACAGGCGTAGTGTTGCGGCGGTGCACGCGAACAACGTACATGTCGTTGCCGCCTGCGTCCGGCACAAGCCGTAGTTCACGCCACTGTTCAACTTGCGTCGTGCTGAATTCGCCTTGAACGTCAACCTTCTCGTACAGCACAACGAGGTCAAGCACAAGCTTCGAGCCGCGTCGTTTGCTGCGCCAATTGATGACGCTCTCAGGGCCGTAGGTCGTGAGCGTAGGACGTACGGAACCGTCAAGCAGTTGCGCGCGTGTCGTCGTCGCATTCGTCACCGGATAGTCAACGTAGAGCCCAGCACGGCCACAACTCATGATGTCGGCCATTGTATCTTTTGATAGCTGTTCCATGCTCAAGCCGGAGCCTGTTGCATCGGCTTCCATCACGGACAGCAGCGCAGGAAGTGTCGCCATCGGCGGGCGCGCGTAGACCTGACCAACCATGCCGTTCAACGTACGGCCAGTGACGCCGTAGAACACAGCGCGTTCAACGTACGCAGCGTAACGCAGAACGTTATCACTTGACAAATCGCCAGGGGAAGGCTTGGGCAAATAGACTTGGCCCTTGTCCTTAACGTGTTGACCTACCGCGTCACGTACAAGCGTGTAACGTGGCAGTGCGGCGGTAAGCTCGGCACGTTGATAGGTAACGTCATCGACAGCGGTAACAGGATTAGGCATCGTATTTACTTTGCGCGTGCAAAGCCCACTTTGATGTTGGTCGCCAGCCGCTTAACCGACTGAAGGATTTTGTAGCGCCATCCGTCCCAAGGATGATCCTCGGCTTCAGTATCAACGTCGTCGGGTTTGTCAGAGTCACGGGGAAGGGAAGGAATGATGGCTATAGATGCGCGATTATGCACCATGACATAGATACCAGGGCCGGTATTTTCTACCGCAGCCTCTAGCCTTTCTTGCATCAGTACGACACCGTTAACGCGTGACCCTTTCGACTTGTCGCTATGTGTCCATTTCACCTTCTTACGCGCCATCTTCTTTTCGATTGTTTCTTCGTCGCTCTGTTTAACGCTACGGATTTCGTTATCAGCGGGGCCAGCTTGTACGTCAGAACTAATCCAACCTTGTTCCTTCAATTCCTTCTCGCGTTCAATGATGCCGTCAGCTACTTTGCCTGCGGCTAAACGTAAGCCTTCGTTCGTGCCGATACGATGCGTACCGTACCATTCGTGAATAAGGATGTAGCTTTTAGCTGGCGGGCAGAACGTTTCGATGTGTCCGTCAGGATGTTGAATCTTGACTTCTTCGCCGTTCGCTTCGGCCCACCATCCAACCCAGAACGGATGCGATGACCCCCAATCGAATGTACGATCAATGCGCCAGTTCGCGGGCACCGGAAAGCGTTGCTTCTCATGCACATTCTTTTTCCAGTACGACGAGAACGCGCCGCCTGCTACGATGTCCCATGATCCGGTCAGCCATGCTTTACGCAGGTTCTCGTCCTTCTCCGATTCAAGGTTGGAGATATACACCGGGTCAAGATATTTGTTCTCTTTGTACGAACCGAAGATCGTGACCTGCGTACGCACAACGTCAAAGTCTTCCTGCGTCTGCGGGTTGAACACGCGAACGGTATGCCGCAGCACATGGCCGTACGGTACTGGGTCAATGAACTTCGCTTTGACCCAGGGATGGCCCGCGCCCCAAGGGTTCGTTGTCGAGAACACTTCAAGCGGAATCGGCGGTAGATCATACTCGCCTGTTTCTTCGTCTATCTTGGAATCCTTCTCCTGTGTCCAGGACGAACGATTACACGACATGAAAAGACTATATATCTTCTCTGTGGGGTACTTCGTTAGCTCGTTCCAGCCAATAAAAGGAAACTCCTGCCCGTGGTAGCTCCAATAGTCTTCTTCTTTCTTTGCGGTACGAAAAAGCAGTTCTTCTCCGGTAGGCCACACCCATTTGTACGCGTTCGTTGCGCTATGAAATTCAGCACCGTCATTGAATTGGTAGAACCATCGCTTTGACTTCGCTACCAAGTCATCAAGGTTCTTATGCTCACGGTCAAGGATGATGCCACGCCAGAACGATCCGTAGCCCAAGCCCACACGTCTACGGAACCGCATAAGCTGCACGTCCGTTTTACCGGGACCACGGCTACCGCAATATAGTGTATGATGACAACGCGTATCGAGTGCAATCTCTTGGCTCGTATTCTCAAGCGGAGTCCATACCGCGCTAATGTCGCTGAATACGGCCATCAGTGCGTCGTCACAACTTCGGCGTCAATAACGTCAGCGTTGCCCCGCGTGAGGGCATGCTGTTGCTGCATGGCACGGCGTTCCCAATCCGAATCCGTGCCGTGATCCTTGACGATCATCACACGGTTATTGTTGACCGTGATACCGCCCGTGGGCTTGGCGGCAGCTTCTTTGTACCCCATGACATCGCCGTACAGCGACAGCAAGCCGCGCTTATCTTCAATAGGGCATTTGGGGTCAGTGGCGGTCTTCCACACTTCACGCGCGTAGTCCTCCTTCGACGGCAGGAACGCGCGGGCACCACTTGTCTTCAGCAGCCGTGCCTTCTCATGCAATACGAAATCGTCATTGACCCATTGGGTAGCCGCGAAAAGGGCCTTGTTCGTCTCAGCGCCGAACACCTGGGTACCTGCTTGGAACGCGTTATCTGGGTTGCGCAGCAACGCTTCAGCGAAGGCTGTTTTCAGCTTCGGTGCGTCGGCGGCAGGGATAAGGTCCGTTGAGGGGTACATGGGGCCAGTATAGCCCACATTGGGGGCAGCGGAACGAGACTGTGCGCGTTCCGCTGCGTTTTTACCTGCCGTGCAGTTCGGCCCGCTTGGGGTCGATGTCGTCTTGCAGTTCTTTCCATTCGGCGGCGGTGGGCTCACGCCCCTCCGCTTGCATGGCTTCGATCCGCGCTGCGCCCTTGGCAACGATGTCTTTGATGTCTTTGCCTGCTTGCACCAACCCCGGCAAGGCCGTCATCAGTTGCAGTGCGTATGCGAGTGCGGTAGCGTTCATTTCGTCCCCAGGGTAGTTGTGATGGAAACGAATGCCTGCATGGCGGCATTCGCGGCGGCGACGGCGCTCGATACGACGGACGCACCGAACCCCGGCGTTCTGACAGCGACTTCAGCCGCGTCGAGTGCCTGCGCGGCAACGTTGTCGGCTTTTTGCAGTTGCGCAATGACGGCAGGCTGCGAACACGGCAGCGGCACGGTAGCTGTGCACGTGGGCAGGCGCTTGTACGCAACGGCGGCAGTCAACGCGGCGCTGTACTGCGTCTTGGCTTGGAAGACGCCTTGCTGGTACGACGGGCCGGAGCCTGCCGAAGGCGCGGCACAGCCAACGGCTGCGAGCGCGAACAGAACAATGAGAAAGAGACGTTTCATGCTTATCCTTTGGTTTGGTTATCGACAACGATAGATGCGGTCTTCGCTTCTATCTTCACTTCATCTACTTGCGTAGGTGATTCGGTAGTCGTTACGTTATCCGCTGCGACTTGTGTTGCTTGTGCTGTTGCGGCAACAACAGATGCGGTCTTGGTCAAGGTATTGATCGTCGCATCCTTGTTTGCACTGGATCGCGTCGTACCGAAGTCATAGTTGTAGATATTATCGGTGTACCCGAGGAACCGCCCCAGAATCAGCGTAATCGTAGCTTTGGAGAATTCATCATCCAACGCAGCAAAAACGATGACGATAAGGCAGACAATAACCATGACGAATGCCGTAGCGATCAGCAGGTTAATCCGTCCTGTCGGAATAGCAGGCGGCTCGATCACGTCACAGGCCCAGGTACTTCAGGACGCGCTGATGGTTCGCGGGCCACTTGTCGGGGTGCGGCTTGCCAGGACGCCAGTTGCGTTCGTAGTAGTCCCATGCCATGTGCATAGCCAGCACAGGCGGCAGGGGCTTCGGGTCCGTCAACAGCAGGAGGCGCGCGAAGCCTGCCGCAAGCACGTCATCCGTCTCCAGGCGTGCCCACACATCCCCGCGAGTGAAGGCTACGCCACGGGCCTTGCACAGGCGTTCGGCAAGGAGCTTGCTCGCGTCGTGCGTCATGACGCCACGGACACCCCCGCCGTTCTCGAATTGCCAGAAGCCGGTAGCCGGACCCTGGTTCATCTGACGCCGGTACTTGAACTGGCTTTCTTGCAGGCCAATGGTCAGCATCATGACACGGGCTTCGTTTGTCCAGGGCTTCGCCAGGAGTTCAAACGCCGGACGCACGGCTGTGCGTTCGATGGTTTCGAGAAGCGGATCATTCATCGTTTCACCCCGGTTGTTTCAGCAGCACGGCCACGCAATACGGCAACGTCTTCTTTCAGGCCTTGCGTTGCGCGGGCAATTTCTTTGAGTTCGGCCTTGATGTCGGTCAGTGCGCCGTTCTGCGTTGCGGCAGTGGTCGCGGCTTGGGCCTTCATGTCAACAAGCTGATTGGCCTGTACACGTTGCTCGCCCTTCAGATCACCGTAACCGAGTGCGATACCGGCAATGATGACCAAAATTTGAATGATCGTTCCGGTATTGATTTCAGGGCTGAATTTCATGTAACGGGTCTTTGCAGATGCAGCAGAGTTGGGCATGATGTTCGCCTGAGTGTACTCGGAACCGCCGAGTTTGCGGAAGTGTAACACCAAAAAGAAAAGGCCCGAAAGGGCCTTTTGCTTCAGAGTGTGTAGGCCGTCAGGCCGTTGTCACATTCGGTGACTGCCGCCCTTGTCGTAACGGAGCGTGGCACCGTAGCCGCCCAGGCTGGGGGACTTGCCGGAGTCGCGGGCGACGAAGAACGACGCGTAGCGGACCTTGGCTTCGGGCTGCATGACGTAGGCGGGCGTCGGAGCGGCCGGCACGATCACGTAGGTTGCTTGCACGTCGAAGGACGAAACCGCGGTCTTGGCGTAGTCGGAGGCGCCGGGGCTGGAAACGGAGGCGGAGGCGAAGGCGATAAACGGATTTTCGGTGGCGTTGGCAGTGAGGGCGCAACAGGCCAATGCCAGGGCGGCAGCAAGGCCGTAGATGGAACGTTTCATGATGATTTCCTTTTCAGGTTGGGAGGGAACCTTGACGATACGGCGTCACCGCCGCACCGTCAAGCACTTTTCACGGCTGTTTAGGCCGTACGGAACACCGCTGCGCCCTTGACGCCAGGGAAGCCGTAGGGCGCGCCGTCATCGATGTTGCGCAGGGAAAAGGTCCGGGTCTTCTTCCACTTCGCCACGGTCTGCCCGTCAACGACGTGCGTGCCGTCTTCGACGGTGAAGCGCTGCGTTGCGCTGTTGACGGTCGATGCCATCTGCTTTGCCGGGTTCGGGCGCGCTTCGGTTGCGGCGACGAAGAACGATTGGCCGACTTCCATATCCGCGAACGGATAGATCGCGGGCTTGGCACCGAACTTGCGCGTGACTTCGGGCATGGGCACGCCGGACACGAGCTTGAAGCCACCTTCCGGGGCCACAGCCTTGACGCGGCTGGCAGGCGCAACGACGTTGGCATCGCCCGTGGGCTGATTGGCGTTGCCGGTCGTGCTGGCGTCACCGCCGCCGTTGCCGGATGCTGCGGTGGTCGATGCGGCAGCGCCGAACGGACTGCCGCGCGAAGCAACGTAGGCGATGCCCGCTTCGGTGGCCTTGGTGGCGATGTGGCCGGATTCGTCCGTCACGTCTTCACGCACGGCGACAAGGCCAGCGGCCAACAGCGGTGCATTGACTTCGGCGGGCGAGTAGCAGAAGCCTGCGGCGCTCTGCGTCTGCGTGACGATGTGGGTCAGGTGTTGCAGGTTGATTTCGGTCGCGCCGCCGTCGTTGGTGGCTTCGGTATTTGCGGGTGCAGCGGACTTCGCGGCTGCGGCTTTCGCCTTCTTCGCGGCAGCGGCTTGTTGTGCTTTGGTCAGGGCCATTTGTGAAACTCCTTCAGTGGTTGATGAAAAATCGGTATCAGTTATCCGACAGAATTCAATGTAATCGAGCAAAAGATACATGTCAAGCGTTTTCTGTTGCGCTGTACAAATTTATTCGCTTTGCGACGGAATGCGGCGTTCAAGGAACGTTTTAATCAGCGGCCAGCGGTTCGTCAGTTCGCTCAGTACCTGCCGGTTGTGTGTCTCGTCTGCGATAGCAGCATCCCAGGCAGATTGGTCGATCAGCGTTTTAACGCTGTCCTTCACAAGTGCCTGAATGATTTCAGGCTCAAGCGCGTCAAGCTCCCAGGACTCGTCGCCGTACTCGCTGTTGTACTGCGCGAAGCGGCTATCTGTTTCCTTCGCAGGATTTGGCGGTGGGTTGTACTTCGTGACTTGATCCATGTTCAACGCGATACGTTGAAAATTTATGTCTTCCGTGCATGCGAACGTTTTCATACGTTCTTCAAGATCGCGCGACATGTCTAGGCCGCTAGGGTCATGGTCGCCCAGGTGGAATATCACAACCTCTTTACCGCTGTCAAGCTTGTCGCGCAGCCGCTGGCCTGTACTATACGCTTCAGACTGCGACAGATAGCCGCGTGTGGGAAAGTACGGTACGCGCAGTTCATTACACGGGCCTTCGATCACACCAACGAGCGCGTCTTTCTCTACCCACACTTCGACGTAGCAGGGCTGGGACAATTCCCAAATCGCTTCGGCGTAGCGGTAATTCGCTTCACGAATAAGTTGCGCTGCGTCGTCGTACGTCGCATAGTCGCGCAGCCAGCGCGTACGATCTTCGATTGCGTCCCAATCGATCCAGCCCGCAACACGCCCGTCGTTGACGATACCGGCAAGGCGTTTGTAGTTCTTCAGCGTGTTCTTCGTGTTCGGGTCGAGTCCGTTGCGCTTGTTGTACGCCGTATCGATCCATGACGCAGGGAACAGGTCGAACGCAATGAACCGGTAGTACAGTTGCCGCACCGTGAGCGTCAGCCCTTGGGCGGCGTACTTTTCGATGATCTTGTTTGCGTCTGCGATGATCGCGCGCACGCTTGTCTGAAAGCGCCGCTCCATGAATGCGCGTTTCATGTCACGCCTGCGTCAAATGCGGCAGCATCGCGCGGCCTGCCGCTCTTTCGTCGGCTGCGTAGCCTTTGGCTATCAGTTCGCCGTCAGCGCCGGTCACGGACCAGAACACCTGCAAATCTTTTGCAAGCAGTTCACTGCGGCGCATTTCGATACTGTGGCCGTTCGACGTGACGCCTCGCGCCGCCATGATGCCGATAGCCGCGTGCAGGAGTGCGGCTACAGGATCAGTTTCGTTCTCCGTCACCCAGATGAAGAAGCCGTTTTCATGCTTCTGCATGATGGTCGCTTTACCTGCGGCCCTAGCTACGTTGTTGAACGTTTCGGCCATCGTCGGCTGCTTGCGGTACTGATCGCCGGACATGATCGCCTGGGCGCTGTTGACAGGTTTTTCGATGCTCATTTCGTTGGACTCCAGACAGTTACGTTAGGCGCGTAGTTATGCCCTTCCGGCACGCGCATGATTGAGGGAATACGGTTATGCACCGACACAACGTAAGTCGGCTCGAAATGGTAGTTCAGCAGACGAACGATGTTATCTGCGCTTACACCTTCGGCCCATAGCGCAACAATAATGCGCAGGGCCTTCGCGTCGTTACGTTGGTCTTGCTGGCTCACGACAGCGCCATCAGGATCGTTGCGATCATGAGCAAGACGGCGACGATGAAGAAAACAATCGACATCGGCGTTACGCGGCGCTTGTACTTCGATCCGGCATAGCCATACTTGGCACGGTCGGTCATGTAGCGCGGAGTGACGTGCCACGCGTAAGGATTGTCACGATAGCTAGGACGGATCATGTTGGCCTTTCAGAGTTGATACGTTAATATAGCGTGGTTACTGCGATGTGTCAACTACGTTATTCGCTTTCTTCTTCAGCGCAGTCTTCACAAACACCAGTATCGTTCATTTCACCAGGTTCGCACCACCAACCGCAGGTGTCGCATTGTTGCGTCACTTCTTCAAGCTCCGCGCAGAATTCACCGTTATTCTGTTCTTCGTCTGTTGCATGATCGCCTATAGCGCCACAACTACCCAGCAGTTCATTACCGACTTCGGTTCCACGTTCTTTCATTGTTGGCATGGTACTACCCTTCCAAATACGCGATCAAGACCGAGAAAGCTTCTTCCCATGTGTAGCAGACATGCCAAGCGTAGCCCACACTGCGCGCGTACGTGCCGAATTCCTTTTGTTCTTCGCTGACGCGTCCGCCTATCGCTTTCTTCATTTCGATGTAGAGTCCGGCCCACTGGCTCAAACCTATCACGGTCGGGAAGGGCAGGAATACGTCAGGGATGCCCGCGATGACACCTTCCGCCTTCATGGCCGCCCCGGCGATGGCGCGGCCCCTGGCAGACTCACCGCGACTGCCGCCGTTCGGGATGGCGTGGCACCAGCGCAGCGGCGCAAGGTGGCGACGGTCTTTGTGGTCCCACATGCCTATCATGCGGGCAGTCTCCTGCGACATCGGGTACTTTGGCGTTGCGGAATGCGCCTCTTGGCACTTCAGTTGCCATAGCTCCGCGTTGATTGCTGCGAAAAGGGCGCGTTGTTGGCCGGATTCGGTACCGGACTTGGCGAGGTCAGCGGGCTTCATTTTGATCCTTTAGCTTGTTGCGATGGTGGCACCATTCCCATGCTTTATTGAGCAAGGAGACTTCTGCATGCGTAGGCCAGAAAATACCCAGTACGGCGCGCCAGCCGTAACCAGGCACGTAACGTATATGCGGTTTCATTGCGCACCGCCTTTCGGGTCGATGGGCGGCAACGGCGTGCTGTCGGTCGGGTCTTGCTGGACACGCTTCATACGCGCGACACGCATATCGCTCACACGTACGACAGCGCTGTAACCGGCACCGCTACCTAGCGGCAGGATAGTGACGACATCGTTTGCGTAGTTCAGATGGTTGACTTCATCAATCACGCCTTCAAGCGTCACGCTCGATATTGTTATTAACTTCATTTGCTTTCACTCCTATGTAGTGCTTGTGCTTACTGCGGCCTTTGACAAACTGCTTGATTGCGCCCTGTGCTGTCTTGGCGCGGTACGTATCGCCTAGATACCACACGGTACCGTTGTTGGTGTACCAAACCGCGAAGATGGGAAGCCATTCTGTTTTCATGCGAAAGGATTTATCGGTACGTCATCAGCAAACCACCAACGCAGCCAAGCGTTATACGCGGCTACGTCATCGAATTCTATTTTCAGCAGCGCCCCAGGCTTCACGTTGAACGGCGTAATCCCAAGGCGCTGCACTACGATACGCGGTTCGTATGTGGGCACAACGATTGTGTCCCCGCGTGCCCATCCTGGCGGAACCCAGCTATTTGCCACGCGCTAAAACTTCCTGTCAATGCTGACGGTTACGACGTTCGGCGAACGTACGGTATGTTTGTCTGTCCAGGTGAGTTTGTGGCGGAAACCCGGCATGAATCCGACGCGCAGAGTGTAGTCTTCTGCGACATTCAATCCGAGGTCTTGGCGCAGCTTAACCGCGAACGTCGCCTGAAGCAAGGGCATGATCCGGCGTTCGTAGGGGCCAATCGCGCCCAAGGTCAGGCCCCAGCGGTCGTCACGCGTTCGGAAGGTCCAGCCCACATACGCTCCGGGCTTGCCGAGGCTGTTGGACATCAGCACGCCCAGCAGCAGGCCGGATTCATACTGCACGTAGGCCCCAGGCGTCACGACGTTGTACGGCTCCGTCTTGATGACCTTGTACACGCCGTTATCGTTTTCCGCCCAGGCGACGTATTCCTTGCTGTGGAAACTCAGCAGGTTCACGCCGATACGGTCCTGCGCTTTGGCTTCGTTGAATACGCAGAAGCCCAGCAGGCATCCGAGTACGATTGGCAGCAACATACGGAAAAGCCGCATAAAGCTGATCTTCAGGTAACGTTGTTCCGAGTCGTACATATAAGCTCCTTTAAGTTAGTCTGCGTATAGTACCGTAGCAAACTCCGGTATGTCAAGTTCTTCTAGCACAATGTTGCGCGGAAGCGGCACGAAGTCTCCGTCAAGCAGGTAGCCTGCGGGTTTGCGTTGCGATTTGTTGTGCGCTTCGACGTTCTGTTTTACAAGCAACGCAAGGCTGTGCAGTTGTGCTGCGACAACGTTCCATGCCATGCCCTTTCCGATAAACACGCTTACGACAACAGGGCCGAACGCGATGTTGATTCGTTGCTCTTTCGCATCGTAGGCGACTTCGGTAAGAGATAGTTCTTCCTTAGCCATTCTGTGCCCTCGACTGCGTTTTCGCCTGTGTGACGTACAACGATACTGCGTCGGCCTTTGTCGTTACAAGCGGCGTGCCGCCCCATATGCAGTCTGACGCATCGTTTCTGTAGTCCGCGTCTTCCTGTTCTTTACACTCAACAGAGTATTCTTCCGGTCCCCAACGCACGACGACAGCTTCGCCCTTGCACTCAGGGCACGTCAGTACGTCAGGATTCATCGGCTGCTTGGCTTCTTTGTTGCGCTCCCATTGGTTGTACGCCATGCAGATCAGCCAGCCGGACGCGAAGGCTACGAACGTATGGATAAAGAAGTTAATGCTTTGGTCAGTGGTCATGGCTTCACCGCCAGTCCGCGCCACCAAGCCACTTCACCACGGTACGGCTTTGCATCCTTTCGTACGTCGCGAAGGCCGTACGAACCATTCAGCCACTGCTTGCCGTTCCAGTAGCGATAGAAACGGTTGCGGCCACAGCTTGCGATGTAGACGCCCCTGCGGACAGGCGGCGTGCTGGCAGAAATCCAGGGAGTCAGTTTGGGGGCGGGCATGTGTTCTCCAGTAGTGTGCAAAGATTATATACCGCCTGTTTTGGCGGCGTGGGAATTTATTCGTTGTGGCCTATGAGTTCCCAAAGCCGCGTAAACGTACGATCAAACGCGGCGAGTTCATGCTCCCAATACGCGCGGTCATCAGGGCCGTCGTCTTCAGGCACAGGGCTACGCGTTACGGCCACGTCGCGTGCAATCTCCAGTGCCTTGCGCCACGCATTACGGTGCGTGATGACGTTACCTGGGATACCGGGTTTCGGTTCGTCCTGAACAACCGGCTTGTCGGTAACGCAGTTCGCTTGCAGCCGGTCGATTTCGTCAAGCACAGCATGGAACCAGTTAGCGTGTTCGATCTGCGTCTTTATGATGAACCACGGTTCGCCGTTGCGCCGCACGTCTTCGATAATGCCGGTGCTGTTGCGGTCAAATACGTACTTGCCCCCTGCGAAGCTGTACGTTGTGATCGTGCCTTTGTCAGGTACGCCGCGATTGGCCTGCGCCGTCGTCGCTGGGTGTGGCTTGTGTTCGCGCGCCGGGACCGGAGGCAGGAACCGGACCAACGTACCTGTGGGATTGACCCCCAGGACGATACAGTTGTTGTCGTTCTGAAGCTTGTTCAGATACTCCGGCAGGTTCGCCGAACCAATGACTTCGGTTGGCGGTGCGATCAAGGCAATGTTGCCTGTGCGTGAAATGATGTGCATGGTTATCCCCTACGAGTTAAACGGACCGACAGTGTGCTACGTTGGAATTGGAACCCCTGAAAGTTCAAGTTGTTCACGAGCATTTTAGCGCACTCGAATGCTTCGATACGGGCAATGTGCGCGTCGTGATGATCCACGACCGGATGCCACACATTGGGCTCACGGATGCACTTGGCGATAAGCTCAAGCATCAGTGCGGTTGTACGTCCGGTACGGCGCAGGGGCAGTTCGGGATCGTGAAACACCGACGGGGGAAGTTGAATGGGCATGGTTACTCCTTAACAGTTGAAGAAAATGGTTACGACCCCTTCATCCCCGAAGCACTGTAGAACGCCTGGGGATTCTCGCGCAGTGTATACCACAACCACGCGTTGACCTTGGCCTGCTGCATGGCGTACTTGTCGTTGACAGTCTGCATGTAGCTTTTGTACGTTTCTCCGATAAACGCGACGACATACGCGATTAACACAACGACAAACAGCACAGGAAGCCAGATAGGCAGCGTTACGATTTGCGCAACGCTGAGAAGAATCGAATTACGAATGAACTGTTTACGTGTCAGCATGGCTACTCCTTAGTTGTTGCCCACAGTGGGGCGGGGTGTATCAAAGCGTCTTGTAATGCGGATGGATTTCAACGCTGCCCCATTCGCTTACCTTGAACAGTATGACAGTTCCGTCGTCCAGTAGCAAGCGTACGCAGCCGCCTTCAGGAACGTCAGTACGCACTACGATAGGTGAGGCGTTCATTTCGATTTGGGCTTTGTAGTGTTCAAGGCGCATGTGGAACCTTTCATATGGTCAAGTAAGTACGGTCAATATTACGTCATGTCGGCGAGTCTTGCAAGTACATCACCATGACATGCGGAAGGTTTACACCAGCAACCCAGGCGTTTACCTTTCAGTTCGTGCAAATCGGCGAGAAGGTTCGGTTGCGTGCGCAGCCATTCCTCATACTGATGGATGACTGCGGCACGATCAGCCTCATTACGCAGTAGGAAAGGATTGCCCCATTTGGACGGACGGCCAATATACACGTCATGTGGTTGACTGCGATGCACTACGGTTGTTGCTGGCGGAAAGAGCATTATGGTTCCTCTAATACGGTCAATATTACAGCAATTAAAGCTAGTGTCAATAGAGTACGGTAACTATTTTTGGGTTGGGTGGGGGTTCTGGGGTGCGGTGTAGTGATACGGGAGGATTTTAGGGGCTGGGGAAGTATATGGTTGGCCTCCGACGCACCCCCTACCCCCTCCCCCGGCATCCCTATACCCCCTTCGTCATATAGCTACGTCTCGCAGCCCCAGGCACGGCACTACAACATTCAACTACGTCATACGATGCGTGATATGTAGTACAGAATACCACAAACTGTGGATAACTACGTTCTGTGCATCATACAATGACCATTATGTTAACTTCGCAGCATACGATAGTACACATAAATACGGCATGATGCCTATTGTTTAAGCACCATGTAATACTGCTTGTGGATAACTCACTGCGGTACGCCTGTTACCGTAGCGATGTGCCCACACAATGGTGCAATGTCCGTGATGCCGCGCTGTATGAAGGCATTCGGGTACTTCTCCAGGTAGTCAACGTCCTGCCATCTGTCGTGTGTGTCATGCGCTAACCGCACCAAGACAGGTACATCGTTAACCGTAAGGTCGAGGGGTAACAATCTCGCACCATACAAATCAACGATAGAACGCCATTTAACTGTATATCCGCGTTCAATCAGCATCATCTTTAGCTTACGTGCCAGGGCGCGTTCACGTCGCGTAGTAGAGAGTTGCATTGCCGTATGAATGAAAGCCATTTTTCTACCCCTATTTGTGTTAAGAATGTAACAAGCGTATCAGTAACGTACCGATTCCATTGAGTTATACCTGCGTCCGTTTAAGGGGGAGCGGGTTTCTCTGTTTTTCTCTAAGTGCTTGATTTCTAAGTGTATTCTATATAAATATATATATAAATAATAATAATAATATATATATAAAGGTACTACTTTTGGGACGGCACCATCCACCTAACCCAGGTCCACAAAAAATTATATCCATATATTTCACTTTCTCCAACAAAATCAACAACTTATCGAAAGACAGAAAGTCCCAATTACAAAGATTTGTATATGTTTAGTAAAAACGACACGTCTACGCTCTATCACGTACTGACTCCAGCACAGCTACGTCACGCAACTACGGTATAAGACCATCACTTCATATGACAACACTGTATAACGAACTACTTGACGTGAAGTAGTGTCATGTCCTACATTACATCCATAGCAACACCAACCACACAGCAGGAACACATCATGACACGCAACTTTACCAATGAACTGCAAGCCGCACGCGATGCTAACGATTGGGAAGCGCACGCACGTATCTGGGAAGAACGCCGTACTGCAAGCGTGGAGCATGACGAGCAAACCATCAGCAACGACAAGCCCACACTTACGCGCCGTTTGGTGCGCACGGCGGCAGATCAAGCCCTGCAAGCGCTGTGTGTTGCATACCGTGAAGGCGCGCAGTACAGTGCGTTCATTAGCATCGCAATGAAAATGGACAATGCAGCCGCACGTGCGGTGTATCAATGCGACATGGCAATGATTGCAGCGAACTACCACAATGCCGCGTACTCTGCCTTCCCAGGCATTCGCGGTTAAGTGTGGGCAACATCGAAAGGCTAACCATCATGGCGACCTATCAAGAATTTACAGCGCGTGTCGGTGATAGCACATACACAGTGCGCGCCGAAAGTAAAGGTGCCGCACGCAAACAAATAGCGCGTGAGTATCGGCGTGATTGCCCGGCATCATGCGGCCTGTACAAGTCGTTTAACCAATGCACGTTTGAATGGCTTCGTATTGAACCTATCGAAACGGAGTACACAGCATGAACTACGGCACTATCCAACACATTCAGCGCATCATGCGCCAAGCTGGCCTTACCGAAGCCATCAAAGCCGCGCGTATGTACGGCGTGACGGAACCCGGTGAGTTTGTTCTCTACTTCGTTGCTCTGCCAGGGCAACGCGTTCGCATTCGTAAGTAATCAACCAACATAAAGGAACCACATCATGTCAATCTATTCTGTCGCAGGCTTCACAAAATATAACGGTCAGGTCACTGGCGTATCGTTTACCCATCTTGACAAACAATACGTGCCATCATGGTCCACAAAGCGCAACAATGGCGGCGCGTACATTGAAGTGTCAAAGTGCCAGGATGGTTCACTGTCCATTGACGCAATGGAATGGTACGAAGGCAAGACCGCAGAGCAACGTCGCCGGATCATGCTCAATTTGGATTCAGCCACAGCCCACAAGCTGCGCGAGTACCTTTGCGCCGCCTACCCCTTGCCCGAGGCAGAAAAGGGCCTGGAATCGGTCAATCCTCCAGCCGTCGCCCCGGTTTACCCGATTGGCTACACAGAGCGCAGCCTGACGGGCGGCGCACGGATCACGTACAGGCCCGATTACTCTGAATCGCTCCCTTGGATTTGCTATTCACTTGGCGAAGCCGGTCGGCACTTCTACACACTGGAAGACGCTAAAACGTACCTGAAGGGCAAGGGCTACGCATTCCCGTAACGCAGTCACTTCACAAAGGAATCACCATGCTAACAACCAAAATTCTCCCGCCGTACTTTTCGCCTTTACTGCCTGTCATCGTTGACGCGCCAGGACTGTACATGACGCGCGAAGGGCTTCAGGTAGAAGTCACAACGATAACGCCGTACCGTGCGCGGGGCATATACCCTAACGGCGTGTGCGAATCGTGGCACAAAAGCGGGCGCATCTACTGCGGGCAAGAAACGATCAATGACATCGTTAGCAAAATAACGTAGTCATGTGCCGTAGCTTTACACAAGCTTTACAATAAAGTAGTTGCGTAAAGTAGTTTGATGTCCTACATTACGTTATCGGATCAGCAAACGTAACGGAGTAAACAAGATGGCAACGGCAGTAGCTTATGAATGGGATGTAGAAGAAATCCACACAAAAACAGGTGATGTGATAGACCATTCGTTTCAAACGTCGTACAACGGCGTTAAAGCAGTGTTGGCGACACAAAGCAGTAAAGGTCATCATTTTGCGCCTGTACTTGTTTGTGACGATGACAACGGGCGCGCATGGGCGTATGTTGACAACGGCAAACTGCCTTCACATTTTGCTGACGCATACGGCAACGCTACGCGTAAGGTCCCGCAACGATTTCATAACGAAATCGTAAAGGCGTAACCCCGAATAACCTGGAGTAAATGAAGTGAACAAGCTTATTGCAATTTTCAAGGCTGACGCATTGCGTATCGCAAAGATGCGCAACGCAATGGAAAAGCGTACAGGCTCGCGGTGCAACGCAATAATTATGGGCATACAGTTATCCCCAGGTCATTGCCGCGCTACAGGCCCTGCACAGGACGTAATGTTTTTGATTGGCGAAGTTGCATCCAATGGCGAAGACTGCTTAGTGGCTGTTTCCATCCAAGGCACAAAATGAACGACCTGGACAACATCGCAGTAGCGCTAGTCGCAATCGGCGGCGCGGTAATGTTCATTCTTACCGCGATGGCATGCGCCGGATTGCTCTATGCAGCCGGTAACGTGTTTGAACCTGTCGCATGCTGGTTCTTTGCTCTGGAGTGTGGGAAGTGATGCAAGTTGACCGCATCACACAGCACCTGCAAAGTGCTTTACACCATCGGCGCAATGCCATCGCAATGAAACGCGACGGCTGCGAAGCTGAGTACCGTCAATACGCAGCAATTGCGCGCCATCATGAGTACATGGTGCGCGAGCATGCAAACGCAATCATCGAATCCAATCGCGTTAACCTAGCGCTCACCGATAAACTTAACCGGAGTAACTGACATGGCACAGCGTATCACCCGCGCCTTTCTCGAAACACAAGTGGAGAACCTTAACCGCCTCATGAAAACGCCTACGAAGCCGTACAGCAACGTTGACGGCGTGCATAAGGCAAACCCAGGCAACTACCATATCGATAGCGCATACGACGGTTATCAGCTTGTGCAGATGTGCACAAGTGGAGGCGAACGCAACGTACTAAACATCGGCTTTGTGAGCGCCACAAAACTGTCTGAAGCCATCGGCGTTTACATGTCAGGGCTGCGCGACATGCAAGACGCAATGAAGGCCGAAGTTACCGCGTCAACCGCAGATTTTGCCTTACCGCAGTTCGCTATCAAGATGGCGCAAAACAAAGGCGGTAAACGCCTGTTTAACGTCACCTACGGGCAGTCGGCATATGTCGGACTATCCTACGCCGAAGCTGCTGAGACGCTGGGTGAATGCGTTTTTCATGCGCTCGCATGCGACGGCAAAATCAATAACGAAGGAGCATGACATGGCAACGCAAAAACGTATCGGCAATTCTGTACTGCCTTCAAGTGACCAGTTCATTTTATTGCCCATGCCCGGCAAGCATGGAACCTTTCAAGTGAAAGCCATTCCTGAACTAGACACCCATGCACTAACGTTGACGCATTCGCGTGGCACGTCAACGTTAGCCCTTCACAGTAACGGTTACTCATGCCATGCACTGGCACAGCGCATGCACGCCGCATGGGAAGGTACAGGAAGTGTGCAACGTGCATTAGAGCAATTCGATTACATCCTAGCTTGTGGTGGCGAAGGCAAAGCGCGCACAGCTATCGAGTATTGGCTATCCCCCGAAGCCAGCTAAACAGACATTTTCAGCCATTGCCTATAGTGTGGGCAATGTCGGGCAATGTCGCCCTTACCTGGAGTTATCCAAATGAACCAAGCAACGCAAAACCATGTCGCAATCCTTGAGGCGCAAGCCATGAAAGAAACCGACAAGGCGCGCCGCGAACGTCTCGCGCATAAGGCACTGTGCATCATGGCACGTGAAGGCAAGCGCAGCATTTACGCGCCGCGTCTCAAGCGTTCGCATGCGTGAGCGTGCCAGTAGTAGTGCAGCCTGGACGTGCGCTACTGCGGGAATGTTCCCACATTAGGAGAATGCCATGATGTTTTCAGAAATAGCTATCGGCGCGTCTTTTTACTGTAACGGTAATGTGTGCGTAAAGAAAAGCACACGTACCGCACTAATCGTTAAATATGGGCGCACGTTTTACTACGCGCAGAATGAAACTGTGGAAGCCATCAATGCGTAAAGCAGACTACACCACACTAGCGCATGTCATCCGCGATAGCCTTGCAGCGTACAAAGCCGTTGCAATGATGCGCGTAGATAACGCGCAGGCTATCGGCGGGCATAACGCTTTGATTACCCTGGCGCAGCAACTCGCCCGCGAGCTTTCTGTTGATAGCGGCATGTTCCTAAAGGAATGCGGCTTTCCGGTAAACGCACATCCGCCACGCTTGTAACGTAATAATAATCATCACGTCAACCCCTGACGTTAAATGGGAAAGCGACTAGGGCCGCGCATTCATATCGAGTGCGCGGCCCTTTGCGTTTTCTGAACTGGAGTAACCGATATGAATAACCGTAACCGCAAGCGCCTGCTAATGCGTAGCTGGCGCGGCTTTGCTAAACGTCCTGGACGTGGCGGATTTTGGCTTGCATGGCACGCACGCGCCTACCGTACCAGTGCGCCGCTACGCGCAGAGCGCAGAGCGCGTGATCTGCCTGAAGGTTTCGCGCCGGTCACTCAAGACGCATGGAACGCTTTAGGCAGTCCCAGGCTATCCCCCTACCTAAACGGTTTTATGCTGCGCGGAACGGTTGATTCCGGCCCGGCGTGAGCCATTCTGAGTGGGGAGGGTTGCCGGGGCATGTAGGCGGTTCAGCCCCTTAGCTCTCAGCCTTGCGCACGGCATGGCGGAAAGGCACTCCCCGGCCTGGGAATTCTAGCCCATCTACCCTCGTCTTTCCGCGTGGTTTTTACGCACTCGCATGCTGCGCCGCACAACCACGAGGGGTACCCCAAAACGTTAATAGGCGTTTTTCGTCAAAAATGGTACCCGGCGTTTTCGGAGCTTTCGCAAAGGCAAAGCAAAATCGCCAAATCGTTACGATAAGAAGGCATGCACATTACTGATGACAAAGCATTTAGCTGTCGTCTTAAATTTTGCGGCTGTGTCGTTGCGTGATAGCTCTTGCAAATCACCACGATCAACCAACGCTTGAACGCATTTCTTCAGCGCTGCGGTAGCGCCAAAGCGGTCATTCTTGAACGATGTCATAGGCGACAGACGCCGCGCCAGATAGCCCCAGGGCAGGACACGTTCGCTGTGCAATGCGAGTGGTACGTGGTACTTCTTCAGTGTGTCGTGCGGGTCTTCTAGATAGGCTCCGATAACAGAAACCATATCCTCAATCTGCTTCGTGTCCGAACTTTCAGTAGCGCCTACCTTGCCGGTTTCAAAGCGCTCAAGCAGCGACATCGCATCATGCACAACGAGGTCAATCGCCCACTGTGCCGTCTCGCCGTTGATCCTGGGGTCGTAAGGGCTATTGCCCACAGCAACGAGGGCCGCGAGCTTCATCGATTTCATGTGGGCACGATTCCACAGATGCTTGACGACTTCCTTGCTACCACTGTTAATACGGTCATCGCAATACTTGTCGAAGTCACGGAAAAGCTTTTCCGCGTTTGGATCGAGATTAACTGTGATCGCTTTTTTAGCTTTGTTCAACATGAGCGCATGCCCGCACAGCGCACTGACTTGTTCAATCAGGCTGACGCTTGGAACCGCTTCGTGATGCCGCTCGTTCAGTGGTGGCCTGTCGCCGTTGTATTCGATGATGGTAAACCGTGGCAACAAGCCTTCGCTAATCATGGCTTCGTCAAGCACTTCGTAAAAGCGCCCTGGTACGGACTCGCCCATGAGAGAGAACGCAGGCGCTTCGATGATGTCGGTATTCTTCGTCTTGTCGGAGTAGATCATCGGGTGGAGCAACTTGCCTTCACCGGACTTGTTGTACAGGTCAAGCAACATGCGCTTTAGCCCCGCCATCTGTGGCGAAGCGTTCTGCGTTGCCATCTGTTTAAGCTTCAGACCAAACTCACCAATCATTGACACGAAGCTACACGATGCGTAGTTCATATACTTAAGCAGCGCTTCAGGCGATGCAATCTCAGCGGGGCCGATGAACTCAGCCGCCGCAGGCACTGTCATGCGTACGCTTGCCATGAGCTTGTCGATACCGCTTGCAATTGCCTCTTTGCCGGAGCCTGTAGGAGCAAGCAAGAGGATGTATTGATTCAGGCCCGCATTGCTCACGTTGTACGCACGGCCACAGATGCCGCTCATGAGCGCGAGGGCAGCCGTCAGCGCAATCTCAGGCACAGGCCGTGGCGCAGCGGCGTAGATGAACGATGCAATCTCACCAATGAGCCCAGGCGGTTTAACGTACTCGAATTTCTTGACCTTGAGGGCACGCATGTTCAACGGTTTCACGTTATCGAACACATGGTATTCCGTCTTCGTGATGTGTGCCTGATGATCGACAACAGGCTTTGGCATCGCAGGCACATCACGTGCTGGCTGCTGTGCTGGCGCAGGCGTGTTGAAGGGATTTGGCGGAGGATTGGCGCGGCGCTCTGCAAGCTGCGCTTCAATCTGGTTACGGATGCCATCGATGTCAACGGGCGGTAGCAGTCTGTCGAAGGACTTCGCCACCATGTAGTCAACGTAATCGTTGCGTAGTGCCTTTGGCCGTTGCCCTAAACCGGATTGACGGAACAAGCGAATGATCTGCGGCTTGTGCTGTGTATAGAACGCCAGGATGTTGATAAGCGCAAGGTCGGCTTCAGACTGTGACGAATAGTGCAGGTTCCAGCGTCCCCACATCAGGTCGTTGAACTTGTCGCCGTTGTCAGCCTTCAGCGCCTTGTTCACTATCGCCATGTCTTCTTCTTTTTGGTACACGTCGCCCGCGTACGAAGACACGATAGCGTTGCCGCCCATCTGTTCCCACAGTGAATTCAGCAGCGGATTAAAGTCGCCGCTGATGGGCTTGGCGCGGTAGACGTTGCCTGTCATCGTCATGAAACGGAGCGTGCTGTATACCTCAACGAAGGCACGCTTACGTCCGCTCGGAACGGAGCCTTTGATGATGATGTGCAGGCCCTTGCCGCTGGGGCTTATCTCGGCGTACGAGTCGAAGGCTTCAAAGATGCGAACCTGCCGCGCCTGGGCGTCAAGGTCTTCGTGAACGTCGTCAAGATCGATGAACGCATACGGGTCGGACTCAGCCAGAACGAAACCAATGCCGTCATAGGCCCGCGCATGTACCGCGTTCACGCAAGCGTCGAAGCTTGTCCACGTGAACGGGTCAGAATGACTAGCTTTGTAGCCGCCTATCGGGTTGTAGGGCACCTTCGTCGGCTTCGCACCGCCGTGGTCTTCAAAGCGCCACGTCACCCATTGCGATAGAACACGCAACTCGCTCGGAATGTTGTCGAACAACATTGGCGCTTACAGTGTCGCGCCGGTCAAATAGTGGTATAGCCGTTCTATGCGGTCGCAGGAGGGATCAGGAATACGGTCAAGTGCAAACATACGTAGCCAACCCCATGTAACGCCGGACCCATCCGCGATTTCACGCAACGTCTGTTTGCGCCCGTCAATAGTGTCCCGCAGCGCCGTATAAGTGCGCTTACGTAATGTGGGCTGGAAGGGCCGCTTTACGCTGTTGTCGGGGTACTCTTTAGGGGGCCAGGGCTGGTCTTTACTCGGCATGGTCAGGTCTTTTTGAATGTGGCCGGAAGTGTGCCCGAACGCACACAACAGGTCAACTAAAATTTTTATCCGATTGGGCTTGACGGGATAATATTACATGCGGTACATTCTCGCATCGGTTGCGTGATTGCCCCGTGCTGTTTTGTTGGACGGGTTGTTGCCTCACTCGTCTTTGCAGTACGACACGCAACCGCTTTTTATAAGGACAAGAACGCCTATGTTGAAGCTCCCTTGCAAACCTCTGGACACGCACGCAAAGCTGCCGGAGTATGGCACCGAAGGCGCAGCATGTTTTGATTTCTATGCGCGCATTCCTTTCGGTTCCTGGGTTTCGCTTGCGCATGGCGAGCGTGCCTCAATCGGTACCGGCATCGCTGTTGCTGTGCCCGAAGGCTATGTGTTGTACCTGTTCTCGCGTAGCGGTCACGGTGCGAAGCACGGCGTACGCCTGGGTAACTGCGTCGGTGTGATCGACAGCGACTATCGCGGCGAAATCAAACTTATCATCACCAACGACGGGCAGGATACGTTTGAAGTTCACGACGGCGAACGTTTCGCGCAAGGCATGCTCATGCCGTATCCGAAAGTGGTCGTTGCGTGGACAGCGGAACTGCCCGCCACGAAACGCGGTGCAGGTGGTCTGGGGAGTACCGGACGATGACCGGCTTCATGAAAGACTGGCAACACCGCACGACGAAACTCGGACGGCTGCGCGATTGGTGGGCGAGCGTCGTCTATAACTTCAAGATCAAACGCGATCACAAGCGTTGGCCCCTGGGTACGCGCGTCATCATTCTACGCGGACATCACAGTCCTGCGGCGGTGGGCCTTATCGGAAAGGTGCACAAACACGGTTCCCCGTGTAATGACGGCGTGGACTGTAGCGTGGCGTTTGCGTTTCCGGTACCGGACTTGACATTTGGCAATCCGCCGAACGCGCGGTATTGTCACTATGTCGATTACGTCAACATGGAACGGTTGCCTGACAACTATTTCGTTTCGACAGGAGAACAGCCAAATGTCGTCTAAATTGCTCACGTCATACGTGCTGCTTGAAGTCACGCACGAGAAGCCGATACCTGACCTTGCTCACCATGCAGCGGCCCGCGTGCAGAACCTCGACGGCATCGGTAACGGTATCGTGACTGCGATACCTGTGCCCGAGACCGTCTACATGATGGCGCGCATAGTCAACACGCCCGCGCATCCGCCACAGTACAACGTAATGACGGTGCATATTGACGCCAGCATGGACCCTGCCTTTGTGGCAGAATCAGTGCGCCGCTCCCTCGGGCTCACGCCACCGAAGCGCCAGCTATGATCAACCCTTTCAACCCGTTCAATACACCGGCCCCTGCGCCCGCGAACCCCTTCGCGCCTCCTGCCGGTGTGTCCCCCTTCGGCGCGACGACCAACCCCGAAGTGTGGGCAACCCCCGGTGCTGTGCACGTTCCGCCTGTCGTCGTTCCCACAGGCACAGCTATCGACCAAGACACGGGCGAAGTGTTCTACAAAGAACTGGCTGACGGAACCAAAGTACCGTATGACCGGGATCAAATGCTGCTTGACTGGCAACATGCGCAACAGCAACTTGATTTCTGGAAAGCACAAGAAATGGATTTGCGCGGCAAAGTCGTCGCGTCGTTCACCGACCCGGACAAGAAGAAGGGTACGGAGAACGTCGCGCTTGGCGCAGGCTGGCAACTCAAGGTTAAGAAGGGCTTGCGCTATACGCTTAAGTCGTTTGATGCCGCCGTATCGATGCACGATGCCGTGAGCGATGCCATCAAGAAAATGTGTTCCGCAACGCATGACCGGCAAGGCAATCCCCTCGACCCGAATCGCGGTCGTGAGTTTGCGTCAACGCTCGTGAAGTGGTCTGCTGACTTGTCCGTGTCAACGTACGATATGCTTGACCCAGGGTACAAGGAAATCATCGATACCGTGCTTGAAATGAAGTCGGCTGCACCTACCGTGGAAATCAATCCGCCGAAGGAACCGAAATGACGTTACGCACGAACGAAGAAATCCTTGACTTCCTGGGGATTGACTATCGTACACGAAACGTCACAGGCGTCGTTGTTCGTTGTACCGTCGAACGTTTGCCACAAGTCCGCGTAACATACGTACCGGAACGTGAAAATCGTGTACCATTCAACATCGACGCAGCGTGCGAAGAAGCAAGGAAACGCCTTGCGCGTGCGCTTAACATCGCAGTAGCCAACGCAAACCGAAGGCTATGGGTACGGCATCACATGGGAAGTTACCAATGAGCATTCTTCAAAACGTACAAACGTCTACTGCCCACATGGGCACGCGCATTGTCATCGCCGGAGCGGAGAAGCAAGGCAAGACGACGTTTGCGACCGGCGCACCCGGCGCGCTGCTGATCCCGCTGGAGCAAGGCTACGCAGGCGTGAAGACGAACTACGTGCCGATGCTGACGGACTACACGCAGTTGCTTCAGCTTCAGAACGAAATCACCCAGGCGGCACAGCGTGGGCAGTTCCAATTCCGTACGCTCGTGTTCGATTCGGCTACGGCGTTGGAGCGACTGATTCACACGTACGTCATTACGCTTGATCCGAAAAGCAAAACCGACAAGTCGCTGTCGATGGAGACTGCGCACGGTGGCTACGGCAAGGCATATGGTGTTGCGAACAAGTTGTTCGGTGACTTCCTGGCATGGTGCGACATGCTCGTTATCAATGCACGCATGACCATCGTACTGACTGCCCACGTGTTCAGCGCGAAGGTACTCGACCCGCAGAACGGCGAGTACAACACCTGGGATGTCCAGCTTCACAGCCCGAAGGATCAGAAGACCTACGGCAAGCGCGAAATGCTCACGCAATGGGCCGATGTTATCGGCTACCTGCACGACCCGATTACGGTATCGAAAGACGCAAACTCCAATATGGCGCGGGCGATCAGTCTCGGTCAAGGCCGCGTTTTAGGTGTTGAACGCACGCCGTCGTACGTTGCCGGAAATCGATACGGTATGCGTGGTACCATTGCGCTACCGGCACCCCCGGCGTGTGCGTGGAACCAACTCGCAGGCAACCTGCATCAGGCCGCAGGGATTGACGTATGGAATAGGGAGGCTGCGTAATGTTTCCAGTAAAGCATTCAGAAACAAATACTACGTTGTACGCCGCAGAAGGCGAGGACAAAGTAATCGATTTGCCTATTCGTCGTTCCGCTATTCAAGGTATTGAAGTTGTTCAGTCGTTCTGGAAACCAGAACCTAACGAATTGGCGGCGCTTAACGAAGGGCACGCAATTATCCTAACGGTTGCAGGGCGTACGCATGCGCCTGTAATGATGGAAGTTTCGGCAGTAAAAGAGTAACAAGGCGACGGCGTAGCCTCAAGCGCCATAACGTAACGGAGAAACAGGAAAATGCAAATCAACTTTAGCACGCAAGGTATTGCACCGATGCAGCCGATGGAGCCGGTACCGGAAGGCTGGTACCAAGTCATGATCGTTGACGAAGAACCGAAAGCGGTTGCGAACAAGCCGCAATCGTGGTATCTGGCGTTGACGTTGGAAGTCATCGCAGCCGCAGACGGCAATCCGCAGTTCAAGGGGCGCAAAGGCTACGTGAACCTGAACCTCGGAAACGACAACATTCAGGCTGTCGAAATCGCACAGCGCGAACTGTCGGCAATCTGCCATGTCACGGGCCGTCACGTGATCCAGGACACCGCGCAACTCAAGGGCGTGCCGTTCCAAGCGAAGTTCGTCATCGACGGCAATCGCAACGTCATCAAGGGCTACAAGGACATGCAGGGCAACGACCCCGGCAAGACGGGCGGCGCAGCGGCCCCGCAGACCCAGCAGTTCCAGGCCCCTCCGGCGCAGCAACAGCCTGCCCAGCAGTTCCAGCAGCCCGCCGCGCAAGGCAACCCCTTCGGTGCGGCTGCGGCCCCGCAACAGCCCGCGCAAGGCGCATGGCAACAGCCTGCCCAGGCCCAGCAGCCCGCGCAGACGTTCCAACAGCCTGCCCAGCAACCGGCACAGCAGTTCCAGCAGCCTGCGCAACAGGCCGCACAGCAGCCGCAAGGCGGCGCTCCCTGGGCGAACGGTGCAGCGGCACCCCAGGCCCCGCAACAGGCCGCGCAAGCCCCTGCCGGTGGCGGCGCTCCCTGGGCGCAGCAACAGCCCGCGCAGGCTGGCGGCAACACGGCTCCCTGGGCTACGAAGTAAGCTTTCCGGCGTGAACGAGAACAGGGGCTTCGGCCCCTGTTTTTCAATAGGATCATGATGACAACACCTGAATTCGATTTGGCGAACAGAGAAGACCGTAACAAGCTGTCGAAGCGTCTGCTTGCAGACATCGATACGTACTGTCGTACCGCGTTCAATGACGGTCATCGTACGCACCTGGGCGCGTCGTTGATTAACCGCGAGTGTTCGCGGTATCTGTGGTACGTCTTCCGCTGGGTGTACAACAAAGAATTTGACGGTCGCATGCAGCGGCTGTTCCAACGTGGGCATAGAGAAGAAGAATTCATGCTCAAGATGCTTGAGGGCATCGGCTGCAACGTGTCGCCGGTTGACTATGAAGCGCCGAACGTGCTGCACTACAACACCGTTACCGGCCTTTACCATTACGAAACAACGTTCAAAGGTGACGGTAAAGTTATCGTTGAAGCGAACACAGAACACGGCGTAACAGAAGCCGAATCACAAGGCGTATACCCTGACTATCCGCAACACCGCGTATCGGGCTGTGAAGGCCACTTTGGCGGGTCTATCGACAACCTGCTTGAACTGCCGAAACAGTACAACCTGTTCGTTATGTTCATTAACGAATTCAAGACGCAGGCTACCGGCGCGAAGTTCACCGCACTAATGCGCGATGGCGTGCAAAAAGAGAAACCGGACCACTACACGCAAATGTGTATCTATGGCTGGAAGAAAGGCCACAAGTACGGCGTCTACATGGCGGCGAACAAGAATGACGATTCGCTGCATGTCGAAGTCGTTGAACTGGATTGGGAACTTGCGCAACGCATGGAAGCGAAGGCTCACCGCATCATCTTCTCACGCACGCCGCCGCAGAAGCTGTCGGAATCCCTTGCCCACAGTACGTGCCAATACTGTGACATGAAAGAGGTCTGCCATCAGGCCAAGCCGTACGAGAAGAATTGCCGTAGCTGCGCGCATGCCCAGGCGATCCCCGGCAAGCAGTGGGGGTGCAATCTGCATGGTCAGGTCATCCCGGCGACGTTCATCCCTACTGGCTGCAATAGCTGGACGCCTGCCGTATGAAACAATCGTTTGAAGCGATGCTAGGGCGCGTCGTGTTGCTGCTCGCGCTGTTGTGGTTGCTTTACTTTCTGGTGAGCGACCTATGATCGAACCGTGGTGGTTTCAGAAAGAGGCAGTCAAAGCGACGTTCGACTACTTCAGCTATTTCGGGGCCTTGTCCGCGAATGATCCTGAAGAAGCGAAGAAGGAGCATAACCCCCTCATTGCGCTACCAACAGGTACGGGCAAGTCAGTCGTTATCGCATTCTTCCTGAAGCATGCACTAGAGTCCTGGCCCCGTACTCGCGTGCTGTGCCTGACGCACGTTAAGGAACTGATCGCGCAGAACGCGGCCGAATTGCAGGGTATCTGGCCTGAGGCACCTGTGGGCATATATTCTGCCGCGCTCAAACAACGCGATACCGTCATGCCTATCATCTTCGCTGGCGTAGCGAGCGTGATTAGCCGCATCCATGCGTTCGGATGGCGTGATCTTATCCTGATTGATGAATGTCACCTGCTCAGTCCTAACGAGAAGTCGATGTATCAGACGATCATTTCGGAACTGAAGAAAGTCAATCCGGCGTTGAAGGTCATCGGCCTTACCGCAACGAAGTATCGGCTTGGACAGGGCCTGCTTACGGACGATGGCCTATTTACGCACGTAGCGTACGACATGACGACGATGCACGCGTTTAACCGTCTCGTGGAAGAAGGCTACCTGTGCCCGCCTACGACGAAGCGTACTGCTGTCGAAGTTGACACAAGTACTATCTCTGTTGCAATGGGCAAGTTCAACGAAGGTCAGCTTGAAAAGGAAGTGAGCAAGGTAACGGAGCGCGCGTGTCAAGAGCTAGTCATGCTTGCGCAGGATCGTATCTCATGGATCGTATTCGCCCCTGGTATCGGCAACTCGATTGCAATAGCGAACCTGCTTAACTCCTACGGCATTCCGACTGCCGCAGTGCATTCCAAGCTATCGGACTCGCAGCGTGACGAAGCTATCGAAGATTTCAAGCAGTTCAAGTATCGCTGTCTCGTATCGAACAACATTCTGACGACCGGATTCAACCATCGTCCGGTTGACTGTATCGCCATGTTGCGTCCTACCCTGTCGCCTGGGCTATGGGTGCAGATGATTGGCCGTGGCACCCGCGTGTCACCGGAGACGGGAAAGAAGAACTGCCTTGTGCTGGACTTCGCAGGCAACACGCGCCGCCTGGGGCCTATCAACGACCCCGTGATCCCCCGGAAGAAGGGCAAGGGCGGCGGAGACGCGCCCGTGCGCCTGTGCGAGGTCTGCGGCACCTACAACCACGCCAGCCGCCGCACGTGCGAGTGCTGCGCCTTTGAATTCGACTTCACACCGAAGATCGCAGGCACGGCGTCAACCGATACGATCTTGCGTACCGAAACGTCTGACCTACCGCAGATTGAAAACGTACCCGTCAAACGTGTGCTGTACACGAAACATATAGCTAAGAACGGACGCGGTACCCCGTGCATGAAGGTAGCGTACATTACAGGCATTCAACAGTTCGTTGAATGGATTAATATTGAGCAACCGCACGGTTCGCTACTCGCAAAACAAGCCCGTGATTGGTGGCGTGAACGTCACAGCACGGAACCGCCAGCTACCGTCGATGAAGCATTGACGTATCAAAGTGCGTTGCGCATACCGAAGCGTATCAATGTGATCGTCAACCGCAAATACCCTGAGATTATCAGCTATGAGTATGACTAAGGCATTTTTCTGGACAACCCCTGTGCCGGTGCGGATCATGCTGCATGAAGAAATGGTACGGACGGGAGCCTTGCCCACATGCTTGAACTGCGACAAGGGCGAGCTACGCGGCGACCGTTCTTTTTGCTTGCTGTACAACGCGTATCCTCCTGCGAAAGTCGTCGTATTCGGTTGCCCGTCATGGTGTGATGATGCAGTGCCGTTCTAAGCGTACGCGCATTCTCGTGACTGGCGGGCGCGATTACGTGAATGTCACGTACGCACACGGCGTACTGGAACAAATCAACGCCTACTATAAAGAAGGTATCGTCATCATCCAAGGCGGCGCAAAGGGCGCGGATCGTATCGCAAAGGATTGGGCGTTGAAGAATGGTGTACCATGTATCACGATGGATGCTGCATGGGACTATTACGAAAAGCGCGCAGGTAGCGTACGCAATAAATGGATGATCGACATTTGCGCGCCGGATTTTGTGTTAGCATTCCCTGGCGGTATCGGAACCGCGAACATGATAAAAGAGGCAGAGCGCGTGCAGTGCCCTGTCTACCCAGCATAGGAACTAAAATGATACTCTGCGAAGGTACAGCACCAAACCTAAAAGTATGGCACGCCGAACAGTGCCGCGTTGTCCGCATGCTCGCGTACATCGACCTTGACCGCCAAGTGTGGGCAGAAGTTCCGATGGAACCTATTCGTTATCTCGTTTTCTGCCCTGCTTGTGGCGGTGCGCAGCCTGACAGCAACGAATTCCAAGCGAAGAAGATCACCGTAAACAAGGAACTAACCCTTGCAATCATTAACCCAATTGAAGGGGTAGACGATGGCGACGAAACGCACGAAGAAAACGGAACCGGAGCCGACAAGCAACGAACTGAACCTACTCGACGCGTTGAAGTTCGTGAAGATAGCACAGTTGGATGCGGGACCGCCGCAGCATCGGCACTGCATCATGTACGGCACATGGCTGTATGCGTTCAACGGCATTCTGTCTGCCGGACATCGGATTGAAGAAGACATTTCGGTTGCTCCCCACACGCAGCGGCTGATCCAGGCCCTAGAACGCTGCGAAGGCCAGATGGCTATGACGCAGTTGCAATCTGGTTTGAGCGTCAAGGCGGGGCGGTTCAAGGCCGTCGTACCCTGCCATGTGCTGAACGATATGCCCCCGGTGTTCCCTGACCCGCCCGTGGCCGTCATAGACGACCGCCTGCGGGCCGGAATGGCGGCTGTCGCGCCCCTGGTATCGGACAACGCGCAGACGGTCATCACGGCCTGTGCGCGCCTGGGGCCGCAGACGATCTGCGCGACCAACCGGCATGTGGTGATCGAGTATTGGCACGGCATCGATTTGCCGGTGATCTTGGTCCCTAAGACCGCGCTCAAGGCTATCGAAGGCATCAAGAAACCGTTGACGCAGTTCGGTTACTCCGGCAACACAGCTACGTTCTACTTTAGCGACGGTAGCTGGCTCAAGACGCAGCTTTACGCTGACAAGTACCCGGATATTGGTCGTGTCCTAGATAAGCCATCGGACCAATGGCCCGTAACACCCGGACTCTACGACGCGTTGCGCGTACTGAAACCGTTTACCGAAGACAGCAAGTGTGTTATGTTCTCGCGTAATCTGTTGCACACAAGCAGGACGAACAACACCGAAGGCGGTAGCTACGAGCTTGAAGGCATACCGGAGGGGCGAGCATTCAACCTAGAGTATCTGCTGATGCTTGAAGGTATCGCAAAAACCATCGACTACGCCAAGGGCGATAGCCCCTTGTTGTTCTTCGGCGAGAACGTTCGCGGCGCAGTATCTGGCATGAGGATTCCTGGTGAGTGACATTCTATTCTTCGATGACGAACCACTGACGCTGCGTCGTAAAGCAGTTCTCAAGCAGCTACCGCCGACACCGAATACGGGATGGTTGCCGCCCACACACTTCCCGAACCTGAGTGCCGCAAAGCTCCTGAGCTTCGACTGCGAAACCTGGGAACCGGACTTTGACCACGGGCCAGGATGGGCGCGCGGTAAGGGCCATATCGTAGGCGTTGGTATCGGCGCTGACGACGGCAACGGCAACTATGGCAAGTGGTACTTTCCTGTCCGGCATGAAGTCGAACCACAGTACAACCTTGACCCAATACACGTGTTCAACTACGTGCGGGATACGTTGGAGCGCACACCGAACATTCCGAAAGTCGGCGCGAACCTGACATACGATGTGGGCTGGCTCGGAGAAGAAAACATTCACGTCAAGGGTGAGCTTCACGACGTACAGTTTGCCGAAGCCCTGTTGTCGGAGGACACTGAAGTTAACCTTGGTCATCTTGGAGTTAAGTACCTCAATGAAAACAAAACAAGCGACGACATGTACCGTTGGCAGGCCGAAGCCTACGGCGGTTCCGCCAATAGCAATCAGCGCGCGAATATCTACCGTACGTCACCCCGCCTTGTCGGGCACTATGGTGAAGGTGACGTTGATCTGCCACTCCGCATCCTGCGTCACCAGTGGCCTGCGATGGAGCGTGAAGGTGTATTGAACATCTACCGTATGGAGTGTGATCTAATCAGTCTCATGGTTGCGATGCGGCGCAAGGGCGTAACGATTGATCTGCCGATGGTCGAACAGTTGTACGCACAGCTTGGCCTTGACATTATGAAGTTCCATACGCTGCTAAAGAATCAGCTTGGCTTTGAACTGAACGTTAACGCAGGTGATAGCGTAGCAAAGGCATTCGACTATTACGGCGTACCGTACATGAGGACTGCCGCAGGTAAGCCAAGTTTCACAAAGGACTTTCTAAAGCAGGTAGAGCATCCTATCGGTAAGCAGATTATCGAACTGCGGATGTACGAAAAGATTCGCAACACGTTCATACGGTCGTACCTGCTTGAACGGCACACCAACGGAAAGATTCATGCGTCATTCAATCAATTACGCAGTGATGACGGCGGCACTATCGTAGGTCGCTATTCAAGCAGTGACCCGAACCTGCAAAACATTCCGGTGCGACCTGGATTCACCGAAGAACCACTACTGACCAAGCCGAAAGAAGGCAAGCCCAATCCGTTGTACGATCCCACATACGTACCCCTGGGCAAGCGTATGCGTTCGTGCTTTCGTCACGACTTCGGCGACGTTGAAATCGAGAAGATCGACTTCAGCCAGATTCAGTATCGCTATCTCGTACACGATGCAGTAGGCGACGGGGCGCAGGCCGTGGCCGATGCTTACAACCTAGACCCCAATACGGACTACCACGACATCGTACAGAAGTTAGTTAACGATGTGTCAGGCCGCTACATTGAACGTAAGCCGATTAAGAACATTAACTTCGGACTTGCCTTCGGAATGGGCGAAGACAAGCTAGCGCGGCAACTTGGCGTAGAACTGAGCGTTGCCCGTGAAATCATGAAGGCGTACCACATGGGCGCGCCGTACGTGCGGGAGACGACGAAGCTGTTTGCGCGCATGGCCCTGGAGGACGGTCAGATCGTGAGCATGCTGGGGCGCAAGAGCCGGTTCAACCTGTGGGAACCAATCCGCGAGCGCAACAGCCGGGAAGAACGCAAGATCGCCTTGCCGTACGAACGTGCTTTGGCGATGTACGGTACGCGTATTCAACGCGCCTACGGGCACAAAGCACTGAACCGCAAGCTTCAGATGGCCGAAGGCGACCACATGAAACGCGGTATGTGGCAGTGCTGGAAAGAAGGGGTGTTTGACTACATCGGTGTACCACGGCTGACAGTACACGATGAATTAGTCTTTAGTGTGATGCGCAACGATCCTGCAATGAACGAAGCGTTTGCTTATATGCGTCATGTTATGACACACGCCGTTTCTATAAAAATCCCGGTCTTGGTCGATTTTGGCCGGGGTGCAAATTGGGGAGCGATTGACTAGGCTTGGGGCGTGCCGGAAGGTGCCTGCGGCGTGTCAGACGGCCCCTTCCCGGCGTTTTCTTCTCCGCCCTGGGCCTGGGCGAGGGCTTCGACCTTTTGCATGACCGTGAGGCAGGCCACAGCCACGCGCAAGCCGTTGGCCCGGTTGAAGGCGTCAAGCGACTCCGCGATGAACTGGAGTTCTTTCAGCGTGAAGGGTGCTACAGGCGGTTGCGCTGCCACGGGGCCTGTCTGGGCGGCGCGGGCAACGGCAGTCTTGATGGGTTTCACGGTCATTCCTCGGTGTTGGGCCATTCAGCATCCGGCAGTTCAGCCAGGAGTTCAGGCAGTGTAGGCATGGGACGGTTCCCAGCTTGTACGTCGGCGAGGATAGCATAGCATGCTGCCCACACGTTGTCGCGGAGGTCAACGCAGTACTGGCCTTCTGCCGCGAACTTGGGCACGCCGGACGTAGCGTACGTGCAGGCCGACAGGATGTTGTCGTAGCCGCGCGTCTTGGCGAAGGCGTCAAGCTGAAGCTGTACCGCGCCGGTACCGATGGCAACCAGTTCTTCCGGCGTCGGCTCGCGTTGTGCTTCGTCGCTAGGCCGAACGTAGCCTTCGACGTACTGACCGGCGTAGCTTTGCAGCCAGCCGATTGCGTTCTTCTCGAAGTAGGCTTCAACCGTGGCGATCAGCTTCGGGTTTGGCACGTCGATGCCGTCAACTTGGATCGTCTGCGGCAAGTCGGCGTTGTAGCGGTCAAGCGCAGCTTGCAGGCCCGCGAGCAAATCAGGATCAGAAACAACGAGGGTGAGGGTTTTCATGTGTAGCTCCTTTAGGTAAGTGTGAATGTTTTGGTAACGCCGCCAATACGCATTTTGATGTCCGTGCCGTCGAACCAGATGTCGCCGTTGACAGGACCTGCAACGTTTGCGCCTGCCGTCAGTCGAAGATGGGACGCTGTTGTTGTCGATGCGCCAATGACAACTAACGAAGTCAGTTGCGGGACAGCCGAAAAACCGGCCGCTACATTAGTTGTTATTGCGCGTAGAAGTGCATTTCCCGCTGCATCAATGTTCCAGCCACTGCCACCGTTCAACGTCAACGTATTGCCACTCGCACCAGTCCCCAGCCCTTCCGCCGTGATGCTGAACGCACCTGCCGTCGTGCTGCCGAAACGCAGGCGGCGGTAATTGGACGCATCGGTGTAGGTGCCGTATGTGTTCCAGTTCTGCGCGACAGCGGCATTACGCTGTGCAATGGTTCCGGTGCCGTCGTAGGACAGGCGTGCGTCTTGGTTGGCAGTGCCGATCACAAGACCATTGAGGGCAACACCGTAACTTGCTGCCCAGATTAGCTGTGCACTGGTGCCAATGGACAGCGCACCGCTACCTGATGTCGGACGCAGGCCGTAAGTCTGGTCGATTTCGTAACGTCCGAAGGTTCCATTAGCTGCCACACTGAGTGCGCCCGCGTCTGTCAGACTGCCGTAGACGGTATCCGATGCACCGGAGCCCGAACGGAACTCAAGCACATTCGCTGAATTGGGCGTCAACCGCCAGCCGTACCCATCAGATGCGCGTGTCAACGTCAGACGGCCAGCACCGGCCAACGCATCAATAATGACTTTCGCAGATGCTGTAGTGAGTGAAGCAAGCGTCAAACCAGCCAACGTACCCGCCGTGCCGTTGTTGATTTCAACGACACCGGCTGCGTTGCGACGGATACCCGTGTCAACGGCGTCGATACCGACATCCCCTGTCGTAGCCCACATCAGTCCGGCATTCGCTCCCAGCTTTACGCCTTGACCACCACTGAACGTACTTTTTTGTAAGCGGAGACTAGACGCAAGGCTGTTTTCGTAGAAACGCAAATCGCCGTCAGCAAAATAGATACCGGCAGTATCCGCAACGTTGAATATCTGCGATTGGGTATTGACTATGATTCTGGGCGCACTAAGTCGGAGATTCCGTACAGTACCAGTACCGTTCGCCCCCGTCGCCAGCGTCAGAATATTGGCGTTGTCCTGCCAACCGAGGCTTGCCCATTCGCCGTTGGAGGCGTCGGTGTAGGTGTTGTAGATGCGCTGGCCTTGGGCGTTGACTCCAAACCGTTGGTCAATCCGCCCCGCAATACCGCGATACATAAACGTATCAATTCCTGATGTCGCGTTACCACCGCTACTCCATGCCAAGTACATGGCGGAACTCATCATCATTCCTAAGCTGTTCATGAACAGCGCGTTACCGCTTCCTAGGCCAAGGTTATTGCCAAGTTCCAGACGAGAGCCAACAAACACATTGGCAGAGGTGTAGATGCTACGCGGGCGCTTTGCTGCGCTTGCCCCAATATCGTAGCTGTTGTCCGTAGGGAACATCAACCCTGTTTGGTCAATCTGTGCAATAACCGATTGCGCACCAACCTTGAAGGAGATCGCACGAAACGACCCGCTCTCAAGGGACTGGATCATTAGTTGATTCGTGTCCCAGGAAATCACACCGCGTGGATTGCCAGTCGTACCATCGCCGCCGACAACAAGGCTTGTGCCTACGTAGGCATTACGCATCCGATTGGCGCTGCCACCAATGTCATTGGTGTTATCAGTAATGGGATGGAACACCCCACCTTCATCAAAGCGCCAACGATTCGAGCCGTTTGTGTTGATGACAACAGCAGCTACACCAGCGCTCTTAATAACCACCCCACGATCAACCCCCGTACCGGCCTTTTCAGCCCCAATATTTAGAACTCCACCAGACCACGCAAACACACCACGCTCATAGTTGCTCGCGTCGGTGCGCGTGTTGTATACGTTCTGGGCCTGAGCGTTCGCGCCGTTGTACTGCTCAAGCACACCAGCGCCGCCACGGCGCAGGTAGAGGTCAGGTGAGGTAGTGCCAAACGCCCCAGAAGACCATGACACTGACTTCGTTGCATCAAAGAGAATGCCAGCATTCCATGTCCCACCGATACGAGTAGCGCCGCCCCAGAAGTCAAGACCGTCAGTATTAATATTGCGCGTAAGTTTTGAACGCCCATCGACATCAAACTCAACAGCATTGGCGCGCAGTGTCCCATAGGCGCTATCGTCAGCTAAACGAATGTCAATACCTACCCCATTCCGCTTCAGCATCGGGAACGCATTCGTGATGCCACCAAACCCAATGTTGCCGGTCATCGTACCGCCGCCCAACGACAACTTACCGTCAAGCGCAGTCTTCAAATCGAGTTGGTCAAGCAGCGCACCTGTGATGTTTCCCCACACTGGTTCGACAGCCTGACCGGCGATGCCCTGGGGACCACGCGCAACGACCTCAAGCAGCTTTACCGTGCCGTCATCCTTGATGACCTCAAGCGTTTGCGTTGACGGACTTTCGATAACTTCAATCATCGGGTAGCCTCCGGGCAGATGGCAACGCGGCCTTGCAGTAGGCGTTCAATTGGTTCGTTGATAGCGTTCAGGATTTCAATATCCCAATAGCCCAGGTCGTAGCAACGACGGCCCTTGTACGACGTAGGTGAAGCCGGTAGGTCATCGCTCCACAGTGCCGCACTCGCTACCGCATCCATGAGCATTTCGATTGTTCCAGTCACGCCGCCAAGCACGATGCCGCCGTTCTCCGTCGTGAAGATCACCGTTGGGTCTTCCTCAACGTCAAGCGCCCTACGAATGTGGGCACGGGCTTTGAAGGATGTCAGGTCAACAGGCGCGTCGTTGATCTTCCAACGGAACGTAGCGTTCGTCAGGTCTTGTCCTGCGATGATAAGAAGGTCGTAGGCGACGGTCATTGGGCGTCCTTTGAGGGCGGGGAGCCAGGGGGATTATAGGCGCGATTGCCGGGTCAACCTATCTCAACGTCAACTACTACGCCCACAGCCAGCAAATCAGCGGCGGATAGCCCGGTCCACGTCCAAGTTGCATCGCCGCTCTGTGAAAAGAACGAAGCCGTAGCTGTAAGGTACACGCGATTACCGAGCTTTAGGTAACTCAACGCTGTTTGTGCTAAGAGTGCGCCGTATACGCGCAATAAGGTCGTAGTGACATGCAGCACTACGCGATAACCTTCACTGCCTTCGTACGTCGTAAGTAGTTGGTTAATTATTATTTGGTCTACCCCTTGCGTATTGCTGAGGCTGTCTCCCGCACCGCCACCAAGCACATAGCCGCGCGCTTGATAAAAAACGAAACCGTAGTCGCCTGTGACCATTACCGCGCGGCTATTATTGGATACAAGTAACGTCATGGGGCAAGTACGGTCCAAGCGCCTTCAACGCGATTGTCTGTGGCGTCGTAGCACACCGTCAGCATACTGACTTGATTCGGCAAGTTACCGTACGTACCTGTGATCTTCGGCGTATTGCCGCCCGCGATGCTCGGAACGGCAACCGTATAGCCGCCTGTCGCGTTCATCTTGAGGCGCACCGTGTACCACTCGCCCTCAACCATGTTTTGAAACGTCATGGATGAAATGTTTGCCGTAACGACTCCAGGCTTGAATGTAGCGAACAAGGCGCAGTCGAATACAGGCGTTGCACTGTGCGCAGGCTTCGACACATTCTTGTTCTGCACGCCAAGCGCAAGCAACGCTTCTTTCGGATTGCCGGTCGCACCGAGCAGGCCCGTAAGGTAATCCCACAATGCTCCGATGCCGATGCGGAACACGCCGTTGCTCGGATTGGGGTATGTATTCGCTAGGTCAGTGCGTAACGGGGGTGCTGCCATGATGTTTCCTTATGCTCGCATCGTGCCGAGGATCGCGCCACCGCCGCCACCTTGGAACGTAACGCTGATACCAGACGTAGCAATTTCAAGCCATGCGATGTAATGACCACCTTCGGGGATCAGCACCGGATAGTCAGCGTTGTAGGCGACGTACGCGACGTTTGCTGTCGCGGCAAGCACCGTGTTCGACGTAGGCGCTGTGGTGCTATCAAGGCCCATCGCAACCATGCAGTTTGCGTACGTGCCGGAACTGCCCAAGGCAGACGTACGCACCATCGCCATCGTTATGTCTTCCGCAACGCCGATGACGCAATTGAATTGGTTCTGTGTCGCGCCTTGCGCCTGCCGCCATGCGTTCGTCGCGTAGGTCCAAGTCGAACTGAGCCCCAGGACAAGGATACGACGATCAACGCGGTTGTAGTAGTTCCACAGATAGCGGAACGCATCCGAATCAACGGTTGTCGTTGTACCGTTGGTGCGGAACGTGCCCAAATACCGCCGCGTCGGTGCACCGGATTTAACAAGCACACCGTCTAGGCGCACAAGCGCCGTAGCTCGTGTTACCAAATTGGTCCAGGGCGTAAACTCCAGTGTAGGCACGCCAGCGTTTGAGTAACAGAAAACATCATGCGGCAGGTTGCTTGTTAGCGTACCAAGCGCAAGAGAAAATTGTGCTGAGGTACGCTTAACCCATTTAGCTAACGTAGCATCGTATAGCGAAATGACATTGCCCGTCATCGGACACGCGTAGATGGTTCCACCTACCACATCGGTTGGAGTTACCGGCACGTTACTTGTAAGCGTGAGACGGAAACCATTCGCCATCGGATCGTCAACGCCCAAGGCGGCACGTGCTTCGACAGCGTTGCCGGTCGCGCCCAACAGGCCCGTGACGTAATCCCACAGCTTGCCGAATCCGGCGCGGGCGACGGCATCCGTGGGGTTCGGGTAGGTATCGGAAATCTCGTTTCTATTGGGGGGTGCAGCCATGTCAGTAGCCTTTAAGTTGAACGTCTGCGGTCGCGCCATTCACGCCGACGTTGGCAGCATTGTAAGGGGTGAGAACGGTTGTCAGGGGGCCTACTTTGACGATGCCCAATCGTGTTGCTCCGCTACCATTTGCCTGTAGCGCCGGGTACACGTACTTGATGACCGTGAACGGTTTCGTATACGGGACGACGGTACCTGCCGCAACCAACGGCAGATCGCTAATATCTTCAATGATGTCAGGCGCGTCAACCGTCAATGAGAACTTGTCGATAACACCCTGCACAGCGCCAGGGCCAATCGTGATACGGAACGCGTAGCCGACATTCTCAACGAGTAGTTGTCCAGGCAACGGCAACCAATCGCCAGGAGGGCCGTAGAACGAGTCAGGACCAACGCCGTAGAAGGGCGCGCTACCTGTACCGTAGAAAGGTTCAGGACCGGACTTCTGGTACTCAACCGTAGCGTTCGCGCCGAGCGATTCAAGCATCACGGTAAGGTAAGAACCTGCAAGCGCGCTGTTGATTAGTACCTGCGATGTCACGTACACAAGTGGCGTATACGTGCCGGTTTCATACAACGAAGCGGTATCGTCAGAATCGTAGAACGACGCCGCATCCGCACCGTAAAAAGAGTCTGTCGCGTTCGCAACGATATCCGTGCCCACAATGGAGCCGCCTGTGATAACTCCAGGCCAGCCCATCGCCTCAAAATCGAAGACCTCTACCACGTTCGCCACGGGCGCGTCTCCCAGGTCCGTAAAGACAGGGATGGCGTTGAGGGAGACATGCTCCGTCGTGTCGATGGCCTTGCCCAAGATCGTGACAGGCCCGCTGGGGCGCTGAATCATGCGGTAGGGCGATGAAACGATCTGTTCGGTATGCAGGGGTGCCGCCGTGCCCCAATCGGTGTTCTGTCCGTAGTGGAACCGGAAGACATAGCCCGCGCGGTCGGCGTCGGTAATCGGGGGCCAGGACAGTGTATCGCCGTCGATGTTCAACACCGTCATGTCAGACGGCGGCGCGGTCTTGCCGATGACCTGATGCGTGATGTAGTTGAAGTGCCCCTTCAGGTTCAGGTCGTTGGAGAACCGCGCACCGATAGTGATAGGTACTTCCGGTACGTTGGACAGCATGACGCTAGTTGCGTTACCGGGCGCTTCTGGCGCGTTCACCCATCCGTCACCTTCAGAATCCGTACGCCGCCATACGACTTCGACGTTACCGCCGTTGAACACGTTACGGCGTGTCGCAGGCTTGATAGGAATGAACACGTTCGTGACAATAGTTCCGTCAGCCTGAATCGTCAGGTAATTGGTGCCGCTCTGTGGCTCGCCGTCGAACAGCAGATTTTCTACGTCGCGCGGATTGACAGGCGTAACGTTCGGTGCGGGGTCTTGCGCTGTTTCGTTCGTCAGGTCATAGATTGTGGGCACGTCTTCGATTGCGGTGAACGCGCATGGGTTGCCGCGTGCATGCGCCCAATCCTGAATACGGTACACCTTTGCGGCAACATTTATCGCTGGCTCATTCAGAATGAACCTGTCGCCGGGTTGCGCTTTCCAATGCAGCATGCGAGGCGACACAAGAATGATTTGCCCGCCGCGTGACATTTCAACAGCCATACGCAACATTTGAATTGCGCGCACCGCTCCGGTCGTGAAACCAACTTGCACGTCTGCCCATTTCGCCTTCACGTCAGCGGCAAGGAATACGGCGTTCTGATACGGCGTCACGTCTTCAGGCACCCCCAAGCCAGCCGCGTTCAGATAGCGTCCGCGTGCACCGTTTACACGCTCGTTCGGCCCGTAGCTACTCTGCACGATTTCAACAGGTGCGCGAAGGTCGGTCGGATTGAGCGTGAATAGCGGGGTAGACCATGTGCCTGCACGAAGTACCCACACTCCACCCGATTCAAAGCTTACGCCGCCCATGCTGCGCTCAAGCGCGGTGCGCGTGTTGTCGCGGCCCTCACCTGTATTGAATACGCCATCGCACGTGTACAGCGCGCGGCTGTTACCCAGGTTATACAGATACGAGTACGCATCGCCTGACAGGTCCGGGTACGCAACTACGTCGCATGCGTTCGCCGCTGCGATAAGCGCTGGCATATCGAGTTGGCTGTATGCTGCGCCAAAGCCATACTTGTTGCAAACAAAGTCTGCCCAGCACAGCGCAGGGTTGCGCGTGTACTTCAACAGCCCGTCACGCGGATCGTAGATACCCTTCTTACCTTTGCACTTCGCCGTTACGTTCGGCATGCCTTGCTGGAACCGATTGAAGTCCAGATCAAACCGCATGATAAGGTAGCTACGTCCGTGTAGCTTGTGGTCTGAAGTCCACTCGCCAGGGCAGTCAGCAATCAGGCGTGTATCCGCTACACCGTCAGCGTTATTGTGCTTATAGATACGAACACGCGGCACACGGTTACGTGCGTTGCAGGTAATGAGCGTGTGCAGATTCGGCGGGCCATACACTAGCGTAATGTTGGCATTCGTTTCGTAAAAGAAATGCAACACAGTTACGGTTTGTTGTCCGAAACTGTCTATCGTGGTCATAGTGCAGTTACCTGTGATCTGCACACCCGGCAAAGCAACAACGCCGCCTGCGTCAAACGTCACATCAATCTGACGATAGTTCGTATCTACGTTGTCAACGAAAGGACCACTGAGCGGAAAGCCGTCGTTGTCAAGCTGACCAACAGGCTCGCCGTCTAGATAGATTTCGCCAATTTCTTCCAATGCTGTCGCAGCAAGTACGATAACTACGTGTTGGTATTGGTCCCTATCACCGCTCACCATGTGCGCTACGATAGCACCGCCAACCGGAGGCGGTTCGCCGTAGATAATCTGCCAAGGCGCTTCCGACGACAGGAACGTTTGATTCTTCGCGGTCAGCGAATCGTTGTAGGCATTCTTTGCCGACTCGTTTGCGCGCTTCTGTTTGTTCCGTGCGACTGCACCGCCGACAAGCGCAGCGCCAGCATAGATAAGAAACGCCTGTACGCCGACGTACTCACCAACCGCCACAATC
>Ga0247815_10000150_pt1 | contig 53349 bp, 45 predicted proteins | sample UWRJL194509B1_FD_181014 | JGI IMG/M metagenome (GOLD analysis project Ga0247815, IMG submission 181014) | Plant litter microbial communities from Arlington Agricultural Research Station in Wisconsin, United States - UWRJ-L194-509B-1 | ecosystem: Environmental > Terrestrial > Plant litter >... | reverse complement strand
AAACCCTGGGCGTAGCCAGCCAATGTGGGAAATGCGCGTGTCTCGCCAAGGAAGTTGTGCGCAATACGCTGACCGAACTGCAAATCAGCAAGCCCTCGCTGGCTTACCCCGCAGAATTTTCAGTCGCCTGATTAAACGAATTTAAAGAACCGGACCCAGTGTCCGGTTTTTTTATGCCTGTAATTCAAGCGCTTAGGACCAAGATGCGGAACACAAACATTCTTATTACTATTTATTTTCACTTAATATTCAATAACTTAGGTTTGACAGAGCTATAACTGCGGCTCAAACTTGCCTTTTATAGACACAAGCCATTGGCGGGACCTCGAACATGAAAGGCGACATTACAGTCATCCAGCATCTCAACAGGATCCTCGGAAACGAGCTGGTCGCGATCAATCAATACTTCCTGCATGCCCGTATGTATGAAGATTGGGGTCTGAAAAAGCTGGGTGCGCACGAGTATCACGAATCCATCGACGAGATGAAGCACGCTGACAAGCTGATCAAGCGCATCCTGTTCCTTGAAGGCCTGCCTAATCTGCAAGAGCTGGGCAAGATCCTGATCGGTGAACACACCAAGGAAATGCTTGAGTGCGATCTGAAGATCGAGCAAAAAGGCCTGGCCGACCTCAAGGCTGCGATTGCGCACTTTGAAGTGGTGGGTGACTTTGGCAGCCGCGAACTGCTGGAAGATATCCTCGAATCCGAGGAAGAGCATATCGACTGGCTCGAAACCCAGTTGGGCCTGATCGACAAGGTAGGGATTGAAAACTACCTGCAGTCGCAAATGGGCGACTGAACAGTCTGATCGACCGATACGAAAAAGCCCCGCTTCTCTGATGAGAGCGGGGCTTTTTTATTGGCTACCCAATCTGGAATGCGATCAACAGTGTAGGAGCGGATTTATCCGCGAGGCTAAGGTGCTGGCAACGTGAATTTGCGCCACGTGCGCCATCCCTCTTCGCGAGCAAGCTCGCTCCCACAATTCGCTCCAGGTAGCGCAGCCCGTAATCAAGCTTCGGTCTTGTTGGCCGCAGCTTTGACAGTTGCTTCCTTGACCAGCGTTGGCAGCGAGCCATCAGCCATCATTTCGGTGATGATGTCGCTACCGCCAACCAGTTCGCCTGCTACCCACAGCTGTGGGAAAGTCGGCCAGTTGGCGTACTTTGGCAGGTTAGCGCGGATTTCCGGGTTCTGCAGGATGTCGACATAGGCGAATTTCTCGCCACATGCCATCAATGCCTGGGAAGCCTTCGACGAAAAACCGCACTGCGGAGCATTCGGAGAGCCTTTCATGTAAAGCAGAACGGTGTTGTTGGCAATCTGCTCTTTAATCGTTTCGATAATATCCATGGAGCACCTCGGCTTAACTTTTCCGACTCAGTTGTCGACACGGTGGCGCATTGTAACGGAATCCCGAGCAGGACGCTCAGCCTTCCCTGCCTTCAGGCAGCTGCGACCTGCACACAAACCCCGTTCAACACTGCATTGCCGGACAGGCTGTCGAGTTGCCGCTCGTCAGTCAAGTCGTTGGCGCTGACGCCGGGCTGGCTTTGGGCGATGCCCATCTGCACGCCAGGCCGCGCATGCCCCCAACCATGAGGCAGGCTGACCACGCCCGGCATCATGTCGAGACTGGCCAGCACTTGCACTTCGATTACACCCACCCGGGAGCTGACCCGCACTTGCTGACCATCGCTCAGCCCGCGACTGGCCAGATCATCCGGATGCATGAACAGCTGATGACGCGGCTTGCCCTTCACCAGCCGGTGGTAGTTGTGCATCCAGGAGTTGTTGCTGCGCACATGGCGGCGACCGATCAGCAACAATTCGCCGACGGCTGGCGTGCTGGCAGCGGCGAAACGCGCAAGATCAGCCATGATCACCTCCGGTGCGGCCTGAACACGCCCATTCGCAGTCTTCAAGCGTGGCGCCAGGTTGGGCTTCAGCGCGCCAAGATCCAGGCCATGTGGATGATCAAGCAGACGATCCAGGGACAGCGAATATTCCGACGCCTCGCCGTACAAGCCGCCACGCAAACCCCGATCAATCATTTGTGCCGGAGCCATGGTCGGCTTCAATTCCCGTCCGGCCCTGGCAGCAAAAGCTCTGGCCAGGCCGACAAAGATCTCCCAGTCGTGCAAGGCACCTGCTGGCTTTTCGAGAATCGCCCGATTGAAACGGGTCACGTTGCGCACGGCAAACATGTTGAACGTCGTGTCGTAATGATCGTTTTCCAGCGCCGAGGTCGAGGGCAGGATCAAGTCGGCGTGGCGCGTGGTTTCGTTGATGTACAAATCGATGCTGAGCATGAATTCAAGCCCGTCGAGCGCCTGATCCAGCTGTCGGCCATTGGGCGTCGACAACACCGGATTGCCCGCCACGGTGATCAACGCTTTAACCTGCCCTTCCCCCGTGGTAAGAATTTCTTCAGCCAACGCCGATACCGGCAACTCGCCAGCGTATTCCGGGAGCCCGGAAACCCGGCTCTGCCACTGATTGAAATGCCCGCCAGACGTCGTGCTGACCAGATCCACAGCCGGCTCGGTGCACAAGGCGCCGCCCGTTCGATCAAGGTTGCCGCTGACCAGATTGATCAACTGCACCAGCCAGTGACACAAAGTGCCGAACACTTGCGTAGAGATGCCCATGCGCCCGTAACACACGGCTTTGTCGGCTGCGGCGAAATCCCGCGCCAGTTGCCGGATCTGCCAGGCTGGAACACCACAACGCGGGCTCATCGCTTCGGCGGTCATCGCAGCAATCGCGTTGCGCACCTCCTCGATACCATCGACAGGCAAATGACCGGCGCGGGTCAGGCCTTCTTCGAACAGCGTATTGAGGAGTCCAAACAGCAGCGCCGCGTCGCCACCCGGACGAACAAACACATGTTGATCGGCAATCGCCGCCGTTTCGCTGCGCCGTGGATCGACCACGACCACTTTGCCGCCGCGAGCCTGAATCGCTTTCAGCCGCTTTTCCACATCCGGAACGGTCATGATGCTGCCGTTGGAGGCCAGCGGATTGCCGCCCAGAATCAGCATGAAATCGGTGTGATCAATGTCGGGGATCGGCAGCAGCAAGCCGTGGCCATACATCAGGAAACTGGTGAGGTGATGCGGTAGTTGATCCACGGAAGTCGCTGAAAAGCGGTTGCGGGTCTTGAGCAGTCCGAGAAAATAATTGCTGTGCGTCATCAACCCATAGTTATGCACGCTGGGATTGCCCTGATACACCGCCACCGCGTTCTGCCCGTGACGCTGCTGAATGGACAGCAGACGTTCGGCCACCAGCTCGAACGCAGCGTCCCAGCCAATTGGCTGCCATTGATCGCCAATACGCTGCATCGGCTGACGCAATCGATCCGGGTCATTCTGGATATCCTGCAATGCCACCGCTTTGGGGCAGATATGTCCGCGGCTGAATGTGTCCAGCGCGTCACCCTTGATCGAGGTGATCTGCGTTCCGGATTCTGTGGTCGAAGTGGTTTCGATGGTAAGGCCGCAAATGGCTTCACACAGGTGACAGGCACGGTGGTGGAGGGTCTTGGTCATCGCCAGCCTCATGTTTTTGTCGTTGCGATCTGGAGTGATCGAGCAGACGAAACTATGGAGCGTGGCAGGTGACTTCGCCAGAGTCGTTCATCACGTGAATCGGCGTGCATCAGGCGCGCCGATGGGAGGGAGGATCAGCCGCCGATGGGCGTGATCTTGCGTTGCAGCTGGATTTCGTGGACGGTTTCGATCTGTTCCTGGGCCACATGAACGCCGGTCAGTTCACCGATCAGGCGCCAGTGTTCATCCAGACCGGAACTGATAGTCGCCATGCGGTCGATCATGCGACGACCGGCAGAGCGGGTCACTTCGTCTTCGCTGCGCAGCAGCTCGAATGACATTGACGTCATCGAAGCAGTGAGATGTGTGAGGGTGCGGGCCGTGAGACCGAGCAATTCCGTCAATTGTTGTTCTTTTGAATCCATTCCCCGAGCCTCTTGATTGCGCGCCAGCCATTTATAACTCAGGACGGCTTTTTATGAAACGTAATGAAACGGCCGACGTGTCAGCCACGTGAAGCAGGTCGCATATGCTGCGCATAACAACACCGGGGTCGGCAGCAATTGCATTGGCTCGTGAGGTCGGTGTACAAATGTTCTTCACTGCTTCCAGCAGGGTCAAATTCTCGTCAGGATGGAAAGAGTCTAGCTGACGCCGACCATCCTGCAACGGGCGCCGATGGGCCCGAGCATGTTTCCAAACATTGCCAACGGCTTATAAATCAATGCCGCTATTGGTAACAGGCGACATTTTTTTATACCATCGCGCCTTTCCTATTCGCCGCCTCGTGCGGCCTTCGCCGTAGATCTCGCCCGTTTTCCCGATAAAACCCGGCTTTGAGCATCTGCGGTCTGTTGCAAAAAGGTAGTTAATGATGAACGCCAGGCACTTTCTCTCGATGATGGACTACCAGCCAGAAGAGCTCGTGCGCCTGATTCGACGCGGCGTGGAGCTCAAGGAGCTGCGTAATCGCAGCGTGCTGTACGAGCCACTGAAAAGCCGGGTGCTGGGGATGGTTTTCGAAAAATCCTCGACTCGTACCCGTGTTTCCTTCGAAGCCGGCATGATCCAGTTGGGCGGCCAGGCGATCTTTTTGTCGCCTCGTGACACTCAATTGGGCCGTGGCGAGCCGATTGGCGACGCCGCCCGAGTGCTTTCGAGCATGCTCGACGTGGTGATGATCCGTACGTTTGCCCACAGCAATCTGCTGGAATTCGCGGCCAACTCCCGCGTACCGGTCATTAACGGTTTGTCTGATGATTTGCACCCCTGCCAGTTGCTGGCCGACATGCAGACCTTTCTGGAGCATCGCGGCTCGATCAAAGGCAAGACCGTTGCCTGGATTGGCGACGGCAACAACATGTGCAACAGCTATATAGAAGCCGCGATTCAGTTCGACTTCCAGCTGCGCATTGCCTGCCCTGCCGGCTACGAACCCAATGCTGAGTTCCTCGCCCTGGCCGGCGAGCGGGTCACAGTGGTGCGCGACCCACGTGAAGCCGTCGCTGGAGCGCATCTGGTCAGCACTGACGTCTGGACCTCCATGGGCCAGGAAGAAGAAACCGCCAAGCGCATCGCACAGTTCAGTCCATTCCAGGTGACCCGCGAACTGCTGGATCTGGCTGCCGACGACGTGCTGTTCATGCACTGCCTGCCTGCACACCGAGGCGAGGAAATCAGCGCCGATTTGCTCGACGATCCGCGTGCCGTAGCGTGGGATCAGGCGGAAAATCGCCTGCACGCGCAGAAAGCCTTGCTCGAATTTCTTGTCGCACCGTCCTGCCAGCCAGAATGAGTCAGCCGCTTCTGCTGAATCTGCGCAATCTGGCATGCGGCTATCAGGATCAACGGGTGGTGCAGAATCTCAATCTGCACCTGAACGCCGGGGATATCGGCTGCCTGCTGGGTTCTTCCGGCTGCGGCAAGACCACGACCCTGCGCGCCATTGCCGGCTTTGAGCCTGTACATGAAGGGGAAATCACCCTGGCTGGCGAAGTCATTTCCCGACCGGGGTTTACCCTCGCGCCGGAGAAGCGCCGCATTGGCATGGTCTTCCAGGATTACGCGTTGTTTCCGCACCTGAGCGTCGCCGAAAACATCGCGTTCGGTATTCGCAAGCATCCGCGCCTCAAGCAGGTGACCGAAGAATTACTTGAGTTGGTCAACCTGGGCGCGCTGGGCAAGCGTCATCCCCATGAATTGTCCGGCGGCCAGCAACAACGCGTCGCCCTGGCGCGTGCGCTGGCGCCCGAGCCGCAGTTGTTATTGCTCGATGAACCGTTCTCCAACCTGGATGGGGAATTGCGCCGTCGGCTGAGCCATGAAGTTCGCGACATTCTCAAAGCGCGGGGCACCAGTGCGATTCTGGTCACGCACGATCAGGAAGAAGCCTTTGCGGTCAGCGATCATGTCGGGGTTTTCAAGGAAGGTCGTCTTGAGCAATGGGATACGCCCTACAACCTGTATCACGAACCGCTGACGCCTTTCGTTGCCAGCTTCATTGGCCAGGGCTACTTCATTCGTGGCCTGATGGTCGATCCGCAATCGGTGCAAACCGAGCTGGGCGTGCTGCAAGGCAACCGTGCCTACGCGGCAATCAAAGGCAGCGCCGTCGATGTATTGCTGCGCCCGGACGATATCGTTTATGACCAGGACAGTGCGCTCAAGGCGCGGGTGACCAGCAAGACCTTCCAGGGCGCATCAACGCTCTACCGCTTGCAGCTTTCCACGGGCAGCCAGCTGGAGGCGATTTTCCCGAGTCATGCCGATTACGTTGCCGGTGAAGAAGTCGGCATTCGCGTCGCGGCAGAACACCTGGTGGTGTTTCCGGCGGCGGGGAGTGTTCCGACTCATAGTCCGGTGTAGCAGTGCTTCGAACCCGTTGGAGGCTTGCCCGCGAAGAGCGATGACGCGGTGGGGCTGATACACCGAAGTGCCTGATTCGCGGGCAAGCCTCGCTCCAACGATCAACCGCGCCCAACCGGCGCAAAAATCGCCTTGGTCTGTTCCGCCAGCACCGCTGGCGCCAGTTCAACCTCGAGCCCGCGCCGCCCGGCGCTGACGTAAATCGTTGCGAACGCCTCGGCGCTCTGGTCAATAAAGGTGCGCAACCGCTTCTTCTGGCCCAACGGGCTGATGCCGCCCAGCAAGTAACCGGTGGAACGCTGAGCGGCGGCTGGATCAGCCATTTCCGTTTTCTTGGCTCCCGCCGCATGAGCCAGCGCCTTGAGGTCCAGCGTGCCGACCACTGGAACCACCGCCACCAGCAGCTCGCCTTTTTCCGTGCTCGCCAGCAGCGTCTTGAACACCTGCTGCGGATTCAGCCCGAGTTTTTCTGCGGCCTCCAGGCCATACGAGGCCGCTTTCGGGTCATGTTCATAACTGTGGATACGATGTTCGGCGCGAACTTTTTTCAGCAGATCCAGTGCGGGGGTCATGCAGCGCTCCAGGGTGGCGGGCAGATGATTCAGGCCGCTACTTTAAGCGATTCGCTGTCAGTGCGTCTTGATCAGCGCCTATATACGGGGTGATGAATGCTCAAGGACGCCCGATACAGGACAAATCGTAACCCGTTCAAGCGCCTTGGTCACAATGTGGCCGATGGTTCACATCCGACCTTTGACAGTATTCATTCTTGTCTATATTTTTTCGTTTACGAATATCATCGGAACTATATTTCTAGTCACGGTCGAATCTCGGTCGGCGATGGGGTTTCGCCGACACGATGAAAAAGATAGCACCGGTGAATTGCACACGGCGCTGCAAAAAAACAAAAAATGAGGTCCTTCATGACAATCGCTCTACAACAACCGACGCTGAAAGGCCAATGCGTAGCCGAATTTCTGGGCACCGCCTTGATGATTTTCTTCGGCACAGGATGTGTTGCGGCGCTCAAGGTCGCGGGTGCCACGTTTGGCTTATGGGAAATCAGCATCATCTGGGGCCTGGCGGTCAGCATGGCGATCTATTTCAGCGCCGGGGTTTCCGGCGCTCACCTCAATCCGGCGGTCAGCATCGCGCTGAGTCTCTTTGCCGGTTTTGAAAAGCGCAAACTACCGTTTTATATCGCAGCACAAGTGGCTGGAGCCTTTTGTGGTGCCGGCCTGGTGTATCTGCTGTACGTGAGCCTTTTCTTCGAATTCGAACAAACGCACCACATGGTGCGCGGCACGCTTGAAAGCCTTGAGTTGGCCTCGGCCTTCACCACCTACCCTAATCCGGCGATTTCAATCGGCCAGGCGGCATTGGTGGAATTTGTGATTACCGCGATTCTGATGGCGGTGATCATGTCGCTGACTGACGACAACAACGGCCTGCCACGCGGTGCCCTGGCCCCGCTGTTGATTGGTTTGCTGGTTGCCCTGATTGGCGCCTCCACCGCCCCGCTGACCGGTTTCGCCATGAATCCGGCCCGGGATTTCGGCCCTAAGCTAATGACGTTCATTGCCGGCTGGGGTGAAATGGCTTTTACCGGCGGACGTGATATTCCCTATTTCCTGGTTCCGATTTTTGCACCAATTCTTGGTGCCTGCCTCGGCGCTGCGAGCTATCGTGCGTTGATCGCGCGCTATCTGCCCAACGCCACCCCTGCGAGTGCCCCACCCGTTGTAAAGAACGATGCTGATGTTGCTGCCGTGAAGGCCCGCGCGTGAGCTTGAACCTCACCCGCGCTCTTGAAACTCACCCATTATTGCAAGGCAATCGACATGACTGACTCACAGAACAAGAATTACATCATTGCGCTTGACCAGGGCACGACCAGCTCACGGGCGATCATCTTCGACCGCGACGCCAATGTGGTGAGCACCGCCCAGAGCGAATTCGTCCAGCACTACCCGCAAGCGGGCTGGGTCGAACACGATCCCATGGAAATCTTCGCCACCCAGACGGCCTGCATGACCAAGGCGCTGGCCCAGGCAGATTTGCATCACAACCAGATCGCCGCCATCGGCATTACCAATCAGCGTGAAACCACGGTGATCTGGGAGAAGGAAACCGGCCGGCCGATCTACAACGCCATCGTCTGGCAGTGTCGCCGCAGCACCGAAATCTGCCAGCAGCTCAAGCGTGATGGCCTGGAAGATTACATCCGGGATACCACCGGCCTGGTCATCGATCCGTACTTCTCCGGCTCCAAGATCAAGTGGATTCTGGACAACGTCGAAGGCAGCCGCGAACGCGCGCGCAACGGCGAGCTGATGTTCGGCACCATCGATAGCTGGCTGATCTGGAAGTTTACCGGCGGCAAGGTTCATGTCACCGATTACACCAACGCCTCGCGGACCATGCTGTTCAACATTCACAAGCTGGAATGGGACCAGCGCATGCTGGACGTGCTGGATATCCCGCGGGAAATGCTCCCGCAAGTGAAGTCCTCGTCGGAAGTCTACGGCCACAGCAAAAGCGGCATTCCAATCGCCGGCATCGCGGGCGATCAGCAAGCGGCGCTGTTCGGCCAGATGTGCGTCGAGCCCGGTCAGGCCAAGAACACCTACGGCACCGGCTGTTTCCTGCTGATGAACACCGGCAAGAAGGCAGTCAAATCTGCCCACGGCATGTTGACCACCATCGGTTGCGGCCCGCGTGGCGAAGTCGCTTATGCGCTGGAAGGCGCAGTGTTCAACGGCGGTTCTACCGTGCAGTGGCTGCGTGACGAACTGAAGATCATCACCGATGCGGTGGATACCGAGTACTTCGCCACCAAGGTCAAGGACAGCAACGGCGTTTATCTGGTCCCGGCTTTCACCGGACTGGGCGCGCCATACTGGGACCCGTATGCCCGTGGCGCATTGTTCGGCCTGACCCGAGGCGTGAAAGTCGACCACATCATTCGTGCGGCGCTGGAATCCATTGCCTATCAGACCCGCGACGTACTCGACGCCATGCAACAGGATTCCGGCGAACGCCTGAAATCCCTGCGCGTCGACGGCGGCGCCGTGGCCAACAACTTCCTCATGCAGTTCCAGGCGGACATCCTCGGCACCCACGTGGAACGCCCGAAAATGCGCGAAACCACGGCCCTGGGCGCAGCGTTCCTGGCCGGCCTGGCCATCGGTTTCTGGAGCAGTCTGGACGAGTTGCGCAACAAGGCAGTGATCGAGCGCGAGTTCGAACCACAGTGTGAGCCTGCGCAGCGCGAGAAACTCTACGCAGGCTGGCAGAAAGCCGTGGCGCGCACCCGTGACTGGGAACCGCACGAAAACCAAGAGTAAGCAGCGCCTGAGCGAGGGGCAGTATTGAGTTACATGAGTTTCCGGCTGACAGGCAGCCTGTGCCTGCGGCATCATGGGCCGCATTTGGCAGCCTGAAAGGACACTCAACAATAATGAATCTGCCCCCCCGTCAGCAGCAGATCCTCGAACTGGTCCGTGAGCGCGGCTATGTCAGCATCGAGGAAATGGCCACGCTGTTCGTCGTGACCCCGCAAACCATCCGCCGCGATATCAATCAGCTGGCGGAAATGAACCTGTTGCGCCGCTACCACGGCGGCGCGGCCTATGATTCGAGCATTGAAAACACCGCCTACGCCATGCGTGCGGACCAGATGCGCGATGAGAAACAGCGAATTGCCGAGGCCATCGCCGCGCAAATCCCCGATCACGCCTCGCTGTTCATCAATATCGGGACCACCACCGAGTCCATCGCCCGCGCCCTGCTCAATCACAACAACCTGAAAATCATCACCAACAATCTGCATGTGGCGTCGATTCTGAGTGCCAAGGATGATTTCGAGGTATTGCTGGCGGGCGGCAACGTGCGCCGTGACGGCGGTGTCGTGGGCCAGGCCAGTGTCGATTTCATCAATCAGTTCAAGGTCGACTTTGCCCTGGTAGGCATCAGTGGTATCGACGAAGACGGTAGCCTGCTGGATTTCGATTATCAGGAAGTCCGGGTTTCCCAGGCGATCATCGCCAATGCCCGGCAAGTCCTGCTGGCGGCGGATTCGAGCAAATTCGGCCGCAACGCCATGGTGCGCCTCGGACCTATCAGTTTGATCGATTGTCTGGTGACCGATCAGGCCCCGGTGCCGGCGCTGATGCAATTGCTGACGCAGAACAAGATCCGGCTGGAAGTGGTTTAAAGCCCCGCATAGATCTCGTAATTGGATGGACTCGCCCAAGCCGAGGCGTCTGTAGCGCCACGGTGGCATTCTTAAGAAGCCAACGACAGCGAGGGCGAGTCCATGAAAAAGCATACGACCAAAAGTAACTCCCTGTCTTCAGCCGATGTGTCGGCTTGTTCGACAGTGGCTGTAGGACCGGCTTTAGCCGGGAGGACCGCATCCCTGACGATGCACATGTGTCGGCCATACTGGCCTCCTCCCGGCTAAAGCCGGCCCTGCGACCCCTCTCGACTCCATGTTCACTTTTGTTCCATTCCCCACTTCCAATCAGTATTTTCAATGAATACCGACTGGAAGAGCTTTCATTATTGAGCTATGATTTTCGGAAATGAACATAAATGTTCGAATCTGTTGTTCGAACAAATATCAGGAGGCCATCCGATGCCCCATTCCGTCTTGCCTGTACCGCCCCTCTCCGAGGTCTACGACATCGCCGTCATTGGTGGTGGTATCAATGGTGTCGGAATTGCCGCAGATGCTTCCGGTCGCGGTCTTTCTGTGTTCCTTTGTGAAAAGGATGACCTTGCCAGTCACACCTCTTCTGCCAGCAGCAAGCTGATCCACGGCGGGCTGCGCTATCTCGAACATTACGAATTCCGTCTGGTGCGCGAAGCCTTGGCCGAGCGTGAAGTGCTGTTGGCCAAGGCACCGCACATCGTCAAGCCGATGCGCTTCGTGCTGCCCCATCGCCCACATCTGCGCCCAGCGTGGATGATTCGTGCCGGTTTGTTTCTGTATGACCATTTGGGCAAGCGCGAGAAGCTGCCCGGTTCACGCAGCCTGCGTTTCGGCAGCGACAGCCCGCTGAAAGCCACTATCACCCGTGGTTTTGAATATTCCGATTGCTGGGTCGATGACGCCCGCCTCGTGGTACTCAATGCGATGGCTGCGCGGGAACATGGCGCGCATATCCACACCCAGACCCGTTGCCTGAATGCCCGGCGCAGCAATGGCCTGTGGCATCTGCACATGGAACGCGCCGACGGCACGCTGTTTTCGATTCGCGCCAAGGCGCTGGTCAACGCGGCGGGCCCGTGGGTTGCCAAGTTCATTCGCGATGATCTGAAGCTGACATCGCCGTACGGCATTCGTCTGATTCAGGGCAGTCACTTGATCGTGCCGAAGCTGTACGAAGGCGAAAACGCGTTCATCCTGCAAAACGAAGATCAGCGCATTGTGTTTGCGATTCCGTATCTGGAACGCTTCACGATCATCGGCACCACAGACCGCGAATATCAAGGCGATCCGAGCAAGGTGGAAATCACCGACGGCGAAATGGACTACATGCTCAAAGTGGCCAATGACCACTTCAAGAAGCAGCTGAGCCGGGACGATGTGCTCAACACTTATTCAGGCGTGCGTCCGCTGTGCAACGACGAATCGGACAATCCGTCAGCGATTACCCGGGACTACACGCTGTCACTGTCCGGAGGCGCCGATGAAGCACCGATTCTGTCGGTGTTCGGCGGCAAGTTGACGACCTATCGCAAGCTTGCGGAATCGGCGTTGGCGCAGCTCGCACCGTTCTTCAAGGACATGAAGCCAAGCTGGACCGCCAAAGCCAGCCTGCCCGGCGGCGAAGACATGAGCACGCCAGCCGTGTTGAGCGCCGAACTGACTCAGCGCTGCACCTGGTTGCCAGCAGACATCGCCCAACGCTGGGCGCGCACCTACGGCAGCCGCAGCTGGCGCTTGCTGGAAGGCGTACAAAGCCTTGCCGACATGGGCGACAACCTTGGCGCCGGCCTGTACACCCGTGAAGTCGATTACCTGTGCAGCACCGAATGGGCGACCACCGCTGAAGACGTTTTGTGGCGTCGCAGCAAACTGGGCCTGTTCATGACCGCTGAAGAGCGTGCTGGCGTCCAGCAATACCTGGATGTTGTGGCACGTAGAAAAGGCGCTATCGAAGCGGCTTGAAATATGAATCCGTAGGACGGCTTCAGCCGGAAGCGCAAGAGCTCTGACACCGGAGCTGCTGCCCATGGACAGGCCTCCTCCCGGCTGAAGCCAGTCCTACGGATACATTTGGTTCGATGGTTATATCATTCGGTTTTCCGAACGTGCCCACCTCCATAGTTCGGCTTCCCGGACGCTTCAAGCCCCCGCCCCGCCCCCGATAAAACTTTAAATCCTTTTAAAACAATGAGTTAACCTTGCGCTCCGTGCTTGGCACGGCTCCTGCTCTACACTACTTGTCGATCGCTTCGACAGTAACGTGTGCCCCTGTCGGCCGCCGTTGAAGCATTCGCCGAACAAGCGGGCCACACCTGTTTCGGCCCCATAAAAAAAACAAAGTCGAGGAATTACAGATGCGCATCGTCCCCCATCTTTTGGGCGCAGCAATCGCTGCCGCTCTGATGACCACTCCAGTTTTCGCCGCCGAACTCACCGGCACACTGAAGAAAATCAAAGAGTCCGGCACCATCACCCTCGGGCACCGCGATGCTTCGATTCCGTTTTCCTATATCGCTGACGCTTCCGGCATTCCGGTTGGCTACTCCCACGACATTCAGCTGAAAATCGTCGAAGCCATCAAAAAAGACCTGAACATGCCGGACCTGAAGGTCAAGTACAACCTGGTCACTTCCCAGACGCGTATCCCGCTGGTACAGAACGGCACCGTTGACGTTGAATGTGGTTCAACCACCAACAACGTTGAACGCCAGCAACAGGTTGACTTCTCGGTAGGCATCTTCGAAATCGGCACCCGCTTGCTGTCCAAGGCTGATTCTTCGTACAAGGATTTCGACGATCTGAAAGGCAAGAACGTCGTGACCACCGCCGGCACCACGTCCGAGCGCATCCTCAAGTCGATGAACGCCGACAAGCAAATGGGCATGAACGTCATTTCCGCCAAAGACCATGGCGAGTCTTTCCAGATGCTGGAATCCGGTCGTGCCGTTGCGTTCATGATGGATGACGCGCTGCTGGCAGGCGAAATGGCCAAAGCCAAGAAGCCAACTGACTGGGCTGTAACTGGCACGGCGCAGTCGTACGAAATTTACGGCTGCATGGTCCGTAAAGGCGACGAACCGTTCAAGAAAGCGGTCGACGACGCAATCGTGGCGACCTACAAGTCCGGCGAGATCAACAAGATCTACGGCAAGTGGTTCGAACAACCGATCCCGCCTAAAGGCCTGAACCTCATGTTCCCGATGAGCGACAAGGTTAAAGAACTGATCAGCAACCCGACCGACAAAGCGGCTGACGACAAAAAGGCTTAATCGCCCATCAAGATATTCCTGAGAGGGCACGTGCCCTCTCAGGATGCCGTTGCGTGTATCTGGATCGATCAGAGGGGAGACCCTGATGAATTACAACTGGGACTGGGGTGTGTTCTTCAAGTCCACCGGCGTTGGCAGCGAAACCTATCTGGACTGGTATATTTCCGGTCTGGGCTGGACTATCGCAATCGCTGTCGCTGCCTGGATCATAGCCTTGCTGCTGGGCTCGGTGCTGGGTGTCATGCGCACCGTACCGAACCGACTGGTAGCAGGCATCGCCACGGTTTACGTGGAAATCTTCCGTAATGTGCCGCTGCTGGTACAGCTGTTCATCTGGTACTTCCTGGTACCGGATCTGCTGCCTGAACACATTCAGGAGTGGTACAAGCAGGACCTCAACCCGACGACTTCAGCGTTCCTGAGCGTGGTGGTCTGTCTGGGTCTGTTTACCGCTGCCCGAGTCTGCGAACAGGTGCGCACCGGCATTCAGGCGTTGCCTGTTGGCCAGGAATCCGCCGCGCGCGCCATGGGCTTCAAGCTGCCGCAGATTTACTGGAACGTGCTGCTGCCGCAGGCGTACCGGATCATTATTCCGCCGCTTACCTCCGAATTCCTCAACGTGTTCAAGAACTCGTCGGTGGCCTCGCTGATCGGCTTGATGGAACTGCTCGCCCAGACCAAACAGACCGCCGAGTTTTCCGCGAACCTGTTTGAAGCTTTCACGCTGGCGACACTGATCTACTTCACCTTGAACATGAGCCTGATGTTGCTGATGCGCGTGATCGAGAAGAAAGTCGCGGTGCCCGGCCTGATTTCCGTGGGGGGCAAATAATGGACTTTTCCGGAATCAGCCAAGCCATTCCCGGCATGTGGAACGGCATGGTCATGACCCTGCAACTGATGGCCATGGGCATCGTCGGCGGTCTGGTGCTCGGCACCATCCTGGCATTGATGCGCCTGTCGTCGAACAAGTTGCTGTCCAATCTGGCCGGCGCTTACGTCAATTATTTCCGCTCGATCCCGCTGCTGCTGGTCATCACCTGGTTCTATCTGGCGGTGCCGTTCGTGCTGCGCTGGATCACCGGCGAAGACACGCCCATCGGTGCGTTCACCTCCTGCGTCGTGGCGTTCATGATGTTCGAGGCGGCGTACTTCTGCGAAATCGTCCGTGCCGGTGTGCAATCGATTTCCAAGGGCCAGATGGGTGCCGCACAGGCGCTGGGCATGACCTACGGGCAAATGATGCGTCTGATCATTCTGCCCCAGGCCTTTCGCAAGATGACCCCGCTGCTGCTGCAACAGAGCATCATTCTGTTCCAGGACACCTCTCTGGTTTACACCGTTGGTCTGGTGGATTTCCTCAATGCCTCGCGGGCCAGTGGCGACATCATTGGCCGCGCCAATGAGTTCCTGATCATCGCCGGTCTGGTGTACTTCACGATCAGCTTTGCCGCCTCGTTGCTGGTGAAGCGCCTGCAAAAAAGGTTCGCCGTATGATTTCCATCAAGAGCATCAACAAGTGGTATGGGGACTTCCAGGTACTGACTGATTGCAGCACCGAGGTCAAGAAAGGCGAAGTGGTGGTGGTGTGCGGACCGTCCGGCTCCGGCAAATCGACCCTGATCAAATGCGTCAACGCGCTGGAACCCTTCCAGAAGGGCGACATCACCGTTGATGGCACTTCGATTGCCGATCCCAAGACCAATCTGCCCAAGCTGCGCTCGCGGGTCGGCATGGTGTTTCAGCATTTCGAGCTGTTCCCGCACCTGACTATCGTTGAAAACCTGACCATCGCGCAGATCAAGGTGCTGGGCCGCAGCAAGGCCGAAGCCACCGAGAAAGGCCTGAAGCTGTTGGAGCGCGTCGGTCTGTCCGCCCACGCCAACAAGCATCCGGGCCAGCTTTCCGGTGGTCAGCAACAACGTGTGGCCATCGCCCGCGCCCTGGCCATGGACCCGATCGTCATGCTGTTCGACGAACCGACCTCCGCGCTGGACCCGGAAATGGTCAACGAAGTGCTCGACGTGATGGTGCAGCTGGCCCACGAAGGCATGACCATGATGTGCGTGACCCACGAAATGGGCTTCGCCCGCAAAGTGGCGAACCGCGTGATCTTCATGGATCAGGGACAGATCGTTGAAGACTGTGAGAAAGAAGAATTCTTCGGTGACGTCAGCGCCCGCTCCGAGCGTGCGCAGCAGTTCCTCGCCAAGATCCTTCAGCACTAAGCGATACCCCGTCGGTGGCCTGGCTCTTTGCGAGTCAGGCCGCTGTTCGGCTCAGGACGACTGTGATGAAATGCGACCCCAATCTTTATCGCGCCGCGCCGCCATCACTCGCCGTGAAACCCCGCCTGATACGCCACCTGTTTTTGCCGCCGCTGATCATTGCGCTGATGATCGGCCTGGGCTACATCGCCTATCTGTTCAGTGAACATAACGGGATCAAGGCTCTCAAGGAGAATGGCGAACGTCAGTTGGAGCTGCACGCGCGCACCGTTGAAAGCGAAATCAACCGATACACGTATTTGCCCAGCGTGCTGGAGCTTGAATCCAACGTTTCCGCATTGCTCAAAGATCCAACGCCGGAGCTGCGGCAGAAGGTCAACGACTACCTCGAAGGCCTGAACCGCCGCAGCCGCAGCCGCGCCATTTATGTGCTGGACACCACCGGCCGCGTACTGGCCACCAGTAACTGGCGCGACGCCGACAGTTATCTGGGCGAAGACTTGTCGTTCCGCGCCTATTTTCAGGACGCAGTGCGTGGTTTGCCCGGCCGTTTCTATGGCATCGGCAGCACCACCGGCGAGCCTGGCTATTACCTGGCCCATGGCCTGGAAGAGCAAGGCAAGATCATTGGCGTGGCGGTGATCAAGGTCCAGCTCGAAGCCCTTGAACAGCGCTGGCAACGGGCGCGTCTGGAGGCATTCGTCAGTGACGAGAACGGCATCATCATCCTTTCCAGCGACCCGGCCCGACGCTTGAAATCGGTACGCCCGCTGACGGCGGAAATCAAGGAGCGCCTGGCGCGCAGCCTGCAATATTATTGGTTCCCGCTGAACGAACTGGTGCCGCTGGAGCGCGAATCCCTGGCCGAAGGCGTGGAGAAACTCACCTTTCCGGCCAACGTCAGCGTCGATCATGAACACAAACAAGTGAGCTATCTGGCCCAGACCCGGCAACTGAGCGACACGCCCTGGCACCTGACCTTGCTGACCCCGCTGGAAGACCTGCGCCGGGAAGCGGGCAGCCAGGGCATGTTGGTGGCAGTGATCTGCGCGCTGGTGGCCTTCTTGCTGATCGCCTGGAATGAACGGCGCAAAGTGCTCTCGACACGGCTTGCCGCGCGGGAAGCCTTGCAACAGGCCAACAACGAACTGGAACGCAAGATTGCCGAACGCACCGAGCACTTGCGCGCCAGTAACGAACGTCTCAAAGGCCAGATTCGCGAACGACGCCAGGCGGAGGACACGCTACGCCGGGCTCAGGATGAACTGGTGCAGGCTGGCAAGTTAGCGGCCATCGGCCAGATGTCTACCAGCATCGCTCACGAACTGAATCAGCCGCTCGCTGCGTTGCGCACCTTGTCGGGCAATACCGTGCGCTTCCTTGAGCGCGGCGCACTGGATACAGCCAGCGCCAACCTGCGCACCATCAATGATCTGGTGGACCGCATGGGCCGCATTACCGCCAGCCTGCGCGCCTTCGCCCGCCGCGGCGATGACAAGGGCCAGGCCTTGCTGAGCAAAGCGGTCGAGGCGGCGTTGCAACTGCTGGCCGGACGCCTGGAAAACTTCTCGCTGGACCTCCATCAGGAGTTTGTCGACGCGCAATTAATGATCGACCAGACGCGTCTTGAACAGATTCTGGTCAACCTGATCGGCAACGCGCTGGACGCCATGAGCGCTCAACCGCTGCCTGAACTGTGGCTTGAAGGTTCGCTGGTGGACGGCCGTTATCGCCTGCTGGTGCGCGATAACGGCCACGGCATCGACGACGAAGCGCGCAAGCATCTGTTCGAACCGTTTTTCACCACCAAGCCCGGTGAACAAGGGCTGGGGCTCGGCTTGACCTTGTCTGCGAGCCTCGCCGCAGCGGCTGGCGGAAGCCTTGGCGCCGAGCATCCGACAACAGGCGGAACGACGTTTGTATTGTGTTTGCCGCTGGTGTCCGTATGACCGGTGGGAGCGACTTTGCTCGCGAAGGCGATGTTGCACGCCCTTGGGATAGAGGCCACTTCGCGAGCAAGCTCGCTCCCACACTCCATTTGCTGATTTGTAGGTCGCCTGATGAGAACCCCGAATGAACACTGACCTGACCGTACTCATCGTCGAAGACGACCCGCACGTCTTGCTCGGCTGCCAGCAGGCGCTGGCGCTGGAGGACATTCCCAGCGAAGGCGTCGGCAGCGCCGAAGAAGCCCTGGCGCGTATCGGCGATAACTTTGCCGGGATCGTCATCAGCGATATTCGCCTGCCCGGCATCGACGGTCTGGAACTGCTGACCCGGCTCAAGGCCCGCGACCGAAGCCTGCCAGTGGTGCTGATTACCGGCCATGGCGATATCTCCATGGCGGTGAATGCCATGCGCGACGGCGCCTATGATTTCATGGAAAAACCTTTCTCCCCCGAGCGGCTGGTGGAAGTCGCGCGTCGCGCCCTGGAGCAACGCGGGCTGGCCCGGGAAGTCTGGTCGCTGCGCAAGCAGCTGGCCGAGCGTGATTCGCTGGAAGGCAAAATCATCGGTCGCTCGCCCGCCATGCAAAACCTGCGCGCCTTGATCGCCAACGTCGCCGATACCTCGGCCAACGTGCTGATCGAAGGTGAGACCGGCACTGGCAAAGAGTTGGTCGCCCGCTGTCTGCATGATTTCAGTCGTCGCCATTCCCAGCAGTTCGTTGCGCTGAACTGTGGCGGATTGCCGGAAAGCCTGTTCGAAACCGAAATTTTCGGCCATGAATCCAACGCCTTTACCGGCGCGGGCAAGCGGCGCATCGGCAAGATCGAACACGCGCACAACGGCACGCTGTTCCTCGACGAAGTGGAAAGCATGCCGATCAACCTGCAAATCAAACTGTTGCGGGTCTTGCAGGAACGGACGCTGGAACGCCTGGGCTCCAACCAGAGCGTGGCGGTAGATTGTCGAGTGATCGCCGCGACCAAGTCGGACCTGAACGAGATGGGCAAGACCGGGCTGTTTCGCAGCGACTTGTACTACCGCTTGAACGTCGTGACCCTGGAGCTGCCGCCGCTGCGCGAACGCCGCGAGGACATCCTGCAACTGTTCGAGCACTTTCTGCAGCTGTCATCGCTGCGCTTTGACCGAGAGCCGCCGCAACTGGATCCGCAAACCGTATCCAGCCTGATGAGCCACGACTGGCCCGGCAACGTGCGTGAACTGCGCAACGTCGCCGAGCGCTTTGCCCTCGGCCTGCCGGCCTTCAAGACCGCAAGCGCGCAGATCGAAAGCCTAAGCCTGGGTTTTGCCGAAGCCGTGGAAGCCTTCGAGAAAAACCTGCTCAGCGAGGCCCTGCAACGCAGCGGCGGCAACCTGAGCCAGGCCAGTCAGGAACTGGGCATGGCCAAGACCACGCTGTTCGACAAAGTCAAAAAATACGGGCTGGGTTAGCCAAAATTGCCAGGATCCGTAGGACCGGCTTTAGCCGGGAGAGCGTGGGCTCTGACGACGCAACTGCTGCTGATGTATCGGCCTGCTCCCGGCTAAAGCCGGTCCTACAGGATCTATTCAACTTCAATGAGTTGTTTACGCATCCCCTGCCAGAATCTGCCGAATCGCCCCCACAAACACATCCACCGGCTGGCCGCCTGACACGGCGTACTGATCATTGAAAACAATGGTCGGCACTGAACTGATACCACGGGAAACCCACAGCTGCTCCAGTTCGCGCACGTCGCTGGCGTATTCGTCGCTGCTCAGGATGGCTTCGGCGCGCAAACGATCGAGCCCGACTTTTTGCGCCACATCCGCCAACACCCTATGGCTGGACGGGTCGGCCAGATCGGTGAAGTAGGCCGTAAACAGCGCCTCTTTCAGCGCCTGCTGTTTGCCTTCCAGCTCAGCCCAGTGCAGCAGACGGTGTGCATCGAAGGTGTTGTAGATGCGCCGGTTGCCCTGGGAGAAGGTAAAGCCCAATTCTTCACCACGCAGGCGGATGTTTTCCCGATTGGCTTTGGATTGCTCTGGGGTGGAGCCGTATTTCTGCTGGATATGCTCGTCGATATCCTGACCTTCGGCGGGCATGTTCGGGTTCAGTTCGAACGGCTGGAAGTGGATCTGCGCCTGGACTTCATCGCCCAGTTCAGCCAGCGCCTCGTTCAAGGCGCGCAGGCCGACCACGCACCAGGGGCAGGAAACGTCGGAGACAAAATCGATTTTCAGGGGAGTCGTCATGGCAGGCTCACTCTAAGGAAACAGGCTGCCACGATACGCCTAAGTGCCGCCGATATTCAAAGCTGCGCCATGTGTCGGCCGTCTTCATGCTGCGCGCGCAGGTAGGGCAACACCGCGCCCAGCAACGGGGCCTTGAAGGCTTCCTGAAAACGATGGGCCAGGCCCGGAATCAGTCGCAGCTGACTGCCCTGGATATGCGCGGCCACATGCACGCCGTGCATCACCGGCAACAACGGGTCGGCCGTGCCATGCACCACCAGCACCGGCAAACGCAGGCGATCCAGCAGTTCGACGCGACTGGGCTCGGCCAGAATCGCCAGGATCTGCCGCTTCACCCCTTCCGGATTGAACGCCCGGTCGTAGGAAGTCGCGGCCTGTTGCAGCAACAGCGCACGATCATCTTTCACCTCGGGGCTGCCCAACGCGGCGAGCAAATCTGCCTGCTGCTCCAGCGCCGCCTCGCGATTCGGTGCGCCGCGCTTGGCGAGCAATTGCAGTAACGCCGGATTGGGCATCGGTAAGCCCTGGGCGCCGGAACTGGTCATGATCAAGGTCAGGCTTTCGACGCGCTGCGGCGCCAGATCGGCCAGATGCTGAGCGATCATGCCGCCCATGCTCGCGCCCAGCACATGAAATTGGCGGACGTTCAACGCGTCCATCAAACCCAGCGCGTCATCGGCCATGTCAGTCAACGAATACGGCGCTGAAACTTGCAGGCCCAGCTTGAAGCGCAGCACTTCGTAGGTCAGGTTGGCACTGGCGGGCGGCTGTATCCAGGTTGACAGGCCGACATCGCGATTATCGTAGCGAATGACTCGATAACCCTGCTCGCACAGCGCGACCACCACCTCGTCCGGCCAGTGAATCAACTGCCCGCCCAAGCCCATCACCAGCAGCAAGGCGGGGTCGGATTCACGGCCGACACTCTGGTAAGCCAGGCGCACTTGCTGGAGTTCAGCTATTTGCGTAGGAACGTTGACATCACATCGAGAGGCCGCAAAAGACGGCAAGCCGCACAAAAGTGCGGCCAGGAAGAGAAACACGCGCATGAAAAAACACCAAAAAACAGATCCCCAGTAGGCAACGAGTTTGATGATGTTTTGCAAAGCGCGCTGCCACAGTTACGTGACAGTTTGATGAAGAGGGCTGAATGGTCATTCAGAGCAGCAAGCTGCAAGCTTAAAACCGCAAGCGATTTTCGCAGCGTCACTTGCAGCTTGTGGCTCATAGCTTTCAGCTGGCAGCAGACTGACTACGCAACTGCCGCGCCGCCGCCACCATATTGACTAACGCCGCTTCGGTTTCCGGCCAGGCGCGGGTTTTCAGGCCGCAATCGGGGTTGACCCACAAGCGCTCGGCCGGGATGCGTTGCACGGCCTTGGTCATCAGGCGGACCATTTCTTCAGTGCCGGGCACCCGTGGCGAATGGATGTCGTAGACGCCGGGCCCGATGTCGTTCGGATAATCGAACGCCTTGAAGGCTTGCAGCAATTCCATGTCCGAGCGCGAGGTTTCGATGGTGATCACGTCGGCGTCCATGGCGGCGATTGACTCGATCACGTCATTGAATTCGCTGTAGCACATGTGGGTATGGATCTGTGTTTCGTCGCGCACGCCCGACGCGCACAGGCGGAATGCTTCGACAGCCCAGTCCAGATATTCCTGCCAGTTCGCCCGACGCAGCGGCAGCCCTTCGCGGAAGGCCGCTTCGTCGATCTGCACGATCTTGATACCCGCCGTTTCCAGGTCCACCACTTCGTCACGAATCGCCAGGGCCAGTTGCTGCGCCTGGACCTTGCGCGACACGTCTTCGCGGGGGAAAGACCACATCAGCATGGTCACCGGCCCGGTCAACATGCCTTTCATGACCTTGTCGGTCAGGCTCTGGGCGTAGCTGATCCAGTCCACGGTCATGGCCTGCGGGCGGCTCAAATCGCCGAAGATCACCGCCGGTTTGACACAGCGCGAGCCGTAACTCTGCACCCAGCCAAAGCGCGTGAAGGCGTAGCCATCCAGTTGCTCGGCGAAGTATTCAACCATGTCGTTGCGCTCGGCCTCGCCATGCACCAGCACGTCCAGCCCCAGGCGTTCCTGGGTTTGCACCGCGTGGCGGATCTCGTGGCGCATCGCGTCGGTATAGTCGTTGGCCGACAGACGCCCCTGTTTCCACGACTGACGCGCCAGACGAATGGACGGCGTTTGTGGGAATGAGCCAATGGTCGTTGTCGGAAATGCCGGCAGATTCAAGCGCGCACGCTGTTGTTCAATACGCGCGGCAAACGCCGATTGACGCTGGCTGTCGGCAGCGGTGATTGCCGCCAGACGCGCCTGCACTTCAGGTTTATGGATACGCGGCGATTGCGCACGGCTGGCCTGGATCGCGCGACTTTCAGCCAGGGCGGCCTGCACTTCGGATGACTCCGGCGCGTTCAAGGCCGCGCTGAGCAGCGAGATTTCTGCGCACTTCTGCACGGCGAAGGCCAGCCAGCTCTTGAGCTCGGCATCGAGCTTGTCTTCACGTTGCACGTCCACCGGGCTGTGCAGCAGCGAGCAGGAGCCAGCAACCCACAAGTTGTCACCAAAGCGCAGCTGCGCCTCACGCAATTGCGCCAGCGCCTGGTCCAGATCACAGCGCCAGACGTTACGGCCATTGACCACGCCCAGGGACAACACTTTATAAGTCGGCAGGCGGTCGAGCACCGCAGCCAGTTGTTCCGGCGCGCGCACCAGATCGATGTGCAGGCCGTCCACCGGCAAGGAAACCGCCAGACCGAGGTTGTCTTCCAGGCCGCCAAAATAGGTCGCCACCAGTTTTTTCAGCGGTGAATATTGCAGGCTGTGATAGGTGCGTTCGAACGCGTTCTTCCAGTCCTGCGGCAGATCCAGCGCCAGAATCGGCTCATCGATCTGCACCCACTCAACGCCCTGGGCAGCCAGGCGGCCGAGGATTTCGCCGTACAGCGGCAACAAGCGCTCCAGCAGATCGAGCTTGTCGAAGCTGTCACCCTTGGCCTTGCCCAGCCACAGGTAAGTCAATGGACCGATCACCACCGGCTTGACCTTGTGGCCAAGGGCGCGGGCTTCGTCGACTTCTTCGAACAGCTGTTCCCAGCTCAATTTGAAACGCTGATGCTGAGTGAATTCCGGGACCAGATAGTGATAGTTGGTATCAAACCACTTGGTCAGTTCCTGCGCGTATTGGCCTTTGCCATGCGCACCGTTGCAACACGCAGTCGCACCTCGCGCCATGGCGAACAGGGTGTTGAGGGTCGGCAAGCCTTGAGCGTCCGTGGTCTCGGCGAAACGCTGGGGGATTACACCGAAGGTCAGCGAATGGGTAAGGACCTGGTCGTACCAGGCGAAGTCACCCACCGGCAGCAGCTCGATGCCCGCATCCTTTTGCAGCTGCCAATGCGCGGCGCGCAGCTCGCGACCGGCGGCGCGCAGGCCTTGCTCATCCAGATCGCCCTTCCAGTGAGCTTCCAGAACTTTTTTCAATTCGCGATCAGCGCCGATGCGCGGAAAACCAAGTGTGTGGGCCAAGGCCATGGTGCGTCCCTCCGTAAAAGATGGCGCCATTGTCGACAGCGAAGGCAACATGAGACAAACTCATTGTTTTCGTGTTGATCACAAAATCTATTCATGGAGCGCCAGCGGTGCTTGAGATACGCCACCTGAAAACCCTGCATGCCTTGCGCGAAGCCGACAGCCTTGTGGAGGCCGCCGAGCGCCTGCACCTGACGCAATCGGCGTTGTCCCACCAGTTCAAGGAACTGGAAGAACGCATGGCGATGCAGTTGTTCGTGCGCAAGACCAAGCCGGTGCGTTTCACCAGCGCCGGATTGCGCCTGCTGCAACTGGCTGATGCGGTGCTGCCGCAGTTGCGCAGCGCAGAGCGGGACATCGCACGATTGGCAGGCGGCACGGCCGGGCGTCTGCACATGGCGATCGAATGCCACAGCTGTTTTCAGTGGCTGATGCCGACCATCGATCAGTTTCGCGATGCCTGGCCGGAAGTGGAGCTGGATCTGGCGTCGGGCTTCGCTTTCGCGCCGCTGCCTGCCCTGGCCCGTGGTGATCTGGATCTGGTGGTGACGTCCGACCCACTGGAACTGGCGGGTATTACTTATGTACCGCTGTTCACTTACGAAGCGATGTTAGCCGTCGCCAACCAACACCCGTTGGCCAACAAGCCTTACATCGTGCCCGAGGACCTGCTCAAGGAAACCCTGATTACTTATCCGGTAGAACGCGACCGCCTGGACATCTTCACCCGGTTTCTGGAGCCCGCCGACATCGAACCGGCGCAGGTGCGCACTTCCGAGCTGACCGTGATGATGATGCAGCTGGTCGCCAGCGGCCGTGGCGTGTGCGGGATGCCGCACTGGGCGCTGCATGAATACAGCTCGCGGGGTTATGTGAAGGCCAAGCGCCTGGGCGAGAAAGGCTTGTTCGCCACGCTGTACGCCGCCGTACGCACCGACATGCTCGACGCGCCGTACATGCGCGATTTCCTGCTGACCGCCAAGGACACCTCGTTCTCGACGCTGGATGGGGTCAGTGCGGTGCGGTAAACGACGACCGGTGTCGCGCAGCAAATATGGGAAAATATGGGATCCGTAGGACCGGCTTCAGCCGGGAGGGCGAGCGTTCTGACGATACAGGTGCGGCGTATGGTCTGGCCTCCTCCCGGCTAAAGCCGCTCCTACACAATGCACTTCATATTTGAGCCAGCAAGCAGGGCCGAGCTTCAATATGCCGCCAGCATCCCCCGATAAATCGGCAATATCGAGTCCCGGGTCAGTGGGGCCAATGGCAGTTCGGGATGGCTGTCTGCGCTGATCCAGACGACCTCCTCGATCTCTGCCGCCGGTACCACATCGCCATCGATGCGCACTTCAAAAAGCTCGCAGCGCACCTCAAAGCCAGGCTCGTTGGCCGCCGGAGCGGCGAACGAGCCGAGATAAGCGGCCTGAACGGGATCAATCAGCAACCCCAATTCCTCCTCAAGCTCGCGCGCCAAAGCCACGGCAGGCGGCTCGCCGGGTTCGATCTTGCCGCCCGGTTGCATGAAGGCTGTCGTCCCGCGCTTGCGGACCAACAAGGTGCGGCCATCCTTCCCGATCAACAGCGCGGCGGCTATCTGAATCACTTTCATGAAAATATCTCGACCTTGAGCTGGCGTGCTTCATCGGCGCGTTCCAGCGCCAGCACGATCAACCGGTCGATCAGGCCCGCATAGGTCATGCCGCTGGCCTGCCAGAGTTTGGGGTACATGCTGATGGAGGTGAATCCCGGAAGGGTGTTGACCTCATTGATGATGATGTCCCGCGCCTCGGTGACGAAGAAATCCACCCGGGCCAGCCCCGCGCATTGCAGTACTCGATAAGCGTGCAGCGCCACTTCCCGGACCTGATCACTGAGTTCCGGCGCCAGCTCGGCCGGAATGGCAATCCGCGCCTGATCGCCGTTCAGGTATTTGGTGTCGTAGGCGTAGAACTCGTCATTGGCGATGACTTCCCCACACACGCTGACCTGTGGCTGGCGATTGCCAAGCACTGCACATTCCACTTCACGACCGACGATGCCCTGCTCGATCAACACCTTGTGATCGAACTCGAAAGCCAGCGCCAGCGCAGCGCTAAAGCCCGCTTCGTCGCTGACTTTACTGACGCCCACGGACGAACCCTGGCTGGCCGGTTTGACGAACATCGGCAGGCCCAGCCTGGCGGACACTTCTTCGAAGCGCGCCGATTGCCCGCGCGTCAGCACCAGCGAAGGGGCGACGGCGATTCCGGCATCGCGCAGCAAACGCTTGGTGACGTCCTTGTCCATGCAGGCCGCCGAGGAAAGCACGTCCGGGCCGACAAACGGGATCGCCAGCAGGCGCAACAAACCCTGCAGCGAACCGTCTTCGCCGAACGCGCCATGAATCAGCGGGAACACCACATCGATTCTCGGCAATTGGACACCCGACGCGACGTCGACAAACTGCCCGGCCAGGCTTCCCGGCAGCAACGACAGCAGCTTGCCCGAGTCGCTGAGTTTGATCTGTGCAGGGTTATCAGCATTGAGCAGGTAATCACACTCATCGAAATGCAGCCAGCGGCCTTGCTTGTCGATGCCGATCAAGGTCAGGTCATAACTGCCGCGATCGATCGCGTTGATCACGTTCCTGGCTGACTGCAGCGAGACTTCGTGTTCGCTGGATTGACCGCCGAAGAGGATGGCGACTGATGTTTTCAAAACGACAACTCCTGGGTTTCAGGCCGCAGAGTCAAAAGCAAATTGACGCGTTAGTCCAGCGACGAAGCATGCCGGTTGTCATCGGGACTGAAATTCAGGCAAAAAAAATCCCGCGCGCCGGACGAACAGAATCTGATCGTCCAGCGCTCGGGACCACGCGGTTTCATTCCGTGGCTTCAGGGTCTTTCTTGGCACCGGAGCCGAACGTTGCAAAGCGTTTGTTGAAGCCCGCGATACGGCCTTCGGTAGTGGTTTTACGCTGCTGCCCGGTGTACATCGGGTGTGAAGCGCTGGATACATCGAGGGCGACGTAAGGATACGTTTTGCCATCGGTGTGTTGTTGCGTGCGCTCCGTATCAACCGTGGAGCCAATCAGGAAAAACGCATCGGCGGCGGTGTCGTGGAACAGCACGGTACGGTATGCGGGGTGGATATCAGGTTTCATGTTGCCTCCAGATGAGTACGCAATTGATGTGTTATACAGTAACATAACGCGAAGTGTGAACCATCATCGATTGTCGTGACTTGCATCATTCGCGAACTTGATTAGGCAGACACATGTCGCTAATGTTCGAGCCGCTGCTGCTCAATCAATGACCCGGGATTGGCCTCCTGGCGTACTGGCCGGATGGAAACAAGCCATGTCTCAACCCGATCATTTTCAACTCCCCTCCTACGCGTACAACCGCCTGATTGAAGCCCGCGACTCGCTACGTCTATTGGATGGCTATGTCAATAAAACCGACGTGCTGTGCAACCCCTCAATGTTGGTGAGCTACGTCTCGATGCTGCAAAGCGCCTTGCAGGAAGTGATCGCCGCCAGTCAACCAGGCGAACCCCGCGACGCGTTCATGCGCAAGGCCGACGAACTGGGCTTCGTGGCACTCAACCCGATAGAAATGAAGCTGATCGAGCACCTGCGCTGGACCAGCCTCGAGGGACGGGAAGATATTCATGAAATGGCGCAGCGCACCCGTCGCGTGAAACCCTGGGTGCTGGAGAGCTGAGCGGCACACACCTGACTGGCTAACTCGTAGGAGCGGCTTCAGCCGCGAAGGCATCTTCCCGGCTAAAACCGGTCCGGCATCAAATCGCGAACTGACGTGATCGCGTCGCGGGATCGGTTCAGAATTACCTTAAAGGCCTGTATCTTCCAAGTCCGTTCCAAAGCGCAGCGACAAAGATCGAGCGCAGCCAATAAATCACCGTTATTAGCCCAGGAATACGTATGAGCCTGTCCCTTCTCAGTCGTTACGCCTTCTTTGTAGGTTGTGTGTTGTTCACGCTGTTCAGCTTGCCGTTCTTGCATCACGAATGGTTATGGCCGTTTACCCTGGTCACCGGGCTGCTTTCGATAGTCGGCATTTTCGATCTGCTGCAATCACCGCATTCGGTGCGGCGCAATTATCCAATCCTGGGCAACATCCGCTACGCCGTGGAGGCCATCCGCCCGGAAATTCGCCAGTACCTGCTGGAATCCGACAGCGACGCCCTGCCCTTTTCCCGGGCGCAGCGTTCGCTGGTGTATTCCAGGGCCAAGAATGAGTCGGCAGACCGGCCTTTCGGCACGCTGATTGACGTCTACCAGACCGGCTTCGAATTCATCAGCCATTCCATGCGCCCCGCGCCATTGAGCGATCCGAACTCGTTTCGCGTCATCGTCGGCGGCCCGCAATGCACCCAGCCTTACTCGGCTTCGTTGTTCAATATTTCCGCGATGAGTTTCGGCTCGCTCAGCGCCAATGCCATCCGCGCCTTGAATCAGGGCGCCAAACTCGGCAACTTCGCCCATGACACCGGCGAAGGCAGCATCAGCCCGTATCACCGGGAAAACGGCGGCGACCTGACTTGGGAGCTGGGCAGCGGCTATTTCGGTTGTCGCACCGCCGATGGACGCTTCGATCCCGAGCGCTTCGCCAGGCAGGCGCAGGACCCACAAGTGCGAATGATCGAAATCAAGATGAGCCAGGGCGCCAAACCCGGCCATGGCGGCATCCTGCCCAAGGACAAGGTGACCAAGGAAATCGCCGAAACCCGAGGCATCATGATGGGCGAGGATTGCGTCTCGCCATCACGGCACAGCGCATTCTCTACACCCACCGAAATGATGCAGTTCATCGCGCAGTTGCGCGAGTTGTCCGGCGGCAAGCCGGTGGGTTTCAAGTTTTGCCTGGGCCATCCCTGGGAGTTCATGGGGATCGCCAAAGCCATGCTGGAAACCGGCATCCTGCCCGACTTCATTGTGGTTGACGGCACCGAAGGCGGCACTGGCGCAGCGCCCGTGGAGTTCACCGACCACATGGGCGTGCCGATGCGCGAAGGCCTGCTGTTCGTGCATAACACGCTCGTTGGCTTGAACCTGCGGGACAAGATCAAGCTCGGCGCCAGCGGCAAGATCGTCAGTGCGTTCGATATCGCCAGCGTGCTGGCTATCGGCGCCGACTGGGCCAACTCGGCGCGTGGTTTCATGTTCGCTATCGGCTGCATCCAGTCGCAAAGTTGCCACACCAACAAATGCCCGACCGGCGTCGCCACTCAGGACACCCTGCGCCAGCGTGCGCTGGTCGTGCCGGACAAAGCCCAGCGCGTCTTCAACTTCCATCGCAATACGCTCAAGGCCCTGGCAGAAATGATCGCCGCCGCCGGGCTCGATCATCCCTCGCAACTGGGCGCTCGGCACCTGGTGCGGCGCATGTCGGCGACGGAAGTGAAACTGTTTTCGCAGTCCCATGTATTCCTGCAGCCCGGCCAGCTACTCACCGGTCCCGTTGATGGCAGCTTCTATTCGAACATGTGGCAAATGGCGCGGGCAGACAGTTTCGAGCCCAACGCGATTGCCTGATCGACCGCAGAAACCTTGATGGGCATGCCTGGTGCCCATTGAGACATTCTGTAATAGCCTCGCTTTGCATTTGCACCGCTAACCCGCCACCCTTCCGCGCCGCCGGTCTGCTGGACCGACGGCGTGAACCATTGCCTGTGCATTGACCTCTACTTTTTACGACTTCAAGAGCCCACCGTTATGACTGACGGACGCGACCTGCGCATCGACTTTTTTCGCGGCCTGGCGCTGATCTTCATTTTTTGGGATCACGTGCCGGACAACCCCTTCGCCCAATTGACCGTACGTAATTTCGGGTTCAGCGACGCTGCGGAAATTTTCGTGTTCCTGGCCGGCTACGCGGCGATCCTGGCCTACGGCCGCATTGCCCAACGCGACGGTTTTGTCGTCGCCTGCATTCGCATCCTGCGCCGCACCTGGGTGCTGTATGTGGTGCATATCTTCTTGCTGACCTTGTTGATGGGCATCGTCTTCGTCGCCAACAATCACGTCGAAACCCGGGACATGGTCCGGGAAATGGGCCTGGAATACTTCGTCGGTAATCCGCAGCAAGCGCTGGCCGATGAATTGCTGCTGCGCTTCAAACCCAACCTGACTGACCCGCTGCCGCTGTACATTCTGCTGCTGCTCGCCTTGCCGCTGATCCTGCCGTTGATGCTGCGCAGCATTGCGCTGACGGTCGGCTTGTCGTTGGCGCTGTACATGATGGTGCCGCTGTACGGCTGGAACCTTTCAGCCTACGAAGGCGGCGGCGTCTGGTATTTCAACCCGGTGGCCTGGCAATTGCTGTTCGTTCTGGGCGGCGCTTGTGCACTGAAGTCCCAAGCGAAATCGACCAGCAGCGCCGAGACGGTTGCGCTGCGGCGACAACCGCTGTTCATGCTTTGCGCCGCTTACGTGTTGCTGGCGGGCGTGTTGACCGTGCTCTGGAAATTCCCTGAGCTGCACGCCGAGCTGGTGCCGCAGATCATCGCCGATTGGCTCTACCCCATCAGCAAGACCGACCTTGCCCCCGTGCGTCTGCTGCACTTCCTGGCCCTGACCTACTGCGTGGCAAAACTGCTCCCCGTCGGCCAACGCTGGCTGGCCAACTGGCCAGCGCAACAGACCTGTCGAATGGGCCGCTACTCGCTGGAAATCTTCTGCCTCGGCGTACTCCTCGCCCCCCTCGCCGACATGGCCAACGCCCTGGCGGGCGATACCTGGCCGATGCAAATCTGCACCGCCCTCATCGGTCTGGCGCTGATGGTGCTCATGGCCGCCTGGCTCGATCTCAACAAACGCCTGGGCCAACCAAAACCCGCCCATGTGGTTGCGGTTTGAGAACTGCGTCGCACTGAAACTCCTTCTCGGAAGTTTCCCACAACTTTATCAGGCCAAGTTTTTTTGGGGTTGGCCGTTAAGGAGGGGGAACGGACTAATTAGAGAGGGAGTTATTTTGAATATCAATCCGACCGCCCACCCAAGCGTAATCTATCCGATTCCGACGCCACAAAAGTCTGATCCGAAGGAAGAGGTCATAGCCAGCGAGCGCACAGCGCAAATATCCGGTCGATACATGATCGACAAGCCGTTTTACGTCTATGAGCACGATCCTTGGCTAAAGCCTTATCAATCACCAGCCGGTCGTGAAATCTGGGAGAGTAAAACGGAAAAAGAGCGGGACGACATAAAGGAAACATACCTGAACACCCTTCGGGTATCCGCCGATACCGCACTCAACAGCATATTCAAAGAATACTTTGATATCAAACATGACCTTAAATTTCTAAACCCGGAATTGGCAGAAAAATATTTCAGTTTTACCCTGGATGTAGACGGCAATATCAAAGTAACTGACCCCGACCAAGTGTTGACGCCCAGCGACCTGGATTACCTTCAGGAGATGTTCAGCCAACATACAAGCCTGCAAGACAAGATGCACGACCACGCGCGCGCTGTCATGGCGTACGTGGATCACAACAGCAAAACATTTGGCAACCAGTTCATGCTCCGCCTGGAGAACTACGAAACAACGATTGATTACGTCGAACTGCTCACACGCAACCCCAGAGGTAACTTCATGTGGGGGCTGGAAGATCAGATTATCAGGCGATGCGGCCCGCGGCCAGGATCTTTGTTCGAGACAACTGCGTAGTCGCCCATCAGTAGCATCCCTTGAAAAACAAATTCTGGTGAGAAGTTTATGAACATTTTCGGCCCCAGCTATAAATCCCTTGCCCTAGAATTATCTACCCAGTCAAGCAAGTTAAAAAAAGAGGCCAAGCTCAATGAACCTGAATTGATAGATTCAAAAGCTGCGAGCGGTTCCGGAGCGCTATCAAGCAAACCTGCTTCAGTGATAAGCGACGCTGTAATATTCCGGCGTCCGAATTGCCTGTTCGGGGCAATTACCGGAATGACGGCAGAGGAAAACTTCTCACGTAACCGATCTGGACAAATGGTTGATCTTATGGATAGTGAGTGCTGTTGGACGTGTCGAAAAAGTGAAGTAATGATCGTGAGGACCATTGCGCGAGTTGCGCTTGAGGACATCAAGTCCGAGCTAGTCGGCTTTAACGCGTTTCTGACCCTAAACCAACCAGAGCTTTCGGAAAAACCATTTTTATTCACAGTCGACAGGGAGGGGGAGGTATGCATTGTTGACTCGAATGAGCTAAATCCAATCGAAAAAGCACTACTGACCCAAGCGATACGCGACTATAAATCGCTCAGCTCAGCCATTCAATACCACACTAAAGTCCTTATCCAATATTCAAGCTACTTCAAACCCGAAGCAGGTGAGGAACCACTGACTTTGAAAAATTTCAGCAGACGCGTTGATTATGGAGCACTGCTCTCGAATTCTACCGACTTCATAGACATGTACGGAAACGGTAGTTCGATGAAGAAATCAGTCTACCCGCCAAATTTCGTGGATATCAAAGCGTGAAAAATGCCACGCTTTTTTAATGAAGGCAGGCGAGACCGCCTGCCTTCATTAATTCACCAGCGGCCCGCACGCCCTCGATTCAACTGCTGACTGCAGATATGCGCAAATGCGGCCGGCACCTTGGACTTCTCTTTCAAGTCCTCCGGACCGATATAACCGTCATACACAAACCAGCGAACAACATTGTAATTGGACAACCAATAATGAGTGCCGTGAATGTCATTTCGTTCCGAAAAGTGCTCACCACTGTAGCATTTATCTAGCTTGAACGTCAGACGAGCTTTACCCGCATCGTCAGCCAAGGCAGTCTGATACAAGTCAGGCTTTTCTGCTTTTAGGCCTGAATACATCGCCAGGATAGCCTTACCTCCCTTCAGAGGCGCACCCATCGAGTCCGAATACTGGAGCTGATACGTAAGTTCTCCATGGGTTTGCAGGCCAACCACCCACCCGGTATCTGCCACTGGAACGCGGTTTACAACGGGAGGGGCTATCAGTGTTATATCCGACATAATGGGGTATGACCCAAAGCTTAGATCATAGTCGGCAACTTGATAAGATTGATCATACCGATGAGAAACCTTGACCTTCACGCTGTCTCCAGGATTCAAATCAGAAACTATGGTGGTTTCGTTCTGATTCCTCGTCTTCCACTGCCCGCCAACATAATATTCAATTTTTATAAATTTTTCCGTGTCGGGCATTTGATTTACCAACAATACCTTCTGCCCCCGTACCGCTTGGAAGCTGTAACAATGCACGTCATCTTTATTTTTTAAATTATTAGTCAACAAATGAACTTGATCCGACAAAACCTGACATACAGGCTCATCAGATCCATTCCCCACAACCTCTACATTCCCCTGCGCATTCACCCCACACGCCCCCGCCAATAAAAGAGCAGACGCAAATGTACCGAGGGCGAGCTTTTTATTCTTGTTCATCGCAAATCCTTGAGTAGATTCAGTCAATATATAAATATTATTTACACAGCGCGTTTAAGCCACTGACAAAACCGGACGTAATCACCCGCCCCACCCGCCGTCAACCACCTACGTTAATAAACAGACCGTTCCCACAAACGGGTCGGCCAGCGCCTTACCGCTCCTGAGACCAAAGATTTCTGCCGCCACGTCTGCCAGCGTCTAAGCTTGTGTCAGGTGCGATTAACAGGTTTAACCGGGCCAATGGATATGGGTGTATTACGGCATTCCGATACGAAGCAGACTGCTCAGGACACGGACAGTCAGAATCAGCCACCAATGCCGAAAAGCCCTCGCCACAGGCGTAATGCGTGGCGCGTGTTCTGGGTGTTGCTGGTCATGGGCCTGGTGGTGTTCGGTTTTGTCATTGCCACCGAATCGCGAACCTCCAGGCTGCAGGCCCGGGAGTTCAGCCGATTTTCGGCAAGCCTGAGCTACTCGCTGCAACCTGGCCCCAGCGATGCGGTGTTGTATCCGGGGGACGGACCGTTTGATAAGCGCCTGGGTTACTCCGCTCTGGATGAGTTCCTGCCGCGCCTGCTCAAGCGCGATTATCTGATCGTTGAACAGACCCGCTTCTCCCCCGAACTGCTCGCTTACGGCCGACGCGGCTTTTTCGTGCCTTACGAAGAGAAGATTCAGGCCGGGCTGTCGATTACCGACTGCCGGGGTTCCGATCTCTATCAGTTCCGCTACCCGCAGCAGTTCTATCCGAGCTATGCCGCAATTCCGCCATTGGTGGTGCACAGCCTGTTGTTCATCGAGAACCGGGATTTGCTGGACCCGCGGCAGCCAATGGCCAACCCGGCAGTGGACTGGCCCCGGTTTGCCAAGGCTGCGGTTTCACAGCTGGCGAAGATGATCGGTCTGCCCGGCCAATCGGCAGGCGGCAGCACGCTGGCCACACAGCTGGAAAAATACCGTCACTCCCCCGATGGCTTGACTCAGTCGGGCTCGGAGAAGCTGCGACAGATGGTTTCCGCCAGCGTGCGCGCCTATCAACCCGGCGAGCAAACCCTGCAAGCCCGGCAGCGGGTGGTGCGTGATTATTTGAACAGCGTGCCGTTGTCGGCGGTGCCGGGCCATGGCGAAGTGCATGGGTTGGCCGAAGGGTTGCGGGTCTGGTACGGCGCGGATTTCGTGCGCACCAACCAGTTACTGGCGTCCACCGCCAGCGACCCACAAAGTCTGGCGGCGCGTGGCCTGGCGTTGCGTGAAGTGCTCTCATTGGTGATCGCCCAGCGGCGTCCGTCGCACTATCTGGCCAAGGGCCGCGCGGAATTGGCTGACCTGACCGATAGCCATATCCGCCTGCTGGCGCAGAATAAAGTCATTGATCAGCGTCTGGCGGATGCGGCGCTGAACAGCACGGTCACCTACCGTAACTGGATTCAGCAGCCGACCATTCAGCCGATTGAAACCAACAAGGGCATCAGTGTGGCGCGCAGTCGCCTGTCGGGGATGCTCAATCGCCCGCTTTATGATCTGGATCGTCTGGACCTGTCAGCCACCACCACCTTGCAAAGCGAGTTGCAGGCGCGCGTTGGCCAGTACCTGCGCGATCTGGCCGACCCGGCTTTCGCAGCGAACGTCGGATTATTGGGCGAGCGCTTGCTGACGCCCGCCAGTACCGCGCAGGTGCGTTACAGCTTTACCCTGTTCGAGCGGGGCCCGGACGGATCGCGGGTGCGGGTGCAGACCGACAGCACCGACCAGCCGTTCGACATCAACGAAGGCAGCAAGCTGGAACTCGGATCGACGGCGAAGATGCGGGTGCTGACGACGTATCTGGAGATGATCGCAGAGTTGCACGGGCGCTACGCCGGGCTGACCTCGGCGCAACTGAGTAAAACCCCGGTGGAAGAGCAGGATCGCCTGACTCGCTGGGCGGTGGATTATCTGGCGCAGAACAAGGATCGCAGCGTGTCGAAGATGCTTTCTGCGGCCCTGGATCGGCATTACTCGGCGAGCCCAGGCGAGCGGTTTTTCACCGGCGGAGGCCTGCATCACTTCAACAATTTCCGCAAAGAAGATAACGGGCGCAACCCGACGCTGCGCGAGGCGTTGCGCGAGTCGATCAACTTGCCGTTCATTCGCCTGATGCGCGATCTGGTGCGTTACAGCACGTACCAGGCACCCAGCAACAGCGCCGAGCTGCTCAAGGACGATGACAACCCGCGCCGCCAGGAATACCTCGCCCGCTTCGCGGATCGGGAAGGCTCGGTTTTTCTGCTGCGATTCTGGAAACGCTACAAGGACAAGACCACCCAGGAGCGGCTTGACACGTTCCTTGATGGCGTTCATCCCACAGCGCCACGGCTGGCGGCCGTTCATCGCTATTTGCTGCCGGAAGCCGATCAGACGGCGTTCAACTCGTTTGTCCGGGCGCACATGGCCGAAGAAAAAATCGGCCCCAGGCTGAGCGAAAAACGCCTGACCGAGCTGTATCAGAGCTACGGTCCGGGCGCTTACGACTTACCGGATCAGGGCTATATCGCCAGGGTTCACCCGCTGGATCTGTGGCTGGTGGGTTATCTCCTGAAAAACCCGGAGGCGCAGTTCAAGGATGCGGTGACGGCCAGCCATTTCGAACGTCAGGAAGTCTACGGCTGGCTGTTCAAAAGCCGGCATAAAAGCGCTCGCGACAGCCGCATCCGCACCATGCTGGAGATCGAAGCGTTCCTCGATATCCATCAACGCTGGCAGCGGGTCGGCTACCCGTTCGATCATCTGGTGCCTTCCCTGGCGACCGCAATCGGCAGCTCGGGGGACCGTCCTGCGGCGTTGGCGGAGTTGATCGGGATCATCCAGAACGATGGCATCCGCTTGCCGACCTTGCGCATCGACAGCCTGCATTTTGCCGCCGACACGCCCTACGAAACGCGGCTGGCCAACAACCCGGAGCTTGGCAAGCGCGTATTGCCGTCCGAAGTGGCGGCGGCCATGCGTGAAGCCTTGTCGCAAGTGGTGGACGGCGGCACGGCCAAGCGCGTGCAGGGCAGTTTCAAATTACCGGATGGCAGCCCGCTGGCAATGGGCGGTAAAACCGGCACCGGCGACAACCGCATCGAAAGCATCGGCGCGGGCGGTCGCATCCTCAGCTCCCGGGCGATAAACCGCACGGCGACGTTCGTGTTTTATCTGGGCGACAACCACTTCGGCACGCTTACCGCCTTCGTGCCCGGCAAGGCCGCGGAAGGGTTTCGCTTCACCTCGGCACTGCCGGTGCAAGTGCTCAAGGGCATGGCGCCGATCCTGAGTCCGTATCTTGAACCGGGCGCGCATACGCAATGCAGTGCGCCGACGGCCCCGTTGGAGCGAGGCTTGCCCGCGAAAAGCGATAACGCGATAGCTCTGGTCCACCGAGGCGTCTGATTCGCGGGCAAGCCTCACTCCAACGGAATGTGGCAGATGAGAACCGTTCGTCTTTATCTCTTGCGCAATGATTAAGATATATCTTAAGGTATATCTAACTTGCACAGGAGATAGAGAAATGCGTGATGACCATCACCACAATGAACACCGCCCCCATCACCGCGACCACGGCGAAGGTCGTGACGGTTTTGAAAAGCGTCCTCGCGGCGAACGCGGTGGCCGTGGGCCTCGGGTGTTTGCGCCGGGGGATCTGAAATTGCTGTTGCTGGCGCTGATCGCCGAACAGCCATCCCACGGCTACGACCTGATCCGTCAGATTGAAAGCATGTTCGATGGCGCCTACAGCCCGAGCCCCGGCGTGATTTATCCAACCCTGACCTTTCTTGAAGAAAGCGAATTGATCGAAGGCAGCGCTCACGGCGGCAAAAAACACTACGCCATCACTGAGACGGGTCGCGCGTCACTGACCGAGCAAGCCGTGGCGCTGGACGGCGTCCGCATGCGCATCGACGTCAGCAAGCGTTCCTTGCGAGGTCACGAACGGCCGCCGGAAATCCATGAAGCCGTGAACAATCTGCGTCACGCCATGCATCTGCATGATGGCCGCTGGAGCCCCGAGGAAATCCTGCGGGTTCGCGACCTGCTCAATAACACCGCCAAAGCCATCGTCGATGGCCCTCAAGGTTCGGAGAAGTCGGTATGAATTCGCAACAATCGATCCACCGCGTCAGCCATGAAATCAAACGCCGTAAGTTGCAGGTGCTGCGCGTCACAGACATCACCCCGAAGATGCGTCGGATTACGCTGCACGGGCCGGAGCTGACCGGCTTTATCAGCCTGGGAACCGACGATCACGTGAAGCTGATTTTTCCGCGTACCCCAGAAGAACAGCAAGCGATGGAAACCCTGCAACTCGGCGCGCCGGATGACGGCCCGCGCCCGGCCATGCGCGATTACACGCCGCGTCGTTATGACGCCGAAAGCGGCGAACTGGACATCGACTTCGTGCTCCATGGCGAAGGTCCGGCCGCCACCTGGGCCGCACAGGCCGAACCGGGGCAGTTTTTGTACATCGGTGGCCCGCGTGGTTCGATGATCGTGCCGGATATGTTCGACAGCTACCTGTTGATCGGCGACGAGACCGCGCTGCCCGCCATCGCCCGGCGTCTTGAAGGCCTGCCGACCAATCGCTGCGCGCTGGTGGTGGTCGAGGTTGCGGATATGGGCGAACAGCAGGTGTTCCAGAGCCAGGCGCAAGTCGACGTGATCTGGATCGTGCGCGGCGAGCAAGACCTGGTGGACGTCACCCGCCGCCTGGAAATGCCCGAAGGCCAGCTGTATGCCTGGGTCGCCACCGAAGCGGCGTTGTCACGCAGGATTCGGCGCGTATTGCTCGGCGAATTCGGGCTCGATGAAGCGCTGGTCAAGTGCTCGGGTTACTGGCGGCTTGATGAGCGGGATGAGGGCTGAATCCCCGTTGGAGCGAGCGGGCGTTTACGCCCGACGCCCCTTGAATCGATCCACCCCCACCAACAACAAACCGACCCCGACAAACCCTGCCAATACCCCGCCGGCATTGATGAAGGCCCTGGCAAAGCCGATGGTTCCCGCATCAATGAAGGGGTACATGTAATCGCCGAGGGAATTGCCGCGCAGCAGCACGTAGGCAAAGTAGACAATTGGATAAAGAATCCACAGCAGCACATGTCTGAATTGCAACACGCCCTTGGGCACATACAGCCACCAATACCCCAGGAACATCAGCGGCATGACGTCGTGGAGCAATTCGTCCGCGACCCATTGCCAGCCTTCGGGTTGCCACAAATGGCGCAATAGAATGTTGTAGGCCAGACCGACCAGAACAATGCTGGTCGCAATCGCGCCGCACACCACGGGATGGCGAAAAAAACGCTGCGCCGCTGACGTGCTGCGGCTCAGCGCACAGGTCAGGGCCACCGCCGCCAACGTGTTGCTCAGTACCGTAAAAAAGCTGAAGAACCGCACTAATCCGCCAATCAGGCTGGCGTCGTCTGCCCAGCGCGCGAAGAAAATCAGATACAGCTGAATGACCAGTCCCGACCAGCCCAGGCTCGCGGCAATGATCGTGTAGCGGCGCTGTCCCTGCGCCGGTTGCGTGTGTTCGGCGTACATCGATGTTAATCCTTGTGGCCCAGGCTCCAACCCGGACAAAGTTACCAACCCTTGCTGCGGTGCAACTTCACGTACAGCGCTTCGACCTTTTCCCGAGCCCAGGGCGTCTTGCGCAAAAACGTCAGGCTGGACTTGATGCTCGGGTCGCTCTTGAAGCAGCGAATATCAATGCGCTCAGCCAGGCCGGACCACTCGTAATGCTCAACCAGAGCGTTGAGGATCTGTTCCAGCGTCACGCCATGCAGAGGATTGGAATGCTGTGTTGTCATGCGGAACCTTCGAGTTGATGAGCAAGGGCGTTTCAAAGAGCTGCGCACCTTAGCCGAGCCTTCTGACAGCGGGAAGAGCTTAGCGTGCGAAGGCTGCCGATTGTCGCACTGCAAATGCCCATCAAAAGTGTAGGAGTTGTCCTGAAATAGTGTGCGCGGAGGACATCGCGGTCGCCCCTCAAGCTCACTGTTGCAGCCCTTGCAATGATCCATGTCAATTTCCCCGCTGTTTGCTGAGTCGTTAGCCCCCTATCATTGCCATCCTCAACGGCTGAATCGATTAATCCTGTTTTTTCGCTTCCTTCTCTCGTTTCTTCAAGTGCGAGATGCCGCTTTCGACCCTCACTCAATAACTTAAAAAGAATGCTCCTAATGTCCGATTACCCGAGACGATCTGCTGCCATCGCCGTGCCTGCTGTGTCGCGCCTGCAAACCATCCATGGCGTTTGCGGCCTGCTGACACTGGGGCTTGCGACTTGCGCGCAGGCAGCACCCGCATTCGATGCCGACTCGCCCTGGATGCTGGGCGACTGGAATGGCAAGCGCAGTGAGCTTGCGCAGCAAGGGTATGACTTCAAGCTGGACTACACCTCCGAGACGGGCTCCAACCTGCACGGCGGTTACAACCATGACAAAGCCGTTCGTTACAGCGATCAATGGGCATTGGGCGCGCACCTTGATCTGCAGAAGATTCTCGGCTGGCACGATGCCGAGTTCCAGCTGACGGTGAGCAATCGTAATGGCGACAACATCAGTAATGACCGCGTCGGCGATCCGCGCACCGGCACGCTTTCGTCGTCCCAGGAAGTCTGGGGCCGAGGCAGCGTCACCCGCCTGACGCAGATGTGGTATCAGCAGAAATTCCTCGATCAGGCCTTGAGCATCAAGCTCGGCCGTTTTAATCAGGGCGAAGATTTCGGCACCTTCCCGTGCGACTTCCAGAACCTGGCGTTATGCGGCTCCCAGGTCGGCAACTGGGACGGCGGCATCGTCTACAACTGGCCGATCAGCCAATGGGCCATGCGCGTTAAATATCAGCTGACGCCTGAATTCTTTGCGCAGATCGGCGTGTTCGAGCAGAACCCCTCGAACCTGGAAAACGACAACGGCTTCAAGCTCAGCGGCAGCGGCACCCAAGGCGCGGTATTGCCGGTTGAACTGGTTTGGTCGCCAAAAGTTGCCGGTCTGCCAGGCGAATACCGCGCCGGTTATTACTACAGCACCGCCGACAGCCAGGATGTGTACAAGAACAGCAATGGTCAGTCAGCAGCCGCCACCGATGGCGCCTATCGCAGCGCTTCGAGCAAACACGGCATGTGGCTGAACCTGCGTCAGCAAGTCACCGCCGTCGATGGCGATTCCAGTCGCGGCCTCAGCCTGTTCGTCAACGGCACGCTGCACGACAAGAAAACCAACAGGGTCGACAACTATGTGGCACTCGGCGGCTTCTACAAAGGTCCGTTCGATGCCCGCCCGCAGGACGACATCGGTCTGGCCATCGCGCGCATTCACGTCAACCCGGCGTACCGCAAAAACACGGACGCACAAAATCGGGCAGCGGCGGTCTACGACTACAGCGACCCGGCCTTCATGCCGCTGCAAGACACTGAATACAACGCCGAGCTGTATTACGGCGTGCACGTCACCCACTGGCTGACCGTGCGTCCCAACCTGCAGTTCATCCGTCATCCGGGCGGTGTGGACAAGGTCGACGACGCGCTGGTCGCGGGCTTGAAAATCCAGTCGTCGTTCTGACCAACGGTTGATTTGAACTGTCGGTAATAGGTTTCAGCAACTAGCGTCAAAGTATCGCCACACGATTCGTCAGGAATCGGCGTCACGAATATAAAAGTTTCAATCACTTAATCTGTCACGGAGATTCACACTATGAGCACTGATGGTGCTTTCAGTCGATATCGCTTGCTACCGACGTTGCTCGGGCTGGTGATCTTGTTGATGGGCCTGATCATGTTGGCGGGGGGTGTCAAACTCCTGCAACTGGGCGGTTCGTTGTATTACCTGCTGGCCGGTATCGGTTTCGCCGTGACGGGCCTGCTGCTCATCACCGGACGCCGCGCTGCCCTGGGTCTGTATGCAGTGATTCTGTTTGCGAGCACCGTCTGGGCCTTGTGGGAAGTCGGCCTGGATTGGTGGCAACTGGTGCCGCGTCTGGCGTTGTGGTTTGCCCTGGGTATCGTCTTGTTGCTGCCTTGGTTCCGCCGCCCAGTGCTGCGTGGCCAACCCGGCGGCCTGGCGACCGGCGCGTTGAGCGTGGCCGTGGTGCTGGCCGGTGTTGCCGCGCTGGCCAGCCAGTTCACCCACCCTGGCGAAATCAAGGGTCAACTGGACCGCGACACCGCGGGCACCAGCAACACCGCACCGGCCATGCCCGACGGTGACTGGCAGTCCTATGGTCGTACGGCTTTCGGTGACCGCTATTCGCCGCTGGCGCAGATCACTCCGGAAAACGCCAACAAGCTGGTTCCGGCCTGGACCTATCGCACCGGCGATATCCCTGGCCCGAACGACCCAGGCGAAACCACGGCGGAAAACACCCCGCTCAAGGTCAACGGGATGCTGTATGTCTGCACGCCGCACAGCCAGGTGATCGCGCTGGATCCGGATACCGGCAAGGAAATCTGGCGCTACGATCCAAAAATCAGCACCCAGAATGCCGCCAACTTCAAAGGTTGGGCGCACATGACCTGCCGTGGCGTGTCGTATCACGATGATGCCGCTTATGCCGCAGCGCCAGCGCAAAGCCCGGCCACTCCGGCCGTCGCGACTAACGGCAGCAACGCTTGCCCACGTCGTATCTTCCTGCCAACTGCCGACACGCGCCTGATCGCGCTGAACGCCGACACCGGCAAAGTCTGTGAAGACTTCGGCAACAAAGGCGCCATCGACCTGAGCGCCAATATCGGCACCTTCGCACCTGGCGGTTACTACTCCACTTCGCCACCCGCGGTGACCAAGGATCTGGTGGTTATCGGCGGCCACGTCACCGATAACGTTTCGGTAGACGAGCCTTCCGGCGTGATCCGTGCGTTCGACGTCCACACCGGCCGTCTGGTGTGGAACTGGGACAGTGGCAATCCGGACGACACCACGCCGCTTGCCGAGGGCCAGAAGTACACCCGCAACTCGCCCAACATGTGGTCGATGTTCGCGGTCGATGAAAAGCTGGGCATGCTTTACCTGCCGATGGGCAACCAGACCCCGGATCAATGGGGCGGCAATCGCACGCCGGAGTCGGAAAAATACAGCGCAAGCATTGTGGCGCTGGATATCGCGTCCGGCAAAGTACGCTGGAACATGCAGCTCACTCACCATGACCTGTGGGACATGGACGTGGGCGGTCAGCCGACCTTGCTGGACATGAAAACCGCAGATGGCGTCAAGCCAGCGGTACTGGTATCGACCAAGCAGGGCAGCATTTATGTGCTGGACCGCAGCACCGGTCAGCCGATCATCCCGATCAACGAAATCCCGGTCCCTCAGGGCGCGGTGGCAGGCGATCACACTTCGCCGACGCAACCGAAATCCGACCTGAACTTCATGCCGCCGCCCCTCAAGGAGCGTGACATGTGGGGCGTGACGCCGTTCGACCAGATGCTGTGCCGGATTGACTTCAAATCCCTGCGTTACGACGGCCCGTTCACCCCGCCGTCGCTGCAAGGTTCGCTGGTTTATCCAGGTAACTTCGGTGTGTTTGACTGGGGCGGCATTTCAGTCGATCCGGTACGCCAGATCGCCTTCGTCAACCCAAGCTACATGGCCTTCCGTTCGAAACTGGTGCCGGCGGCCGAAGTCGAAGGCGGCCCAGGTCGCAAAAGCGAAACCGAAGGCGTGCAGCCCAACAAAGGCGCGCCATACGGTGTGATCCTCGAAGCACTGCTGTCGCCGATGGGCTTGCCTTGCCAGGCGCCGGCCTGGGGTTATGTCGCGGCGGTCGACCTGACCAATCACAAAACCATCTGGATGCACAAAAACGGCACCGTGCGTGACAGCTCGCCGGTTCCTATCCCGCTGTCCATGGGCGTGCCAAGCCTGGGCGGGACGTTCACCACCGCCGGTGGCGTCGCATTCCTGAGCGGCACGCTTGACCAATACCTGCGCGCCTACGATGTTCGTAACGGCAAGCAGTTGTGGGAAGGCCGCCTGCCAGCAGGCGCGCAAACCACGCCGATGACTTACACCGGCAAAGACGGCAAGCAATACGTGCTGGTCGTGGCGGGCGGTCATGGTTCGCTGGGCACCAAGCAAGGCGACTACGTGATGGCGTTCAAACTGCCGGATTGATGGTTCGCTGAGGCAATGAAAAAGCGGCTGTCGAAAGATGGCCGCTTTTTCGTTATGGGGCAGTTCGTAGGACTGGCTTTAGCCGGGAGCACGCTCTCCCGGCTAAAGCCAGTCCTACTTCTCGATCACATCCCCACGCATCGGCGCCAGGCGGGCGATCAGGCGGTTCTGATTGGGTACGGAAATGCCTTCGGCGTCCATGGCGTCGATCAGGTCTTCCACCAGCGCGTTGAAGTCGCTGCGCGTCAGGTTCTGCCCCTTGTGGGATTCAGCCATGCTGTCGCCGGAATAGCGACAGGGGCCGCCCGCTTCAACGCACACCTGTTCGACCAGTTTGTCGCGCAGGCGCACGATATCGACCTTTCTGAAGTGCTCGACAATGCGCCGGTCCTTGGCGATGTTCAGCAACATGCCTTCGATTATCCGCTGGATACCGGGACGCTCGCCCAAAGCCAGATACAAGCTGTCATCTTGTGGCGGCTGTTGCGCACAACCGACCAGCAAGGCAATCAACAAACCGCTCAACAGGCGCATGTCAGAAACTCCCCTGAATGGACAGATAGGCCCCGTTCTGGTCATCCAGGGTGGCGATTTCGCCCAAACGCGCGTAAGCCAGTACTACCGACAAATGCTTATTGGGGAAATATCCGACGAACAAATCAGCCCAATCGCTTTCGCCTGCAAAAGCAAGGTTGTCAGGCTTTTCCCGGTATTCCACGCCCAGCGCCCAGCGTGGATTGAAGAGGATGGCCACCGAACCTTCCTTCAACACGCTGCGGGTATCGCGGCGGTCGCCACCGAACCCCAGCAAGCCGGTTTCGTTGGCGCGGCTATAACGCAAACCGCCGTTGAGTACCACGTTGTAACCAAACGCGGCGCCCATCAACAAGCGGCTGGCGGTCAGATAACCTTCCACATCCGAATCACGCCTGGCGCCCACCAGAGCAGGGATCAGGAAGTCGTTCTGGTGCTTGTATTCGAGGCCCAGAGCCACCTGCGGCAAGCTGTCGTAGATCAGATCACCGAACAACCGGACCTTGAGGCCAAAGATATCCTGAGTGAGATTGTCGTCCGGCAGGCTTAGCTTGTGCTGCAGTGTGCCCAGATCAAACCGCTGATGGGCGTACGACAATTCCACACGATTGCCGTATGCAACCGACATACCTGCAACGTCCAGGGTGTAATCCGGCAGATCGACATGGGTGGCAAATACACTGCTACCCCATTCGCCCTGTTCGCCGTAACCGGTCAATACTGCCCAGGGAATGATCCCGCCGCCCGCTGCCCCTTCAATGCTTGACGCACCGCCGGTGGCGATCAGCCGGCCGTTATCGGCCTCGACGGTTTGTACGCAGGCGCCCAAGACACAGCTCAACACCGAGCTCAGCACAACCGAATATCTGTAAGCCATGTTTCAACGAACCATCAGGCTGGGTGAATAGGTAGAAGCGCTCATCCATGCCTCAAAGGCCACCGCGGTCAACGGGCGGCTGATCAGATAGCCTTGCGCCGTGTCGCAATGCCAGCGCTCAAGCAGGCGCAGGCTGTGCTCATACTCGACGCCTTCGGCGACCACCTTGAGGCCCAGGTTGTGGCTCATCTCGATGGTGGAACGCACGATCACGGCGTCTTCGCTGGTTTCATCCAGGTTACGCACGAAGGATTGATCGATTTTCAACTCTTGCACCGGCAGCCGCTTGAGATGCGCGAGGGACGAGTAACCGGTGCCGAAATCGTCCACGGACAGGCTGATGCCACATTCGCGCAGCTTGTTGAGAACCGCCAGCGCGTGCTCTGGCTCACGCATGATCGCGCTTTCGGTGATTTCAAAAATCAGTTGCTCCGCCGGAACCTTGTACAAACGCAGCAAGCCGACCACACGCGCAGGCAAGTCAGCACTGAGCAGGTCTTCGGCAGAAATATTCACCGAAAGCTGGATGTGCAGGCCGCGCCTGGCCCACTCGGCCAACTGGCGCAGGGACTCTTCGATCACCCAACTGCTCAGTAATTGAATGCTCCCGGTGCGCTCGGCCAGAACGATGAATTCGGCCGGCGACACGTTGCCGAACTGCGGGTGCTGCCAACGCAGCAGCGCTTCAGCCTGGCGAACGCGGCCCTGGCGAATGTCCAGTTTGGGTTGGTAGTGCAAGGTCAGCTCGCCATTACGGCCAGCGTGGCGCAAATCGCGAATCAGGCTGATCTGGCGCTGGTGAGCCAGATCGCTGCCGTCTTGATAAACCTGCAAACGGCCCGGCATGCCAGCCGCGTCCTGGCGAGCAATGGCCGCGCGCTTGAGCAACTCCAGTGCCGAGTCGCCGTGCTCCGGGTACACCGCAATGCCGATGCTGCATTCCAGCGTCACGTCGTGGCTGTCGATGCGTTGTGCGTGGCTCAGCAAGCGCTGCAGCTGGTCGGCAGTGGCCACCGCGCCGTCGCTGCCCTTATGGTCCAGCAACAGGAGAAATTCGTTGGCTGTCAGGCGAGCGACCGTATCGCCGGGGTTCAGGCTGGCTTGCAGCCGCTGGCCGACTTGCTGCAACAGCTCATCTACGCCTGCGGCGCCGCAGACCTGGTTGATCGCCAGGAAGTTATCGATCCCCAGATACAACAACGCCATGGAACGCTGCGCGGTAATCGAACTGCCCAGACGTTCCATGGCCAGCGCCCGGTTAGGCAAGCCGGTCAGCGAGTCATGCAGGGCGTTGTGCGCCAATTGATGCTCACGCACGGCGATCCCCTGCTGCATCGCGTTGATCGCCCCGGCAAGCATGCCCAGTTCGTCGCTACGCGCCATGCCCACTGGCGTTTTGTAATCACCGTTGCCAATACGTTTGGCCGCCAGTGCCAGGATCTGCACCGGCATCGATACACTGCGCGCCAGGATCAACGTACCGATCAACGAGGCGAGCAACGCAATGATGGAGATCCAGAAGATTTTTTGATCCAGCGGCGCGAACGCAAGCATGGCTTTGTCGATCGGGCTTTGCAGTAGCGCAATGACCTGCTCGCCACGGCCGTCGGTGACGTTGTCGACCACAATGGTCTGACTGAGAAAACTCTGGTCAGAATGCTGGGTCATGCGCACCTGTTCAATCGAAGCCGTGAGCATCAGATCCACGAGACTGGCCTGCATTTCAGCTGGCTGAGTGCTGATCAGTTGCCCCGCAGCGCCGTGCTCCACGGCCAGAAACGAGACCTCCAGATTACTCAGCGAACGCAATTGCTGGGCGAAGGCCTGGTCCATGATGAAACCCATGACCACCCGGCCGATGGGCAGCGGCGCGAGAACCGTGCTCTCAACCAGCAAATGGGGCTGTCCACCGCCGGGTACGATGACCATCGATTGTTTGTTGAGCCTGGCCTCGCGCAATGCCTGCTCGAAGGGAAACGGCGAGCCTTCGGCCACCGCTGGCACCGTACTGGCGATGACCTTGCCGTCCATGCCCAGCAAGAACATGTCCGAGGCGTTGATGCGGCCGCCATGATTGCGCAGCACCGAACGAATGGTCGCTGCATCGACGCTGGCCACTGCGTCGCGAAACCCGAAATCGGCTGAAAGCAGCTGCACACCGCCGCGCAGTTGTTTACCGCGCATATCCATCAGGCCTTCGAAAACCCGGCGACCGACCTCAAGCTGGGCCTGGGCCTGGGAACGAACGGCATCGCCGGTCGCGGCTTTCACCGCGAAGAACACGGCACCCAACACCACGACCAACAAGGCGATCAATACGAAGGCAATCCGTGCCTGAAAGCTGGTGCGCAGGTTCATTCATGGGCCGCCTTGTGAAAGGCATCGCCAAACGTCGTGGGTGCCGGGGCGACGGATGGGTCATCGCCGCTGTCCACCGCCAGACTGAAGCGCCGGGTCAGACCTGAAGCCGGAACGTCCATATCCCCCCCGGATACTGGCTGCATGTCGGCGACCTTCGGATACCAAAGTGTTGCGACGTACCGGCCGGCCGGAAGTTGATCGAGCGTCACGTTGCCATTGCTGTCGCTGACGGCAAACCAGGGATCGTCGGTGACATAGATGTAACCGAGCATCCAGTCGTGAATATTACAGCCCAGCACCACGACGCCGGGTTTATCAAACAGCAGCGGATCAGACGGAGTGCCGCCATACAACCGCAGTTCAAAGCGTTTGGCGGGCGAGAAGGAATACACCTGATGACGGATGTTGTCGCTGTTGGGGAATTTGACCGCAGTGCCCGTTCGCACGGCCAGCACATGCGGGACGAATTCCTTGTCGCGCTGGTCCATGTCGGCCTTGGGCGCTACGGCGGGCCTGCCTGCCGCACCTTGCAGGGTCAGTACCGCGCCGACCAACGGTTTGCCGTTTTGATTGATCAACTGCGCAGTCAACGTCGCCGCCGACGCTGAACCCATACACATCGCGCAAATCGCCGGCAGGATCAGAAAAGATAGAAGTGTGTTCATACAGTGTCAGTCCGCAACGGCAAGCCGGTAATAAGAGCGCCAGCCTTGGCATCGAAGTGCCCGTCGCAGGCTAATTGTCGCGGCGGCACGGAGGTTCACGCATAAAAAAGTCAGCCGCCGTAAGCGTCCGTTGGTCAGCGCGAGGCGGATTATTGATGGCCCAACGCCTTGTTTTTATCCCCTTCACAAATGCTATCGACCGCAGCCATTGAAACCTGAGCGACATCGCCCCATCTAAGAGCCATGTTCAATTGTGCAGGTGCCCCATGAGCGACCAGCAAGCAGACTCACACGATTTGCCAGATGAAGTAGACGCTGAGCACGAAGTAACCCTGAGTTCCACCAGCACCTCGCTCGCCTTGCCTGGGCAGAACCTGCCGGACAAGGTCTATATCATCCCGATTCACAACCGCCCTTTCTTCCCGGCACAGGTGTTGCCGGTCATCGTCAATGAAGAGCCGTGGGCCGAAACGCTGGAATTGGTGAGCAAGTCCGAGCACCACTCCCTGGCGCTGTTCTTCATGGACACCCCGCCGGAAGACCCGCGTCACTTCAATACCGACGCATTGCCCGAATACGGCACGCTGGTGAAGGTGCACCACGCCAGTCGCGAAAACGGCAAGCTGCAGTTTGTCGCCCAGGGCCTGAGCCGGGTGCGCATCAAGACCTGGCTGAAGCATCATCGCCCGCCGTACCTGGTGGAAGTCGAGTACCCGCATCAGCCCAATGAGCCGACCGATGAGGTCAAGGCCTACGGCATGGCCCTGATCAACGCGATCAAGGAGCTGCTGCCGCTCAACCCGCTGTACAGCGAAGAGTTGAAGAACTACCTCAATCGCTTCAGCCCCAACGATCCGTCGCCGCTGACCGACTTCGCCGCAGCGCTGACCTCGGCGACCGGCGTCGAGCTGCAACAAGTGCTCGATTGCGTGCCCATGCTCAAGCGCATGGAAAAAGTCTTGCCGATGCTGCGCAAGGAAGTCGAAGTAGCACGCCTGCAGAAGGAAATCTCTGCCGAGGTGAACCGCAAGATCGGTGAACACCAGCGCGAGTTCTTCCTCAAGGAGCAACTCAAGGTCATCCAGCAAGAGCTGGGCCTGAGTAAGGACGACCGCAGCGCCGACATTGAACAGTTCGAAGCCCGCCTGGAAGGCAAAACCCTGCCGCCGCAGGCGCGCAAGCGCATCGACGAGGAAATCGGCAAGCTCAAGGTGCTGGAAACCGGCTCGCCGGAATATGCCGTTACCCGCAATTACCTGGACTGGGCCAGCTCGGTGCCGTGGGGTGTGTTCGGCAAGGACAAGCTGGACCTCAAGCACGCCCGCAAGGTGCTCGACCAGCATCACGCGGGTCTGGATGACATCAAGGCGCGCATCCTCGAATTCCTCGCGGTCGGCGCTTATAAAGGCGAGATCAGCGGCTCCATTGTGCTGCTGGTCGGTCCGCCGGGCGTCGGTAAAACCAGTGTCGGCCGTTCCATTGCCGAATCCCTGGGCCGGCCGTTCTATCGTTTCAGTGTCGGCGGCATGCGCGATGAAGCAGAGATCAAGGGCCACCGTCGCACCTACATCGGTGCCCAACCGGGCAAGCTGGTGCAGGCGCTCAAGGACATGGAAGTGATGAACCCGGTCATCATGCTCGATGAAATCGACAAGATGGGCCAAAGTTTCCAGGGCGATCCCGCCTCGGCGCTGCTGGAAACCCTCGACCCGGAACAGAACGTCGAATTCCTCGACCATTATCTGGACCTGCGTCTGGACCTGTCCAAAGTGCTGTTCATCTGCACCGCCAACACTCTCGACTCGATTCCCGGCCCGCTGCTCGACCGGATGGAAGTGATTCGCCTCTCCGGTTACATCACCGAAGAGAAACTGGCCATCGCCAAGCGTCACCTGTGGCCCAAGCAGCTGGCAAAAGCCGGTGTGTCCAAAGGCAGCCTGGCGATCAGCGACAACGCCCTGCGGGCGGTGATCGACGGTTATGCCCGAGAAGCCGGTGTGCGACAGCTGGAAAAACAGCTGAGCAAAGTGGTGCGCAAGGCCGTGGTCAAGCTGCTGGACGAGCCCAAGTCGGTGATCAAGATCGGTCCCAAAGATCTCGAAGCCTCGCTGGGCATGCCGGTGTTCCGCAATGAACAAGTCCTGTCCGGGACCGGCGTGATCACGGGTCTGGCCTGGACCAGCATGGGCGGCGCGACCTTGCCGATCGAGGCAACGCGGATTCATACCCTCAACCGTGGCTTCAAACTCACCGGCCAGTTGGGCGATGTGATGAAGGAGTCTGCTGAAATCGCCTACAGCTACGTCAGCTCGAACCTTGAGCAGTTTGGCGGCGACCCGCGTTTCTTCGACGAAGCCTTTGTCCACTTGCACGTACCCGAAGGCGCGACGCCCAAGGACGGTCCAAGTGCTGGCGTGACCATGGCCAGCGCCTTGCTGTCCCTGGCGCGCAATCAGGCACCGAAAAAAGGCGTGGCGATGACCGGCGAGCTGACCCTGACCGGGCATGTCCTGCCAATCGGCGGCGTGCGGGAGAAGGTGATTGCGGCCCGTCGGCAGAAGATCAACGAGCTGATCCTGCCGGAACCCAACCGTGGCAACTTCGAAGAACTGCCGGACTACCTGAAAGAAGGCATCACCGTGCATTTCGCCAAGCGCTTTGCGGATGTGGCGAAGGTGTTGTTCTAGCAGGTAATTGCCCTACAGCCTCGTTCCAGCAGAATCGGCTATTCTCCAGTCTCGTCAAACGAGACTGGAGCCTCCATGACCCCCGCCCGTCTAATCGCCCCGCTAAGCCTGTGCCTGCTCGCTGCCTGTGCGCAGCAACCGCGCCATATCGTCACCCTCGAAAAACAAAGCGAATGCCCGCTGACCTTGAAAACCGGGCAGATCCTGATGCTGACGCTGCCCAGCACGCCGACCACCGGCTACCGCTGGCAGATCCAGAACCCGGCGCAGGGCATCCTGCGCAGCATGGGGCCCGAGGTGTACAGCAACCCTGAAGACAAAAATATGGTCGGCAGTGCCGGCCAGTCGGTATGGCGCTACAAGGCGTCCGACGCTGGCAGCGGTCACCTGATGATGGTTTATCAGCAGCCTTGGGCGCCGGAAGTCGCGCCGGAACGCACTTTCGACTGCGTGATTACCGTCAATGAGTAACTTTTAGCCAACTCTGCGCAGATGAGGTTTGGGCCCTGACGTGGAATTGGCTAAAATGCCGCACTTTTCAGCCCTACGCCGGAACTGCCGTGAGCAAAGAACCCGACCGCCTATTCGCCCAGCCCCTTGCCCAGGTGCCGGACTTCGCCTTCAACGAGGACGTGGTGCGGGTGTTCCCGGACATGATCAAGCGCTCGGTGCCCGGTTATCCGACGATTGTCGAAAATCTTGGTGTGCTCGCGGCGCAATTCGCACAACCCAATAGCGTGCTGTACGACCTGGGCAGCTCACTGGGTGCCGTGACTCAAGCCTTGCGTCGCCATGTGCGAACCGAGGGTTGCAAGGTCATTGCTGTGGATAACTCGGCGGCCATGGTCGAGCGCTGCCGCGAATACCTCAATGGACAGGACTCGATGTTTCAGGAGTTGCTGCCGGTGCAGGTCATCGAAGGCGATATTCTGGCCCTTGAGTTCCAGCCAGCCTCGGTGGTGGCACTCAATTTCACGCTGCAGTTCATCGCCCCCGAGCTGCGTCTGAGCCTGTTAAGCCGTATCCGCCAGTCACTGGTGCCGGGCGGCGCGCTGATTCTGTCGGAGAAGCTGCGCTTCAATGACGAACAGGAACACGCTCTGCTCACCGATCTGCACGTCGCCTTCAAGCGCGCCAATGGCTACAGCGAACTGGAAATTGCCCAGAAACGCAGCGCCATCGAAAACGTGATGAAGCCCGACAGCCTCGACGAACACCGCCAGCGCCTGCTTGATGCAGGATTTTCCAAGGTGGTGCCCTGGTTCCAATGCCTTAACTTTGCCTCGTTGATTGCCCTGCCATGATTGATCTCGCTCCTCTGGTCCGCCGTCTGGCGGGCACTCCCTTGGCTGAATGGGCCAACGGCCTGCAAGCGCAGCTAGATACCAAGATGACCAAAGGCCACGGCGATCTGGAACGCTGGCAAGGCGCGCTGAATGCCTTGCCCGATTTGAAGCCGACCCGCGTCGATCTGGCGGACAGCTTTACCCTGGACGCCGAATGCGACGGCGAAACCCGCACTCAGGTGCGCAAGGCGCTGTTAGGCCTGTCGCCATGGCGCAAAGGGCCGTTCGATGTGTTCGGCGTGCATGTGGATACCGAATGGCGCTCGGACTGGAAGTGGTCGCGGGTTGCCCCGCATCTGGACCTCAAGGGCAAACGCGTCCTTGATGTTGGCTGCGGCAATGGTTATTACCAGTGGCGCATGCTCGGTGCCGGGGCTGACAGCGTGATTGGCGTCGATCCGAACTGGCTGTTCTTCTGCCAGTTCCAGGCCATGCAGCGCTTCCTGCCCGACCTTCCGGCCTGGCATTTGCCGTTCACGCTTGAGGATTTGCCAGCACGGCTGGAAGGCTTCGACACTGTGTTTTCCATGGGCGTGCTGTATCACCGCAAGTCACCCATCGATCACTTGCTGGCGCTCAAGGATTGCCTGGTCAAAGGCGGTGAGCTGGTGCTGGAAACCATGGTGATCGAAGGCGACGTGCATCAGGTGCTGGTCCCTGAGGACCGCTACTCGCAGATGCGCAACGTCTGGTTCCTGCCTTCGGTGCCGGCGCTGGAGCTGTGGCTGCGCCGTGCAGGCTTCGTCGATGTGCGCTGCGTGGACGTCAGCGTCACCACGGTCGAGGAACAGCGCGGCACGGAATGGATGCGCTTCCAGTCCCTGAGCGACTTTCTCGATCCGCAAGATCACAGCAAGACCGTGGAAGGCCTGCCCGCGCCGATGCGGGCGGTGATTGTGGGGCGCAAGCCTTGACCTTGTGAAGATCCGGTAGGAGGGGACTTGTCCCCGAAGACGCCAGTGCAGACGCTGAAGATCTTCCTCGGCATACCTGACGCCTTCCCGGACAAAGTGGCCGGTCCTGCCGAGCCTTACCGCGAACAGTTTTAGCCCTTATAAGCCGCCGCCAGAATCAACGCCTTCATCTCCGCCACGGCTGATTTAAAGCCGACAAACAGCGCGTGAGCCACCAGCGCGTGGCCGATGTTCAGCTCGTTCACACCTTTGATCGCCGCGACGGCTTCGACGTTGTGGTAATGCAGGCCGTGCCCGGCGTTGACGATCAAACCTTCAGCCAGACCAAAGGCGACGCCATCAACAATGCGTTGCAGCTCGTCAGCGACAGCCGTCGGGGTTTGCGCGTCGGCATACCGGCCGGTGTGCAACTCGATGGCCGGCGCACCCACACGCCTGGACGCGGCGATCTGCCGCTCATCGGCATCGATGAACAGCGACACTTCACAGCCAATCTTGCTCAAGCGTTCAACGGCCGCCTGAATGCGCGCTTCCTGACCTGCGACGTC
>Ga0247815_10000148_pt1 | contig 53569 bp, 44 predicted proteins | sample UWRJL194509B1_FD_181014 | JGI IMG/M metagenome (GOLD analysis project Ga0247815, IMG submission 181014) | Plant litter microbial communities from Arlington Agricultural Research Station in Wisconsin, United States - UWRJ-L194-509B-1 | ecosystem: Environmental > Terrestrial > Plant litter >... | reverse complement strand
AATTAAATCTAATTATCTAAAAATAATAACAAACATAATGAAGAAACTTATTTTACTCCCGATACTTGGGTTAATGCTCGTTTACGGATGTGGCAAAAAAGAAGAAATCAAAGATACAAAAGAGGATAAATTTTGTATCGACAAAGACTTAAAAGAAAAAATCACGATCGAACCGGTACAAAAACGTTCGGTTAGTGAATCGATAAACCTTACTGGAAATATAACGTATAATGCTGATCACGTAGTACAGTTTAATAGCCTTGTAGAAGGAATTATTACCAAAACTACTTTTTCATTGGGCGATTATGTCAAAAAAGGACAAATTTTGGCCGAGATAAAAAGTACAGAACTCAACAGTATGCAATCTGAAAGTAAATCGTTTCAATCGCAAATAGCGGTGGCACAACGTAATTTACAATCGACCAAATCGATGTTTGAAGATGGAATCGCTTCTCAGAAAGATTTAATGCAGGCACAAAGCGAACTGGATGTTTTAAAATCTTCTTTAGAAAATGTGAAAGCCAATCTTGCCATGTTTAGCGCCAGCAGCGAAAGATCTGTTTTCCTGATAAAAGCACCTACTGAAGGTTATATAGTAGCTAAAAATATTAGTCCGGGAATGCAGATTACAGATGGCAGCGAGCCACTTTTTACTATTTCTGATCTCAAAGAAATCTGGGTTTTGGTCAATGTATACACCAGTAATTTAAAAAATGTAAGTGAAAATATGTTGGTCGATGTTACCACACCGGCATATCCGGATGAAATTTTTAAAGGAAAAATAAAAATGATGGCGAAAGTTTTTGATGCCGATGAACATGTTCTGAAAGCCAGAATTGTAATGGAAAACAAAAACTTAAAACTAAAAGCGGGAATGACTGCGGATATCATTATCGATAAAAGTAAAGGCGGAGAAATGTTAGTTGCTGTTCCTGCAAAAGCAGTGATTTTTGATAACAATCGCGATCATATCCTGATTTATAAAGACGATTGCACGATCGAAACCAGAGAAGTGAATCCGATTATAAAAAACAACAACTGGATCTATTTTGATAAAGGAGTTAATGAAGGTGAAATGGTGATTACTAAAAATCAACTGCTAATTCACGAACGATTAAAAAACTAATTATCCCTAAAAACGGATAAACACCATACAAAATATGAAAAAATTTGTACAAGGACTGGTCGCTTTCTCGCTAAAAAACTCCCTCATCGTTTTTTTTCTGACAGCAGTATTACTAGTCGCCGGAATAGTCAGCTATATCCATACCCCCATCGAAGCTTTCCCTGATGTAACCAATACAAGGGCAAGAATCATTACGCAATGGCCCGGACGAAGTGCCGAAGAAGTAGAGAAATTCATCACACTTCCGATTTCGAAACAAATGAACACGATTCCTAAAAAAGCCGAAGTACGTTCTATTTCGCTTTTCGGATTATCGGTTGTAACGGTTTTGTTTGATGATGATGTCGAGGATTTTTACGCACAGCAATATGCCTCAAATCGCCTTAACGGATTAGATCTTCCGGAAGGTGCGGATGTTGATATTGAACCGCCATCCGGAGCAACGGGTGAGATATTCAGGTATATCATAAAAAGTGATTTACCTATTAAAGAAATCAAAGCCATTCAGGATTGGGTAATCGAAAGAGAACTCATTGCTGTTCCCGGAGTTGCCGATGTGGTGAGTTTTGGTGGTGAAGAAAAAATCTTCGAAATCAAAATTAATCCAACCGAATTAGAAAACTACAACTTATCTGCCCTTGATGTTTACGAAGCCGTTTCTAAAAGTAACGTAAATGTGGGTGGAGACGTTATTCAGCGTGGTGATCAGGCGTATGTGGTACGCGGGGTTGGTCTGATTGATAAAGTCGAAGATATTGGGAATATCTTAATCGAAACCAAAGGATCATCGCCCATATTAGTAAAACACGTCGCCGAAGTTTCAATTTCAGCCAAACCAAGATTAGGTCAGGTAGGTTTAGATGGCGATGATGATGTGGTAGAAGGAATCGTGATTATGCTGCGTGGAGAAAATCCGGGTGAAGTAATCAAGAGACTGAAAGATCGTTTGGCAGAACTTAACGAAAGAGTGCTGCCGGATAATGTAAAAATAGTTCCGTTTATCGATCGTACCAAATTGGTCGACACGACGGTACATACCGTTACCAAGAATCTTATCGAAGGAATTTTATTGGTATCGCTAATCGTGTTTATTTTCCTTTACAACTGGAGAACCTCATTGATTGTAGCGTCTGTTATTCCGCTTTCTTTTTTGTTTGCGATTATAATGCTGCGAATTCAGGGCTTGCCTGCGAACTTGATTTCTATGGGAGCGCTTGATTTCGGATTACTGCTCGAAGGAACTTTGGTTATTGTCGAACAGGTTTTTGTGTCGCTCGAAAAGAAAGCGCATAAAGTAGGAATGGAACGCTTTAACAATATGAGTAAAATGGGACTTATTAAGAAAAGCGTGGGCAGCGTAGCCACGTATATTTTCTTTGCCCTCATCATTTTAATTGTGGCACTGCTCCCTATTTTCTCTTTCACGAAAGTGGAAGGAAAAATGTTCTCTCCCCTAGCCTTCACGCTAAGTTATGCGTTATTAGGATCGCTGATTTTATCCCTTACTTATGTTCCGGCAATGTGTAAAGTGATGCTGACGAAAAACATTGTAGAGAAAGAAAATATGATTTCGCGTTTCTTTAGGGAAAACCTTTTTAAACTCTTTAAATGGAGTACCAAACATCGCAAAACAACCTTATATGCATTCTTAGGTTTACTAGCAATATGTTGCGCGAAGTTCGCTTTTTATGGTTCCGAATTTATTCCGAAATTGAATGAAGGAGCTATTTATGTAAGAGCTACTTTGCCTAACAGTATCAATCTGGACGAAGCAGTACGACTTACCAAAGAAATGAAAGCCAAGATAAGGAAGTTCGAAGAAGTAAAATTTGTCCTCACACAAACCGGGCGACCAAATGACGGAACAGATCCAACCGGATTTTTTAATATCGAATTGCATATCGAATTAAAACATCAGGACGAATGGAAACGAGATATAAGCAAAGAACAACTAATCGCCGAGATCAAAAAAGAACTCGATGTATATCCCGGAATTGGTTTTGGATTTAGCCAGCCTATTCAGGATAATGTCGAAGAATATGTTGCAGGAGTAAAAAGTCCGTTGGTGATTAAGATATTCGGAAATGATCTTTTTCAACTCGAAGCCATGGCTGCAAAAGTCGCCAAATCAATCAAAGATGTAAAAGGAATCGAAGATATTAATGTCTATAAGAATATTGGTTTACCCGAATTAAGGATTCAGCTTCACGACGAAAAAATGGCGCGTTATGCCATAACAACCGCCGATGCGCAAGCCGTGATTCGAATGACCATTGGAGGTCAGGCCGCAACCAAGTTTTATGATGACGAAAAGATATTTGATATCACCTTGCGTTTTGAAAAAGAATATCGTGACTCAAAAGAAAAGATCGAAGATATTCTGATTCCGACAATGAATGGCAAAAAAGTACCGCTTAAAGAAATCGCAACCGTAGAATATAAAACAGGTCCCACGTTCATTTATCGTGAAGGAAATAGTCGTTACATTGCCGTAGGTTTCAGTATCGAAGGACGAGACCTGGGAAGTACTATTGATGAAGCACAGAAAAAAGTTGCCGCAGAAGTAAAACTGCCTAAAGAAAATGTAATGAAATGGGCAGGAGAATTCGAAAGCAAAGAAAGAGCTTCGAAACAATTGGCTATGATTGTTCCTGTTGTCTTGATCCTTATTTTATGTCTGCTGTATTTCAATTTTGGTAATTTCAAAGATACTATGGTCGCTGTGAGTGCTATGCCTTACGCCTTTATTGGTGGTTTCTTATCGCTTTGGGCAACAGGAACCGTATTCGGGATATCGGCCGGAATCGGATTTATTATTCTCTTTGGAGTAAGTGCCATCGACAGTATCGTCCTCATCGGAATCATTAAGGAAAATATGAGGGCAGGAATGCATTTAAAAGATGCCATATCCAACGGAATTTACGCCAGAATTCGTCCTATTGTGATGATTGCCCTAATGGGATCGCTAGGATTATTACCTGCAGCATTGTCTACCGGAATGGGTTCTGAAGTTCAAAAACCATTGGCCATCATGATTGTGGGCGGATTAATAACTTGTATGATTTTATCCTTAACGGTTTTACCACAAGTATTTTATCTGGTCTATCGTAAAAAAGATCTGAGCAACACCGAGTCATAATTTATCTTACTATATTTATTTTTAAAAACACCTTTAGTCGTAATGTTTAAAGGTGTTTTTTTATTATAGCATACAATTGGATATATCTCATAGAGATTAAATATTGGTAAAAAAAATAGTTACCCTAGTAAAATTGTCACGTAAGGTAATGTTATTAAGTTAAGCTTTTTCTAACACAATCTTGTCAGGCTGAGCGAAGTCGAAGCCCATAAGTAACTCGACAAAGAAAATTTTACCGCAAAGTTCACAAAGAATTACGCAAAGTTCGCAAAGTTTTGTGAATTACGCTTTGCTCTAAGATCGCAAGGGGATTGTGTTTAAAGCATAACTTAATAAAAGCAAAACACTGTCTATAGGCTTTTATTTGATTATCACTAAATTATAAAAACAACAAATAGCTAAGAATAAACGTCTACCTTTAAAAAAAATACAAATGAACAAAGGCGGGCCAATTATTATAATTGAAGATGATCTCGACGATCAGGAAATTTTAACTGATATCTTTATAGAACTTGATTATAAAAATGAAATTATCTTTTTTTCCGAAGGCGAAAAAGCATTAGAATACTTAACCTCTACACAAGTTGAGCCTTTTATTATTTTTTCTGACATCAATATGCCAAAATTAAATGGCATGGAACTGCGGGAAAAAATTCATCAAAACGAAGATTTAAGACTCAAATCAATCCCCTACTTGTTCTTTTCTACAAGTGCAGAACAAAAACATGTTGTCGATGCTTATTCAAAATCTATACAGGGATTTTTTGTTAAGCCATCTGACTATAACGAAATTAGAGAAATGATTAAAACAATTGTAAGTTACTGGGAAACTTGTGTTTCTCCCAACTATGTAAAGTAAATAATCGAACTTATCAAATTTTAAAAACACCTCTGAACATAATCTTTAGAGGTGTTTTTTTTGTTTAGGAGCAAATAAATTTCATTCAACCAGAACTTTAGTCCCGCTGTACACTATATCTTTTCCTGTCCGCCGCGGCGGACAGAAAAAGGATACCGCTTCCATCGGGGCTATTCTAGAAATTTAGTACTTCGATCACTTTTCAGCATTACCTTAAGCACCCTATTTACTATAAAAAAGATTAAATTCTACATTTTATTTTGAATATATGTAGTTGACTACGTATATTTGCACACAGATTATTTTTTATAAATACATAAGTAAATTAAAATGAGCAATAGCACCAGTCAAACCCATACACAAAATACAATTATAGTCGAGAAAGTCGACGATCAAGAACAAATAAAAACCGCATTTTCAATAAGAAGGCAAGTATTTGTAGAAGAACAAAATGTATCGCAGGAACGCGAATCAATGGATGATGAAGAAGCGGTGCACTACTTGGCAACCGTAAATGGATTACCAGCCGGAGCAGCGCGATACCGAAAAATGGAAAAAGGAGCAAAAATTGAAAGAATTGCTGTCCTGAATACCTTTAGAGGGCAACGAATTGGTGAAGCAATTCTGTTAAAAATATTAGACGATTTAAAAAACGAAGCCAAAATTTATCTTTACGCTCAGGTAATAGCCACTCCATTCTACATCAAAAACGGATTCAGACAAACGGATAATTATTTCCTCGATGCCGGAATTGAACACGTCGAAATGGATTTTATAAAATAAAATTATTACAAATCAAATCCGTTTTTATCTGCGTTTTTACGAAGTAAATCTGTTCTATCTGCGTCAAAATTAGACGCTGATTTTACTGATTCGCTAAAGCGAAAACGCTGATAAAAACGGATTTTTCTAATTACTTTCTTAATTAAACGATCTAATAATTTTATAGATTTCCCTTTAAATCAATGATTTTTTAAATTCCGATGGCGAAATTCCAGTGCTTCGCATAATGAATTTATTAAAATGACTACTATCAATAAAACCCAAATCATTGCTAATTTCAGAGAACGTCAAATTGCTTTTGCTTAATTTCTCCGTAACCACTTTAAGCTTTGTCTGCTCTATGTAATCACGTAAAGTTATATTGAGATGCGTTTTAAAATACTCGCCAATATAATGGATAGAAACATTAAAATGATTCGCCATTTCTTTTTTCTTCAATAAATGCGGGTTGGCAATATTCGATCTGATGTAACTTAGAATGGTGTCAATTTTTAAAACTTCAGTCGTTTGAAAATTCAAACTATTCTCATTTATACTTGCATTTCGTCTAATGATCTGAATCAGCGACATCATTAAACTTTTGATTATGATTTCGTTTTGCCCTTTTGGTCTGGCAACTTCCTCAAGTATTTTTAGGATAACCATTTCGCAAAAAGCTTTATCGTCTTCAAGGAAAATCAAGTTTCCGTTGGTTTGATTGTGGTAATAAAACAGTTTTTCTATTTCCTCGATCTCTTTTTTATTCGAAAAGAAATTAGGCAGAAAACGTAAACAATGAAACTTAGTAGGCGTTAATGTTTTAAAAGAATGATAATCCTTTGGTGTAAGCAAATAAATATCATGTTGTTTAAAATTATGAGGAATCGAATTTAAGATATGATTTCCGGTTCCGTACTCTATGTATAACAATTCGAAGAAATTATGCCTATGAACTTCCTTTTTCCAGGTAAGTTCTTCGACCGAATAAATTTCGAAATCTTTGTATATAAAAAAGGTGTCTTTCATAATCCTTAATTTTTACAAATATAACCGATATTTTTACATCAATTAATGATCTTGAACCTATTTACTTTGCAACAAGATTTAAAACCCAAAATACTACAATATGAACTCAGATATAACAAAAATAGGAATTCTTGGCATTGGCGGCATCGGCGGATTTGTTGGCGCTCCCCTGGCTAAAAAATATAAAGACAGCGAAACCAAAATCATATTCATTTGCAGAGGCGAAACCAATAAAGCAATTCAAAATGAAGGTTTGCTATTTGAATCAAAAGGTGAAACCACCACTATATTTCCTGATTTAGTTTCAGACAATCCCACAGAAATTGGAATTCTGGATGTTTTGATTCTGACCTCTAAATCCTATTCTATAAAAGATGTATTATCTACTTATAAAGATTGTATCAACGAAAAAACAATCATAATCACTTTGCAAAATGTAGTAAACGCCAAAGAAATAATAAGAGAAATTTTACCAGAAGCCGGTCAAATTATGGAAGGTTGTATTTATGTGGCATCAAACGTAAAAAAGCCCGGACATATTCAGCATGTTGGCGGGCCAGGGAAAATTTTCGTAGGCGGAAAAGAGAATAAACCATTAATAGAATTATTGACTGCCGGAGGTTTAGACATTACGTATGTCGAAAACATCAATGAGATCTTATGGAAGAAATATTTGTTCGTTGCGCCCGTTGCCGGAATCACTTCTGCTTATAAAGTTACTTTTGGTCAACTTTTGGAGGATGAAAATCTAATGCATATTCTGGAAAATATGATGATCGAAATCCAATCGCTTGCTAAGAAAAACAATATCAATTTGACCAATGAGGATATTGAAACTTCTAAAGATTTATTAACCAAATTTCCGTTTGAATCCAAATCATCTTTACAATTGGATTTTGAGAATGATAATCAAACCGAGAAACAATTTCTGGTTGATTATGTTATTGAAAATGCTAAAAAATACGGAATTGAAACTCCGTTTTATAATGGTGTGAATGAAAAAATAAAAACGTTATATAACGTTTCTTAATGAAACATGTTTCATTTTCAACCGTATTAAAATCCGGCCCTACAATATGAATCATTCCTCCGGAATTTTAAAATCTATGTGGATAATCGTTAAAATGATTTAAAAAAGAGTCCTAGGTTCGACCTATATTGTAGGGCCGGATTTTAATCCGGTTAAAAAATATTATTTATCATTAGATCCCGAAAATACATTTGATAAAAGTAGAGAAAGAAATAAATTATTCGGATTAACATGAAAATAAGAGTTTTATCTTAACTTTGTTCATCAACTTTAGTAAATTAATATCATGCAAGCAATTAACATCACAGCATATACCGAAGATGCTTCTCAAATAGAAGCTGTAAAAGCTTTTATGAAAGCACTAAAGATAAAATTCGAAATAGCAAATGTAAAGTCGTATGAATTATCTACTCAACAACAAGAAATTTTAAATAGTCAGATTAATTTAGACAAAAATTTATACACAGATGCTGAATCAATTTATACCGATTTAAAAAAGAAGTATGAACTATAAGGTTATCGTTTCTCCAATTGCATTAAAAAATATTGAAGAAGCAGTTGAATATTACATTTTAAAAGCAACTAAAAAAGTAGCTTTAGACTTTCTTAATGATTATAAAAGTACATATAAAGCTTTAAAGGTAAATCCATTCTATCAATTTCATGATAATAATTATCGCTTTTTACCTTTTAAAAAATTTCCCTATATCGCTTTTTTCATTGTTGACGAATTATCAAAAACTGTTTTTCTAAATGCAATTTTTCACACTTCTCAACATCCTGAAAAATATCCCACAAAATAAAAAAACACCATTTCTCGCCTAGCCCTGATCGAAGCGGCATCCTTTTATGGTGGGGTTCACCATAAAAGATATAGTGTAGAGCAGGACAAATGGTCTTTAAAACACGAAAATTATCTGCTCCTTAAAAAAATAATCCCCAATAAATCCCTTATAACTAAAGGCTTTCGAAGGTTTTTGACACTTGTCTATACAACAATAAGAAAATATTATGACAAATTTATTTTATAATCAGAAAAACCGCCATACATTTGCCTAACGGTGTTAAACAATTTAATACTTAATTAAAATGGCAAGTAAAGATCGAATTTTAAGACAAAAAGAAGAGACAAGAAGTAACATTCTTGAGGCTGCTTATGCTATCGTCAAAGAAGAAGGATGGCAAGGTCTGAGTATGCGAAAAATTGCTGACAAGATTGAATACACAGCTCCAATTATTTATGAATACTTCTCGAATAAAGAGGCTATCCTTAATGAATTAACCGGAAAAGGGTTTATTAAGTTAACGAAAGAACTTCAGGAAGCCAAAGATAAATTTGAAAAACCGGAAGAACAATTAGAAGCCATGTGGATGGCCTATTGGGACTTCGCTTTTACAGATACTGAAATGTATCAGGTAATGTTTGGAGTGCAAATGAATTGTTGTCAGCAACAATGTTCGGCTCAGGAAAGACCCTATAAATTATTTACTTCGGTAATTGCTGAGATTATGAAAAACAGCAACCCAACTGATGAAGTAATCAAACAAAAGTATTTTACTTTCTTCTCTGTAATACATGGTTTGATTGCAATTAATATCATCAACAAAAGTGAAATAATGGAAACTATTAACAATCAAATCCTAAAAGATGCGATTGGTGGAATCATAAAATCAATACAATAAAAAAAATTTCATTTTAACTTAACAGTGATAAATGATTTAATAGGTAATTTAGCAACTATTTTTTTACTACTTTACTTAACAGTGTTAGAAAATTTAATAGAGTAATATAGCGTTTTTTTCTCTTGTTACTTAACAGTGATAAATAATTTAATACCGATTACGAATAGAATCGGAAAGCATCATTGTATGGTTTTTTGCACAATTTTACTTAACAACGTTAGATAATTTAATATAATTAAATATGAATGCCCAGAATATCCGAATACCACAAAAATTAAATAATAAGAATGTCCAACAAATTAAAACCAATACGAAAATGAAAAATGTAATTATAACCAGTTTTATTCTGGCGCTAGTGCTAAGCAGTTGTGCAGATAAGTCGCAGGCTCCGGCAGCTCCTGCTCCACCATTATTACCCGTTTTAGCCATTACAAGCGAGAACACTACTACAGATGCTGAATATCCTGCTTCGATACAAGGAACAGTTGATGTTGAAATACGTCCACAAGTTAGCGGAAACCTTGAAAGAGTTTATGTAGACGAAGGTGCTTATGTAACTAAAGGTCAGACTTTATTTAAAATAAACGAACGTCCGTTCCGTGAGCAATTAAACAATGCTTTGGCAAGTCTTCACGCTTACGAAGCTGCTTTAATCAACGCTCAGTTAGAAGTTGATAAATTAACTCCTCTTGTACAAAACAAAGTAGTTTCTGATTATCAGTTAAAAACGGCTAAAGCTTCTCAAAAAATTGCTGCTGCCAATATCGAACAAGCAAGAGCAATGGTAGGTTCTGCCAAAATTAATTTAGGATATACCAATGTTACAGCCCCGGTAAGTGGTTACATTGGAAGATTACCAAAAAAACAAGGAAGTTTAGTTTCGGCATCTGATGTTGAACCTTTAACAAACTTGTCTGATGTTCACGAAGTGTTTGCTTATTTCTCTTTAGGTGAAACTGATTTCATCAACTTTAAAGCGCAATACGCTGGAAACAGTTTAGGCGATAAACTAAAAAAATTACCTCCTGTTACTTTGGTTTTAGCAGATAACAACGCTTATCCTCAAACCGGAAAAATTGATATGGTAGACGGTCAGTTTGATAAAACTACCGGAGCGATTACTTTAAGAGCGACTTTCCCTAATGCTGGCGGAACTTTACGTTCAGGAAACACAGGAAAAATTCGTTTAGGTCTTCAACATGATGATGCTGTTTTGGTTCCACAATCGGCTACTGTAGAAATGCAGGATAAAGTTTTTGTTTTCACTGTAAACAAAGAAAACAAAGTAACCAAGATGCCTATCACGGTTTCTGGTAAAAGCGGAACAAACTACTTAATTAAAGATGGTGTAAAATCCGGTGACCAAATTGTCTTAAGCGGTATCGATAAACTACAGGACGGACAAGTAATTCAGCCTGAGAAATCATCGCCTGCAAAAGTTGCCCAAATAATTAATAAAAAATAATTTTTACGAAAATGTTCAAAATATTTATACAAAGACCTGTACTGGCAACCGTTATTTCCATCTTATTGGTGATATTAGGTATACTTGGTCTTACTAAGTTGCCCTTACAACAGTTTCCTGATATTGCGCCACCATCGGTTTTGGTAACTGCAGTTTATCCGGGAGCGAATGCAGAAACGGTTTTACGTTCTGTGGCACCATCTCTGGAAGAATCTATAAATGGTGTTGAGAACATGACTTACATGAGTTCTACAGCCAGTAATGACGGATCTCTTGCTATTACGGTTTTCTTTAAATTAGGAACAAATGCAGATCAGGCTGCAGTAAACGTGCAAAACAGGGTTGCTCAGGCAACTAGCCAGTTACCTGCAGAGGTTGTTCAGCAAGGTGTAACTACTGCAAAACAACAAAACAGTTTTATTATGGCCATTGGTATGTTTACCGAAGATGAGTCAAAATACGATCAAACGTTTGTTGCCAATTATGCACAAATTAATATTATTCCGGAGATCAAACGTATTCCGGGAGTTGGTTCTGCCAGTATTTTTGGAGGTGTAAAAGATTACTCTATGCGTGTTTGGCTGAATCCAACACAAATGTCTACTTACAAAGTGACGCCAAACGAAATCATGGGCGCGATCCAGGATAAAAGTTTGGAAGCTGCTCCGGGTAAATTTGGAGAAAGAAGTAAAGAAGTTTTTGAATACGTTATTAAATACAAAGGAAAATTAACAAAACCTGAAGAATATGAAAATATTGCTATACGTTCTAATGCTGATGGTTCAGTACTTCGCCTCAAAGATGTAGCCAGAGTCGAACTTGGTGCTTATTCTTATAACAGTTTAACCCGTTTAAATGGTAAAAAAGGAGTTGTAATTGGTATTATCCAATTGGCAGGTTCTAACTCGAATGATATTCAGGTTGCGATCAACAAATTGATGGTGAAAGCATCAAAAGATTTCCCAACAGGAATCAAACATAACATTTTCTATAGTACAAAAGTTGCCTTAGACCAGTCTATTGAGCAAGTTCAACATACTCTACTTGAAGCGTTTATATTGGTATTCATCGTAGTATTTATATTCCTTCAGGATTTTAGATCAACATTAATCCCGGCTATTGCTGTACCTGTAGCAATTTTAGGAACGTTCTTCTTCATGCAGTTATTCGGATTCTCGATCAATCTTCTAACACTTTTCGCTTTAATTCTGGCGATTGGTATTGTGGTAGATGATGCGATTGTCGTCGTCGAAGCCGTGCATGCTAAAATGGAGCACAAACATCTGTCTCCAAAAGTAGCAACTCATGAAGCAATGCACGAAATAACGGGTGCTATTATCTCGATTACGCTGGTAATGGCTGCTGTATTCCTGCCGGTTGGTTTTATGGAAGGCTCAACAGGGGTTTTCTATCGTCAGTTTGCCTTTACAATGGCAATTGCAATTGTAATTTCGGCGGTAAACGCTTTAACTTTAAGTCCTGCACTTGCTGCATTATTCTTAAAAGACAATCATGCGGCTCATGGAGATGGTCCTTATGAAAAACAAGGATTTAAACAAAAATTCTTTAACGGATTCAACAAAAGTTTTGATTCCCTAACCAACCGTTATGTTGGAGGTTTGAAATTCTTAATTCGTAGAAAATGGTTGAGTTTAGGTGGTTTGGCATTAATTACGGTTGCTACTGTAATTATGGTAAAAACAACTCCTGCAGGATTTATCCCAACAGAAGATCAAGGATTTATTGCGATTGCAGTAAACACACCATCAGGAACATCTCTTGACGGAACTCAAAAAGTAATGACCGAAGCAGAAAATATTCTGAGCAAACTGGATGCCTCAAGAGACGTTACCGCTATTTCAGGTTTCAACTTATTGACTAATTCTACAAGTCCGTCTTCAGCAGTTGTTTTCGTATTGCTTAAACCAAACGAAGATCGTGGAGATATCAAGAATATCGACGAAATCATGAATCAGGTTCGTGGTAAGTTAGGTGCTATTTCAGGCGGAAGTTTCTTCGTATTTAGTTTCCCAACTGTTCCCGGATTTAGTAACGTTGAAGCTTTAGACTTAGTACTTCAGGATAAAACCGGAGGAAAACTGGATAAGTTTAGCGGAATTTCTCAAAACTTCATCGGTGAATTGATGAAACGTCCGGAAATTGCTGTAGCCTTTACCTCTTTCAAAGCCGATTATCCTCAGTTACAATTGGATATCAACGACGAAAAAGCAAACCAATTGGGTGTGAATGTAAAAGACATTTTACAAACCATGCAAACCTATTTTGGTAGCGCGCAAGCTTCTGACTTTAACCGATTTGGTAAATATTACCGAGTTGTAGTTCAGGCAGATATTACTGACAGAGCTGATCCGTCATCTATTGACCGAGTTTTCGTAAAAAACAAAACTGGAGAAATGGTGCCAATAAATACCTTAGTAAAACTAACTCGTATTTATGGTTCAGAAACGGCTTCGAGATACAACTTGTTTAATTCGATTTCGATCAATGCAATCCCGAAACCAGGATTTAGTTCCGGAGATGCCATTAAAGCAATACAAGAAGTTGCAGCACAACAATTACCTGCGGGTTATGGTTTTGAATTTTCAGGACAAACTCGTGAAGAGATTTCGTCAGGAGGTCAGTCGGCAACAATTTTCTTACTGTGTTTGATATTCATCTATTTCTTACTTGCTGCACAGTACGAAAGTTACATCTTGCCATTGGCCGTAATCTTATCTATCCCTGCAGGTATATTTGGAGTATTCGTAGCTATTGGATTAACAGGAATTGAAAATAACATTTACGTACAAGTTGCACTGGTAATGCTTATTGGTCTGCTCGCCAAAAATGCGATTCTGATTATAGAATTCGCCGTCCAGAAAAGAAAATCAGGTCAGGCATTAGTCAAAGCAGCAATCGATGCAGCCAAACTACGTTTGCGTCCAATTATCATGACGTCACTAGCCTTTATTGTGGGATTAATCCCGATGATGAGCGCCACAGGACCGTCAGCACAAGGTAACCACTCAATTAGTATTGGTGCCGCCGGAGGTATGATTTCAGGAGTAATATTAGGGTTGTTTATCATCCCGGTTTTATTCATCATCTTCCAATATTTACAAGAAAAGGTTTCTGGAAAACCAGTAGCCGTAATTCATAACGAAGAAAAATAAAAATGGAAAACTATATAACGACAATCCTCGTAGCCATCATAATTGGCATTGGATACATATCCTATAAAATCTCAAGAGATCTTGATAGTAGAAAAGATACTTGTACAGAAATTTAATGACAACATATAAAATGAAAAATTATATAACCAAAATCGTGATGATCGCCATTTTGATCACGACTATAATATCCTGTAAAGTTTCGAAGGATATTGAAACTCCAAAAGATGCATTTCCTGAAAATTTCAGGAATGCATCGGTTTCAAAAGATACCACGAGTATTGCAGATGTGGAGTGGAAAAATTTCTTTACAGAAAAAGATATTATTGAGCTCATCGATAGCGCTGTAGCCAGAAACAATGATCTACAGATTGCTACTAAAAATATCGAAATTGCACAATACAGGTTCACGCAATCGAAATGGGGAAATGTTCCTCAGGTAAATCTTAATGTAAGTGCAAGTACAAGCAACCCTTCTGATAATAGTTTTACAGGAAAAAATTTAGGTCAGGCTTTAGGCCAAAACCATATTGATGATTATTCTGCCGGAGCAACACTTTCATGGGAAGCTGATATTTGGGGTAAAATCCGTAATCAGAAAAAAGGCGCTTATGCCGGATATCTTCAGTCAGAAGAAGTAAAAAAAGCATTGCAAACGACTATCGTAGCCAATGTTTCTAAAGGATATTACAACCTTTTGATGTTAGACGCTCAATTAGAAATCGCGAAACAGAATTATAAATTGAATGATAGTACAACCAATATCATTAAATTAAAATACGATGCCGGGCAGGTAACTACATTAGCGATTCAACAATCAGAAGCACAAAAATTAGTTTCGGCACAATTGATTCCGCAATTAGAACAAAACATTGCCATTCAGGAAAATGCTTTAAGTGTTCTAACAGGATCATTCCCGAATTCTAAAACCAGAACCACTCGCTTAAGTGTTCTTGAAGTGAAAAACAATAATGCAATCGGAATTCCGTCTTCATTAGTAAGCCGCAGACCGGATGTAAAAAGTGCCGAATTAGCACTTAAAGTTGCCAATGCAAACGTAGGAATCACAAAAGCCGACTTGTATCCTTCACTTAAAATTACTGCTCAGGGCGGCGTAAATTCGTTTGAAACCAGTAATTGGTTCAACATTCCGGCTTCATTGTTCGGAACCGTTGCCGGAGGTTTAACTCAGCCTTTACTGAACAATAAAAAAGTAAGAACACAATATAATATTGCCGTTGCTGAAAGAGAAAAAGCGGTTCTAAGCTTTAGACAATCGGTTCTTATAGCGGTTAGCGAAGTATCTGATGCTTTGGTAAAAGTAGAGAAATTGCAACAACAAGAATCTTTTCTAAAAGAAAGAGTAAAAACCTTACAACAAGCCATTAAAAATGCCAATTTGTTATTCAAAAATGGTATGGCTGAATATCTTGAAGTGCTTTCAGCGCAATCAAATTTACTACAAAGTGAATTAGAATTAGCTGACATAAAAAGACAACAACTTTCTGCCAATACCGAGTTATATCGCGCATTAGGCGGAGGCTGGAGATAATACCCATTACCCGTTAATTATTTATTTTTTGAGATGAAAACGCTGTGAGACTTTTAGTTTCATGGCGTTTTTTTATTGTTGTCATGGCACACGGATGACACGGATTTGCTTTGCAAAAACACGGATTTATGCGGATTTTTTATTTGCAATCTTGTTATCCTGAGCGATAACAAAGCTTCGGCAGATCGACCGCAAAGTAAATCGCCAATCTTTGTCGAGCTTCTTGTGTGATCCTTCCTGCGTCAGGATGACAAATGAGAATAAAAAATCCGTACAAATCCGCGTTTTCGCTTTAGCGAATCCGTGTCATCCGCGTACCATTTACCATAATGTTATTACACTTTATTTCTTTACTTTTGATAAGCTTAAAACACTTCAGCATAATGTCAATCAATCAAGCAAAATACATCAACGATCTCAAAGTAAAATTCAATTATTACTCTCCTATTTCTAAGGAATCGTGGCTATTAATCGAAAATAACATTGAGATAAATTCAATAAAAAAAGGAGAATTACTTTTAAGAAACGGTCAAATTGCAAAAGAAATTTACTTTGTTGCTAAAGGTGCTTTACGCGCTTTTATAACCGATACAGAAGGAAATATCTACAATAAAAATATCTTTCTCGAAGGAGATCTTGCAGGATCTACAGCCTCATTAATACAGCAAATCCCTTCAGATTTTTCTATTGAAGCGCTGGAAGATTCTATTGTAATCAACATCAATTATAAAAAATACAGAGAACTGATTTTTCAAAATGATGATCTAAAAAACTTCTATATCGCTTATCTCGAAAAAAATTGGGTGATCGAAAAAGAACAAAGAGAAATCTCGATAGTTATGGAAAATGCAACCGAAAGATATCTGGATCTCTTAGCCAAACATCCTGATATTGCTGAGCGAATCGCATTACTTCATATTGCATCGCATTTAGGAATCACCCCAACGCAATTAAGCCGCATCAGGAAAACACTCGAAAAAGATTTGTAAATCAACATATGTAAAGGTTTCTCATAAAACCGAAAGTTATCTTTGTCTCTCAATTGCATTAAAATGAAAAATACAAACCTCATCCAGGACAATATTAATAACCTTACCGATTTCTGGAAAACTGTCGGAACTCCTTTCCTCTCCTATCATAAAAACGATACTTTCGAATATTGCAAAATCGAAAATTCGGGTTGGCCCAATAAATTATGGTTGCGCAAAGACATTACTAAAAAAGACTTACCGGATATGATCAAAACCATGAAATCCAATTCGGGTTTGGTTTTACCGTATTGGGATATCTTCGGAACAAAGTCTTTTGAAATACTTGAAGCATACGGTTTTTCGTTAAAAACGGAGCAAATCGCAATGGCATTAAAACTAAACGAAAAATTCAAACTTGAACATCATCTTAGCTTTAGGAAAATTGATAATGAACAAGATGCCAAGATCTGGTCAGAATTATATCCTAATGCTTTTGGTTATGTAATCAGCAAAGAAATCCTGATTCAGCATTATACAAATGTTCATTTTTATTTGGTTTCTAATGAAGATCAACCTATCGGCACTTTTATGCTTTTTCAAACCGGAAACACTATTGGCATTCATGGCGTTGGCGTGATCCCTGAAATGCGAAGAAAAGGTTTTGCCGAAGAAATCATGAAATTTGCCCTTAATCTTTCTATAGATTTAAAAGCTGATTATGCTTTACTGCAAGCCTCTGCAATGGGAAAAGACATTTACACTCGCTTAGGTTTTGAGGATTTGTTTGTGATTAAAAATTATATTTTGAAGGCGGAGTAATGGCACACGGATGAGACGGATTTGCTTCGCAAAAACGCGGATTTACACGGTTTTTTTTATGCTCAATTCATGTCATCCTGAGGAACGAAGGATCACACACGAAACTCCGTAAAGTAATTCCGTAATCTTTGTCTACTCTCTTTGTGGAATCTCTTTGTCGAGCTTCTAGTGTGATCCTTCGTTCCTCAGGAGGACAAACTGTACGGCAAACTCTCTTAAAAAAAATAGATATTCTATTCTCTTTATTCTATTCTCTTTATTCTATTCTCTATATTCTACATTCTCAAAAAAAAATCTAAAATCCCCACTTTGTCCTAAATGACCTCAAAATAGTCGTAAATAACTATTCGCACCAAAAATAACATTTGTAAGTTTGTAATACATTAACTAATAACCATTTAAAAACAAACCTATGAAAAAAGCTAAAATTATTTTTTGGATTACTACGATTATTATTTTCTTATTCGAAGGCGTTATGCCAGCACTTACATCTCAGAGTGAAATGGCAAAAGAAGGCATCAGACATTTAGGCTATCCGGAATATTTTGGGAATGCTTTGGTGGTTTTTAAAATTTTAGGAGTTTTGGCATTGGTGATTCCGCAAGTTCCTAAGAATGTAAAAGAATGGGCTTATGCCGGATTTGGTTTCGATTTTATATTTGCCTCTATAAGTCATTTTGCAGTTGACGGAGTTGGTTTTCAATCCTTTTTCCCGTTGATATTTTTAGTAATCCTGGCGATTTCATATCATTATTACCATAAAATTGAGCGCTATAAAAACATCGCTTTATAAACTTTAAAAAACGATGATCGAAGTTTTTAAAACCAATGTTCAGGAATTCGAACAATCACAAATGATTGTCGAGAAACTTTTGGAACATTTTCCGAACAGCGCCATTAATTTTGATTTGGAAGATTGTGATAAAATTTTACGCATTCATAGTTTATCAATTTCAAGCAGAAAAATTATTGCAATTCTTAAAGCGAATGGTTTTTATTGTGAAGTTCTCGCGTAAAAAACATTCATAATTATCTGTTTTTCAAATTATTAAATTTAAAAATGTAAATTTATAGTACTAATTATAAAAACCGAAAAATATGAATTTACCCTCAGGACATCAGACTATAATGCCTTATTTAATTTTAAAAGGCGCTGCTCAGTTTATTGACTTCTCAAAAAAAGTTTTCGATGCAAAAGATTCTAATGAACAGGTTTTACGCGATGACGGAACTGTACAGCATGCTGAAATTATCTTAAACGACAGTACCATTATGGTTACCGATGAAATTAAAGACTGGCCTCAACAAAATGCTAATTTATTTGTTTATGTTCCTGATGCTGACGAAACGTATAAAAAAGCACTGGAGAATGGCGCAACAAGTTTAATGGAACTAAGTGATCAGGACTATGGCAGAACTTGTGGTGTGACGGATCCTTTTGGAAATATCTGGTGGATTACCTCTATCAAGCAGTAAGTTAAATTTCAAAAATATCAACAAAATGACAACAGTAATTCAAAAAGACATTGTTGAAACCTTCAAAAAATTAAACGACACCCTTTCATCATTTTCTGAAGAAGAAATCAATACTGTTCCGTTTCAAGGAAGCTGGACACCGGGACAAGTCGTGCAACATATCATTTTGGGCAATTCTGGTTATCCTGAATTATTTGAAGGAAAAACCAAAGCCACGATTAGAAAATATGATGAGCATGTAAAAGAACTCGAATCCCTATTTTTGAATTTCAATACCAAAATGGATGCGCCGGATTTCCTGAAACCGGAAATGAAAAACTACAATAAAAATTCGCTTACTTTAGCTTTGCTTAAAATAGAATCTGATTTATTAAACGCATCCGAAAATTATGATCTCACACTTACCTGTCTGGATTTTCAGGTTCCGGGTTTCGAAAATTTTACGATCTATGAATGGATTAATTTTGCTCTCGTTCACTCTCAGAGACACACTCATCAACTTCAAAAAATTTCACATTATATAACAACACTATAATATATAACACAATATTTAACTAAATGAAATCAAAATCAGGAGCTATTTTTTTATCAGGATTAATCGCCGGAACACTTGATATTCTGGCTGCAGTTATTATTTATTCTGTTATACTCGAAAAAACTACCGCAGTAAAAATCCTTCAATCTATTGCAAGTGGTATTTTCAAAAAAGAGGCTTATACCGGAGGATCACAAATGGCGTGGTACGGACTTGGACTTCATTATCTGATTGCCTTTATTTTTGCCTGGTTTTATTTTATGATTTATCCGTATTTTCCCTTTCTTAAAAAGAATCTTATTCTTTCCGGAGTTTTATATGGTATTTTTGTCTGGATCATAATGAATCTTATTGTTCTTCCAATTGCATTTCCTCTCTTGCCTGAAAAACACTTCGATTTCCCTTTAATATTGTCGGTATTAATTCTGATCGTTTGTATTGGGCTTCCTATTGCAGCTATTACGCAAAAATTCAGTCGCAGTTTTTAGTCGCAGTCGCAGTATTCAGTCGCAGTTTTTAGTCTCAGTCACAGTATTCAGTCGCAGTATTAAGTCGCAGTTTTGAGTTGCAGTTTTGAGTTGCAGTCTCAACTTAAATAAAAAACACTCGATTTTCAGTTGCAGTAAAAACTGTAAACTGAAAACCGGGACTGTAAACTCATGAACTACCATAATCTCAATTTTTAGTTAATAATTTGTCATTTTAGTTTCTGATTGGTTTGTTTTTTCAAAGTTCCATAATTCGTACAAAATTCGCTACCTCCAAATGCAATTTTATCGACGCAATCAACTATTAATCAGTTTTTTGACTTACTTTTATAATTCCCCATTTTCGTTACAAAATTCCCACATAAACGCTTTTGAGTTAATTTTTTGATTGATTGGATTAATAGAGCCTTTGGGCTTGAGGTAATTTTAAATAAATATTTTAAAAGATATGAAAGTAGCTCAGAAACGGCCAAATTCATATTCTTATATGTACCAAAATGACTTATTAACTGAACTAAAAAAGAATCCCAATGAAAACGATATCAAATAAATCAAAAATAGTTTTTCTATCTACATTTCCACCAACACAATGCGGAATCGCAACTTATACACAAGATACTATAAAAGGAATTACGGATGTTTTTGGTAAATCAATCACTTGCGAAATTTGCGAATTAGTAAAAGAACCAAAAGAAACACCAACCCAGGCTTATACATTAAACACAAAAAACAAAGAGGAATATACGAAAGTTGCTCTTGAAATTAATAAAGATAAGGCGGTAAAGTTGGTTCATATTCAACATGAATTTGGTTTGTTTGATGGAAATTACGGAGACTATTTATTAGATTTTTTGAATGAGGTTAAAAAACCTTTAACCTATACGTTTCATAGTGTGATTCAAAATCCGAATAAGGAATTAAAAACATTTGTAAAACTGTTGCTTTCTTATAGTAATTCGGTTTTTGTAATGACCAATCAGTCAAAAGAAATTTTGATGAGAGATTATGACATCGCCGAAGATATTATTACTTGCGTACCGCACGGAACCCATATTGTCATTTACGAGGCTCCACAACAAGCCAAAGAAAAATTTAATATTCAGGATCGAAAAGTATTAGCTACGTTTGGTCTTTTGGGAGAAGGTAAAAATATTGAAACAGGCTTAAAAGCTCTGCCTAAAATTATCGAAAACACACCCAATGCATTGTACTTAATCATTGGCAAAACACATCCTAATTTAATTATTGATGGCGTTGATGCGTATCGTGATAAACTTGAAGGCATTGTTGCCGATTTAAATTTGCAGGATCATGTTCGTTTTGTAAATGAATATTTAGATACTAATGAACTTTTGGATTACCTAAAAGCTGCAGATATTTATTTGTTTACATCAAAAGATCCTAATCAGGCCGTGAGCGGAACTTTTGCTTATGCGATGAGTTGTGCTTGTCCTATTGTTGCTTCAAAAATTCCTCATACTTTAGAAGTATTAACTCCTGATTCAGGAATATTGGTAGATATTGGAGAAGTAGATCAATTTGCTGACGCAGCCATTAAATTACTTTCAAATGATGAATTAAGAGAAGAAATGGGAATTAATGCTTTTAGAAAAACCAGAGCTTCATCTTGGGAAAATGTGGCCATTACTCACATGGACACTTACAAACAATTGATTGAGAATCCGGCAGAAATAAAATACAGCTATCCATCGATTCAGTTAGGACATATCAAAAGAATGACGACTGATCTTGGTATTATTCAGTTTAGCAAAATTTCGATTCCGGATTTAGAATCAGGATATACATTAGATGATAATGCACGTGCTTTAATAGCGATTTGCATGCACTATAAACTTACTCAGGACAAAGAAGATTTAGCCTATATATTAATCTACTTAGACTTTATTATTCGCTGCCAACAGCCAAAAGGAAACTTCATCAATTATGTCGATCAGGAAAATCGCGAACATATCGAGCAAAATGCCGAAGTAAATCTGGAAGATTCTAATGCAAGAGCTATTTGGGCTTTAGGAACTGTTGTGGCCAATAAAGAAATTTTACCTGAGGCTATTGTAAAAAAAGCATCTCAATGTTTACTAAACTCATTAAAATGGGCCGAAAGTATTCAGTCGCCACGTTCTATTGGTTTTGCAACAAAAGGATTGTATTTATACCACACTGCTGTTCCTAATTTATATGTAGCAGCAATTATCAACAAGCTGAATGCCAAATTGCTTTCTAATTATGAAATTCACGCTTCGCACGATTGGAAATGGTTCGAAAATTACATGACGTACGGAAACGGAATTTTACCTGAATCTATGCTTTTTGCTTTTTTAACGACCAATAAACCTATTTACAAAAAAGTAGCGTTAGATTCTCTTGACTTTTTGATGTCGAAAATGTTTAAGGATAAAAATTTCAAAGTGATTTCTAATAACGGATGGCTGCACAGAGATTCACAAGAACAAGTACACGAATACGGAGAACAGCCTATAGATGTTGCGTACACCATTCATACACTAAATTCATTTTATAGTGCTTTTGGTACTCCTGAATACAAACAAAAAATGAAAATGGCTTTTAATTGGTTTTTAGGAAAAAATCATTTGGGACAAATCATGTACAACCCAATAAGTGGTGGCGGTTATGACGGACTTGAAAAAGAAAACGTCAACTTAAATCAGGGAGCCGAATCTACGGTATGTTTTTTAACAGCCAGATTATTAATGGAAAACCTTAAAATAGCAGAAATAAAAGTGATTCCGTTAATGAAAGCTAAAACCGGAATTGCCATCAATTCATAATTGATTTACGATATATTCTAACTAAATATACTATTGAACCCTAAAAATCCCTTTTATAAAGGGATTTTTTGTTTTTTAACATTTTCCCGACAACGTTACTTTATTCTAATTATTGTGTTTCATTATGTTAATTATATAAACTTCTAAAAAAGTTGTGTAAGATTTTTTCTGTGCTTCTAAAGTAATTTTAAGTTATAATAATCAAGGGGTATACAACCTTTTAAACCGTTGATTTTCATGCATTAGCTTTAACTTAAAAATATAGTATTTTGATACTTACTCTAAAAAATACATTCACAGAAATAGGAAACGCAACAGTGTTTGCAAAGCAGTTTTTTAAGGAGGTTTTTGTTCCGCCTTATGAAACAAAAGAGTTCTTGAAACAATGTTATGTTATTGGCTATAAATCATTACCGCTGGTGGCTATTACCGGCTTTATCATGGGTTTGGTACTTACACTACAATCCAGGCCAACCTTAGTAAAATTTGGAGCCGAATCCTGGCTACCGGGTATGGTTGCTCTTTCTTTAATAAGAGAAATTGCTCCCGTAATTACAGCCTTAATTTGTGCAGGTAAAATTTCATCAGGAATTGGTGCCGAATTAGGTTCTATGAAAGTAACAGAACAAATTGATGCCATGGAAGTTTCTGCCATCAATCCGTATAATTATCTAGTAGTAACGAGAATTTTAGCCTGTACCTTAATGGTTCCAATTTTAGTATTTTTTGCTGATGCCATTGGTATTATTGGCGGCTATGTAGGAATCAATATTCACGGAGATGTAAACTTTTACCGCTATCTGACTCAAATCCTGCAATCACTCGAATTTTTAGATTTAATTCCGGCAACTGTCAAAACATTCTTCTTTGGATTTTTTATAGGAATGATTGGTTGTTATAAAGGATTTAATGCTTCTAACGGAACAGAAAGTGTAGGAAAAGCAGCCAACTCTGCCGTAGTAACCGCTTCGTTAACCATTTTTATTATTGATATGGTTGCTGTTCAAATAACCGATTTATTTTTTTAAGATGATTAAGGAAAAAGATAATATAGAAAAAGATAAAGTCTCTAAAACCAAAAAGCAAGAACCTATAATTGTCATTAAAGACTTGCATAAAACTTTTGGTAAAGACAACAAAGTCCTGCAAGGTGTAAATCTTACGGTAAACAAAGGCGAGGATTTGGTAATCTTAGGACGTTCAGGATCAGGAAAATCGGTAACGATAAAATGTATTGTGGGATTAATCGAACCTGATAAAGGCGAAATAAAAGTTTTTGATGAAAATGTACTGAATCTGACAAAACCGGAACTGAATGAAATTAGGGTACGAATTGGTTTTTTGTTCCAAAGTGGTGCATTATACGATTCAATGTCGGTTCGGGAAAATCTGGCTTTTACATTAAAAAAACACAACAGGGATTTAACTCCGGAAGAAGTTGAAAGTGAAGTGATGGAAGCCCTGGATAATGTAGGACTAAGTGATGCAATTGAGAAAATGCCATCTGAATTATCCGGAGGAATGCAAAAAAGAATTGGTCTGGCCAGAACTTTAATCCTTAAACCGGAAATCATTTTGTACGATGAACCCACAACAGGATTAGATACGATAACCTCTCGCGAAATAAGCGAATTGATTCTCGATATCAAACACAAACGCAAAACAACATCGATCATTATTACGCACGATATGGCTTGCGCCAAACTTACCGCCGACCGCATTATGGTTTTAAAAGATGGTGTAATACATGCCGAAGGAACATACGAAGAACTAGAAAAAGACGAAGACGAATGGGTCCGTTCTTTTTTTCAATAATACTAAAAATAAATAATTAGAAATCATGGATAAGCAATCTGGATATACTTGGAAATTAGGAATGTTTGTAACAATAGGTTTATTGCTTTTTATAATGGCGATTTACTTTATTGGTAAACAAAAAAATCTTTTTGGTTCAACATTCAACATCACATCACAGTTTAAAACCGTGAGCGGTTTAGAGGTGGGAAATAATGTTCGTTTTTCAGGAATTAATATCGGAACGGTCGAGGAAATTCAATTAATAAACGATTCTTCTGTTGTAGTAAGAATGGTGATTAAGGATGAAGTTCGTGAATTTATTAAAACAGATGCCCGCGCCAGTATTGGTTCTGATGGATTAATGGGAGACAAAGTACTTACTATTTCTCCTGGTGTTAAATCGACAAAAGTTATCGAAAATGGCGGTGCAATTGCTTCGGTAAACGGAATTGAAATGCAGGATTTAATGAAAAGCGTGAAAAAAAGTGTTGATAATGCTGCTGTAATCACCGATGAATTAGCCATTTTCAGCCATAGTATGAATACCGGAAATGGTGCTTTGGCACGATTAGTTCGTGATGATAAAATGGCAAACAGCGTTTCGAATACGCTTTCGAACTTAGAATCAGGTACAAAAGGTTTTAGCGAAAATATGGAAGCTGCAAAAAGTAACTTCCTGCTTAAAGGCTACTTCAAGAAAAAAGAGAAAGAAAAAGAAAAGAAAAAAGAAGAAATAAAAGAGCAACAAGAAGAGCAGCAAAAAAAGGCCGAAAAAGCTAAAGAAGAAAAAGCGAAGGAAGACAAAGAAAAAGCTGAAAAAGCCGAAAAAGAAAAGGAAAAAGCAGCAGAGAAAGCCAAAGAAGAAAAAGAAAAACTGGAAAAACAAAAAGCTGAAGATGCTAAAAAAGCTGAAAAAGGAAAATAATGAATATGCCAGATAAAATTACTCTAACTCATAGAGACCTACTTTTTACTTAAAAAATTACACGCCTCTCACTTACAATTCTATGAGTCATATTTTAAAATCGATCCATATATAATTTTATGGAATAAATTGAAATACTATGAAAACTTCATATAAAAATATAAGCCTGAAAATCTTAAAAGTAACAGGAATAGTAATAGCAAGTATCTTGCTATTATTGTTTTTGATACCATTGCTATTTCCCGGAACCGTTGCTACAGAAGTAAAGAAAATCGCCAACGAACGATTAGACACTAAACTGGATTTTTCGAAATCCAGACTTTCGTTTTTTACACACTTTCCTTCCCTGACGGTTTCTCTTGATGATTTGTCAATGACAGGATCGGCGCCTTTTAGTAATGATACTTTACTGAAAGCAGAACAGGTAGCTTTTGGTATCAACCTAAAAAGATTGATTTTTGATAATGAAGTAAAAATTAATAAATTATATGTTTCTAAAGCCTTAATCAATATAATGGTGAACCAAAAAGGACAGGCCAATTATAATATTTATGTGGCTCCGGAAGATCGCGATAAAAAACCTGACGATCCCAATGCTCCGGAAGAAGGAACTGCGATTCGATTGGAACGAATTGATCTTGAAGATTGTCATGTAAAATACAACGATCGTTCTGCCAAAATACTGGTCGATGCAAAAGGTTTTAATTATGTTGGAAAAGGAAATTTGAGCGAAGATATTTTTGATTTGAATACTGATGCCCGAATTGATAATGTAGATTTCTATTACGACCGTACCGCTTATCTTAGAAAAAAAGAAGTTCGTGCCGATTTGATTACCCGAATTAATACACATGCACTTTCGTTTATTCTTCAAAAAAATGAATTACGAATCAATAAATTACCACTTAAATTTACTGGTTTGTTTACCATTTTAAGAGATGGATATAAAATTAATATCAAAGCAGCATCTGAAAATACTACACTAAAAGATTTATTTTCTGTAATGCCTCCGGAATATTTAACCTGGATGAATGAAACCGAAATCTCGGGCAATAGTGATTTGCTCTTTACTTTTAGAGGAAATTATAATGTTGCTAAAAAACAAAAACCGGATTTAGCTTTTAATTTAAAAATCGACAAAGGCGCGATCAATTATCAAAATGCTCCTGCCCCACTTACCGATTTTCAGATGAATCTAAATGCTGTTTTACCTTCATTAGATATCGAAAAATTATTGATTAATCTCGATACTTTTAAATTTAAAGTTGGCGAAAAAGACTACTTCAACGCTTATTTACGCAGCAAAGGATTTAACGAAATGACGGTTGATGCAAGCGTAAAAGGGGCATTAGATTTAGCCACAGTTGATGCTGCAATAGGTTTAAGCAGTATTGATCTAAAAGGAACTTTAAAAACAAACATTCAGGCTAAAGGAGTTTTTAGTACTTCGAAAAAATTATTCCCTAAAACAATTGGCGGAATTTCATTGCGCAATGGCTGGCTCAAAACCGACTCATATCCTAATCCTATAAAAGACATCACTTTTGTGGCCAATGTGCTCAACAAAGCCGGGACATTTCAGGATTTGATTGTAGCTGTTGCTCCCGCATCATTTGTTTTTGAAGGAAACCCAATGTATGTAAATGCTACCTTATCAGATTTTAGCGATCTGGCTTATAATGCAAAAATAAAAGGAGAGCTAAACGTTGGACGAATTTATCAGGTTTTTTCTCAAAAAGGGCTTGATGTAACGGGTTATGCAAAAGCAGATCTTTCGCTGAAAGGAAAACAAAGTTATGCCACAAAAGGGCAATATGATAAACTGGATAACAGAGGAACTATTATTTTAAAAAACATCAAAGCTACATCAGAACTTTTCCCGAAAGCCTTTTTTATCAAACAAGGAAACTTCCGTTTTCAGAATGAGAAAATGTGGTTTGAAAAATTTGATGCTTTTTACGGAAAATCAGATTTTGCCATAAACGGCTATTTACTCAATACCATTAATTACTTTCTGGAATCGCACGGAACCTTAAGCGGAGATTTTAAAATGAAATCGAAACTGATTAATGTTGATGAATTTATGGCGCTTAAAAAAGGTGAAAACACAGATCGTAACCTTGAGGTAGAATATGCCAAAGAAGATCATCCAAAAATGAGCGGAGTCGTTATTGTTCCCAAAAACTTAAACGTCGCCCTGACTGCTGATGCGGATAAAGTAGAATATAATGGATTGGTTTTAAACAAACTTCTTGGTAAAGTAGGAATAACAAAAGATGGTTTTTATTTAGAAAATGCCAATTTTAATATCATCGATTGTTTAGTAGGTATCAATGCTACATACAAAGACGAATCGCCAACATCTGCGCATTTTGACGCTCATTTTACAGCCAAAGATTTTAGTGTTCAAAGAGCTTACAAAGAAATTCCGATGTTTCATGATATGGTAACTGCGGCTGAAAAAGCACAGGGAATTATTTCTGTAGATTATAAAGTAAAAGGCGATTTAGACGGAAATATGAGTCCAATTTATGCTTCTCTGGAAGGTGGCGGAAAATTGAATTTGCGCGATGTAAAAGTCAAAGGATTAAAATTATTTGATGGTATTAGTTCGCAAACCGGACAAAAAGGTCTGGACGATCCTAATTTGAAAGGAATCGAAATCAACTCGACTATCGATAATAATTTAATTCATATTGAAGATTTCACCTTTAAAGTCGCCGGTTTTAGACCTACTATAAAAGGAACGACAAGTTTCGACGGACTTTTAGATTTACGTATGCGATTAGGCTTACCTCCTTTTGGTATCATCGGATTTCCTATTGTTATTACCGGAACACATCAGGAACCTAAAATTAAAATTTTTAGTAAAACAGGCCAAAAAATTTATGATGCTGTTTATGATGAAAAACACAACAAAGTGATTCGGAAAGAAAAAGTAAGTAAACGTAAAAGTTAGATGCAAATGAAAACAAAAAAATCAAAAGGCAGTGGTGCTTTCGAAAAATTTGCCACTAATGTTTCTAAAGCTGCCGGAAGCACCACAGCTTTTATAGGTGCTTTTTTAATTGTAGTCGCATGGGCAGTTTCAGGTCCTATTTTTAATTATTCAGAAACCTGGCAATTGGTTATTAATACCGGAACAACAATTATAACCTTTTTGATGGTTTTCCTTATCCAGAAAGCCCAAAACAAAGATTCACTTGCCATTCAACTGAAATTGAACGAATTGGTTGCTTCAAATGAATATTCAAGCAACAGTTTGGTAGATATTGAAAGTATGACCGAAGAAGAGATGATGATCGTTCAGAAATACTACCACAAACTTAGTGAACTGGCCAAAAAAGATGAAAGCATCAGAAGTTCGCATTCTATTGCAGAAGCCTCTGAACAACACGAACGCAAAGATAAAAACAGAACAAAATTACGTACCCGAAATATAACCAAAAAATGAAACTACGTTCCTCTGAAACTTTCTGGCCCTTAAAAAGCGCCATGAAATACAGTTATCCGTCTATAGATTCAGATCATACAACTGAAATTTTAATTATTGGCGGAGGAATTACCGGAGCATTAATCGCTTACAAGCTAATCTCCGAAGGCAAAAAAGTAATATTAGTCGATCGCCGCGACGTCGCGAACGGAAGCACGGCCGCAAGTACCGCATTACTTCAATATGAAATCGATGTTCCGCTGCATGAACTCATAAAAATTAGAGGAACAGAATGCGCTGTCGACAGTTATAGCAATGGAAAAAAAGCCATTTTTGATCTGCGCGCTATCATAGATACTATAAAAAGTGAGTGTCAGTTCCAGTTTAAGAAAAGCATTTATTATTGTTCTCTAAAAAAAGACATTCCGTTTTTAAAAAATGAATTCAAATGCCGCAAAGAACATGGTTTTGATGTAAACTGGCTTGAGCGATGGGATCTTGAAAAAATGGGCTTAAATGCCGTTGCAGCGATAGAATCTAAAACTGCAGCTGTTATGGATCCTTTTAAACTTGCAAATGATTTACTGCATTACTGCAAAAAAAAGGGAATGCTGATTTACGACCGTACAAATATAACCTCGATCCAGCATCAAAAAGCAAAATCTATTGCCCATACCGAAAATAAATTTACAATCACCGCAGAACATATTATTCATTGCAGCGGTTATGAAAGCACCGAAACACTAGCTGAAAAAGTAGTAGACTTAAAAAGTACGTTTGTAATAGCTTCAGAAAATTTAGAAGTATTGCCAACCGCGTTTAAAAATGCCATTTTTTGGGATACCTCTTCTCCATACTTGTATTTTAGAGTAACAACAGACAACAGAATTATTATGGGCGGTGGCGATGAAGAATATAAAGATGCCAAAAAACGCGATAAACTATTGCCTAAAAAAGAGCAATATCTTTTAAGACATTTTAAGAAAAAATTCCCCAAGATCGATTTTAAAATTGATTATTCCTGGGCGGGAACTTTTGGAGAAACCAAAGATGGCTTACCCTATTTCGGCAAACCGGACCCAAACAAAAACGAACACTATGTTCTGGGCTTTGGAGGAAACGGAATCACCTTTAGCGTAATAGGTATGAACTCGATTATGGATTCTATTAATAATAAAAAGAATCAGGATTTAGAGTATTATAGGTTTGGGCGTTGAGGAAAGATTCTAAGGTTCTGAGTTGCTAAGGTTCTAAGTTTTTTTAGTTGTGAGATTCTAAGCCAAAGATTTTTTGTAGAGACGCACAGCAGTGCGTCTACACAATGTGTAGGTAATATACTGTACACAAAATCTTCAACTAAATATGTTGCTGTAAATAGATCATTCCTACGGAATTTCTTCAAAGGCATTCCGTAGGAACAAAATATATTGTAAGGTTGGACTTAATGTATTGTTTCGTATATCTCACGTTAGACGCACTGCTGTGCGTCTCTACAAAATCGTTCTCAAAAAACCTTTGCTCCTTTGTCCATTTGAACCTCACTAAAGAACCAACTCCATTTGAATATTACAACGTTTATAAGGTGTGGCTAAACCGTATACTTTCTGAAAACCTAACTTATAGTACAAATTAATGGCAGGTTTTAAGATCGTATTGCTTTCCAGATATATTTTACTTGCGCCCAGTTCTCTGGCCGTGTTTACGATGGCCTGACCTAATAAAAAGCCAATGTTTTTTCCCTGGGCCTTTGGCGAAACTGCCATTTTTGCCATTTCGAAATCATAACTGGAATCTTTCATTTTAATAAGCGCACAAACTCCCACGGGTTCATTGCGGTATAAAGCCACAAGGATTTTCCCGCCTTTGTTTAAGATATATTCCTCAGGATTATCCAGAGCTTTATAATCGGCTTCTTCCATTTCGAAGTAAGTCGAAATCCACTCTATGTTTAAGGATTTAAAAGCTTCAAGATATTGAGGTTCGAATGCTACAATTTGCACATCCTGGCTTTCGCGCTTTTTCTTTGCTTCGTTTACTCTTTTAAACAAGCTTTTTTGCTCCAGTAAAAACTCCCATTCTTCAAGAGCTGCCCAAAGGTTGTGTGTTGATTCTGTTATTAAGCTGTCAACTGCCGCTTCGACATCTTTTAATTGTACTTTTAATTCTTTTGAAAATTCCCATCCTTGCGCTGTAAGACCTACAATATTTCTGCGCTTATCACTACTTTTCAGGCTTTCTTCTACCAATCCGGCAGTGATCATTTCCTGAACAATCTTGCTTACTGAGGGTTGCGAATGACCAATTTCACTTGCGATTTCTGTAATGGTTATTTCCCTGTCGTCCATTAGAGTATAAAACACCGGAAACCATTTTGGCATAAAAGTCATACCATAAGCTTCATATATTTTGGCAGCGTCATCTGTTATAATTGCCGTCATTAAACGTAAACGGCTTCCTAAAGCCACTTTACCTACTTTGTCGAAAAATTCCATATATAATTAATTACATAACCAGTTATGCAAATGTATTCTTTTTTTTTGAGATACTAAGATTCAAAGGGACTAAGATTCTAAGTTTTTTTTTAATATCTAAAGTTCTAAACCTTTTATTAAAGATAAATAGCAGTGCTTCTGTAAGACATTTAATGATTGTAATATTCTCATGTAAAATATACATCTAATGAAAACGAGTGCCATAGCCCTGATAGAAGCGGTATCCTTTTTCTGGCTTCTTTAGCCAGGAAAAGATACAAGTGGATAGCAGGAAACAGCTCCTGAAAAAGATTATGGGCATAAAAAAAGACGTACCTGTGATGTACGTCTTAGTATATAGTATCATTTTTTGCAGGTAAAAAACTTAGAACCTTAGTCCCTTAGAATCTTAACAACTTTTTAATTAAGCTGTTATAGCCAAAGGATTCAAATTGAATTTATATTCTTTTGGACTGCAATTGAATTTTTGTTTGAATATTTTTGAGAAATAACTTCTGCTGGTAAAACCAATGCAATAAACGATTTCGGATATATTAAGATCAGAAGTTCTGATTAAAATTTCGGCTTTTAAAACGCGCATGTGGGTAATATAATCGTTTACCGTTCTGTTGTGTATCAGCTTAAAACCTTCCTGTAATTTGTTTGGCGATAAACCTGATTTTTTGCTTAGGGATTTAATGGTAAAAGCTTCTTCTGGATTCGCTCTGATGGCTTCAGAAAGTTCTTTGATTTCCTCCATTTCGCGTAAGGTAAGGCAATTTGTATCTTTAGAATTCATACATAAATCATCTGTATGCTGCTGAATTTCCATAGCCAGGATGATGCGCAGAATTCCTTCTTTTAGAAGATTTCTAACAATTCCGGTTTGTGTAATGGCATTCAATTGCTCGATTTTTTCGGCAATCTTCAGGTTGTATGAACCTACGTAAAAGAAATCCTGAACAGCTTCAGTTTCAAAGAAAGTCTCTTTTACTTTCTGATTCAAAGAGTTAGTTGGGTCTTGGTGCAAAACCTGAGTTCCTACTATTATTAAGGTAAATTTTGTTTTTTTATCTTTTTCGAAAAACAGTACATTATCCTGATTTTTCTTTGAGGTAACAATCGCGGTCTGAAATGTTTTAAATTTTCGTTCCTCGCCGTTACTGCCAAAACTATGCGACAAACTTCCTTTAGAACAATAGGCAAAATAAACCGGTGATTCTATAGGATTTACAACGTCCATTCGAACATCTGCAGCAAAAGTCATATCGAACTGAACGTATGAAATATTATCATTAAAAGATGCACCAATTATAGTACCTTTTGCAAAACTATTGTTCGTTTCGAGCGTGTATTCGTCTAAATCAAAAGTTACTTTACCGCCGAAGTTTGTATGTAATTCTTCAAAAATATTTTGAATTTTATCTGTGTTTATAGTAACTATTTTCATTTTGCAGGGATTTTAATTCAACATCATTTTATATAGATTTACAAAAAAAAGAAAGTCCGTTTTGTGGTATTGGATTTCTAAAAATCTACGATTCAAAGTTCGCTCACAAGTCAGCCAACAATGTTATATAATTTTTCTAAATTGTTTTATAATTACTTATGGATGATGTTTTTAACAGTAATATTTTTTACCTTTCTGCTACAATAGTACACTATATATGAAAAGTTTTTCTTTTGCCCCTATTGCCAATAATGATGCTAATGTTTTGATTTTAGGCACAATGCCCGGAACAAAATCACTAGAACTCAACCAGTATTATGGCCATAACCAAAATAATTTCTGGAAATTCATGTTCGCGATTTATAAGGAAGACTTCTCGAATGATTACGAAATAAAAAAAGCGCTTTTGCAAAAAAATAAAATTGCGCTATGGGATGTTTTGCAGTTTTGCGACAGGGTTGGAAGTTTAGACAGTGCGATAAAAAATGAAATTGCAAATGATTTCGAAACGTTTTTAGTACAGCATCCCAACATCAAAACCATATTATTCAACGGACAAAAAGCAGCTGCTTTCTTTAAAAAATATGTTCACTTAAAGAAAGACTATCAGCTCATTACTTTACCTTCTACAAGCCCGGCAAATGCAAGCCAAAGTTATCAGTCTAAATTAGACCAATGGAAAATTATAAGTTCACTATAACTAGAAAAAAAAATAAAATCCAGGGCAAATAAAATAACCATTCAACTGCAAAAGTTGAAATAATATAACATTTACATTTTAAAATATAACAGCTTTTTTTCACCTCCTGACTAATTTTACCAAACAAATAAAAGCCATTGAAAAAGAGAATGCAGCGTGAGGCTTTTTTTAAATATAGATACTACTAAGAGAACTTTGCAAAAAGTTTAATTATAAAGAGAACATTGGTTATGTTAGTTTATTTTTGGAAAAAAAGCTATTCTATTTTTTAGGGTAGCTTTTGTTTTTTAATATCACACCATAAACGAAATAATTATGAAAATTCAGACTTATTACAACCATATTCGGTTCTACACACCGCATCATTTTGTTTACTACCCTATTCTTATGATCTTTTTGGCGGCAAGTATTTACCTTGCTTTTACCACAAACGACACCTTAATTTGGTCTTTTATCAGCGTTGTTTTTGTTTTTTTATTTTGTCTTGCTTTTATGTTACGACAGCATTATGCCCTAATTCTTCAAAACCGAATTGTACGTCTCGAACTTCGCTACCGTTATTTTACCCTTACCGGAAAAAGATTTGAGGAAATCGAATACAAACTAACCGATGATCAAATTTTCGGGCTTCGTTTTGCTCCCGATGACGAACTATTGCCTCTTATAGAAGATGCGCTAAAAAACAACCTCAGCGGTGATGCCATAAAAAAAGCCATCGTACACTGGAAAGCCGATTATAACAGGGTTTAATTACAAAAATCAGTAGCAAAATCAATTCACAAATCAAGATAAATTTCACAAATTTAATAACTCAATTTGACGCTATTTATACTGTTTTTCTTTTATAATTAAACAAAATATAAAATAAGAAACCAATCAGCCAAGCGCCTAAAACAACGCCAAAGAAGATTTCGATAATAGAAGGATGAAGATATTTAGGTTCATAGAATAATCGCTCCAGAGTATTGAATTTGTCTGTTAGCGCCTTTCTGTCATAATTATTTCTAATCGCATTAAGAGGTTCATTATCATTATTTTGATAAAACCGAACGTCTTTGGCCAGATCTTTTGGTACTATACTTGTTTCGATTTTGTATTTTCTTAAAAGCGTATCCAGTTGCTTAAAATTATATAGCAACGAATCCTCCTTGATTTTATAAAGCAGCTTGTATCGTTTTACCGCAGCATCATATTGTTGTTGCTCGATAGCAATACCATTTACAGGTTTGTACAAAGCTTTATTCTTTATAAATATGCAAATATCCTCATCATAGTCAGGATTTACGCGCATACCTTTATAAATAATTTCGGTACTGTCTTTTATCACATTTTTCTTGATGATACGCTCCAAAAGTTCTTTTTTACCAAAACCAATACTATCCAAAATCGTACTCGTTGCAGACGAAACTTTATCTAAATCCGTCGTTAGCATCTTCAAAGTATCAATACTATAATAATTCGTTTCGGTAATATAATTATCGTTCTGAATCATCACACTATCAACCACCTCAATTACCGGATAAGGTTTTGGGTATAATACATTTACCGGATTAAATAATTTATCTGAACTATAAGAAGTATAATTATACAAAAACGGACGTAAAACATTCAGTAAAGTTTTGTCCTTATTTAGTTTCGCTTCAGACAATTCCGTTCTCATTTTAGCGTTCATTCCAAAACTGTAACTAACAAAAAATGAAAAACTAAAGAAGGAAATCAGCAGCAACAATCCCCCAATTTTAAGCAGATTTACAAAAGAATAATTTTGTTTCGAATGGTTTTTTAGCAAAAAAATCAAGAAGAAAAGTAAAAACAAACCCGTTATAAAAAACTGCGAAATAGAGACATCATCATAAAACTTAAACCTGTAAAACTCGGTATAGATATCAATATTCCCAATTCCTTCAAACTTAAAATAGCCATACAAAAAATAGCCCAAATGAATCAATAATAGTACTACGAAAGACTTTACGAGGTATTGTTTTAATTTTTTATCCATAATTGTTTTCAGATTTACTCTCAAATATAACCTAAATCAATTACAATGGCAATGGCAAAAATCAATTACAATCAAAAATAAGATAGAATCTAAAAGTTAAAAAAAACATTGATACTCTTTTTGATATTGAGTTTTGAATCAGGGCATGCCACCATCCCGATAAGAGGGCAAATTTACTTTGCGCTTATACGCCCTCTTACCGTGATGCTGTCGGGCTATCCGTGCTACTGCGGTAGCATTCTCCTATCCCTCACGCAGCTCCAGTTTTCATAAGATATTTTCCTAAACATTGCTATTCTAAGAGCAAAGGTTTCTTACGAAACAATTCTTAATTTTTCAGATCATAAATATCAACAAAGTTCAACAAACCCATAATCTACTGATATACAGATCAACTTTACAAATTAGAAGATCTAAAATGAAAAATGAATGATTTTTTTTGTTAACTTTAAATGTTAAAATTTTATCAATAAATCTAAAAAAATAAGTCTCATGAAAAAATTATTTTATTTTTTGATAGTTTCCCTTTCCTTTTCTACAATTCAGGCTCAGACTACTGCCGAAATACCAGTAGAAAACTCTCTTCCAAATTTACAGAACAATGCTTCAGAAGACTTTCAGGATTATGATGCTGCAGATCTACCTTGGCACGATAGACGTTTTAAAGTAACAGTCGGCGCTTTTTTCCCTGTCAATAATACTGAAATCGAAGTTGGAACAAATAACGGAAACAGAGGTACGAAAATAGATCTTGAAGACGATTTAGGATTTTCGAAATCAAGTGTTTCCTTTATGGCAACATTTGACTGGCGCATTTCAAAAAGATCCAGATTAGGTTTTGAATATTTCTCTCTAGACAGAAGTTCTACCAAAACGCTCCAAAAAGACATCACTTTTGGTGAACACACCTATAGCATAAATACAAGTGTAACGGCCTTTTTTGATGTTCAGATTGCGAGAATTGCTTACGGTTACGCCTTTTTGGCAAAGCCAAAATATCAGGCCGGTTTATTAATTGGGGCCCACGTACTTTTTACAGATTTGGGTTTACGTGTTAATGCCAATCAGGCGAGTTTAGAATATAGAGATAGTTTTAATTTTACCGCTCCATTACCAGACATAGGTATTTGGGGTGATTTTGTATTAGCAAAACGCTTTGGCTTATATGTCAATGCCAATTACCTCGCCTTAAAAATTGATGATATCGATGGCCGAATTATCAGCTACAATCTTTCTCTTTTATATAATGTACACAAAAACTTCAGCCTTACCGCAGGATATACCGGACTTAACTTTAAGGTTGATGCCATAGAACAAAGACTCAACGGATTTTTGAAATGGGGATACAACGGACCAACTTTAGCTGCGGCTTATACTTTTGGTGGGCATATCCATTATAAACATTAAAAGATTTAAAATTTAGGATTAAACAAAATTCAAAATCTTCAAATAAAATCCGCGTTTATCCGCGTTTTCGCGAAGCGAATCAGTATAATCCGTGTGCCATTCCAGACAAAGTAATCTCAAAACAACCACAATCTTGTCATCCTGACGGAGGAAGGATCACACTAGTTAATCGACATAGATTGGTAACATTCTTTGTGGAGTTTCTAGCGGAGATCCCTCATTCCTCGGGATGACAAGATTGCGGTTAGTACATTATAAGAAATCCGTGTTTATCAGCGTTTTCACAAAGCGAATCAGTATAATCCGTGTGCCATTCCAAACAAAGCAATCGCAAATCAACCCCAATCTTGTCATCCTTGACGGAGGAAGGATCACACTAGTTAATCGACATAGATTGGCAACATTCTTTGCGGAGTTTCTAGCGGAGATCCCTCGTTCCTCGGGATGACAAGATTGCGTTTAGTGCATTATAAAAAATCCGTGTTTATCAGCGTTTTCGCAAAGCGAATCAGTATAATCCGTGTGCCATTTTAGGCGAAGTAGCCACAAAATTACCCCATAGTTTGTCATCCCGAGGAACGAGGGATCTCCATAAGCAACTCTTCAAAGATTGGAAATTTTGATTGCCGAGTTTCTCGCGGAGATCCCTCGTTCCTCGGGATGACAAGATTGCGCATAATCTGTTAATAAACAAAAATAACAAACCCGATATCTTTTTCAAGACATCGGGTTCATTGCGCAAACTTACACTCAAACTTAACTTAACTCAAAATAAAACTTACTAACTTATTTTTCTATTGGAGTAAATTTTATAGCTGTTCCTCCTCCAGCTGCCAACTTAAGATCTAATACTGTTTTATTGTTTACTTTTTGTTTTGAAATGGTGACAGGATACGGATTTGTTTTATAATTCGCTCCTGCTCCATCAGCATAAACTTCGGCTTCGTATTCTTTTCCGGCATCCAAAAATGATAAATTTACTTTTAGATTTCTGGCAAAACTATTGGTTATAGCGCCTAAGTACCAGTTTTTCTCGTCCCAGTCTTTTCTGGCAATGGTGGTATATTCTCCTATTTTAGAATCTAAAACTTTGGTGTCAGACCACGTGCAGGGAACATCTTTTATAAACTGAAATTCCGGTTTACCTTCGTAATTCTCCGGTAAATCTGATGCCATTTGCAACGGACTGAAAATAATAACATACAAGGCCAACTGGTTTGCCAAAGTCGTTTTTACTCTTGCTCCTGATGGTGTTTTATAATCAAAATTGAAATTCCCGGGCGTATAATCAAACGGACCTGAAAGCATTCTGGTAAAAGGCAAAGTGGTTAAATGTTCCGGTGTATTTCCTCCATCTACAGACCAGGCGTTGTATTCCTGTCCTCTTCCGCCTTCTTGCGTCATAAAATTTGGGTAAGTACGCTGTAATCCGGTTCCTTTTATAGGTTCGTGATTGTCGATCATGATATGATATTTAGCCGCAGTTTCCATTACTTTTCTGTAATGACGTGCTCCGTACTGGCTGTCGTGCCATTCTTTTTTATCTAAATATTTATTTACGTAACCTGTTTTTACAGTATTTACGCCCATTTTCTGATACAGTTTAAAGGCATCTTCTAATTGGCTTTCGTAATGTTTTGTGGCTCCAGCCGTTTCGTGATGTCCTATTAAACGAACATTTTTGATGGCGGCATATTTTGTAATTTCTTCCAGATTAAAATCGGGATAGGCTTTTACAAAACTAAAAGAAGAGCCATCGGCAGTCCAGTCGCCATCCCAGCCTTCGTTCCAGCCTTCTACCAGAACTCCATCCAGATTATTTTTGGCAGCAAAATCAATGTATTCTTTTGTGTTTTTAGTCGTCGCACCATGTTTAGGTCCTTGTCCCCAGGTGAATTTTTCTAAATGCATTCCCCACCAGATTCCGATATATTTTGAAGGTGTAATCCAGGAAAGGTCTTCAATTTTTGAAGGATCATTTAAATTTAGCATGATGGTCGAAGTGGCTAATTCTCCCGGAGTTTTTCCCACTACAATAGTTCTCCACGGAGTTCTAAATGGCGTTTCGGCATATACTTTTACACCATTGGCCCACGGCACTAATTCGCTTTTGTATTGTTTATCATTTGTTTTAAGTAACGTCATTGAGGCAAAATCGGTTAGGTTGGCTTCGTGAATCGCCACAAATAATTTTTCTTTGGTTTCTAAAGTCGCCGGTGTATTGATGGTATCGGTTTTACTAACAGCAGTTTTACGGTAGGTACTTTCGTAATAGCTATTTTCGCGATGCACCGGAATCCACCACACCTCATTATCTGATTTAAAAGTGAATTGCGTGATTTCGTTTGAAATTTCTACTTTCCCTAAATTAGGCTGTTTTGGAAATTCGTATCTAAAACCAACACCGTCATCAAAAACCCTGAAAACAATATCAACCAGACGTTCTTCACCTTTTGATTCTTTCAAATGCACAATCAATTCATTGTGCTGATCTCTCACTTTTTTGAATTCGCCCCAAGGCTGTTCCCAGGTTTCATCAGCTGCTTTTTCTTCGGTGGAAACCACTTCAAAACCTTCTGTCATTTTTTGAATTCCTTTAAATTCAAATCCTAATAAAGAAGGCTCTATAACAGATTTTCCGTTTGATGTAAAACTATATTGCGGCTGACCTGAAGGCGTTAATTCAAAAACCAATTCGGTATTTTTTCCGGGAGAACTTATTTTATATGTTTTTTTAGTACTGCAGGCAACGATCAACATTGATGCTAAAGCGATTAGACAGTATCTATATTTTATGTTTTTCATTATTTAATTGTATTAATTACAACTCTTATTTAATTTCGTTTAGTAACTGTTTTGCTTTTGCAGGCTGCATAGAAACAAAATAATTAAAAGCCTGATCTAATTTTTTCTGGGCATCGGCATTGCCTTTCTTTTCTAATCTCAGATTATACATTTTACTGATTTCAGGAAAAACAGTCTCGGTGCTTTTTACGCCCGCAAATGCTTTTACTTTTTCGATATACGTATAACCAAATTCTACTGTTGGTTCGAACATTGTCCCTTCTCCAAAGTCATTCCAGGTAATTAATTGCAGGTAATTTAAATTTGCATTTTTAGCCAGAGAAAGTGTTTCATCAAGAGTTGCTCCATTGTTGTGTTCTATTGTCCATCCAATTGCAGCTCCGCCACCACCTTCGGCATAAAAATCTTTAAAACCAGGATAAGCGCCTCCCATTGCAACAGCTAATTTTGGTTTGTTATTGGTATAAAAATTACTGAGATAAGTGTTATTTTTATATACCCAGGCATATTCTCCCGAAGCATTATCGCCGGCATCTACAGATTCGTTCCAGAGCGTTAAAAAAGTAGGTTTTGTGGTCAGGACATTAAAAACGTTGGTCCATTCGGCTGGTGTTTGTAATACGATTGGCCCGAAGTTAAGCAGTAATGGTTTTCCGTTTATTTTGATGTAATTTTTATCGTCAAAATAGGTTTTCTCCATATAAGATAAATCGGTTTTGGCTGCACTGGTAACCGAAATTGCTTTTCCGGCGTTGACAACATTTGGCAAAAATCTGTCTTCATATACAATGGCATATTCTAGTCCAACTTTATCCAGCATCGCGATAAGCTGTTCTGTATTTTCTTTTACCATTCGATAATCGTTTACATCAAAAGTGCCGTACCAATCGATCAAAACACCATCGATTCCTGAATATTTCATCAATAATAAATGATTTTCGATCACATTTTTATCGCCTGAATGATAAGGACCAATGAGCGGATAATAGTACGACGCAATTTCTCTGCGATTGTTTGCGCCAATGTTGTTTGGATTTTTGTTGGCCATTGTCCAGTGATATCCCCATTTTTTATCGGCACTACTTTCGTTGGTTTCAAACCAAGGCATATAATGAACATAAATTTTGGTGCTATTTGTTTTTTCAATCGCAACAGGTTCAATTGTTTCCGGTTCTGTGGGAGTATCAGAATTTTTATCATCGCTGCTGCAACCTGCGGCGACTAAAACATTCATGATCCCAAAAAACAATAATGTGATAGCTCTTTTCATATTGATGTATTATTTGTTTTTATTTTTTTTGCCACTGAATTTTCTCACGCAGATTTGGCAGATTGAGCTGATTTTTTTTGCCACAGATTAAAAGATTATCACAGATTTTTTAATCATTTTAATTTGAAAATCTTTGGCTAAAATTATTTCACGCAGATTTAAAATGATTTAAGCAGATGATTTTATTTTTTTAATCAAAATTAAATCTGCTTTAATCTGCAGAATCTGCGTGAAACAAAAATCTTTTTAATCTTATAATCTGTGGCTAAAAATTATTCACACAGATAAAATAAATCTACTCAATCTGTAAAATCTGCGTGAAACAAAAATCATTTTAATCTTGTAATCTTTGGCTAAAATTATTTCACGCAGATTTAAATTTATTGAAGCAAATTCTGCAGATTTATTATTAATACATTAAAATTAAATCTGCTTTAATCTGCCCAATCTGCGTGAAACAAAATCTATTTAATCTTTTTAATCTGTGGCAAAAATTATTTTTAAAATATGTCAGCCTTCCACGACTAACCAACACGGAAGACTGACATTCAATAACCTAGTTTACAGGATACCCAGGATTTTGTACCAGATTTTTATTTGTTGTCAGCACTGTACTTGGAATTGGGAAAATCGCTCTGTATTTCTCCGTTGGTCCTTTTTCCCACCATGAATCGAAGAATGTTCCAAAACGGATGTTGTCGGTTCTTCTTCTTCCTTCAAAAGTAAATTCCTTAAGCAATTCTTTGTCTATAAAATCAAGATCTATTACGGTAGGCATTTCTTCTCCTGCACGTGCTGTAATTTGCTGTACAAAAGGTTTTGCCAAATCTGCAGCTCCTAAACGTACGTAACATTCGGCTTGCATCATTAAAATCTCGGCATAACGAATTAAAACTAAATCATGGTCGCGTTCCCATTGTTCACCGGCTTTCATTTCGTATTTTCCTAAACGAACTCCCTGGTTTTCTTTGGCATCAGCCACACTTGTAATTTCTTCTGTATAAGTTAAAGGCTCTCCGTTATCCATAGTAATTACAGAACCTGTAGCTACACTAATCTGATCTCCTGCCACCATACATTTTCTTCTTTTGTCTGTAGCAGCAAAAGCAGAATAAACTCCCGGTTGTGCACACATTCCGTTGGCACTCCACGGATAATCATTTCCTGAGGCAGAAATGGTTAGTTTATGTAAATAATGAAGCGACATTGAGTTCATATAATTTCCTACTGTTCCTGCTTTTTGATCGTAAGGAATAGCGAAAATAATCTCCGGTGATTTTTCATTTTCTGTAGCAAAATTGGCAAAGAAATCAGGCGCTAAAGTATACCCTGTTACTTTTTGACACATATCGATACAATCCTGCCAACGTGGTGTACCAATAAAAGCTTCTGAATTTAGGTACAATCTTGCTAATAACGAATAGGCTACATTTTTTGTTAATTTAGAATACACCACATTTGAAGTTAAATGCGGAATCGCATCCAGCAATTCTTTTTCTACGAAATCATATACTTGTTTTCTGGTAGAATTTGATGGCAAAGAGGTATCTTCAAAATTTACTACAATTGGCACATTCCCAAATAAATCTAAAAGGTTATAGTAATAATAAGCTCTTAAAGATTTTAATTCGGCATAAATTGGCGCTTTTGCCGCAGCGGTCAAAGATGATTTATCTACCTGATAAATAATCGAATTGATTTTTGCAATTCCGGTGTAATTGTAACGCCATGCTGATAAAATCATGCGGTTATCTGTTTTCCAGGTGTGTCTTTGTGCATCCTGATATTGCCCGCCATCGTACCAGTTGGTTCCTCTGGTAGGAATGGTAGCTTCATCTGAAACGGTCTCATTTAAAAAGAATACGTACTCACTCGTTGGGTAATTGGTTGAGATACCATCAGAGAATCCTCGTAAAGAAGAATAGGCTCCTCCTACTAATGCATCAACTTCTTTTGGAGTTTGTCCAAAATTCCCGTCTTCTACTCTATCATATAAATCTTCATTTAAATCTGTACATGATATCGTAAAAAGCATACTTACTAATAATAATGCTGTTATTTTGACTTTCATTTTTTATATTTTTGAGTTATTCGCTTAATTATTCAGCGTAAAATTTAATCCAACAGAAATCGTAGTTGGTCTAGGATAATTATTGTATCTGTCAATTCCTGGAGCTGCTAATCCGGTTAAATCCATTACTCCGGTTTGATTGATACCGTCCTGCGCATTTAACCCAATCTCCGGATCTACACCTTTGTATTTTGTAAATACGGCAAGGTTTTCTCCCATAAGATAAATTCTAAGTTTTGAACTTTTGTATTTTAATGGCAAAGTATATCCTACTGAAACCGTCTGAAGTCTAAAGAAAGAAGCATCTTCGATCCAGTAATCTGAATATTTTGGAGCAGATGTGATACCGCTATTCAGGAAATCATCCGGAACATTAAAAGTGGGTAATCTGTTAGGATCGTTCAGCATCATGTTGGTTGCGTTTAGGGCTTTTTGACCAAACATTCCGTATCCTGTAACACCCAAATCAAAATTTCCGTAAGTAAAGTTCATTCCGATACCCATTGTCAAATCAGGCTGAATATTTCCTAAATCTCTTTTATCAGCATCTACCAGAGCACTTTCGGCCACTACACTTCCCGCTGCATTGTAGTACTGAATTTTACCATCTGCATCAAGACCCGCATTTTTGAATCCCCAGAACGTTCCAACAGGATATCCCTCGGCAATAATTTGAGAATATTGTCCTGACATACCTGCTAATCCGTGAAGAGATCCGCTGTAAATAACATCTGTTTTATAAGTAGGATTCGATAACTTTTCGATTTTTTGAACATTATGTCCTAAAGTTAAATTGGCATTCCATGAAAATTTATCTCCTTTTATAATATCAGCATTCAATGTAAGCTCTACTCCTTTATTAGACATTTCACCAACGTTAGCCAGCATTGTTCCTACTAAATAAGGAGGTTGAGGCACTTCGTAAGTATAAAGCAAATCGTCTGTGTTTTTTGAATAATATTCGAATGAACCTGTAATTCTGTTGAATAAACTAAAATCAACACCAATATTCAATTGTTTTGTTGATTCCCATTTTAAATCAGGATTTGGATTTTGTTTTGGCGAATAAGCCAAACTCCATCTTCCTGTAGTGGGATCGTAATAACTGTCGTTACCCACTCCTAAAATCGAAAGCGATTTGTACTCTCCAATTCCGTCCTGATTACCTGTAACTCCGTAACCTACTCTAAATTTAAGAGTGTCTAACCAACCTTTTGTTGAACTCATAAATTCCTCGCTAGAAACTTTCCAGGCTACAGATGCAGATGGAAAAGTTCCCCATTTATTGTTTTCTCCAAAACGGCTTGAACCATCACGTCTTACTGTACCGGTTAGCAAATATTTTCCGTCATAAGAATAGTTGGCACGTGCATAAAACGAAACCAAATTCGATTTTCCTTTATATGAATACACATCGCCCAAACGATAATTGTAACCTGCACCAAGATTATTATAACTAAAAGCATCTGTAACAAAACCACTACGCTGTGCACCAAAACCTTCGTAAATATTCTCTAAGTAAGAATATCCGGCAAGAGCACCAATAGTGTGTTTATCGATTACTTTATTATAATTTACATACAGTTCTCCTTGCGCATTGGCGTATTCAGCATATGTTTTTTGAGCATATCCTTTTTCATCTATTCCCTCCATAATGGCATAAGATGGCTTGTACGTGCTGCCTTTTACTGCATTATGTTCGTATGAAATATTGGCTACAGCAAGAAAATCTTTTAAAAATTTAACTTCGGTTTTAAAATAACCTAGCAATCTGTGTCTTTCGTTATCAACTGTTCTGTTGGTTAAAATTTCAACCGGATTTTGGTAAATATTTCCACTTACGGCAGAGAATTCTCCGTTAGCATCATAAACCGGAATGGTTGGATTTAAATTGTAAGTACGCTCAAAAATTCTGTAATCCATTGGGTGCCATTTATCAACATTGGCAAATAAACCCATGTCGAATTTTACGTCTTTATTATCTCCAAGATATTGGTAAGCATTGATGTTTCCGCTTAATCTTTCAAGACCCGTTTTTTTGATAACTCCTTCGTTGTTTAAATACGAAAGTGAAGTTCTAAAACCGCTATCAGCTTTACCCGAATTAATACTCAAAGTATGCGATTGCGAAATAGCGGTTTGCTGAATTGCTTTTTGCCAGTTTGTATTTCCGCCATAATCAACAGCATCATTGTTTCCTGTACTGCGCACGTAACCTCTCCATTGATTGGCTGATAAAAGATCTAAATTATCTGTAACATAACCTACGCTTGATAATCCGCTGTAGGTTACAGAAACTCCTTTTGTACCTGATTTTGTTGTAATAATTATCACACCGTTTGCTCCTCTTGATCCGTAAATGGCTGTCGCCGAAGCATCTTTAAGAACGTCTACTGATTTTATATCCGATGGCTGAACGATATTGATATCAACCCCGGCAATACCATCAACCACAATAAGCGGACTGTTGCTTGCCGTAAGTGAAGTTCCTCCACGTAAACGTATGGTAGAACCTGCAGCAGGATCTCCAGAAGGACGAATAATGCTTAATCCCGCCACTTTTCCCTGTAAAACCTGTTCTGTAGAAGAAATTGTTCCTTTTACCAGATCATCTGCTTTTACACTCGAAATGGCTCCGGTTAAATCTGATTTCTTTTGTGTTCCGTATCCCACAGAAACTACCTGAACTTCTGCAAGCTGATAACCATCATTTTGCAAACGAACATCGATGTTTGATTTTGTTGCCGCTGTAATCTGAACCTTTTGATTGGTAGATCCAATAAACGAAACTTCGATCGAACCTCCTACGGCGACCGTCAGGACAAATTTTCCGTCAAAATCTGTTGTAGTTGCATTTCTGGTTCCAACCTCAATTACCGTTGCTCCCGGCAATACACTTCCTGTATTATCATAAACGGTACCTGATACCTGCTTTTTTTCCTGCGCAAACATTCCTGCCGAAAGAAAAAGCATGAAAATCATGAATACCACATTTTTAGTAGTCCACATTTGATGCAGGACTATTTTTTTATTTTTACTATTCATATGTAGTTATTTATTGTTTTTTATCGGTCAATTCGCATATCCACAATTAGTTATTATGACCAATTTTGGGTGATGCTCATTTCATTAGAATTGACATTAATTTGATAGTGACTTATTTGTCTAAAGTTTTAAGTAGAATCGTTGTATCCGAAATTGTTTTGTCTTTGTTGTCTTTTACCACAACATGTATTTCACTTAAATTCGGAACATCCTTAAGTTCTGAAACCAAATTCACAAATCCTTTTATCTCAGCCGTTCCTCCGGTAAACTCGCCCGAAATAACTTTGCTCCCGGCCGTAATCGTGTAGATTAATTTGTTTACGCCCGATTCGTTATTTTTTCTCGACATTCCAAGAAAATCTTTCTGACTTATTTGCAAAGGGAAAAATCCAAAAACCGGTGCTGGTGGCGGTACAAAAGCTCCAGCATATAAAACCTGATCCGGAGTTGTTCCTGCCCAATTGTCTTTTACCATCAGGAAAACCATGTTTTCCATCACGAAATCGTCCGGGGCATTATAATAATCTTTTGGAACCAAATCCATTTTATAAAAACCGTTTCCTAAGTCTTTCAATTTTGTTTTTTCGGCAATTTCCGGTTTCGATGCTTCATACATTTGCTGAATAGTCCAGTCGTTTAGTCCGCTATGCATGTGTACGCTTGTTGCAACTGCGAATCCCGGAGCCAGATTGGCATTAAACAAAATACTAACTCCTTTATCGATTGTTGGTTTTGTTGGGTAAGCTCTGATCAGCTCATTCGCCGTATAAAATGAAGAGAAATCCGTGTATGGCATATTCGCCACTTCACTTTGTTTCGATCCGTTTTTGTTTTTTATACGAAGCCAAAATCCTGCACTTGCTGCAATTTCAGTTGGGGTTCTGGAAAAATATTCTGTTGGAGTCAAAGTAATACTCCAGATTTTGTCTTTTACATGAGTAAGTTTAGCAAAGTCTGATGAGTTTTCCCAATTTCCTGAATCCGGTTCTGATGGCGACCAAATCCATAAGTATAGTACCTCATTTTCAGCAAATGTGGTTGCTGAAAGATCAAAAAACCACGTCACTTTTTCATCATATTTGTATACTACAGGAAATGATGTCATACTCCCTACAGCTCCGGTTGTTTCTTGTGCCTGCACAAAATTAGGAGCGATTAATAAGGCAAGTAAAATTGTATATATAAATTTTTTCATATTACTTTTTAATTAATAGCTGTTAATTTAAACACATAGGAAATAAACACACTTGCGCCGGAAACACGTGCTAACTGAATTTCCATCTCTCCGTTTTTACCCGGAACCGATGATAATCGAAGTTCATCTGTTTTTTGAGTTTTTTGAGCATCACTGTACAAATAAATTTTGACAGGGTTACCCGGATTTGTTGGCTGAAAATCTGAACTTAACTGCCAATATCCTTTTGGAGCAAATAAAGGAGGCACATCTCCTGTAACTTCATAACTTGTTGGATTGTTTTTTTCATCTACATTAAATTTGATTTTAAAATCTTCGTAGTTGAAATAGGTACTCAAGTTTTCTTCGCTTGGCTCGATCTTATTTGCCTTTGCAAATTCATCAACCATTTTCAAATTTGTCAATCCCCAGTTTCCATTTACTTTTTCATAAATGGTAATCGGATCAACGTAGCTTCCGTCTTCTGTGTTATCGCAACCAATGGCAAATAAACACATTGTAACAGCTAAACAGTAAATACTTTTACATCTCATAAATTTTGGTTTTTGTTAGTTTTTTTATCCCTTTAAGACAGTACGAAACTAGAGGTTAAATAAATCTAAAAAAAAACATCTGTGAAAAATCAAGATATAATTCAGTAATTTTAAACCCTAAATAACTGAAAATCAATAAACTATAACGTTTTCGTAAATTAAAAAATCAAGGTTCTGTTGAGATGAAAAACGCAAATAAACTATGGTAAAAATGACAATAACTAAATTAAAAGAGATTTTTTTTTCACTATACATATATTTAATTCCTTTTTATTGTATAATTGCAAGTTATTAGAGTACTTTTAACATTCTAAACCCGGTTTCACACGATAATCACTTCCTTTTTCTTATATATATTACAAAAGAAGCTACCCAATTTTAAAAGTTGCCAATCATCAGCTCTTAAACTATTTTTGAATTAAAAACGAATTAACTCAAGCCGAACTAAATTTTTTCTTACCTCCTAAACCAAACCAAAAACATGCGAAGAATAGTAATTCTATATTTTTTACTTGCAGGTTTTTCTCTCTCTGCGAAAGAGACAAATCCTGTTCTGGAAGAATTAGATAAAGTACTCCTTAAAAAGGAAATCTACTTAAAACAGAAGTATCGTAAAATAGAAACTCTAAAGAAAAACGTCTCTAAGTTTACTCTGAGCCAGAACAACGAGCAGCTTTACAATAATTATATGCTGCTGTTTGAAGAATATAAATCTTTCAAATACGACTCGGCTTATTATTATTTAGAACAAGCCAAGATCAAAGCCATTGTACTTAAAGAACCAATATATCTGGCCAAAAGCCGAATAAAAGAAGGCTTTGTATTACTTTCCTCCGGTCTCTTTAAAGAAGCTATTGATACACTAAATGTTATCGACGATAAAAAACTCGATCAAAGAAATAAATTCGAATTTTATTCGATCAAAGCCCGAGCCTATTATGATTTAGCCGATTATAATAAAGATCAGCGTTTCAATATTCACTATGTACAACAAGGAAATCATTTCCTTAAAAAAGCATTAGAATTAATAGGAACCAATACAAACGAATATTGGGCTGCAGAAAGTTTGAAACGCTTGAAACAGCAAGATTGGCGTGGCGCTGAATTTGCGTTTAGCTACTGGATCAACAATTACCAATTACCATCTGATTATTACGGAATTGCAACCTCGAGTTTGGGCTATATTTATTCTGAAAGAGGATATACCAAAAAGGCGATTTATTATCTGGCACTTGCCGCTATTGCCGATGTAAAAAATGCTACGAAAGAAACTGTGGCGCTAAGAAATTTGGCCAACGAACTCTTTAAAATGGGGTATCTGGACAAAGCCAATGAGTACATCAACATTGCTATGGATGATGCGACTTTTTATAATGCCAGACATCGTAAAATCGAAATTTCGTCGATATTGCCTATTATCGAAAAAGCACAATTAAACAATGTAAAAGAAAAAAATGATAAACTCGAAAGGATTATTATGCTGCTAACTATTCTTACGGTAATTATTATTTTGTTTTCGATTATCATTTTTAAACAATTAAAAGAAAGAAATAAAGCCAGAAAAATAATGGCTTCGTCATACGCGCAACTTCAGGAAATGAATATTAGTCTGAGTGAAGCCAATGCTATTAAAGAAGAATATATTACGTATTTTATTAAAGCGACTTCGGCGTTTATCAATAAAATAGATCATATTCAGAAAAGTACGCTTCATAAAATCATTACCAAGAAAACAGATGAAGTCATTGCGAGTTTAAAACGCTATAATGTAAAGGAAGAACGCGAGAATCTTTTTCATCAATTTGATGAAATCTTCCTGAAGTTATTCCCCACTTTTGTAACCGATTTTAATCATTTATTTCCCAATGATCATAAATGCGTGGTAAAAAAAGGAGAACTTTTAAATACTGAATTGCGAATTTTCGCATTGTACCGATTAGGGATTCAGGACAGCAATCAAATGGCGGAATTCCTGGAACTTTCTGTAGCTACCATTTATACCTACAAAACCAGAATCAAAAGCAAATCAGATTTTAAAGATACTTTTGAAGAGAAGATTATGGCGATAAAAACTATCTAAGTTGCTAAGGGACTAAGATACTAAGTGACTAAGTTTTTACACAATCTTGTCATTTCGACGAAGGAGAAATCTCCGCAAGTAACTCCGTAAAAATTGTCAAAATTTGTCGAGCTTCTAGCGGAGATTTCTCCTTCGTCGAAATTGATAAACTTATCCTAAAAAAAAACGACATTAAAATGTCGCTCTTTTCTATTTTCTATATTCTTTATTCTATTTTCTTTACTCTATACTCTTTACTCTATATTCTTTACTCTATATTCTTTACTCTGAAGATTCCAATTGCAAAACAACATTCTGATATCGTGTACTTAACGAAAACAACTGCTCTGCAAAAATCATAATGGCAAGCGGAATAAAGAAAAATGAAATTAAATTTTCTACATATAAAAAGTACGTCGTAAACATAAAAATACGGGCATATTCAAGATAATACATCCATTTTCGCTGTTCTAATAATGCACCACAATTGACTAAAGTGATGAGGATAATTGAAAGCACAAAAACCTTATCAACAACATTCAAATATTCAAAATAATACGTAAAAACCGTTAGAAACAAAGTACAGAATCCCAATTGAATATATAGATAATTCTTAAATCGAAGCCTTTGATGCGGATTGGCTTTATCCTGTAGAAATCGCTTTTCTAATATAGGTCGAATATCCTGATCCATGTGTGCGGGACTTCCAAAAACGGCTTTCCATTTGGCTTTAAAACCTTCAGAACGTTTCCATAATTCGTAGATTTCAAAGTAGTAATGAAAATGCTGCCAAAGGAAACTATAACTTTTTAGCGGATGCGTTAAACCGTATTTTGGTTTTTCTTCTTCTTCCTGAAAAGTGCCAAAAAGACGGTCCCAAAAGGTAAACATATCTCCATAATTTTTATCTAAATATTTCTCATCAGAAGCATGGTGAACGCCATGAACCGATGGTGTTACAAAAACATATTCCAGCCATTTTATTCGGCCTATAAGCTGTGTGTGGGTGAAGAAAGAATAAGCACCGTGAACAATAAGCATCGTAATGACCATTGACGGATGAAAACCAACCAACGGAAGTACGCACCAAAATCCGGTTCTCACAACGGCCTGAAAAGTGGTAATTCTGGCTGCTGCGGTAAAATTAAATTCTTCGCTATGATGATGCACAATATGCGCTGCCCAGAAAAAATTGACTTCATGCCCTAGTCTGTGGTACCAATACCAAACAAAATCGGTTGCGAGAATCAGGGCAAACCAAACAAAAATATTGCTTGGAATATCAAAAATCCTGTAATTGTCATATATCAAATAATACAACTGATAAAAACTTGCGGCTATAAATAAATTGATCAGTCGCTCTGCAATACCAATGCTAATATTAGACACTGAACTTTCGTAGTTAAAAATTTCCGGTCTCTTTTTGCGTTGCGCTAATTTATATTCTAAAAATAAGAACAGAAAAAAAGCAGGCATTGCAAAAGCTAGAAAATTAATATGTTTCATTTTAAAAATTCCTTTTTTGATTTAAAAAAAACTCAAATACATTTTACTATAAACACTGGGGACAATTATTTTTAACACATAGAAACATAGCTTTTGCTTACTCAAAAAAAAGGACGTTTCACTTATCTAAATTCACATCCCGATAGCTATCGGGACTATGCGAAAGAAATGTATTTCTTTTTGTATCCTTTATTTCACATAAAATCCTATGTTTCTATGTGTTTAATAATTTTTCACGTCATACAGTGCATTACTATTAACTTAAAACAAAGATATTTTCATCGATTAATACCTTCTCTTTTGAAAATAATAGTAATCAATGAAAACAGTCTTTATATGCTAAAACCTACTTTTTAATTCTGCTTAAATTTTGGCTCAGCCAAAGCAACTTCTTTTACAGATTGTGTATCGGCTACCTTTTGCAAAGCAATAATATAAGCAGCAATACGAGGCGTTACGTTATGTTTGGCAGCGATTCTAAAAACAGTTTCAAAACCTTTTTCTAAAATATCCTCTAAGCGTGTATTAATCTGGTGGATTCTCCAGGATTCTAAAAGCGAATTCTGAAGCCATTCGAAATAAGAAACAGTAACTCCACCGGCATTCGCCAAAATATCCGGAACTACCAATACATTATTATGATGTAATATTTGATCCGCATCAGACGAAACGGGTCCGTTTGCTCCTTCTACAATAATTTTAGCGCGAATATCATGGGCATTTTTTTGTGTGATTACGTCTTCTTTAGCAGCCGGAATCAACACATCTACATCCAGCAATAATAAATCTTCATGCTTTATGGCTACTGAATTTGGATATCCTTTGATGCTTTTATTATTGAGATTATAATACAAGATTAATTCCGGAATATTCAGTCCTTCAGGATTATAAAAAGCTTCAGAAACATCACTAACAGCGACTACTTTTAGTCCTTTTTCGAACAAAAACAAAGCCGAATGCAAACCAACATTACCAAAACCCTGAATCGCAACAGTAGATCTTGCTGGTCTTAATTTTAGTCTTTGAAGCGCCAATAAGGTGATAATACTCACACCTCTTCCCGTTGCTTCTACCCTGCCCAAAGATCCTCCTGAATGCAAATGTTTTCCGGTTACAACAGCATGAATTGTTTTGCCGTGAACCAATGAAAATTCATCCATCAGCCAACCCATTTCGTCAGGACCCGTACCCATGTCCGGAGCAGGAACATCTTTTTCCGGACCAAAAATATCCGCTAAAGCTTTCGTATACGCTCTTGTAATTTTCTCTAATTCACTTTTAGAAAGCGTTCTTGGGTCACAAATGATTCCGCCTTTTGCTCCTCCAAACGGAATTCCGGTTACAGCAGATTTCCAGGTCATCCAGGCAGCAAGTGCTTTAACTTCATCAAGATTTACGGCAGTATCATATCGAATTCCACCTTTTGATGGCCCTAAAGCCGTATTGTGAATAACACGATATCCTTCAAAATTTTGCTCTTTCCCGTTATCTAACGTAATCGAAAAATTCACAACAATTTGTTTTTCCGGTCGTTGCAGTTTCTGCCTGATAGATTCATCCAGATTTAAGATATCCGCAGCGATATTAAAGCGATCAATCATAGATTGAAAGGGATTCTGTTTTATTAATTGTGTACTCATGATATATATTTTTTTAATTTGGGTTTATTGGGTTTAGAAATTGATCCATTAAAAAAGTCCTTTTGATAGTTACAAAGAGCTTTTTATTATTTTAATAATTACTACAACTGCAACATGGAATTTTCATCAGACAACATTCCATCATACTATTTGTATTTCTATTTGATCTCATTTTATTCATTTTTTAATGGTTCTAAAAAAAAGCCTTTCATGGTGCATGAAAGGCTAAAAAAAAAAAATAACTAACAAGTTTTTCTCTATTAACGCCATTTCATCGCATCGTTTGACATGCAACACATCGTGAAGCTGCACATAAACGGGATGATATATAGACTAAAGTTTTTCATTGTCATTG